>Ga0070696_100002954_pt1 | contig 11298 bp, 9 predicted proteins | sample KBSK1253metaG_FD_65474 | JGI IMG/M metagenome (GOLD analysis project Ga0070696, IMG submission 65474) | Corn, switchgrass and miscanthus rhizosphere microbial communities from Kellogg Biological Station, Michigan, USA - KBS K1-25-3 metaG | ecosystem: Host-associated > Plants > Roots >... | reverse complement strand
CTCGATCTCCGGCAGCAGGTGAGAGGAGACGAACACGGTCGCGCCGCCCGCGCCGAGCTCACGCACCAGCGACCGGACCTCACGCGTGCCCTGCGGGTCGAGGCCGTTGGTCGGCTCGTCGAGCACGAGCAGGTCGCGGGGCTGCAGCAGCGCCGCCGCGAGGCCGAGCCGCTGGCGCATGCCGAGGGAGTAGCTGCGGTACCGCTTGGTGGCGGCTGCGGCAAGGCCGACCCGTTCGAGGGCGAGGTCGGTGCGCCGGCGGGCACCGCGGCCGCTGACGGTGCGGTCGGCGGCGTCGAGGCGCAGCAGGTTGTCGCGGCCCGACAGGTAGGGGTGGAACGCCGGGCCCTCGACCAGCGCCCCCACCGCGGGCAGCACGTGCGAGCCGCCGGCCGGCATCGGCTCACCGAGCAGGGTGTGCGTGCCCTTCGTGGGCCGGACCAGTCCGAGCAGCATGCGGATCGTCGTGGTCTTGCCCGAACCGTTGGGGCCTAGGAACCCGTAGACCGCGCCGCGGGGGACGTCGAGGTCGATCCCGTCGACCGCGACCTGCCCGCTGCGGAAGCGCTTCGTCAGCCCGGTGCTCGTGATCGCGGCGCTCATGCTGGTGTCCCGCCGGCTTGACGCCCGATGTGCAGGGACGGGTCCGGCATCTCGGGCGCGCTGGAGCGGACTTCGGGCGTACAGCGGGACGTCGCGGGTGCGCTCACTGGCGCGCGCTGCCGGACGCCGCGGCGACCTGCTCGAGCATGCTGGGCGTCACGGAGCCGACGAAGACCCGACCGTCGTCGAGCAGCAGCACCGAGAAGAGCGTGGTCCGCAGCAGCCGGCCGGAGCCGAACGCGCCCGAGACCGGCGTGGCGGAGCGCAGCAGGGCCTGCAGCACACCGTCGAGCTGCCCCGGACCCGCGGACGGGTCGTCGAGCGGCCCCGCCGGCGCGATGCTGTCGTCCGGCGGCGGCACGTCGGGCCCGGGGCCGTCGCCGGACCTCGACGGGGCGACCGACGACGCGCCGGTCGGCGAGGCCAGGTCGGGCATGTGCGGCAGCTCGAGGACCGTCGTCCAGCCAGAGCCGTGCACGCGGGGCAGGTCGGACGGTGCCGGCTTCGACCTCGGCGGTGGCCCGACGTGCTCGGGGATGGCCAGCTCGGTCAGGGGGACGTCGGGTGCGCGGAAGACGCCCGCGCCAGGGGTCGCGAAGTCGATCGACGTGAAGCCGGTCTCGATCGCCGGCTTGGCGTGCCCGGAGGCGAGCACCCGCAGCCGCAACGGCAGCGAGGTGCTCGCGTCGACGGCCAGCCGGATCTCGTGCACCAACGACCGGCTGTCCCGCGGCGCGACCACCAGCTCGTACGCGGACCGACCGGCGACCGAGGCGGTGCCGTCGACCGTGACGCTCGTCGTCGGGTCGACCGCGGCGAGCAGCTTCTCGGCCATGGCCTGGGGGGTGAGTTCGCGCAGGTCCTGGGGCAGGGCCGGCTCGGACGGCGTGGGCGCGGCGGCGCCGTCGTGGTCGGGCAGCCGCAGGTGGACGCCGCTGCGGTTGTCGCTGTTCCACGCCCAGACGTCCCGGCCGTTGTGGATCACGTCGGCTTCGGTCAGGTCGCCGACGAGCGCCACCCGTTGCCGCTCCTCGCCGTCGTGCCATACGCGCAGCGTGTGCGTCCCGGACAGCAGCGACATGATCGAGATCGGCGCGTGCTGCCCCTGCACGCTGTCGGGCAGGTCGGGCAGGCCGAGCCGCGCGGTGGTCGTGACCGTGCCGGAGAAGTCGCGGCCCGCCGCGGTGGGCAGCTCCGCGAGCAGCTGGGCCGCGGTGCGTGGCGGCAGGGTCGGCGAGGCGTCCGCGAGCACCGGCCGGACCCCGACGACGAGCGCGGTCGCCGCCACGACGACCCCCGGGACCGCCCAGCGCCAGCGCTGGCTCCGCTCGTTCACGATGTCGCTCCCCGCTCCGTCGTGCACCGGCCTCGCGGCGCTCACTGTCCGTGCCTCCTACTGTGCGCGCTCCGGCGCGCGGTGTCGCCCCCTGCGGCGGATCTCTCCGAACCTTTCACGAGTGCTCGGCCCGTCGGTCGCCCGGTGGCCGGGCCTGCTCGGTGGTCGGGCCGGCACGAGCGTGCACTTCGTAGCCGAGGTGTACGTTCCCGGCCGGTTTTGCGTGCACTTCGTAGCCGAAGTGCACGGTGCGGTTGCCCGGCGAGCCAGCTGGCGGGCCACGACCGACCGGCTCACTCCCAGCTGGCCAGGACGTCGGCGACCGAGCAGGGCGCCGGTCCGCCGGGCTGCCCCGGAGCGGGCGTCGGCGCCGGGGTCGGCGTGCGACTGAACCGTGGCGCCGGCGCCGGCTGCACCAGTCCCGCCACGTCGGTGAACGAGCCCCGAGCGGCCAGGTGCGGGTGGGCCGCGGCCTCGGCGGGGCTGAGGACGGGGGCGGCGCAGGCGTCCCGGTCGGCGAACACGGCCGCCCACTCGTCGCGGGTGCGCGTCGCGACCGCCGCCGACAGGACGGTGCGCAGCCGCGGCCAGCCCGCGGGGTCGTACTGAGCCGGCAGGTCGACGTCCGCGATCTCGAGCCCGTCGAGCAGCTGGGCGTAGAACTCCGGCTCCAGGGCGGCCACCGCGAGCCAGTTGTCGTCGGCGCAGCGGTAGGTCGTGTAGAACGGCGCCGACCCGTCGAGCAGGTTGGTACCGCGCTCGTCGGACCACATGCCGCCGGCCCGCAAACCGTGGAGCAGCAACGTCATCAGGCCGGCGCCCTCGACCATGGCGGCGTCGACGACCTGCCCCTTTCCGGACCGTTCCCGCTGCAACAGCGCGGCCAGCACCCCCATCGCGAGCAGCATGCCGCCGCCACCGAAGTCCGCGACGTAGTTCAGCGGCGGGATGGGCGGCTGGCCGGCCGGGCCGAGGGGGTGCAGCGCACCGGACAGAGCCAGGTACGTGAGGTCGTGGCCGGCGCGCAGCGCCATCGGACCGTCCTGACCCCAACCGGTCATCCGTCCGTAGACGAGGCGGGGGTTGCGGGCGCAGGCGACGTCGGGTCCGATGCCGAGGCGCTCGCAGACGCCGGGCCGAAAGCCCTCGACCAGGACGTCGGCGCGGTCGGTCAGGCTCAGCACCTGCTCGGCGGCGGAGGGCTCCTTCAGGTCGATGGCGACCGAGCGCCGTGACCTGCTGAGCGTGGGCACGGTCGCGCTGCGGGTGGGTCCGCCGCGGCCGGACGTCGGCGGGCGGGCGGCCGCGTCGGTGCGCGCGTGGTCGGTGCCGACGTCCGAGCTCGTGCTGGGGCTCGTCGGCGCGGTCGCCCGGGCGGGGCGGTCGATGCGGACCACGTCGGCGCCCAGGTCGGCCAGCATCGTGACGGCGAACGGTGCGGGGGCGAGGCTCGCGATCTCGACGACGCGCAGCCCGGCCAGGGGACCGCTGCGTGCCTGCTCCGCCATGCCGCGACCGTAGCGGCTGGGTCCGTAGCTTCGGAGGAGCCCGCCGTGCGGGGATGGGTGCGGTCGGGGTGGTGGCGATCGCAGCCACGCTGGCGGCACCCAGGCGTGCACCCACCGCCGCCCAGCAAGGCGCAGCCAGGTCGACGCGCGGCCGAGCCCGGCCGCGCGCGGCGAGGATGCCCGCGGTGGGTCACGGGTGTCACGATGGTCCGCGATGACCGAGCTCCCCAACGGTTCGGGCCGCGACCGACCGCGACGCCCCGCACTGTTCCGTCCCGCCGCGATGGACTCCCTCGCCGGCTCGCCCGACCCTGCCCGCGCAGCCGAGGCGGCCCATGCGACGGCCGCGGCGATCGTCGAGACCGGGCGCGGCAGCAGCGACCCGGCGACCACCGCACGGCTGGTCAAGCTCGTCGACGAGCATGGCATCGACACCATCGCCGACCTGTGGGCCGGCCGTCCCGCGCGCTCGCTGCCCGGCGCGCTCTGGCGGATGTACGTGCTGCGGGAATGGGTGCGGCGCGACCCGGTCGGCGCGTCGCTCGACTACCGCGCAGGCCAGGGGGTGGCGCAGGTGCCGCACGTCGTGGCGGGCGTCGCGGAACCGCCAGGCCCGCAGGAGATGCAGGAGCTCGTCGACGCGGTGCTGACCGGCGTCTACACCGGCGAGCTCGACGTCGCGCTCGAACGCGGCGCCGCCTTCTGCCGGGTGGTCGCCGCCGGTCGGGCGCTTCGGGCCGACGACGACCCGGACGATCTCGCGGCCCACGCCCTGACCCGGCGCGCGGCGTCGTTGCAGCAGACCGCCGAGGACCTCGAGCACGCGGCCCGCTCATGGCGGGCCCACGCGCTGCGCTGACCGCTGAGGCATGGCCCGGCAGTGCTGCGCGACGCATGCGCAGCGGTCCGTGCATGCGCGGTGCAGCGACCATTGCGCGCAGGCTGCGCTCACCGCTGCGCACACGGCCTGCCGGTGGCGGGCCCGACGACGTCCGGCGACCCCCGCCGCCGCGAGCGCGCGGAGCCGAGCGGGTGACGGTGCCCCGACACGCTGGGGAAGATGCGCGGACCCGACGAGGTTGTGCACACTCGTGGTGTCCCGCATTGGGGCACCCGGGCGTCGGGCTGCGGTAGCCCCGGGTCCCAACTGAAGCCGCTCCGAGCGGCCGCGCGCCGTGAGGCGCTCCCAGCCCGACGCCCACCCCCCGCCGGTTACTCGCGCCGGCGCTCCGGGCGGGAGCGCGACCAGCCCGACGCCCACCCTCGAAGCGGTCGCGCACACCAGGCGCATCGAGCGGCCCGCGCGCTCGTGGGCCAGACTGGCGCGAGATGGATCTTTTCCGGCCCCTGACCCGACGCGACGCCTGGCGCATCGTCGTGCTCAGCCTGCTCGGCCTCATCGGCGCTGGAGCGGGCGCCGCGCTCGCACCTGCGACGCATGCGGACGTCGGTCCGCTGGCCGTGCAGATCAAGGTCAGGCCCAGCCTGCACCCCGGGGTCGTCGTGCGGCTGCCCCCGGCCGGGTCGGTCCGCTTCGACACGCACGGCAGCCCGATCGTCGTCCAGGCCCTCATCGAGTCCGTCGACCTTGACGAAGCACGCCGCGTGGTCGCCCGGCCGGAGGCGCTCGAGGAGCTGCAGGCGCAGGCACCCGACGACGTGAAGGGCGCGGCGATCCGGGCGCTGGCCGGCACGTTCGGCTGCGCGCTGCTCGGGTCTGGGCTGCTGGTCGGCGTCGCCGTCCGCGGGTGGCGCGGGATCGCGGAGGGGATGGCGCTGACCGTGGCCGTCAGCGCGGTCGTGGCCGGCGCCACGGCCGTGTCGTTCGACAGCGAGCAGCTCGCCGAGCCACAGTTCACCGGCCTGCTGAGCAGCGCCCCCTACGTCCAGCAGCGCACGTCGAACCTCGCCGAGCGGCTGGAGAGCTACCGCTCCGGCCTGTCCGACTTCGTGCAGTCCGTCACGACGCTGTACGCGCTCGGCGACCGGCTGCCCGGCTTCGACCCCGACACCGGCGCGGGCGTCACGACCGTGCTGCACATCTCCGACCTGCACCTCAACCCGCTCGGCTACGACCTGACGCAGCGGCTGATCACCCAGTTCAAGGTCGACGTGGTCGTCGACTCCGGCGACCTCAGCACGTGGGGGAGCACCGCTGAGGAGGGGTTCGTCGGGCGCATCGGCAGCTTCGGCGTGCCCTACGTCTTCGTGCGCGGCAACCACGACTCCGAGGGCATCGCGCAGGCGGTCGCGCGGCAGAAGAACGCCGTGGTGCTGGACGACGACATCCGCACCGTCGACGGGCTGCGGATCGCCGGCATCGGAGACCCGCGCAACACCCCGGCCGAGGGCGAGGGCGACACCATCGGCAAGCAGGCCGTGGCCGACTCGGTCGCCGAGCTGGCCGGCACGATCCAGCGCTACGACGCCGCGCACGCGACCGAGCCCGTGCAGATCGCCGTGGTCCACGACCCGACCCGCATGGACGCGATGCTCGGCACGGTGCCGACCGTCCTGGCCGGGCACATGCACAAGCGCAGCGTGAGCGAGAAGAACGGCACCCGCGTCATGGTCGAGGGGTCCACCGGGGGCGCCGGGCTGACGTCCACAGGCTTCCAGCGGATCACCGAGGGCAACCCTGTGCCGCTCGAGGCGACCCTCCTGTACTTCGCGCAGTCCGGGGAGCGGGCCGGCCAGCTGGTGGCGTACGACGAGGTCACGGTCGGCGGCTTCGGCCTGACGTCGGTCAGCATCGACCGGACGACGGTCAAGCCGCCCCAGCCGGGCCAGCCGGGCCAGCCGGGGTCGGACGAGCCGGCGCCCGGCTCCAGCCCCACCACCACGCCGGGATCCACGCCGAGTGCACCCTCGCCGTCCAGCTCGCCGGCGAGCGCCGGCGCCAGCCCGGCCTCGAGCGCCGCCCTCGGCCCGGCGAGGTCGCCCGACGCGGTGTCCGCGGGCTCGGTGGCCGCGGTCGAGGTGCGCCGGCGCGAGCAGGTCACGTAGGGTCTGCGGGCGCTGGGCGAGGCGGGTGACGTCGCACAGATGTTCGCTCATCTCGGCCCCGCCGACGCCGTTTCCTGCGTACGGTGATCTTGTGACCGAGACCCGGGCCGGCGACGCACTGCGCGACGACGAGCTCGAGAACGAGATCGCTTTGGTCGGCGAGCTGGTCGTCGCGGCCACCAGCAGCGAGTCCCGGCTGTCGCTGGACCAGATCGACCGCGCCCTCGGCCTGCGCTGACGCCCGGGGGCCGGCGCCGTCAGAGGTCGCGTCGCCGCAGCAGCACCGCGGCGAGCGCGCACAGTGCCGTCGTCACCACCCCCAGGTACGCCAGACCTGCCCAGTTGGACAGGTGCACCATGTTCGGCACCACGCCGTCGGCGGTCACGCGCTGGCCGACGTAGAGGGTGCTGCCGCCTGGCATGAGCGCGGCGACGAGGTTCTCGGTGAGCATGTACCGCAGGACGCCGCGACCCGAGAAGAACGCGTGGACGGCGATCTCGACCACCGCGAACCAGCCGAACGCGACGCCCAGCACACCGCCCGTGCTGCGGAAGACCGTCGCGAGCGCCGCGGACATCAGCGCGACGAGCACCATGACGACGACCGTGCGCGCCTGGAGCGTGATCAGCTCGGGCCAGAACCGGTCGGGCGACAGCATGCCGTCACGGGAGGGGCCCGTCTGGGGGTCGCCCAGGGGGCTGGCCTGCCAGGTGCCTCTCAGCTGCACGGTCAGGGCCCCGAGCCCGAGGGCGAGCGCCTGCGCGGCGACGCCGAACGCCGCCACGTACACCGCGATGGCGAGCAGCCGCGTGCCGAGCAGCCGCAGCCGTCGCGGCTCCCAGGTGAACAGCGTGATGATGCTGCGGCTCGACCAGTCGGCCCCGGTCGCGGTGGCCGCCAGCAGCGAGGCGAGCAGCGCGCCACCGATGCCCACGCCGATGGCGACCACGGGCAGGTCCCGGTCGGCCCGGAACCGCGGGTCGCTGAAGAAGACGTCCTCGGTCAGGGTGCCGGAGCCGCAGGCCCCGTTGTCCTTGTCGACCTGTGGGATGCTCGGGTCGTCGAGGCACCGCTGCTCGAACACCTTCTGCTCGGCCGTGGCCTGCGCCGCCTGCTGGCGCGCGACGGCGTGAGCCGCCTCGACGTCCGTGCTGTGGGTCGCGAAGACCGCGGCCATGGCGGCCAGCAGCGCGACCAGCCCGAGCAGCACCAGCGCGCTGACCAGCCGCCGGTGCCGCAGCCGACCGAGCTCCGCGCCCAGCAGCGAGCCGCGCGAGGTGGCCGCCGCCGGCCGCGGGGAAGCCAGGTGCGCCGACGTCCCGGTCATGAGTCAGCCCCGCGGTCGTCCGCCTCGCCCAGGCCCCCGCCGGACGTGATCTCCAGGAACGCGCTCTCCAGGTCGCCGCCGGCCGGCGCCAGGTGGTGCAGCCACACGCCGTGCTCGCCCAGCAGCCGGGTGAGCGTCGCCGGGTCGTCGACCGGTTGGCCGGTCGTGCCCACCTCCAGCCGTCCGTCCGGCATCGGCTGGACGTCGAGACCGGCCTGCCGCAGCACCCCAGCCGCGGTCTCGTGGTCGGTGACGCCCACGACGAACCCCCTCCGGCCGTGCGCCCGCAGCACCTCGTCGACCGGGCCGGAGAGCAGTGCCCGGCCGCGCGACATGATCGTGACCCGGTCGCACACCTGTTGGACCTCGCTGAGCAGGTGCGAGGAGATGACGACCGTGCGCCCGCCGGTGCCCAGCTCGCGGACCAGGTCGCGCACCTCCTTCATGCCCGCCGGGTCGAGGCCGTTGCTCGGCTCGTCGAGGATGAGCAGCTGTGGGTCCTTGAGCAGGGCCGCCGCGATGCCCAGGCGTTGCCGCATGCCGAGCGAGTAGGTCTTGACGCGGTCGTCGGCCCGCTCCTGCAGCCGGACCGTCGCCAGCACGTCCTCGACCCGGCTGCGCGGCACGCCGACGGACCGCGCCAGCAGGTTGAGGCTGGTGCGCCCGGTCAGGCCCGACAGGAAGAGCGGGTTCTCAACGAGCGCCCCGACGTGACCGACCACCTGACGCAGCTGCGCCGGCACGGGGTGCCCGAGGACCCGCGCCTCGCCGCCGTCGGCGCGGGCCAGCCCGAGCAGCACCCGGATGGTCGTGGTCTTGCCGGACCCGTTCGGGCCCAGCAGCCCCTGGACGCCGCCGGCCTCGACCACCATGTCGAGACCGTCGAGGGCCCGCTGCGTCGGGCGCCGGAGGCTGCGGTAGGTCTTGCGCAGGCCCCGGACCTCGATGGCTGGCGTGCTCATGAGCGGTCCCCGGGCGCGATCAACCCAGGTCGGGACCGACGTCCGGCAGCCGAGGACGGGTCGACACGCATCGCTCTCCCCCAGGTCGTGGTGCCGGTGGTTGCCGAGGATCATGCCCGACCCGGCCGACGAGCGGGGTTTTCCGCGTCGCGACAGGCCGGGGGCACGGAGGCGCTCGGTGAACAGCAGGTGAACGGCGCCTGAACAGCGGTGCGGTCGGTGCAGGGTGGTGTGCCCCAGGTTGTGTCCGCCCGCGGCGGTGCCCCTACCATCGACGAGGCAGCCCCACCGGGCGGCCGCTTGCAGCGCCCGGCCGCCACGGCACGGGCGCGCGGGCACGTCCCCGTGACACGGAGCACTTCGTGCGGTTTCGCCTGACGCCACAGGACACCGGGTTCTACGACCTCTTCGCCACCTCAGCCAGTCACCTCATCGACGGCAGCGCCATCCTCACCCAGGTGCTGGGCGCCGACCGCAGCGACCGTGAGGCGCTCGCCGGCAAGATGCGCGACGCCGAGCACGCCGCCGACGAGGCGACGCACGCGATCATGAAGAAGGTCAACTCCTCGTTCATCACGCCGTTCGACCGGGAGGACATCTACGCGCTGGCCTCCGCGCTCGACGACTGCATGGACCTCATGGAGGCCGCGGTCGACCTGATCTACCTGTACCAGATCGACCAGCTGCCGGCGGGTGTCGCCGCGCAGGTCGAGGTGCTGGTGCGGATGGCCGAGCTGACCGCCGAGGCGATGACCCGACTGCGGTCGATGCGGGACCTGTCCGAGTACTGGATCGAGATCAACCGGCTGGAGAACCAGGGCGACCAGCAGTACCGGCGCCTGCTGGCCGAGCTGTTCAACGGTGACCTGCGGGCCACCGAGATCATGAAGCTCAAGGAAGTCGTCGAGGAGCTCGAGGCCGCCGCCGACGCGTTCGAGAAGGTCGCCAACACCGTCGAGAGCATCGCGGTCAAGGAGTCCTGACCGACGTGGAGTTCTTCCTGGTGGCCATCGTCATCACCCTGGCGATGGTCTTCAACTACACGAACGGCTTCCACGACGCGGCGAACGCGATCGCCACGTCGGTCTCCACCCGCGCGCTGACCCCCCGGGTCGCGCTCGCCCTCGCCGCCGTCGGCAACCTGGTCGGCTCGTTCTTCGGCGCCAAGGTGGCCGCCACCGTGGGCGAGGGCATCATCAACATCCACGGCATCCCGGCCAACTCCGGTCTGGCGGTCACGGCCGCCGCCATGGTCGGCGCCATCGGCTGGAACCTGTTGACCTGGTGGTTCGGCCTGCCCTCGTCGTCCTCGCACGCCCTCATCGGCGGGCTCGGCGGCGCAGCGCTCGCGGCCAGCGCCGAGGTGCTGTGGCACGGCATCCTGATGAAGGTTGTCGTGCCGATGATCATCTCCCCGATGGTCGGGCTGCTGCTCGGCTACCTGGCGATGACGACGATCCTGTGGCTGTTCCGCCACGCCAACCCCGGCCGGGTGAGCCGCGGGTTCCGGACGGCGCAGACCGCGTCGGCGGCCGCGATGGCGCTGGGCCACGGACTGCAGGACGCCGCCAAGACGATGGGCGTCATCGTGCTGGCGCTCAACGTGGGCGGCTACCACTCGGGAAGCCACATCCCGCTGTGGGTCTACTTCGTCACCGCCGCGGTGCTGGCCGCCGGCACCTACGCGGGCGGCTGGCGCATCATGCGCACCCTCGGCCGCCGCATCATCCACCTGGACCCGCCGCACGGGTTCGCGGCCGAGGCCACCGCGGCGGCGATCCTGTACGTCGCGGGCATCGGCTTCGGCGCCCCGATCTCGACGACGCACACGATCACTTCCTCGATCATGGGCGTCGGCGCCACCAAGCGGTTGTCCGCCGTGCGGTGGGGCGTGGCCGGCAACATCGTGGGCGCGTGGGTCCTGACGTTCCCGGGCGCCGGGCTGCTGGCTGCGGTGACCTACCTCGTCGTCCGCGTGCTCACCTGACCTTTCCGGCACTCAGCCCGCTTTCCGCCACTCAGGCCGGTCTTCGCGGCTCGGAAGCGGCCTGAGCGGCGGAAAGGTCCCACCCACGGTGTCGCGCCCGCGGGGAGACGGCAGGGTCCACCCAGGGCGGCCGCACCTGCAGAGTCGCCGTGCCGGTGAACTGGCGGCTTCTTCCGCGGCAGGCGCTGCGGATGCGGGCCACCAGCTGCTCGGGCCGGTGCAGCACGTCTGCCGTACCCCACCTCACCACCGTGATGCCCAGCTCGGTCAATCGCTGCTCACGTCTCATCTCGGCGACCATGGCTCGACGCACCCGCCTGGCGACGTCCAGGGGATCGCTGTCATCGGCGGCATCGGCTCCGGCCAGCAGATACTTTCCGGCGCCGTCGGCCTCCAGCGCGACCGCGTGCTCACCGATCCATCCATCGACGCGCGCCACGAAAGACCCCGCCCCGTCGCGGATCGTCACCTGCGGCTCCGGCATGGCCAAGCCCTGCTGCCAGAGCCGCACGAACGAGAAGCTCTCGAGGTAGGACTCACGGCGTGGATCCAGCAGAGCCGATGCCTC
>Ga0070696_100002949_pt1 | contig 11306 bp, 4 predicted proteins | sample KBSK1253metaG_FD_65474 | JGI IMG/M metagenome (GOLD analysis project Ga0070696, IMG submission 65474) | Corn, switchgrass and miscanthus rhizosphere microbial communities from Kellogg Biological Station, Michigan, USA - KBS K1-25-3 metaG | ecosystem: Host-associated > Plants > Roots >... | reverse complement strand
GGCAGCGACACCAGCCATAGCGGGACGAAGATCAGCAGCGCGAGCGCCGCGTTCCCGACACTTCCCGCGAATGTGCCGCCGCGACGCGCGATCAGCGCCGCGCGCGCAGAGGAGGATGGGCAGCGCGCGCCGGAGCGCGGCGAGAATGGCGCCCAGTTGCCGACTCCGGACGATTCAAACCGACGCGGTTTCGAGCTCGAACCGGTCGGTGAGCTCGGAAATGACGCTGGTGAATGCGCGATCGATCAGCGGCTCGGCTTCGACGAGCCGCGCGCGATTCGCGCGGAACTGATCGGCGAGCTCCTCGGCGGTCATCGAAAGCGCCTTCTGGCCCTGGCGGTTCGTAAACAGATACGTACCGCGCAGCGGGCTGATCCACGCGAGCTTGGCAAACGAGAGCTGCGCGTCGGGATCCTCGAATTCGACCCACATCCCGCGGTCCAGGCTGCGGGCGATTTCGAGATACTCGTCCTCGAGAATCGCCGGTCCGAGGTCGAGCTCGGCTGGCTCGGCCGGCTCCATCGCGACCGCCAGCGCTTCGGCGCGCGCGGCCGCTTCGGCATCACCGGACGCCTTCGCGACTTCCGCTTCGGCGCGCGCGGCCTCGGCGATCGCTGTCGTGGGCGACGGCACCGAGGCGAGCGACGGCTTCACGGCCGCCGCATGCGCTTCGACAAGGTTCGCCATGAATGCTTCGCGCTCGCCCGCGCCCCATTGCGCCGGCGGCACACCGGCGGCGAGCCGCTTCAACAGCGACGGCAGCAACGCGACCAGATGCTTGCGATCTTCGGGCGTCTTCTTCGGCTGCACGCTCCAGACGAGATCCTCGAGGGTTGCCACACTCGAGCTCCATGCGTCGCTGTCGTCTCCGTCGCGCAGGTAAATGCCCTCGAGCGTAACTTGCCATTTCTGTCGCAGGAACTGCGCGAGAAAGCGCGGGATCGGATAGCTCTCGACGCGCCGCTCGATTTCCGATTTGGCGATGACGTTGGCGAGATCCTTGCGGTCGCCTTCGTTGATCGCCTCGGCCGTCGTCGAGAAATTGGCCTCCGCCGCCTGCTCTTCCGACGCGAGGAACGCTTCGAGCTCCGCGCGGAGCTCGTCGAAGATGCCGAGATTGTCGCCGAAGCCGTCGATGATCCGGTGCACGATCCGGTCGATCGTCCGGTACAGCGGATCGTCCTGGCCCATCGCCGGCGACCAGCCGAGACCGGCCGCGGCGAGCGCGTTGACAAGCAGCCGCGACGGATGCGCCTTTCTCGCGAAAAACGCGCCGTCCAGCATCGCAACCTTCAGCACCGGAATCTGCAGCCGCGCAAGCAGGGCCTTGATGCCATCGGGAAGGTCGCGCGTGTCGAAGATGAAGTCGAACAGCATCGCGACCATCTCGATCGTCATCGCCTCGAGCTGGTTCGCGCGCTGCCCGAGCGGCGATTCCTGCAGGTCGCGCAGCACGTTGTGCGTGCCCTCCGGGATGCCGGAGAAAGCCACCTGCATGCCTTCGACGTCGAACCCGGTCTGCCCTGCCTGAAGGCGCGTCAGCCCTTCGCGCAATCCGGGCGTGGCGACGATCGGCGAGCCCGGTATGTAGCCCGATGGCGTGGGCGGCAGCGGCGGATAGACGCGCGTCGGCGGCGCGGGATGTCCCGACAGCGGAAATCCACCGTGCGATGCGGCACGCCGGAACATCGCCATCATGTCCATTTCCGGCGTCGGCTGCGACGTGTCGGGCCTGTTCTCGGCGGCGTGCTTGCGCTGCGCCGCCGGCCCGCGCGGATTCGTCGGGCGCGCACTGCCGGCCGGAATGATGCGCAGGTTTGCGAGATGTCGATTGACGTCGGCATAGATCGCGGCGACCTCGCCGAGCGGCGCCTGATTCAGTTCCTTGAGAATCTGGAACTTGACGCGGCCATCCGCTTTCAACGCGCCGAGGGCCTCGGCGAATGCACCGACGATCGTCGTCGGACCGAGCGGATTCGCAGCACTTTCCAGCACCGACTTGCCAAGCAGATGGCCGATGCCGCGGTTCAGCGTGATCAGCTCTTCGTGGCAGGCGTTCTCGACGACGCGAACGATGTTGCCGATGATCACCGATTCGTCGATGGTGTCGAGGTCGATGAGCGCCAGCTTGCTCGCATCGGCTTTCGAAAAATCAGCCTTCTCGTCGGCCCGGCCGGAGACGTGATCCTCGATGCGTGTACGCAGCCGCTTCTCGAATTCGGCCATCAGCACGGCGCGGTCGGTGATCAGCACCTGGCGCGCTTCGAGAAAGAGCTGCTGCTCGTCGCGCACATCCGATTTTCCGGCGCGCTCGATCAGCATGTCGCACACGCGATCCAGCAGCGCGGTAAACGACAACAGCAGCCGATGGACGGTGATGTCGCGACAGTCGGCGAGGATTTTCGCGAGCTCGCGCGGAATGGGGCGGCGCGCCGCGGCGTGGGTCGTTACGTTCTGAGGCACAGGCTGAGCGGAATCGGCATTGGGTGACCAGTGCGCTGCCAGCGGCTTCGATGTGTTATGGGCCTCGTTAGCCGATTGACTCTAGCACGGGGGTGCATTGTATGCCACTGCCCGGCGCTGCTAGCGGCGCCGCGAGAGCGCCTGCCATGCTTTTTCGACACGCTTGAACGAGATGGGAGCGGGCGTGCGCAATTCCTGCGCGAACAACGACACGGAGAGCTCCTCGAGCATCCAGCGGAACGCCTCGAGCGCGGGCGAAACGCCGCCTGTCCGCCGTTCCGCCTCCGCCCGCTCGCGATAGCGTTCCCGCCACTGCGCAACCTGTCCCGCATGGCGCAGGTCGCGCTCGGGATTCTGCGCATGGCGCGCGATCCGGCGCGACAGCGCCTGCAGATAGCGCGGCAGGTGCGCCAGTTGCGCCCACGGCGTCGCGGCCAGGAATCCGGGATAGACCAGCGCGTCGCGTTGCGCCTTCGCTTCCGCCGCCAGCGTTCGCTGCGACCCGGGCAAGGCGCCAATGCGCTGCGTCAATGCCTGATGCTCGGTCGAGATGTCAACGAGCAGTCGCAGCGCGCTCTCGGTAACCGCCGGAAGACGGGTGCGCGCGCGCTTGACCTGTGCAATGAATGCGCCGCGCTCGCGCGGCAGCGGATCGTCGCCGATGAACGCGCGGTCGGCGACCGCACGGCGCAGATCGTCCTGCAGCGCTTCGACCGACACCACGGCGCGCAACTGCATGCCGATCGTCGTCCAGGCGCTCGCCGAGTTCACCATACGAGCCAGCTGATCGCCAAGATCGAAGCCGATCAGGCGTACGATGCCCCGGCGCGTCGCCGCGAGCGCCGCTTCGTGCGTGTCGAGCAACGCGAGCGCGACGCCGTCGGGCTCGTCGATGAGCGCCGGATATGCGGTCAGGCGCTGGCCGTCGCGCTGTATCGTCAACGTCTCAGGCAGCTCTCCGAAGTCCCATTGGCGAAGACCGCGGCGCTCGAACGCGGGACGCTCGGCGGCGAACTCCAGGCGGGCGGCATCGCGAAGCCGCTCGCGCAGCGCGCCGAGGTCGCGGTCCATCGCAAGCTCGCGACCGGACGCGTCGACGACCTCGATATTGATCGCGAGGTGCGCCGGCAGCAAGACGTCTCGCAGCGCGTCCCGCGGCGGCGCATCGCCCAATCGCTTCTCGACATGCGCGAGCACCGCGTCGACGACGGACGAATCACGGTGCGGCGTCTGCTCCAGCAGCGCCGTCACCGTATCGGGCAACGGAATCAGTCGGTTCCGCCACGCTTTCGGCAGCGACTTCAGGTAATGCGTGACTTTTTCGCGAATCATTCCGGGCACGAGCCAGGAGAGCGTCGCGTCGTCGATCCGATTCAGCAGCGCGAGCGGCACTGTCAACGTCAGCCCGTCGAGCGGATGACCCGGCGCGAAGCGATACTTCAGCGGCAGCACCGTCCCCGCGATCGACAGCGTGTCGGGAAACAGCGCCTCGGTCACCGCCGACGCGGCATGGCGCATCAGCGCCTCGCGCGTCAGGTAGAGTCGCTTCGGATCGCGCCGCTCTTCCTGCTTTCGCCATTGCTCGAACGTGGCTCGCGAGTGCACGTCGCCGGGAATTCGCGCAGCAAAGAATGCCGCGATCGCTTCCTCGTCGACGAGCACGTCTTCGCGGCGCGCCTTGTGCTCGAGATTGGACACTTCCGCGATCAACGCACGATTGTGATCGGCAAATGGCGCAGCGACGCCGAGCTCGCCGCCGGCCAGTGCTTCGCGGATGAAGACATCCCGCGCGTCCTTCGGCGCAACGCCCCCGTAGGCGACCGGCCGGCGCGGGATCAGCGTCAGGCCGTAAAGCCGTACCCGCTCGCTGGCAACGACGTCGCCGCGCGCCTTGTCCCAGCGTGCGTCGAAGTAGTCGCGCGTGACGCGCTCGCCCGCCACTGCTTCGATCCATTCCGGCTCGATGCGTGCGGCACAGCGCGCGAAAAGGCGTGTCGTCTGCGTGAGCTCGGCGGCGACGATCCATTTCGGCGCCTTCTTCGCGAGGCCCGATCCCGGATGCAGGAAGAACCGGATGCCGCGCGCGCCATCGTATTGGCCGCCCATCGTAACGGCGGGCTCCGATTTCACGCCGATGTTGCCGAGCAGTCCCGCGAGCAGGACACGGTGGATCGCTTCATTACGCGGCGCATCGATTTTCGCCGGCAGCGCCGTGTCGAGCGTCCACCCCGATTCGCCGAGCACCGCCTTCACCTGCGCGTGCACGTCGCGCCATTCGGTGAGGCGCAGAAGCGATACGAAGCGTGCCCGGCACGCGTCCACGCGCTTGCGATGCGACAGCGACTGCACGCCATCGAAGAATTCCCACAGCGCGATCAACGACAGGAAGTCGGAGCGCTCGTCGCGAAAGCGCAGGTGCGCCTGATCGGCGGCCTGCGCACGCTCGAGCGGCCGCTCGCGCGGGTCGCGCACGGACAAGGCACTCGCGATCACGAGCGCTTCGGCAAGGCAGCCATTTTCGCGCGCGGCGAGCACGATGCGGCCAACGCGCGGATCGAGCGGCAGTTGCGCGAGCTCGCGTCCACGCGGGGTCAGCGCGCGATCGGCGTCGACCGCATCGAGCTCCTGCAGCAACTGGTAGCCATCGGCGATCGCCCGTGGCGACGGCGGGTCCAGGAACGGAAACGCGGCAACTTCGCCAAGGTCGAGCGCCGCCATTCGCAGGATCACCGCCGCGAGCGAGCTGCGCAGAATCTCCGGATCGGTGTAAAGCGGCCGTGCAGCAAAGTCTTCCGCGTCGTAGAGCCGCACGCAAACGCCGTTCTGCAAGCGGCCCGATCGCCCGGCGCGCTGGTTCGCAGCGGCCTGCGAGACCTTCTCGATCAGCAGCAGCGTCGTCCTGTTGCGCACCGAATAGCGCTTGATGCGCGCAAGGCCGCTGTCGATCACGTAGCGGATGCCGGGAACCGTCAGCGACGTCTCGGCGACGTTCGTCGCGAGCACGATCCGCCGCCCGCGCGACGGCGCGAAGACCCGCTGCTGCTCCTCGACGGTCAGGCGCGCGTAGAGCGGAAGGATCTCGACCGCGTTCGCATACGGCCGGCGCCCAAGCGCTCGATGCAGCACGTCGGCGGTCTCGCGAATCTCGCGCTCACCAGGCAGGAACACGAGCATGTCGCCCGGACCTTCGCGCCACAGGTCTTCGGCGGTTGCTGCAATCGCCTCCTCGAGTTCCTCTTCGTCATCGGCTTCCTCGTCGCCCGACTGGAGCGGCCGGTACCGGACTTCGACCGGATACGCGCGGCCGGTGACGGTGATGATCGGCGCCGGCCGGTCCCCGCGAGCGAAATGCCGCGCGAAGCGCGCAGCGTCGATCGTCGCCGACGTGATGATCACCTTGAGATCGGGCCGGCGCTCGAGGAGGCGCTTGAGATAGCCCAGCAGGAAGTCGATGTTGAGGCTGCGCTCGTGCGCCTCGTCGACGATGATCGTGTCGTAGCGCAGCAATTGCGGATCGCCGTGCGTCTCGGCGAGCAGGATGCCGTCCGTCATCAGCTTGACGTACGCCTCGGGCCGCGTGCGATCGGTGAAGCGGACCTTGTAGCCGACGGCATCGCCGACTCGCGTGCCGAGCTCCTGCGCGATGCGCGCGGCGACGGCACGCGCGGCGATCCTGCGCGGCTGCGTATGTCCGATCAACCCGCGCTCGCCGCGCCCCGCGGCAAGGCAGATCTTCGGGAGCTGAGTCGTCTTGCCCGACCCCGTTTCGCCGGAGACGATGACGACCGGATGCGCGCGGATCGCCGCCTCGATATCGCCGGCGCGCTGCGCGACGGGCAATTCGGCTGGATAGCTGAACTGCGGCTTGCCTGCCGCACGCGCCGCGTGCACCGCGACCGATCGTTCGACGTCGCCGGCGAGCTTTTGCCATGCGTCCGGCGTCGCACCGCGGTTCCGCGCGCGCTCGATGCGCGAGCGCAAGCGGCTCGCGTCTGCCGCCATCGCTTCGTGCGCGCGGGAGAGCAGCCGCTCGGCGGTGGTCACGCCCTTCGGATCGAGACGGATCAAGGGGTCAGAGCGTTGAAACCCGCGTCACGCTTCAACGATTCCGACCCCTTGATCCGCGGCCCCTCGATCCGGCTCGCGGCGCAGAAAGCGCGTCAACCACGCCGCGACGGCAATCGTTGCGATCGCGTCGATCGTAAACGGCAGCCACGCCAGCGCCTGCGCGGCCTTGATGGCGCCGGCCATCAGCACGATCGTCGCGGCAAAAGTGGGAACGAGCCGGGGATCGTAACGCAGCAGCAGCAACAGCACGCCGGACGCGACAATGCCCGCGATCATCCCGCCGATCAGCGCACCGGGAAGATTGCTGCGGCCCTGCGCGAGCGCCGATGCGCACTCGAGTGCCAGAACCACGGCCACGGCCAGCCACAGGCGCCGGGTGAATCCGTGCGTCAACCGCGACACCACGTACACGACGAACAGCTCGACGCTCGCAACGGCGATGAAGCCGAACCCCGACAGCGCGGCGCCCGCCAGCGGCAGGCCGAGCGATACCCATGGCGCACCGGGCCACGTCGGCGCATCCGGTGTCGCGAGCGCGGTCAGCGTCACCTGCAATCCGACGACGAACGCGCCGGCGGCAACGGCAGCAAGCATCGCCGGCCAGCGACCGATGTGAAACAGCGGCGGCGACATCCGCGCCCCGAACGCGCCGACACCGGCGCAAAGACCGGCCACGAGTGCGCCGATCAGCGCCGAGGCGATGCCGCCCAGCACTTTCATCGTGAGCTGCGACGCGAGCGGCTCCGTCGTCGAAAGCGCCATCGCGACGCTGGGCCAGGCATTCGCGGCCGACAGCACCGCAATGACGAACGTGGCAGCAAACACGATTGCCAGCGCGCGGGAGTCGACGCGATGCCTGATCCAGCCGAGGATGCCGACGACGAGTGCCGCGAGGCCGGCGGCAAAAAAGATGGCGCCGCCCGCAAGCGCGACGATCTGCAGCCGATTGTCAAGCTCGCGTTCGCTCCGTGTCCAGGTTTCCGGAACGTGCACGAAGCGTCCGGCGCCTGACACCTGGTCGCCTGATACGGCGACGACGTAGCGCGCCTCGCCGCCCGCGCCGACGACGATATGCGGATCGCCGAAGACGAACGACCAGTCGGTGCGCGCGGGTCGCTGCTGCTCGTCGGCGGCGACGAGCGTGAGGGGTGCGGCATCGACGCCGAAGCGCGTCTTCAACGCGGTTTGCGCAAGGGCGAGCGCCGCGTCGCGCGTCAGGCGCGCGCCCGGCCGCGCCTCGGGCAACGTGTGGCTCATCGCGCGCACCGTGCCCTCGTTGGTGATCGCGACGCGCCATTCCTCGGCGCGCTCGACGACGTCACCGCCGAATGTCGCGTAGCGCACTTCCCACACCGGCGGCGCGAGGATCGTGCCGACGAGGCGCCGATACGCTTCGGCGCCTGCTTCCCGCCAGACGAACTTGTGCCACGCCCATTGCTGCGCATCGTCGCTCGCGAGCTTGACGGCGGCAAAGCGATGCCATTCGGGGCCGAGTGCTACACCTTGCGCAGACAGTGCGGCATCGGCCGCGGCGATCGCCTGCGCGCGGTCGATGGAGAGCGGCGGGACATCGGTGCGAAACGGCGCCGCGAACGCCCATGCGATCACGCCCGCGATCCCGAGCACCGGCAGCGCACGCTGGAATGCATGCGACGCGCGTCCGATCGTGAGCGCTGCCGACGCTGTCGCATGCGCTTCGGCCAGCAGCGTTCCGGGATGCCATGCGCCGTTACGCAGCGCCGCCGGCAGCTCCTGCCAACGGCCGGCCTGCGCCCGCCGAAGGGCGATGACGGCCAGCGGCACCAACGCCGCGGCGATCACCAGCGCCTGTTGCAGGCGTGCGCCGGGCGCATCGACGAGGAACACCGGAATCGCGAACAGCGTGAGATCGAACGTCGCGTGCAGCAGGATCGTCGGCAGGAGGCCGAAGCGCAGGAAGATGAGCGCCCAGACGATCGCGGGCAGGAACAACTCGACCGGCCGCGAATACGCGGGGAACCCCGGATAGTTCGCATGCGCGCCGCCAAAGATCAACGCCTGCAACAGCACGGCCAGCACGACGCCGAGCGTGCGGTGACCGTAGCGCGCGCCGATCAACGCGCCGAGCGACAACGGAATCGCGCGAAAGACGCTCTCTTCCATGAAGCCGGCCTGCAGCGAAATGGCGATCGGCGTGAGTGCTGGCACCGCCGAGCCGAGAATGTTGGGATCGGTCAGCACCTCCGACGGTTGCCACCAGCCCAGCCAACGATTCGTTGCGTAATAGAACGCAGCGACCAGCGCCAGCTCGATCGGCACGAAAAGATAGCCGCCCAGCGTGCGGCCCGCGACCTGCGGCGAAGCCGCGGCGTCGCGCGACCACAGACGCCACAATTGCGGCTGATGCGGGAATGCGCGCCGCGAGAGGCTTTCGGCGGCCATGAACACGAGCGCGTAAGCGAGACCGCCCGCGACGGCGATCAGCACGGCGACGCCGCCCTGCTTCGACCAGAACGTCGCGGCGGTTTCCGTCGTGTCCGCGCCGAACCATGACGTGCCGGCCGAGGCCAGCGACGCGCACGCGAGCAGGGTGCCGACGACAAGGCCGGCGACAATCGGCGGACGCCACAGCAGCCAGTGCTTGCGCGCGAGCCACAGTACCGCGAGGATGCATCCGCCGATGCCGTAAAGAAGGCCTGCCGATATCGTCGCAAGATTCGCGATCAGGTTGTTGGCGCTACGCAGGGCGTCGTAGCGACGATCGAACGATTCGGGAATGTGCACGAACGGCGCGACGCCGGTCAATTCGTCGCCGGCGACCGTCAGCAGCAACCGGATTCGCGCGTCTCCCAGTGGCTCGGGGCGCTCGTAGGTGAAGCTGTGATCGACGCGGCCGGAAAGCTGGGTTTGCTGCGATTGCTCGAGCAGGCGATACGCGCGAAGGTCGATGCCCCAGTCGTCGCGCGCCCGCGTCTCGGCGATCGCGCGCGCGCTCGCCGCATCGAGCGCCTTTCGCGCTGCCTCGCGAACGTAGGTTTCCGGCAGCCGGCGGGCGAAACCGGCGGGCACGCCGTTTGGCGAAAGCCGGATGATCGTTTCCTCGATCGCGCCGAGCGTAAAGAGCCGCACTTCCCACCAGTAAGGCGAGTATCGGTCGCCGCGCGTCAGATCGGCGAACGCGGCCTTCCCGCCTCCCTCGAGCTCGACGTAGTTCTGGGTCGTGGCGTCGTGCGCGAATCGGGCGGCGACACGTGCGCCCGCCGGCGCGATGTGGAGCTTCGTCGCAAGCGCGCGCGCCGACGCGATGGCTTCGGTGCGCGACACCTTGACATCGAGGTTCACGATCGGGATCGCGAGCGGAAACAGGCGCGCCGCGATGGCGAGTGCGAGCAACGCCGCGATCGCATAGGCGATCCAGAACGCCGGCTTGCGCATGACGCCGTTCAAGGGGCTGTCAGGCCGGCCGGCGCGCGCGCGGGAGGATGTGCCATTGCGGCGCCGGTGCCGATCACGCCGCGCGCGGCAAGATCGCGCAGCATTGCATCATCGAGTCCGAGGCGCTCGCGAAGGACATTCGCCGTGTGCTCGCCGAGGAGCGGCGGCGCAAGCGTATAGGTCATCGGCGTGCCCGACAGGCGCAGCGGCGCACGAACCTGCGGAACGGTGCCGGCAAGCGGGTGCGGAAGGTCGAGCTTCATCGTGCGCGCCTGCAGCTGAGGATCGGCAAACACCTGATCGAGGCGATTGATCGGCCCGCAGGGAACGCCGGCGCGCTCCAGCGCTTCCAGCCACTCGCGCTGCACGCGTGTGCGCATCACGGCATCGATCATCGGCACCAGCATGTCGCGGTTGCGAACGCGCGCGGCATTCGTCGCGTAGCGGAGATCGCCTGCCCATCCCGGCGTGCCCGCGACGTCGCAGAACCTGCGAAACTGGCCATCGTTGCCGACGGCGAGGATGACGTGCCCGTCGGCGCATGCGAATACCTGGTACGGCACGATGTTCTGATGTGCGTTGCCGGCGCGCGCGGGAACGGCACCGCTCACGAGATAATTCATGTCGATCACCGCCATCATCGCCACCGACGAATCGAACAGGCACGCATCGATCGATTGTCCCTGCCCGGTGCGATCGCGATGCGCGAGCGCTGCCAGCAGCGCGACCGATGCATACATCCCGGTCATCAGGTCGGTGATCGCGATGCCGGCTTTCTGCGGGCCGCCACCGGGCAGGTCATCGCGCTCGCCGGTCACACTCATGAAGCCGCACATGCCCTGAATGATGAAATCGTAGCCGGCGCGATCGGCATAGGGGCCGTCCTGGCCAAAACCGGTGATCGACGCGTAGACGAGCCGCGGATTGATCGCCGCGACGCGCGGGTAGTCGAGACCATATTTCGCGAGTCCCCCGACCTTGAAGTTCTCGATCAGCGCGTCGGATTGCGCTGCCAGCGCGAGCACGAGATCGCGCCCGTCCGGCTTCGTGAAATCGATCGCGAGCGATTGCTTGCCGCGATTGCAGGCGAGGTAGTACGCCGCTTCGCCGGTGTCGTTGCCGTCGCGATCCTTCAGGAACGGCGGACCCCAGGCGCGCGTATCGTCGCCCGTTCCCGGCCGCTCGACCTTCAGCACCGTCGCGCCGAGGTCCGCGAGCAACTGCGTGCACCAGGGACCGGCGAGCACGCGCGACAGGTCGAGGATCGTGAGGTGGGCGAGCGGGCCGGGCACGGGTGTGGGCCGATCAATGCGGCATCACGCAGGGAACGACAATGCAAGACACACGTCAGCGGACCGCCT
>Ga0070696_100002946_pt1 | contig 11308 bp, 10 predicted proteins | sample KBSK1253metaG_FD_65474 | JGI IMG/M metagenome (GOLD analysis project Ga0070696, IMG submission 65474) | Corn, switchgrass and miscanthus rhizosphere microbial communities from Kellogg Biological Station, Michigan, USA - KBS K1-25-3 metaG | ecosystem: Host-associated > Plants > Roots >... | reverse complement strand
CTCGAGCGCGATCTCGGAACCCGAGTTGCCGGCTCCCACGATGAGAACGTCGCCTTCTCGCAGTTGCGACGGATTGCGGTAGTCGAGCGAGTGCAGCTGGGCGATGCCGGGATCGAGCTCCACGGCAAAGGCAGGTGTCCGCCGACTCTGGTACGTCGCCATCGCGATCACAACATGATCGGCCTCGAACCGCTGGCTGCCGGAGGACACGACGTAGCGGTCACCTTGCCTCGACAAACGATCAACCTTCACGCCGGTTCGCACCGGAAGCCCGAATTGCTTGGCGTAGGACTCCAGATAGTTGGCCATCTCATCCTTGGTGGGGAAGCTGTGCGGCGGCGCGGGGAAGGGCATGCCGGAGATCCCGTCGAACCGCGCCGGGGTGAAGAGCCGAAGCGAATCCCACCGGCGTCGCCAGGTGTCACCGACCCGCTGGTTGGCCTCGAGGATGACAAACGGCAGACCCCGCTGGGCCAGATGATATCCAACTGAAAGGCCTGCCTGGCCTGCTCCGATGACGACGGTCTGGATCCGCTGCGAATGACCCATGCTGTTTACCTCCGACTCCGCTGTCGATGGTCTCATCCCAACCACGGTTCAGACGATAGCTGAGGCCGGGAGTTTCGGCATCGGGCGGACTATCCAGATCGACGCAGGCCGGGCGTGGGTATTTCTATGTAGGACGGTCAGAGGAGGTCGTGCTGGTAGGCGTAGGCGGTAGCGGCGGCCCTGCTCGATAAGCCGAGCTTGGTAAAGATGTTGCTCACGTGTCGGGCCACCGTCTTCTCGCTGATCCGAAGCTCATCCGCGATCGCCCGGTTAGTCTTGCCGGTCGCGATCAACCCGAGCACCTGCCTCTCGCGCACGGTGAGGCCGGTTCTCGTCTCGGCTGGGACTGGCGCGGAAAGCCGGCTCACCAGTTTGATATCGGGCACCGCACCCAGCTGTTGGAAGACCTGGCGCGCAGCGTCCAGCTCCATGGCCGCGGCATCCTCGTCCCCCAGGGCCCGACAGGCCAGCCCCACCTGAACTCGCGCCCGCGCCGCCTGGTACGGCGCCTCGAGCTCGCGCCAAGCGCTCCCGGCCTGACGCAGGAGCGCGAGTGCTGCGCCCGGCTGGCCTTCGTGCAGAAGGACCGCCCCACTCGCCTGGGCCGAGAGCGCGCGCAGAAAGGGCGCCTCCAGGCCGGCCGCGATCTGGGCTAGAGCGTCCGCGGCTGCCCGAGCCGCCGGAATGTCATTGGCGGCAAGCAGGATCTCCACGGAAGCGGCCAACATCGTGGCGCGCTCCCGGACTTCGGCAGCCTCGTTCACCGCCCGGCGGATTGCGGTCTTGGCAGCGTCGATCTGTCCCTCGGCCAGACGCAACAGCGCCCGCCCCGGCTGAGGCTCGCGCCCCCATTGACTGGCCTGGCGGTATTCGTCTGCCGCTTTGGTGAACTCGCCCCGCAGCCGGCTGAGCTCGGCTTGCTGGTAGAAGGCTGCCCCGAGCGCTCGCTGAGGTGGGGGCCGGGAGAGCCACTCGCAGGCTCGCTCCGCCTCCTGGATCGCATCCGGCCAGGCGCCGTGGAGCTGCAGCAGCTCGGCGCGGCGCACCAAGCAGTGACCGCGATAGGAAATCCCGTCCGACTGGGATTCGCACCAGCGCTCCATGGCCGCGGTCCATTCCTGCGCCCGGTGGAGATCGAAGATCTCGTGGCAGGCCTCGATCACGCTGCAGTAGACGTCGCCCATGATCATGGGCGATACCTCTCCCGCAGTGACAGCCACCATGACCTCATCCAGTAGCGCCACGCCCCGAGCGAACTCTCCCAGTCGGATCAGCGCACGGCCCTGGCCCTGCCGAGCAAGAGCTACCAGGTCCCCCTCTCCAAAACGCTCACCGATAGCAGCGGCCTCGCCGAAAATGGCTCGTGCTCTCGCGCTGTCGCCCTCGAAAATGGAGCGCAGCGCCTCGGGCAAGAGCAGGTATCCCCGTTCCGCGCAGTCGAGCTGCCCGTCGTCGAGCAGCCGGCGGCCCCGAGCGACCCAGCCGCCCGCTCGGGCCGGCTCGCCCTTGAACAGCAAGGTGATAGCGACCCAGAACGCGCATCGGGCGGCGCGCGGCACCCTGCCACGTACGAGGTGCTCCTGATGGGCCCGAGCCGCAATCTCGGCAGCCTCGTCCTCCCGGCCGAGCAGATGAGCGGCCGCCCCCAAGCGCTCCAGATCCTCGGGCTCGAGCATGCCCGCTCGATCCGCGGCCGATAGCTGAGCGTAGGCGTCACTCCACGCCTGACGCGCGAACGACTCGCGACCCTTCTCGCGCGCGTCCGGCAGCGCCATTGACGCTTCAGTCATAGTTGGGTTCAGAGCTCACGCTGAAATTCTATCTGGCTGCGGACTCGCTCTCCAGGGCAACAGCCAGCTCCCTAACCCCGCGCCGAATCTCCTGCGCGTCCACCGCGGAAAACCCCAAATGCAGTCCGTGGTCGTAGGCATTCCCGCGGGAGTAGCGGCTGAGTGGGGTGAGTTCCACATCCCGCGCCACCGCGGCCTTGGCGGCAGAGACGCCATCGATACCACAGCGCAACCAGCCCACGGTCTGAAGTCCCGCCTCGATCCCCGAGATCTCGAGCAGCCCGGCGAGGCGCTCTTTGGCGCACTCCAGCAGCAGCGACTGTCGTTCGGCGTAGACCTCACGCATGCGCCGGAGGTGCCGCCCGAAATGGCCCGCCGCAATGAAATCAGCCAGCACCGCCTGGTCCAGCAACGGAGCGTGCCTGCTGGTGATGGACAGCGTCGCCGCGAAGCGGTCGATCAGATCGGGCGGCACCACGAGATAGCCGAGCCGAAGCGAGGGGAAGAGGACCTTGCTGAAGCTGCCCGCGAAAATCACCTGGCCGTGGCGGTCCAGACCCTGCAGCGCGGGCAGCGGCCGCCCGGAGTAGCGATACTCGCCGTCGTAATCGTCCTCGAAGATCACGGCGCCGGAGCTCCGAGCCCACTCCAACAGCGCAAACCGGCGCGGGAGGCTCATGCTGACGCCCAGAGGGAACTGGTGGGCGGGAGTTACGTAGACCAGACGGGCTCCGTCCAGGGCGGAGCCGGCGAGGTTCAGGCCTTCGTCGTCCACTCGAACCGGAACCACGATCGATCCCGCCGCGGCGAAGGCAAGGGCCGCACCCGGGTAACCGGGATTTTCCATGGCCACCCGGTCCCCAGGATTGAGAAACAGCCTCGCTACCAGGTCGAGTGCCTCCTGCAGTCCAGAGACGATCGCGACCTGCTCGGCGACGCACTGGACGCCGCGGGAGGTCGTGAGATACTCCGCGACGACCTGTTGCAGCGGCGGATAGCCCATAGGCCCGCAGGCCAGGAGATGGTCCGTCGAGGCCCTGCGCAAACGACGGCCCGCCACCTGAGCCCAAAGGGTAGTCGGAAACAAGTCCAGCGCAGGCTGATCGGTGCGGAAGGCGCGGACCGGACCGACCCGAAAGTTGGGGAACAAACCCACTCGGCGACCGTAATCGGAGAGTCGTCGAGGCTCATGCCTGGCGGCTGGCGCTCGCGAGGGAGAAGGACTCTTCACCTGGAGCAACCGGTCGGGCAGGACCCGAGTTACATAGGTGCCCGATCCGACGCTTGCCTCCACGTACCCTTCGGACATGAGCTGGTCGAAGGCGGCGACAATGGTGCCGCGCGAGAGCCCATAGTGTCGGGCCAAGTCGCGAGTGGCCGGCAGCCGCGCCCCGGCCCGCAGGCGACCTTCCAGGATCCCGAACCGCAGAGAGTTGTAAAGCCATCGAGTGGCGGACGTGCCGGACTCTCGGGGTGGCAGCATGAGGGCGAACTGGGCGGTTTGCTTGGCCATAGAGTGGTACAGTCAAAATATCATAAATGGACCTGTTGGATAGGACCACTTTTGAAGATTGTGGGGAGTGAGAAGTGAGAAGTGAGAAGTGAGAAGTGAGAAGTGAGAAGTGAGGAATGAGGAGTGAGCAGTCGAGAAGCTGATAGCTGTTAGCTGTTAGCTGATAGCTGTTAGCTGTTAGCTGTTAGCTGTTAGTCGTTAGCTGATAGCCGTTAGCTGTTAGCTGTTAGCTGTTAGCTGTCCCGCCGTCACCACTGGAGTCCACCATGAATCGGAGCATCAGCTTGACCAGCTCTGCCGGCCTGATAGCCTGGATTGCCGCTGCCGGCTGCGGCACCGGCTCGGCACAGACCAAAGGCGAGACAGCAGGGGATTCAACTCGGGTTCGCGTCGCCCTCTCCCATGCTTTGCCCCGACTGGACGGCGATCACCTAGCAGTGAAGCTGGTCGAGGTGACCTACCCACCTGGCGGCGCTTCCCGGCCGCACAGTCATCCATGTCCCGTGGCGGTGTACGTGATCGACGGAGCGCTCCGGGTGCTGGTGAAAGGTCAACCTGAGGCGGTGTACCGCGCCGGTGAGACCTTCTACGAGGCGCCCAACAGCGCTCATCTGGTCTCGGCCAATGCGAGCGACAAGGACCCGGCCAAGTTCGTCGCCTTCTTTGCCTGCGACAAAGACACTCCTCTCTCGCTGCCCCTGACGGGCTCCGGGACCACTCCGGGCGCGACCGCCGCAGGTAAATGAGCATGCGCCCACAGGACATCAACATGGAGCGATGGGCCATACGCTACACCCGCATCGCGCTCGGTGCGGCGTTCCTCTCCGGCATTGCCTCCCGCTTTGGACTGTGGGGCAAGGATGTCGGCTATGGCAACTTCGCCAACTTCGTGAGCTATACCGCCGAGGTGAACGCGTTCATGCCCGCCTCAACGATCCCCTTTCTTGCTTGGGCGGCCACGGCAGCCGAGTTGGTTCTGGGAATCGCATTGCTGATCGGATTCCGGCTGAGGTGGGCCGCGCTCGGCAGCGCGCTCCTGCTGCTCCTGTTTGCCACGGCCATGGCCATCTCGTTGGGGATCAAGTCGCCGCTTGACTATTCGGTGTTTTCGGCCTCGGCTGCGGCACTGCTGCTGGCGAGCAGAAGTAGCAGGGAGCAGTGAGAAGTAAGAAGTAAGAAGTGAGAAGTAAGAAGTGAGAAGTAAGAAGCGAGAAGCCAGCCATCAGCTGTTAGCTCTTAGCCGTTAGCTGTTAGCTCTTAGCCGTTAGCCGTTAGCCGTTAGCTGTTAGCTGTTAGCTGTTAGCTGTTAGCTGTTAGCTGTTAGCTGTTAGCTTCTTAGCCTTTAGCCGCCGGAGGGCCTATGATGCCACGTCTCAACTATGCCAAGGCCGCCCCTGGTGTGTATGACGCGATGGACGCTCTCGATCAATATCTCCAGGCGTGTGGCCTGGAAGAGTCTCTGCTCAACCTGGTGCGGCTCAGAGCCTCCCAGATCAACGGCTGTGCCTACTGCCTCGACATGCACTGGAAGGACCTGCGAGCCCTCGGAGAAGGGGAGCAGCGGCTGTACTCTTTGAACGCCTGGGCGGAGTCTCCCTACTATACGGCACGGGAGCGCGCCGCCCTGGCGTGGACCGAGTCAGTAACCCTGGTGGCCGACGGGCGCGTCCCCGACGTGGTGTACGATCGGGTGCGACCCCATTTCAGCGAGAAAGAGTTGTCCGACCTGACCGTGGCGGTGGCCACTATCAACGCGTGGAATCGTCTGTCGATCGCCGCCCGGCTGACCCCGGGCACATATCAGCCCGCCAAGGTCGCGAGTTGATGGACGGCGATGACCTGATCGAGCGCATCCGCCGCCTCGAGCGTGCCGCCCGCCCTCTGGATCCGGGAACCAGCCGCCGCAAGCAGCTTCGCAACGCGGTCGTGGCCTCCTCCGAGCGATTCCTTCGGAAAATCCGAACTCTCAAGGGATACGTCGAGACCGACGACAAGGGGATTGGACTGCTCCAGTCTCCGATCTCGGAAGATGGCATCCCGATCGAAGCCGCGATCGAATTGTGGGAGCACAACGTGATTCGGCCGGGCGCGAACACCAACTCGGGCGCCCACTTGGCCTTTATCCCCGGCGGTGGGGTTTACCACGCGGCACTGGGCGACTACCTGGCCGCGGTGAGCAACAAGTATGCTGGCGTGTTCTTCAGCAGCCCCGGAGCGGTCAGGATGGAGAACCTGCTGGTCCGCTGGGTTGCTGACCTGGTTGGCTATCCCGCCGGCGCCGGCGGCAACATCGCGTCCGGAGGAAGCATTGCCACCCTGACGGCGATCGTCACCGCCCGAGATGCCCACGGCCTTCGAGCGGCCGATGTCGCCACATCGGTCGTCTACCTGACCACTCAGACCCACCACTCAATCCAGAAGGCTCTTCGGATTGCCGGCCTGGGAGAGGCGCAGCTTCGCTACATCCCCATGGACGACCGGTTCCGGATGCGGCCCGAGGCGCTGGAGCAGGCCATCGCCGCCGACCGGGCCGAGCGGCTGAAGCCCTGGCTCATCGTCGCGGCCGCCGGCACCACCGACACCGGCGCAGTCGATCCGCTGCCGGCCATTGCAGACATCGCCCATCGCGAGCGCTGTTGGTTCCACGTCGATGCCGCGTACGGCGGCTTCTTTCTCCTGACCGACCACGGACAGCGCGCCTTTGTGGGGATCGACCGGTCCGACTCGGTCGTCCTGGATCCGCACAAAGGCCTGTACCTTCCCTACGGGTCAGGCATCGTTGCGGTTCGGGATGGCAGCCTGCTGGCGGCGAGCCACAGCTACACCGGCAGCTACATGCAAGACGCCATGCGAGAGCCGAGCGAGGTTTCGCCGGCGGACGTCTCACCGGAGCTCACCAAGCACTTTCGAGCCCTGCGCATGTGGCTCCCCCTCATCCTTATTGGGACAAGACCATTCCGAGCGGCCCTGGAGGAGAAGCTGCTCCTGGCCCGCTACTTCTATCGGGAAGTTCGGGCGCTCGGCTTCGAGGTCGGTCCACCGCCAGACCTGTCGGTCGTCACCTACCGATGGGTTCCCCAGGGGGCGAGCCCGGAACGGGTCAACCAGATCAACCAGGCGATCGGTGAAGGAGTCCGGCGGGATGGGCGGATATTCATGTCGTCTACCATGCTCGAGGGCCGCTTCACGCTCCGGATGGTTGCGCTCTCTTTCCGCACCCACCGGCGGACGATGGACCTGGCGCTTCGGGTGCTCCGGGAGCAGGCGGGAGAGGTGACAGGTGAGACGTGAGAGGTGACAGGTGAGAGGGATCGCGCCCCTGCTGATCTGGAGTGCATCGGCTGTGTCGGTCGGCGCCGCCCAGATGCCTCCCGCCAATCCGGCCGATGTGGGTACCATCGAGGGAATCGTTACCGCCTTCTATGATGTGATCAACGGACCAGCGGGGACGCCTCGGCAGTGGCGACGTGACAGTACCTTGTACATGCCCCGGGCCACCTTCGTCGGCATGACAGAAAAGGATGGCAAACCGCTTCCCGCCGTGATGACGCCGGAGGAGTTCCGCCGAGCGGTCAACGCCGAGTTCGTGGCACAGGGATTCTTCGAGACCGAGATTGGCCACCGGGTGGAACGATTCGGCAACGTCGCCCAGGTGCGTAGCGTCTACCAGACCCGGCGAGCAGCCAACGGCCCGCTGCTGGGCCGGGGTGTGAACTACCTCCAGTTGTACTGGGACGGCAGCCGCTGGTGGATCGCCGGCGCGGTCTGGGATGACGAACGCCCCGGCGCCACGCTTCCGCCGTCGTGGATCGATTTGGAGGAGCCCCCCTCAACCACTGCGGCGCCCCGAGTGGTGCCGCTCGCAGGCGCCCGAGACCGACCGGGTCTCTTCGCCCAGCGCCTTCTTCTCCCACCAGGCTACTGCAGCGCAGTCCACACCCATAACGGACAGCTCGATGGCCTGGTGCTGCGGGGAACGCTGAAGCTCGGCGTGGCCGATTCCTCCGGCAAATTGCGGGTTCTCGAGTATCCGCCAGGCAGCTTCGTGCCGGTGCCAGCCGGTCGCGCTCATGTGGAGGGCGCGAGCGCTGGGCAAGTGACTGAGATCTACGTCACTGGCGTGGGCCCGATCCGCACGACCATAGTAGACAGCGCCAAGATCAAACGCTGCTCCTGACTCACCGCGGGCACCGCTGGGAGGGACCATGTCAGCCAGCCCGGTCGATCTCTACAACAACGCGTATGCCGACTTCGCCAGTAGCGTGGAGGCCGCGGTGCGGCAGGAGACCTACGGCGAGGACCTGGGTCAGACCAGTTGGCTGACCGCCCAGGAGTGGCTGGCATTCGCCGACCTGCTCGGAATCACCCCGGCTGCGGAGGTGCTCGAAGTGGGCAGCGGGTCCGGCGGCCCGGCGGTCTATCTGGCGAGCAAGCGAGGCTGCCGAGTGACTGGGGTCGACATCAACGAGCACGGCGTGCGCAACGCCATTCGCTTAGCGGAGGCCCGCGGCCTAGGCGAGCGCACCCGCTTCCAGGTGTTGGATGCCAACCAGCCGCTCCCGTTCTCGGAGGCGAGCTTCGATGCCGTCGTCTCCAACGACGCGATGTGTCATATCGGCCAGCGGCTTTCGGCTTTGCGGGACTGGTATCGGGTCCTGCGGCCCGGCGGACGGGCGCTCTTCACCGACGCCATGGTAGTCACCGGCATCGTATCCCACGAGGAGCTCGCCATCCGCAGCTCGATCGGTTTCTACCTCTTTGTCCCGCCCGGTGAGAATGAGCGACTGCTGGGTCAGGCCGGCTTCACCGTTCTCCAGGCCAACGACGTGACCGACAATGCGGCTGAGGTGTCTCGCCGCCGCCGGGACGCGCGAGCCAGGCACCGTGAGGCCCTGGTGGCGCGCGAAGGGCAGAGCAACTACGACGGTCTCCAACGCTTCCTCGACTGCGTGCACACCTTGTCGGTGGAACGGCGACTGTCGAGATACGCCTACCTGGCCGAGAAGCCGCACGACGCATGAGCCGCGGTGCCGCCACCTGGCGAGTCCTCCTACTCTCAGGTGCGCTCGGGGTTGCGATCGCCCTCGCCGTTCACCAAGGGCGCGGGCAGCACATCGGGAACGATTTCGCGGTGTTCTGGCAGGCGGGCCGCAACTTCGCCACCGGACACCCGCTGTACCACGATTACTTGCCGGGAGCCAGGCCGTTCAAGTACCCGCCCTTCGCGGCGATGGTGTTCGTGCTCCTCGGCGTGTTTCCGCTGCAGCAGGCTGGGGCCCTGTTCTCGCTGCTCAACCTGGCCCTTTGGGTGGCGGCGGTCTGGCTGACCCGGCGCATTCTCTCCCGGGCCCTGCCGGACCGAAACGCGAGAACTTGGCCGCTGGCCCTTGGAGTGGTGCTCTCCGCCCAGTTTTTCCTCGACAATTTTCATCACGCGCAGATGAACCAGCTGATCTTCGTTCTGGTCCTGCTGGGAATCGACGCCTATCTGCGCGGGATGGATGTGCGGGCCGCGGCCTACATCGTCGCTGCCACCGCCATCAAGATTACGCCGATCTTCTTCGCCGCCTGGCTGGTCATCCGGGGACGCCGCCGAGCGGCGCTCGCGGTTCCGCTGCTCGGCCTGGCCTGCGTGCTCTTGCCGCTGCTGCTGCGCGGGCCAGGTCGAGGGACCGCGGAGCTGGTCGAGTACTATCACTCGTTTCTCGAGGGACACCAGCACGGAGAGATCAGCGAGTACACCGCAGGTCAGAATCTGGCGCCATTTGTGAATCGGATGATGCGGCCGGCGGAGAATCCCCGGCACATCTCCTACCGATATCTTCCGGCGTCGGAGCAGACCGCGCAGCGCACCTATCACGCATTGTGGCTTATGGTGATGCTCATCTTTCTCGGCCAGCTGATCATCCTGCGAATCCGGCGAGTCCCGGTGTCGGCACTCGAGATCAGTAGCGTGTTCCTGGCGGGGCTGCTGCTTTCTCCCATTACGTTCACCACCCATCTCGTCAGCTTGCTCTTCGTGTTCTCCACCTTCCTCGCGGTTCGGATCGACACCCTCTCTCTGGCGGGGCGTGTCCTGGCGGTCGTGCTGGGGATCGGGATGCTGGTCACCGGCCTGAGTGGCCGAGACCTGGTTGGCGCCACAGTCTATTACGGTGTAAAAGGTTATAGCCTTATGACCTGGACGATGCTGTTGCTGTTTGCCGCGGCTGTCGCCCTGACGCTGCGAACCGAGGCGCTCCCGCGGGGAGCGACTGCCCAGGCGGTGTGACCGGTTGTCGATTCCGGGCTCCCCCGATCGACTATTGGCATCCACACCTGTTTCACCACGACTCGGAGGGAGCCATGAAGTATCTCTGCCTGATTTATGACGAGGAGAAGAAGGTCGCCGCCATGTCCAAGAGCGAGTCGGACGCCTTCATGGGCGAATATTTCGCCTTTACCGACGCGATCCGAAAGAGTGGCCACTACATCGGAGGAGAGGCCCTCCAGCCGGTGCAGACGGCGACGACCGTCCGTCTCCGCAACGGCAAGCTGTCCACCACCGACGGCCCCTTCGCCGAGACCAAGGAGCAGCTGGGCGGGTTCTATTTCATCGACGCCCGGGACCTGAACGACGCCATTCAGGTTGCCTCGAGGATCCCATCGGCCCGAACCGGAAGCGTCGAGGTACGACCGGTCGTAGAGTTCAACCAGACGTAGTCAGCGTGATGGCTGGCGATGTGCGTGAGGCGGTGGACGCGGTCTACCGTTCCGACTCACGTCGAGTTCTCGCGACCCTCATCCGCCTGCTCGGCGACTTCGACCTGGCCGAAGAGGCGCTGCACGACGCCTTCACCGCAGCGCTGGAGCGGTGGCCCCGCGATGGACTGCCGGCCAATCCCCGGGCATGGTTGGTGTCGACCGGGCGCTTCAAGGCGATCGACGGCATCCGGCGTCGCGCCCGGTTCGATGCCTCCCTTACTAGAGTGGCTGATCGGCTCGATGCTGCCGGTGATGCCCCAGAGCAGGATGACCAAGAGGTCGAAGACGATCGTCTGCGGCTGATTTTTACCTGCTGTCACCCGGCGCTGCCGCCCGATGCCCAGGTGGCCCTGACTCTGCGCGAAGTCTGTGGCCTTACCACGGAGGAGATCGCCCACGCGTTCCTCAGTACACCGCCCACGGTGGCTCAACGAATCGTACGAGCAAAGGCGAAGATCCGAGACGCGCGCATCCCCTACCAGCTACCCTCGCGGGACGATCTCCCCCGTCGGCTCGACACCGTGTTGCATGTCATCTATCTGGTGTTCAACGAGGGCTACTCGGCATCCTCCGGCGGCACGCTCACCCGACATGACCTCTCGGGCGAAGCGATCCGTCTCGGCCGGCTACTGATCGAGCTGCTCCCCGAGCCTGAAGCCATTGGCCTGCTGGGGCTCATGCTGCTGCACGAATCGAGGCGCCCGGCTCGCAC
>Ga0070696_100002942_pt1 | contig 11315 bp, 8 predicted proteins | sample KBSK1253metaG_FD_65474 | JGI IMG/M metagenome (GOLD analysis project Ga0070696, IMG submission 65474) | Corn, switchgrass and miscanthus rhizosphere microbial communities from Kellogg Biological Station, Michigan, USA - KBS K1-25-3 metaG | ecosystem: Host-associated > Plants > Roots >... | reverse complement strand
GGTGGCACGGCGCTCCTCGAGATGCTGAACATTCTAGAACACTACAATCTCGCATACAGCGGGCCGGGTTCTTCGGACACGGTTCACTTGCTCGTCGAGTCGCAGCGTCGCGCGTTCGCCGACCGAGCCGAGTTTATGGGAGACGCGGACTTCGTCAAAGTCCCGGTCGAAGGTTTGATCTCCCGCAAGTACGCCGACGAGCTCGTGCGAACGATCGACCCGGATCACGCGACGCCGAGCGCCAGAGTCCGCGCCGGCAAACCCGTGGGCGCCGAGTCAACCGAGACGACTCACTTCACGGTGATCGACGAAGAGGGCAACGTCGTCACAAACACCTACACGCTGAACGGCGGATACGGATCGGGTGCGACCGCTCGCGGCACGGGCGTGTTGTTGAATAATGAGATGGACGATTTCACATCGAAGCCCGGAGTTCCGAACGCGTATGGTTTGCTTCAAAGCGAGAACAACGCGATCGCACCTCGCAAGCGCCCACTTTCGGCGATGACTCCGACGATCGTGTTGAAAGACGGCAAGGTTTGGTTTGCGATCGGCAGCCCGGGCGGACCTACAATCATCAACACGGTTCTTCAAGTGATCGTGAACGTCGTAGACTTCGGAATGAACATCCAGCAAGCGATCGACGCTCCCCGGTTTCATCATCAATGGATGCCCGATCGAATCCAGTTCGAACCGATGGGAATAAATCGAGACACACGAGCTGCGCTCGAGAGGAAGGGCCATGTCTTCGCAGAGAAGCCTGGGAATATGGGTGACGCTGAAGGCGTGATGATCGATCCTAAGAGTGGGATGAGATTGGGAGCTTCGGATCCAAGATCGGGCGGCGTTCCGGTTGGCTATTAAGGGGCAAAGCCAAAATACCATTGATGAGCGATATTCTTGTCAGGATTAAGCGCGCGGTGCTGGCGGGACGTTATGCCTTTAGCGAAAAAGCCCGATTGGAAATGGAGGTTGATGGGCTCGAAGAACTCGACGTTGCAGAATCCATTCTGAATGCCGTAGCAATTTACAAGAAAATACGCTCAACGAGCCAGTCTCGCAACAAGGCCAAGGAGTATCTTTACGTTATGCAGAGTCCAAACCTGGATGGGATCGCCATTTACACAAAAGGCAAACTGGTGCGTGAGGGGGGCGAGGACACGTACTATTTCCTAGTCTCGTCCAAGAGAGCCTTATAGCAGGGAGAAGAAGTCATGATAAGAATAACAATTTGCCCGACGTGCGGCAGCGACAAAATCAAGAGAGTGCGTCGTAATTGGACAGGTAGAGTACAAGGTAAGACGTACACAGTTGCGGACCTGGAATACTCCGAATGTCCTGACTGTGGTGAAAGAGTCTACGACCGGGAGGCAATGCGGAAAATAGAAGCACATTCTCCAGCCTTTTCCAAAAGGCAGGTGAGGAAAAAGCGCGTAGGGAATTCGGAAGCGGCCTAAGACACGGCGAGGCGATACAAGCTGATCGGAGAGAAACAATGAAGAGACCCAGCAAGTGCATCATACGGAGCAGCGGCAATGTATTTCTAGATATTGGATTTCCGCCGCATGAGGCGGCCGTCATGCTGCTTCGTTGTGAACTGGCCGAGGCGCTACGGATGACACAGGTCTTGTCTGGCTCCTCGTAATCCAAAGGAGCTTTTCGTACTCCGTAAGGCATCGCAACGAACAGTCGCTTCATAGTCATTCGCTCTAACGAGTCTGTCGATTAACGTGGCCACCACCGCCGACTCATGTTTATCTGGAGTTTTGTCCCGAAACGCGACTTCGATGCAGTATGGGAGGAGATACTTCAGCCAGCGGTACCGCCGGGCTTTGAGGCAAAGAGGACGGATGAGCTAAGACAGCCCGGGTTGATCGACCGCATGTACACCGAGTGGCTGTTCGACGCCGACATTGTCCTCGCCGATCTAACGTTCGGCAATTCTAATGTCTACTACGAGCTGGGAATCCGCCAAGCGCTGTCAAAGAAGGGTACTGTTCTTGTTGCATGCCAGGGTACGAAACTGCCTTTCGATGTTCGAAACCAATCCGTCATCAACTACGACTACTTTGCCGCACCAAGCCTCCGTGCGTTCCAAGCAGCGTTGTGTGAAGCGATCGAGAAGGCTTCCATTCAAGAGCTTGACAGTCCAGTACACGTTTTTCTACCGGGGTTAGTCGTAGGAAGGTACCTGAATGAAACACTTCCCGAAGAGAGAATTACCGAACTGACGAATCGCATACATGATCTCGAAGCTGCCCTAAGCGATCAGCAGTCGCGAGATGAGGAGGAGCGCCTTCTCCACAAGCTCCGCGAGGCGACCACAGCATCAAGAGTTTTAAGGCTCCATCAGCTGATCTCTAGCCGCGATATCAAATCGGTGCGCCTTCTTGAGGAACTCGCGATCAGCCTTCGGGGCGCAAGCTACTTCGACGAGGCTCTTCAAACTCTTGAGCGAGCGTTGAAAATAGATCCGGGCGATCCCGAGATCCTTCGAGAGGTCGGATTTGTTTACCGAAAGAAGGGACCACCATTTTATTCTCAGGCAGAAACCTACATGGAGCGGGCACTGCAAATCAACGACCAAGATTCAGAGCTGCACGGTATGCTCGGCGGGCTATTTAGGCGGCGTGGCGAATACGAACGAGCTTTAACTCAATACAGGCGAGCCCACGAACTTGAGCCAGACTACTTGTACCCGCTGGTGACTGTCGGAGCCATGTGCGGTGTACTGGGCAAGCTTGGAGAGGCAAAGGAGTGGTACCTGAAACTACAGACCACCTGTGAGAAGCAGATAAGTCAGGAGCGCGCTGATCATTGGACTTATCTCTGCCTTGGTCAAGCATTTGTAGCTCTTGGCAACGAGGACGCCGCAAACGCTGCGTACCGAAACGCGCTCAGGAGGAATCCGCCAGTCGAGGACGTACGGTCGGAAGCAGAGCAGCTTGAGTTCCTAGTGGAGAAAAATTTCAACACAGAAAGTGCACGAGGCGTCCTGCCTGTCCTTCGGGAATATCTAGTGGCCCATGAATCGCGATGACGCAAAGTTTGGTCACCGGAAAAACCGGTCGCGGCTATCGAGGTGCGCCGCGTTGAGGAGAAACCAATGAACCTCATCGTCGAGTTGGAACAAGAGGAAGACGGACGCTGGATTGCTGAGGCTGTCGATATTCCTGGCGCTCTTGCTTATGGCCAATCGCAGCAAGAAGCTTTGGCCAGAGTTGAGGCGATGAGTGCTGAAGAATATCCGCGCGGATGGAATGAGGCGCGCGTTCATCGCGTGCTCGAATATTACGAAGCGCAGAGTGACGAAGAAGCTGCGGCTGAAATTGAAACAGCTTTTGAAAGCACCACGATGGAAGTCCCGGTCGCTCTCGTGCCAGAAGTGCGACGCTTGATAGCAAAACGAAAGCGGGCGCGCCCGGCGAAGAAGGAAAACACAACGCCTCAGCCGCGGAGCCGCGCCGAGCGTCGATCCAAGACTCAAAGAAGTTCTCGCGCGGCTCGCGGCTGAACGCGAAGCCGTTAGGCAACGAATCAGTTTCACGCACCTTTCTAGCGAGTCGATGCGAACGCTTGCCTCCAAGTTCAGAGATTAGTCATAATCCGCTCGGAGGTAGAGTCGTGAAGCAAGTAAAGCGTGAAATAAAGATAGAGCGTCCAAGAAGAGAGGTCGTTGACAGGGAGACCGCCCTAAAGCGAGTAAAAGCATTTCCTAAGCGACAGGAGAAACTGATTGCCGCTATTCGAAAAGGTACGCGTTGAGATCTTTATTCCTGACTTACCAGACCCCGCGTACGCGCGGGGGCTCGACGAGTTGGGCGACGAATTGAGTTACGCATTCGGGGGTTGTTCCATAATTTCGGCCGCCGGGAAGTATCGTTCATTCGAGGGCTCCATTCTGCCTGATCAGATAACCATCCTTGTCGCCGACACACCGTTTCGCTGGGAGTTAGATCAAAGAGTTGTTCAAGAGTACGCCGCCAGTTTGCAGACCTCTGTTCGGCGCGCTCTTCCAAATGAGGAAGCGATTTTGATTTCCGTTTTTCCGGTAAGCCACGCGGGATACATTGCCGCCGTCTGAACCTTTCACTCGTAAGCATTGAAGCTTAGCAATGACGATCGACGAACAAATAAGTCTGCTTCGAAAAGGCACGGTCGATTGCATCCCGGAAGACGAGCTTCGGCGCAAGCTCGAACGCTCGGCGAAGACCGGCAGGCCGCTTCGTGTTAAAGCCGGGTTCGATCCTACCGCGCCAGATATTCATCTCGGGCACACCGTGCTCATTCGAAAAATGCGCCACTTTCAGCAGCTCGGACACACCGTGATATTTCTCATCGGTGATTTCACCGGGATGATCGGCGATCCGTCGGGGCGATCGGTAACGAGACCTGCGCTGACTCGCGAGCAGATCGACGAGAACGCTGAAACCTACAAGCAACAGATATTCAAACTGCTCGATCGCGAACGCACTGAGATCAGATTCAACAACGAATGGTTTTCAAAGTTCGGCGCCAATGATTTCATCCGCCTCGCCGGGAAGGCAACCGTAGCCCAGATTCTCGAACGCGAGGATTTCAAAAAGCGATTTCAATCTCAAACACCGATAAGCATCCACGAATTGATGTATGCGCTCGCGCAGGGCTACGACTCGGTTGCGCTTGAAGCCGATGTTGAGCTTGGCGGCACCGATCAGAAATTCAATCTGCTGATGGCCCGCCAGATTCAACAAGCTTACGGAGTGAAGGAACCGCAGCTCATCATGACCACGCCGCTGCTTGAAGGGCTCGACGGCGTGCAGAAGATGTCCAAGAGTCTCGGCAACTACATCGGCATCACCGAATCGCCTCGCGATATGTTCGGCAAAGTCATGTCGATCAGCGATGACTTGATGTGGCGCTACTACGAGCTGCTCACCGATCTGTCGCCGGCTGAGATCACCGCGCTGAAGAATTCAGCAGAGAGCGGCGAGCGTCATCCGCGAGACTTAAAAGCCGATCTCGCGCGCCGCATCGTCACGGACTTTCACTCACAAGCGGACGCGGACGACGCGAGCAACGAATTCGATCGAACGTTTCGCGAGCACCAGGCGCCATCCGATGTTCCGAGCATTGAGAAACCGGCGGGCGCGATCAAGTTGGTCAAGCTGCTGGCCGGCGAAGGTCTCGCGCCTTCGGTGTCTGAAGCGCAGCGGTTGATCGCGCAGGGCGGAGTTCGACTCAACGGCGAGCGGGTGAATGATGTGAAGCTCGAACTCGGTTCGGATAGCGGAGAGGCGTTGATCCAGGTCGGCAGCCGCAAGTTTCTGCGAGTTGTCTTCAAGTAGCCACGGACGCAACTCACGTTGCGGCCCGCTTGTAAGGGCGGCCCTCCGCGGCCGCCCCTCACTGAAACAGCGTATCTAACCCAGAAAGGGGCGGCCGCGGAGGGCCGCCCCTACAAGCGTATTCAAAGTGACATTCATCATCAGAACAGCCAGACTCAGCTTGCAGCCGCTCAGTCTCGATGATCTCGATTCAATTCACGCGTTGTGGACCAATCCAGGCGTGAGGCGATTTCTCTTCGATGATCAGATCATCTCGCGCGAGCAGGCCGCTGCCGAAATCAACGAGAGCATCGAGCGGTTTGAAACTCACGGATGTGGACTCTGGGCTGCAAGGCTTCGCGAGGACTCCGAACTCATAGGCTTCTGCGGATTTCGTTTCTTCCACGACCCGCCGCAGCCTCAGCTACTCTACGGTTTTCATCCGTGTCACTGGTCGAAGGGTTTCGCAACCGAAGCCGCTCGCGCGATGATACGATTCGGATTCGAGCAGGCCGGTCTCGATTTCGTGATTGCAAGCGCCGACGCCCCAAACTCGGCGTCGCTCGGAGTGATGGAAAGAGCGGGGATGAGCTTCGACAGGCAAGAGACAGTCAATGAAATGGACACCGTTTATTACCGGCTCGATCGGCGAGACTTTACTCCGGATACGACATTCTACGAAGTGTCGCACTCTGATCCTGGAAACAATTCACGGGAGACATTCATGAATCGGCGAGAGTTCAATCGAGCGATGGTCATAGCGGCGGGCGGCTACGTTGTCGCGCCTCGTCAAACCGCCCCCACCCTGAGAGTCAACGGAGGTCGCATCGTCGAACACCTCACCGCGCTATCGCAGTTCGGCAAGAACCCGCAAGGGGGCGTCAGCCGAGCTGCCTACAGCGAGGCCGACCTCCTGGGTCGCGAGTATGTGATGGGCTTGATGCGCGCCGCCGGACTCGAAGTCAAAGTCGATGCCGCGGGTAATCTCGTTGGCCGCCGCGCGGGAAGCGATCCAGCGCTCAAGCCGCTCGTGATGGGCTCACACATCGACTCGGTGCCCGAAGGCGGCAACTTCGACGGCGATGTCGGATCGATGGGCGCCATTGAAGTCGCACAAACACTGGCCGAGAACAAACTGACAACGCGTCATCCGCTCGAAGTGATCATCTTCGCGAATGAAGAAGGTGGCACTATCGGCAGTCACTCAATCAGCGGTGAGTTCAACGAAAAATATTTCAGTCTGGTAACCAACAGCGGCAAGACGATTCGCGACGGGATCAAATTCATCGGCGGCGATCCGGACAAGCTTGCAAGCATTCGGCGCAAGCCGGGCGATATTCATGCCTATCTCGAACTGCACATCGAACAGGGCGGGATACTCGACACCGAGAAAATCAATATCGGAGTCGTCGAGGGCATCGTCGGCATCACGCAATGGGAAGTGAAGATCGAAGGCTTCGCCAATCACGCCGGCACTACGCCGATGAATCAGCGCCGCGATGCGATGTTGGCCGCCGCGAAGTTCATTCAAGCGGTGAATCAGATTGTCACAAGCGTCCCAGGCAGACAGGTCGGGACCGTCGGCAAGCTTCAGGCTTGGCCCGGCGCTTACAACGTCATCCCGGGAAAGGTCATTCTCGGGCTCGAGCTTCGCGATCTGGATGCAGCCAAAGTGGCAATGCTCTATCAAAAGATTCGCGATGAATCCGCGGCGATCGGCAAAGCTTCCGGCACGACGTTCGACTTCACCGAGACGAACACGATCGTCCCTGCGCCGACTGATGAGCGAATCAGAAAGTTAATCGATGAAACCGCAAAGGGTCTGCGCCTGACGACAAAAGCTATGCCGAGCGGCGCGGGCCACGACGCGCAGGAGATCGCGCGACTCGGCCCGGTGGGAATGATCTTCGTTCCAAGCGTCGGCGGCATCAGTCATTCGCCTAAGGAATATTCGCGGCCCGAGGACATATCAGGCGGCGCAAATGTTCTGCTTCACACACTGTTAAGGCTGGACGCCGCTCAGTTGGTTTGACTGCCGGAAAGTCGATTAGGGAACGGATTGCCGGGAACCGAAGCGAGGGCGGAACCCGAGCAAAAAACTTGTTCCAATTCGTTGCTTGGCTGATGTATACTTGCGACCCAACGTAATCTAGCTTAGCAAACAGGCCCATAGTTCAAGGTAGGTTCCTCATGGCCACCTTCAGCTGGCTTCACCTTACGGATCTTCATCTGGGAATGGCAGAGCAAGTCGCGTTTATGCCTGCCATCAGAGACAGGTTCTTTGAGGACCTGAAACGTCTGCATGAGAAGTGCGGGCCTTGGGACTTTGTGCTCTTCACCGGGGATCTAACGCAGCGTGCCAGTAGCGAGGAATTTAAAAAGGTCGATGAGTTCCTTGCGAAGCTTTGGGATTTGTTCGGGGAACTCGGTTCAGGCAATCCGTCGTTGCTCGCGGTCCCGGGAAACCACGATCTTGTGCGTCCCAGACCGAGAGAGCCGGAGGTCATGGTCCTCCGGAATGACTGGGCAACTGATCGAGAACTCCGATCTGAATTTTGGACTGAACCGGAGTCTAGATACCGCAATACGGTGAATAATGCATTCGCAAATTATGCGGAGTGGTGGAAGAGACTGACTCACAAACCCCCAGTTCAGCCGGGAATATTGCCCGGGGATTTTTCCGCTGTCATCGAAAAAGAGCGCGCATCGCTTGGGATCGTTGGGTTGAACACCGCGTTCCTGCAACTCACCGGTGGCGACTACAAGGGGAAACTTGCTGTCGATCCTCGTCAGTTCCAATCCGTGTGCGACGATAACGGTCCCGAGTGGGTGAAGAAGCACAACGCTTGTCTGCTACTCACGCACCACCCTCCCGACTGGCTGAATCCGGATTCCAAAAAGGACCTGATCGCAGAAATCGCCGGGAACGATTATTTTGCCGTGCACTTTTTCGGGCACATGCACGAATCGCGGTACAAATCTGAAAAAGTAGGCGGCGCAGCGGCGCTCCGCGCCAGCCAGGGAACATCACTATTCGGATTGGAGTATTTCGACGAGGACAGAAGGCTGGAGCGCCGACACGGTTATTGCGCGGGGAGAATTGAGCTGGAGGGCGAGAAGGGTTCGCTCGTGCATTGGCCGAGAGAGGCGTACCGTCCGGCTGACCAATGGAACTTTGCTGCTGACGCCATAGACTTTGTGCTGACTAACGAGTGCACCGAGGCCGAAGAGTTCCCGCTCCTGAAATCGTTCGAAGCCGACCAACAGCCCGCGCAGATTGCGAAGGAAGGAGTGCAGATGCCGCTTAAGCTCTCAACTCCTTTTCCAAATCGATGGGCTGTCTTAGTCGGAATCAACGACTACCAGCAAGGGTTCACACCGCTGCATTATTGCCGTCAGGACGTCATTGCTCTCGCGCAAGTACTTCGGGAATCATTGAAATTCGAAAACGTTTTCGAGATTCATGAGGAGGCGCCGGTGAAGCCGGAGCGCGAAGCCATAATACGAAAAATTGCAGAGATCCGTGACTCGGGCGAGGTTAAGCCGGACGACCTGTTCCTGTTTTATTTTTCCGGCCACGGAATTAATGAAGGCGGAAGAGACTACCTGCTCCCAATCGGGGCCAGTCCCGGCGATGTGGAAACTCTGGGGATCCGAGTCGGGGACCTGGCAAAATCACTAAAGAAAACCAAGTGCAACAATATCGTCATGTTCATTGATGCCTGTCGCGATGCAATCGCGGGAGGTAAAGGAACGGCGTCCATCGGAGAAGACAGCAAGGTGCTCTTCGCTGATGCCGGCCTCGTCTCCTTCTTCTCATGCCGTCCCACGGACAGGTCTTTCGAGATAGAGCGGCTGGGACACGGATCATTCACCTACTGTCTCCTCCAGGCAATCGAGGAAGGCCTCACAACGATTTCGAAGGTCAACACCTATTTGCAGAAGAATGTTCCGCAGATCAACACGAGGTATGAAAAGCCTGCTCAACAACCCTACGTATGGCCGGAAGTACCCGATAATGACTTGGAGGTCTTCTTCAACCCGGTGCGGAGCGCCGAACCCGTGGGCGAACTCGCCAAATTGATCAACGAGTTAGTGAAGCTCCACAGTGATCGACATATCGAAGGGGGCGATTTTTTCAAGTGCGTTGGTTTCATCGATCAGATCAGAGATAAAGATCAGCTCGATCAAATCGAAGAGACAAAACTGTCGGCTATTAAGGGACTGTGCAGCGGTTGGAAACTGGCAACGTTTCGAGAGGTTTGGGAAAGTACCGAGTCGCGCCGGCCTCTAGCGCCTCAGTATCGAAAACCGATTCGTCGCAAGTGAACGCTATGATTCTTCTCTCAACAAAAAGTTTTGGCCCTGCCATTCTTCGTGCGGTACGGATCGCGGCGAAACGGATCACGCGAGTGGCAGACTGGGCTAGAGAGACAGCACAGGCACATGCCAACAGGGCTCTCGAATCCTTTCTTGCCGGCAACCTCAATCGTGCGGAAGTTTATTATAGAGAGGCGATCGCCTGGGATCCGGGAGACGCCAATCTTCACAGCGATCTCGCCGAGCTTTACTACGAGCAGGGGAAAGCCGATGACGCCGAGACGCAGTTCGGTGAAGCACTCGAATGCGATTATCAGAATGAGACGGCGTTGAAAGGCTTGGGTGTCGTGCTCCAGGAAAAGGGGCAACTGCTCGATGCGATGTATCTCTATCTCAAGTACCTGGAACTTAGACCCGAGGACGCCGTCGTTTGCCTTAACCTTGGCGTCGTCTTCCAGGAGATGGGCGATTATTCAAAGGCGGTTGATTACTACGAACGAGCTGAAAAAGAAGATCCTAATGATGCCCTTGCTCCCAAGAATCGCGCGCTGGCGCTTCTCGCGCTCGCGAGATTTGAGGAAGCTCGAGACGCTTTGCTCCAAGCCCGTAAGATCGATCCGGACGACGCCGAAGTCGATAGGCTCCTGGGTTCGACCCGTGACGCTCTCGGGGATTCCGCCGGCGCCCTGGAATGCTACGAATCCGCGATCAAGAAGGACCCTAATGATCCCGACTCGCATCTTGAATTCGCGTATATCGCCGCGCGGCTGGAACGATCTGGTGACGCAGCAGAACACGCCAAGATCGCCTTTGATTTGTTCAATGCGAAGGGCAACACACAAAGCGCTGCTCAAGCTTTGTGGGAGCTCGGTTGGGATAAGTATCTGCTCAATGACTGGTCTTCCTCACTCCAGGCGAGCAAAGACGCGTTGAAACTAGACCCGAGTTTGACTCCCGTACATTTCAACCTGGGTTTGGTGTTGCTTCATCTAGGACAAGTGGACGAGGCTCGCAAGGAATACGAAGAGGGAATTGCTCGTTTAGCCCAAGTCACTGATCTCAGGGAACACGCCATCGAGGATCTGCGCGCCGCACTCGAAAGGAACGCGCGACTGAACGGCGCAGCAGAAATACTCGCCTTGCTTGAAGAGAAGTACGCCTCTCTTTCAAGGGATTTGGCCAAGTCTGCCCAGCCGGTTTCCTGACAATGTTCCGCAGCACCTGTAAGACGCGCAGGCGCAAACGTCGTCAGGCACGCCCTTCTCAAGCTCGATCGAATGACTCTGAAGTGAGGAGTGATACGTGACGAGTGATCCTTGACCGGTGATGGACGAATCACGAAATGAATCACGCCTTAACACTTCACGCCGCTTTAAAGCTCCCAGTCAATCGATAAGCTCCCCAGGCAACGACCATCGAGGCTCCGTCGCCTGACTTTTCCAGCGTGATCTTCAACAGCTCCTGTGGCGCGCCATCCTTCGCGAACTTTAGCGGCGCTTCAAGCACCACGGTCGAAGGATCGAGCGGTCGCTTGATCGCCGACGACACCAGAAAGGTCCAATTGCGCTGCTCGTCTGCTCGCGCGAATATTGCGTACTTGCCCGGCGCGAGTTTCTTGCCGCCGAAATCCAACGCGACCGAAGTCTCGAGCGTCGTCGGGTTGTTCATACCCATGAACCAGGCCACGCC
>Ga0070696_100002941_pt1 | contig 11316 bp, 7 predicted proteins | sample KBSK1253metaG_FD_65474 | JGI IMG/M metagenome (GOLD analysis project Ga0070696, IMG submission 65474) | Corn, switchgrass and miscanthus rhizosphere microbial communities from Kellogg Biological Station, Michigan, USA - KBS K1-25-3 metaG | ecosystem: Host-associated > Plants > Roots >... | reverse complement strand
GACGCTGCTGTCAATTGGCGTTGAACTCAGCATAATGCCTCAACCGCGCCGTGTTGAGCGTGATAGAGTGGAGGCCATGTCAGCACGCCACAAGGTTTCCCGGGGTCCGGAAAGCGCCTTCGAGCGCAAAGTCGCGCTCAGCAAGCTGGCACTGCTGTTCGAGCAGATCTGGCCCCGCGCCTGGCTTCTGCTCGGCCTTGCCGGGCTGTTCATCCTGGTCTCGCTGGCGGGCCTTTGGCCCAGGCTGCCGGAGCTGCCGCACAAGATCGCCCTCGGGCTGTTCGGTCTGGCTTTCGGCGGCGCCGTCATCGCGCTTCTGAGCGTGCGCTGGCCCACCCGCCAGGAGGCCATCCGCCGCGTGGAGCGGGTCTCTGGGGTGGCGCACCGCCCGGCCTCCTCCTATGAGGACACCCTGAGCCACGGCGGCGAGGACCAGCGCACGGCCGCCCTGTGGAAGGTGCACCGCCGGCGCCTGGCCGAGTCGCTGGCTCGGCTGCGGGTGGGGACCCCGACCCCGCGCACCGACCGGCGCGATCCCTTTGCGCTGCGCGTCGTTCTCCTGCTCAGCGTCGTCCTGCTCACCGTCGTGGTGGGCGACAGCGCCGCCGACCGGCTGTGGTCCGCCTTCCGGCTCAGTCCGCTGGCCAAGGGTGCCGAGGCCCGCCTCGACGCCTGGATCACGCCGCCGGTCTACACCGGCAAGCCGCCCATCATGCTGGCCGACGGCGGGCTGTCCATGGGCCGCGCACACGAGGTGCGCCCCGCCGGCGCCATGGAGGTGCCCGACAAGAGCGTGCTGATCGTGCGTGCGAGCGGCGCCGGGCTACGCGGGCTCACCCTGGAGGTTCCGGGCGAGGGCGGCGCCACCCAGCGGCTCGAGGCGCCGGCGCCGGCCAATCCCGCCGATGTCGCCGAGCTGAAGCTGGAGGTGAGGACCTCGGGGACCATCAAGGCCTACAGCAGCGGCACCGAGATCGCGGCCTGGACGTTCGCCGTAACGCCGGACCTCCCCCCCAAGGTCGCCCTGACAAAGCCGCCGGAGCGTTCCGCCCGCGGCAGCCTGAAGCTCTTCTACAAGGTGGAGGACGACTACGGCGTGGTCTCCGCCGAGGCCCGCATCCGCCGCATCCTGCCGCAGCCCGATACCTCGTCCACGGCGTGGGCGCGGCCCGCCAATGAAGGCGCGCGGCTGCCCTACGAGCATCCGCCGGTGCTCGGGCTCAATCTCGCCCGCGCCTATCCCAAGCAGGCCGAGGGCCACAGCCTGCATGAGATCGGCGACCATCCGTGGGCCGGCATGAAGGTGGAGCTGACGCTGGTGGCGCGCGACCTGGCCGGCCAGGTCGGCAAGAGCGAGACCATCGAGGTTACGCTGCCCGAGCGGCGCTTCACCCAGCCGCTGGCGCGGGCGGTTGTGGAGCAGCGGCGGCGACTGGTTGAGGATTCCCGCAACCGGGCCGCGGTGGCCAAGGCGATCGAAGCGCTGACGATGGAGCCGGAGGGCTTCATCGACGACCTGCAGGTGTTCCTCGGCCTGCGCTCGGCCTTCCACCGCCTGCAGGGCGAGGAGACGCGCGCCAACCACAACAGCGTCATTGCTCAGCTATGGCACGTGGCGCTGCGCATTGAGGACGGCGACCTGTCGGATGCCGAGCGCGCGCTCAGGGCCGCCCAGGACGCCCTGCAGCAGGCGCTCCGCGACGGCGCCAGCGACGAGGAGCTGCAGCGCCTGATGCAGGAGCTGCGCCAGGCCCTGTCCCAATACATGGAGCAGCTCTCCCGCCAGGCCGAGGGCCAGCCCCCGATGCAGGGCATGGACCGCAACATGCAGATGATGACGCAGCAGGACCTGGAGCAGATGCTGCGCAATCTGGAGAACATGGCCCGTTCGGGCAACCGCGACATGGCCCAGCAGATGCTGAGCGAGCTGCGCGATCTGCTCGACCGCCTGCAGTCCGGCCGCATGGCCGGCAACCAGCAGCAGAGCCAACGGTTCGGCAAGATGATGCAGGAGTTCGGCGACATCGTCGGCCAGCAGCAGAAGCTGCTCGACGACACCTTCCGCCGGCAGCAGCAGGGCCAGAAGGACGGTCAGCGCGGTCAGAAAGGGCAGCAGGGCCAGGGCCAGCAAGGCCAGGGCCAGCAAGGCCAGCAGGGCCAGGGCAACGACGACGGACCCGGCGGCCTCGACGAGCGCCAGCGCGAGCTGCGCGAGCGGCTGGGCCGGCTGCAGCGGGGCCTCAGGGAGCTGGGCCTGCAGCCGCCGGGGCAGCTCGACGGCGCCGAAGGCTCCATGGAGCGTGCCGAGGGCGCCTTGCGCGACGGCGACCTCCCTAGAGGCGCGGACCAGGAGACGCGCGCGCTGGAGCAGCTGCGCCAGGGTGCCCGCGACATGGCCCAGCAGATGATGCGCCAGATGCCCTCACGCTTCGGCCTGAACGGCAGCCGCGGCGAGCTTGACCCCATGGGCCGGCCGCCGCAGCGCACCGACGGCCCCGACCCGGCGTCGGGCGTCAAAGTGCCCGACGAGATCGACGTGCAGCGGGCGCGCGAGATCCTGGAGGAGCTGCGCCGGCGTCTTGGTGAGACCACCCGGCCGCCGATGGAGCTGGAGTACCTGGAGAGGCTGCTGAAGCGATTCTGACCCTCGCGGCGACAGGACATCGCTGCTCGCCGGCTCCGGGCTCATTGCGTGCCGGCCCGCTGGTTGCAGTCAGGCGGCGTCTGGTTACTGGGAAGCAACATGTGGCGCGGCAAGTGTGGCGTATCAGCGCCACTGGCTGGGCCTCGCTTTAACGATCGGTTTGTAAAGATGGCATATTTTGGGAGATGAAGCGGCTCCTGGTGCAGGGTCCCCACACCGCTTGCCAATACTCGTTACCCACAGGCAACACAACGGAGCCGAAGCGTGCACGCCGCGGCTTTATTGCACTTGCGCAGGCACCTGGCTTTCTGGAGAGTGAGGGCCGGAGACGGTGTGGAATGTCGTATAACGGGTATTCTTGAGCCGCCTTTTCGGGCGGATCGCGCGCCGGCTAGCCGTTTAGGTAACAACCGCCAAATGGTTGATCAATCCATGGGACGGCCGCGGCTCGGCGTGGACAACGTTGCTGCACGCTATGATCGCGGCTCGCGACTGCCGGTGGCCGCGGGAGATATGTCCGCGGCGCGTGATCGCCGTGCACCCCTCGGCGGCCTGCCAAAGCGCGTTCTCGATGTCCTCGGCGCCCTTTCCGCCCTTGTCCTGCTGGGGCCGCTGATGCTGATCGTCGCGCTGCTTGTGCGCGTCGCGCTCGGCAGGCAGGTGATCTTTCATCAGAGGCGGGTCGGCTTCGGTGGCGAGCACTTCGTGTGCTTCAAGTTCCGCTCGATGGTGAGGGATGCCGACGAGGTCCTTCGCCGCCACCTCAGCGCCAACCCGGACGCGGCCCGGGAATGGAGCGAGACGCAGAAGCTCAAGGACGATCCCCGTGTCGGGGTTCTCGGCAAGGTGCTGCGCAAGACCAGCATCGACGAGCTGCCGCAGCTCTTCAACGTGCTGCGCGGCGACATGAGCCTGGTGGGGCCGCGCCCGGTCCTGCCCGACGAGCTGGTCGCCCGTTACGGCCGCTACGCGCCGGCGTATCTGCAGGCGCGGCCGGGAATGACGGGCATGTGGCAGGTCAACGGACGCAACAGCGTGGGCTATCGGGCGCGCATCGCGCGGGACCGCTACTACGCCAGGCACTGGTCGCTGGCGCTCGACCTGCTTCTGATCCTCAAGACCATCCCGGCGCTGCTCAACTTTGGTCATACGGCGTAAATAGGAGGGGTATACGGTCGAGCGAGCTGCTCCACGTAACCCTCTTTGTTCTGCGGCCTTGCGGTTACGCCCGGCGGCTGCCGGGCTTAGTCAAGTTTCTAGCCTCGCGGGGATGGATACTGAGGAGCCAATGCCACCACCATTGAAACTTCGCGGGCCAAGAAGCCGACGATAGGAGGCCTCCTAGATGGCGATCCAGCTGCCCACCGTAGCCGTTGTGACTCCAGTGTACAACGGCGCGAAATTTCTTCGCGAAGCGATGCTTTCCGTCCAGGCGCAGACCTACCCCAATCTTGTGCACTTCGTCCTGGATAACGCGAGCACTGATGCGACCCCGGACATCATCAAGGAATTCGATGGTGGCCGCGTTCCGGTGGTGACTGCGCGGAACGAAGCGCTCCTGCCCATTGCCCAGAACTGGAATCGCTGCGTGGAATTAGGGAGCCAGGGCAACGACTATTTTCGCGTTCTATGCACGGACGAATCGCTTCAGCCAACCTGTATCGAGAAGATGGTTGCTCTGGCGGAAACAGACCCGCTGCTCAGCGTCGTTGGATGCAACCACTCGACAACATTTGGCCTCGAGGACCTGCATTGGGACCGGACGCGTGCGATTTTTTCGGGATCCGAAGCTGCGCGATCGTGCCTGGTCGGCGAGTGCGGGCTTGCGACATCGCATCTGCTTTACAGGACGAGCGTGCTTTCGCTCCGAAGGAAATTCTTCGAGGAAGACGCCTCGTTCAATTTCCACTTCGATACGGAAGCGGCATTCTTCGTTCTCACGCGTGAGAATGCCCGGTTCGGCTACGTTCACGAGCCCCTCGGCTTCAGTCATCGACACGCAGCCAGCGTCACCTCAACGGTCGCCACGGTTTTGCAGACGGACTTCCTCACCTGGTATACGGTAATGGATCGGTACGCCGCATCGCTGCTTTCACCGGCAGAGCTCCCCAAGTACAAGCTTTCCTACAAGCGCCACTATTTCGGCCGTATGCTGGCCTGGAAGTATCTGCGCGGGAACAGCAAGGCGTTCGATTGGCATATCAAGGCACTGGCATCCATCGGTGCGGCCCCCAGCCTATGGGCATACGCGGATGCCATTGCAGATTACGGTCTGAGAAAGATGCGCCTCAGAAGAGGTTGGAATCAGTATCCGTACTAGGACTAGTACGTGCAGACATTCTGATCCAAGTTGCCAAGTCGATTGAGGAATCGACTGCCAATGCCGGCCGCGTCTGCTCACCGATGGAGAGGGATCCTGGTGTGGGGTTGCATCAACCGTGATGGCGCAAACGCGGTGCGGCAGAATGCGCTGCTTCGATAGCGACCAGGGGCTGCGCGAACGAATGGAGCGGGATATGGAGTCAGGGGTTCTGGAGGGGGGCACTGGTTTGCGCTCTGTGCCTTCGAGGATCGCAGTCTTTGGCTTGTTTGGTATCGAGAATTTCGGAAATGACGGCTCTATGGAGGCAATGCGCCATTTCCTCAAGCGGGAATGTCCCGACGCGCAGCTGACCGTAATATGCCCCCAGCCGGAGGTAGTTGAACGAACCTATTCCGTTTCTGCGCTTCGGACGAATTTGCTGGGACCCTCGGGTTGGTTGTTCTGGCTGCTCGATCGGCTCCTGCTCAGGGTGCCGCGTATGGTCGACCTGTTGATGAGAACAATCAGCAACGCCCGCAAAATAGATCTCTTGGTTGTTCCGGGAACGGGCATCCTGGAGGAGCCTAGCCACCGACTGACGCGCATGCATTGGACACTCTTGCTATGGTGCGCCGCAGCCAAGGTCACCGGGAAGAAGATTGCCTTCGTAAGTGTCGGTGCTGCCCCGATCAACAGCGCCGCCGCTCGCTTGGTGCTTAAGACCGCCCTCGGAATGGCGCACTACAGGTCATTCCGAGACGAAAGCAGCAGGCGATGCGCGAAGGAGTTTTATGGTGTCAAAGTAGAAGGCGACCCAGTTTATCCCGACATCGTTTTCGGGCTCCCTGAACCCGGAGGACTAGCGCGGGTAACGCCCAAGGATGGACACTCTCTCAGTGTCGGTCTTGGCCCGATGGGGCTTTGGTGGTGGTATGGTGACGAGGTCCAAAAATCCTATGTCGACAAGCTGGTGGACTTTTCGCTGTCCCTTGTCCGCAAAGGGTATCGCATCCGGCTATTAGTGGGCGACAAGGCTGATTATGGTACGGTTGATGACTTTATTCGCGCCATACTTGATAAAGATCCGTCCCTGCTGGGCGACTCGATCATCGCCGAATACATAGTTTGTGCCCAGGATCTGATGCGTCAGATTGCGCTAACTGACCTCGTGATTTGCTCACGGTTTCACAACATCGTTTATGCACTGAAGCAGGGAAAGCCCGTTGTCTCTCTCGGTTATTCACCTAAGCACCGCGCGTTGATGGAAGAAGTTGGCCTTGGAGAGTTCATCCAGGCAGCGCACCAGATCGATGTTCCATTGCTGGAGAAGCAATTCCTCGCCCTGTTGAAAGACCGCAAGACGTACGAGCAGAGTATTCAACAGGCAATAGCCCGGTTTCAAGAGCTCCGTGGACAACAAGAACAGATCCTGTCAACGCGCTTCTTGGGCAGTGGGATGGTTAGATAGTTGTGCGGCCAGAGGCACGGCATGGAGGTCATCGCTTAAGGAACGGCCACCGTCTCGCGTAACGTGCGAGCATGCGCAGCTGCGCACCGCGATCGACGCCATAGGTCGTTTCTACTTGCTCGCGGAATGGGGTGCGCATGAGACTGCGCCAGTAAAGCCAGGCATACGGCGTGTAGGTATCGGGAAGCCATGGCTTGTGCTCTGTGGTGAAGTGAACGATGCCCGGTCGCCGGTGGATATTGGTCTGATCCGGACCGCAGTTCATGCCCACGATGGCCATGGTCCGCTGCATGTTCCATATCGGGTCGAGCTGCAGCCACCGCTGCCAGAGCGCGTAGTTCAGGGCGTCCTGGTCCCTGAATGGAAGGACGCTCTGGTTGGCCGCCAGAAACTCCAGGGCCGCGTCGAATAGCCCGTCGGCACGAATAGCGGCAAGGTCCAGCAGGAAGACGCCGGCGTTGAAATATGCCGGCCGCTCAGGGGGAAGCCCCCAACGCGCCGCGAAGGCGGCGGCATCGACTCCGGGATCCAATACGGCGGCGACGGGGTGCCCGCCCAAGTCGGTCCTCCACAGCTCGGAGATGTCGCGTACAACGACCATGTCGCTGTCGAGGTAGAGAACGCGGCAGACCTCAGGCGGGACGACCCTGGGCAGCGCCAGACGATAGGTGGTCGCGGCACTGATGTGGCCGAGCGTTCCCAGGGAGAGGAGCGCAGGGTCGTCGATTTCGATCCAGTCGAACCCAGCGCGCGGTGCACACAGGCCGACCCGTCGGTGATCATCCGCAGCCACACCCGAGTGCAGCATCGTGAAGTGCAGCCGCGCCCTGGGCGACGCCGTCGCCAGCGAGGCGATGGTCGCCGCGACGTGCGGCACGTAGGACGCGTCCACCCCGAATGCGATGCGAATGATCTCGTCCTGCATCGGCGCGCCCCAATCGTTGTACCTAAGCGTCAGCCGTCATCCCAGGGCGCGCAGGCGCCCAATCAGCTTGGCTCCGATGCGGCTCTTCAGCAGAGCGTCGCGTGCCTGCAGCAGTTCGTACAGCACAGGATGGTTGCTCAGCCACAAGCCGGCGGCCCAGCCGATCGCGGCGAGGGCAAGAGCTGCGGCTGCCATAAGAATTGAGACATTGCCGCTCCCGCCCGCAGCCAGCACGACGGCGAGCGGTCCAAGGGCGCTGAGCAGAGCCACGACGGCGCTCCCCTGAACGGCGGCTGCCAACTCGCTCCAGCGAAATTGAAGGTGACGGCGGATCAGCCGGAGGCCCACGACGACGTGGAACGGAATGGTCAAGAAGGTGCTGAGCGCCACCGTATAGAGTCCGTGGCTGGCGGCGGCCGTTATCACGATCAGGGAGAAGGGCAGCGAGATCGCCATCTGCGTCAGCGTATGCCGGACAGCTCCGGCCGCTATGAGGATCGGCCCGGTGAACGCCGACGGGAACCAGAAGAGCGAGGCGCAGGCCATGATCTGGACCAGCGACGCGCTGTCGCCCCAGCGGCTGCCGAGGAGCACCCGCACGATCGGATGCGCCAGGAGTGCGATGAGCAGCAGCGCCGGCCACTGCACGGCTGTCACGTACTGGAGGCCCTTTAGGTAGCCGCTCTTCAGGTCGCGGCCGTCGCGCGCGGCCGCCGCGAATGCCGGCAGCGAAACAAAGCCCACCCCGGCCAGAACCTTCTCGGGCATACTGCAAAGGGTAGTGGCACGCTGGTAGAGGCCCACTGCTTCCGCGCTCAGGAGGCGCCCGAAGATGAGGTAGGGGAGCGTGGTCCACAGGCGGTAGAGGATCGTCGCCGCGCTGTCGTAGACGCCGTAGGAAAGGACGCTGCGCCACTCCCTCAGGGAGGGCCGGAAAATCGTGAAATCCGGCCGGGCGATGAACATGAGCAGCATGCCGGTGGTGGCCGAGACCAGGCTGCCCCATGCCAGGCTCATGTAGCTGAAACCCAGCATCGCCAGGCCGACTGCGGTCGCCATGTTCAGCAGCGATACCACCACAGCCATGAGCGCGATGGGGCCGAAAGCCATCTCGCGGCGCAGCTGGGCAAAGATAGGCGTCACGAATGGTCCCAGCGCGTAGCACAGCGTCAGGACCCGCATGTACTGCTCGAGCCCGGCGACCCCGTAGAAGGCGGCGAGATGTGGCGCGACGAGGAGTAGTGCGACGACGGCGACGGCGGTCAGAAGCAAGGTGATGGTGAAAGCGGTGCGAATCTTCTCGGGCGTGAGGCTCTTCTGCTGCACCAGGTAGGTGTTGATGCCAGCGTCACGAACCGCCTCCGCGATCGCCCAGACGGAGTTGCCAAGAACCGAGACGCCGAATTCCTCCGGGCCGAGCAGGCGGGAGATGATAATCGTCAGCGCGAACGTCGAGATAATGACGACGTAGCGCTCGAGCGAGGCGAGGACAAGGGCGCGCCGGATGCTCGTCATCTGGAGCCGTCCATCGCTGGAGCCGTTCGCCTTGCGCCCGGGCGGCGATCGGGGAGATGGCGAATGGACCGCCCGCCCTCGCGCAGCTCACGCGAGAGGACACACGGGTGCGCCCCCTCCCCGAACCCACGATCCGGCGCACCCATATGCCGGCAGCGCAGCGGCATGGTCTGGCGCATGCGTATCACCGCTCGGCTGTCGCAAGGCAGCGCCGTGAGGTTAGCAACTGCAGGCCCCAGACCAGCGCCAGCAGGGGGACCAGCCAGACGACCCGCGCTTGGTAGCGATCGAAGATCCCTGAGAGCACGCCACATACGGCCGCATTCAACATCACCCCGGCAATGACCAGGCCGGCAAATTCCCGGAATCCGGCCCCGCCCGTTGTCGGTGCGCCCCCGTAGGCCAGGAAGACATAGACGAGAACGAGCCCCGAGGCGAAAGCCGCGAGCTGGAACACATAGGAGATAGCCTGCAACGGCAAGGCCTCCCGTGCGGCCAGTGTCGCCTGCAACCGGGTGCGGTACGGCTCCGGCAGCCCGGAGGCGAATGCCTTCCTCATGTTCTCTCCATAGGAGAAGTCGGTGAGCCGGCCGAAGGTCGTCAGCTGGCGCATCCAGTTCATCAGAGAGGCGTAAGCCTGCCCGATGGGATCGAACATGAGGACGTTCCAGGCGAAGCGCACCTGCTCGGCGGACAGCGCACGGCGCGTCGCCAAGTCGGCCGCGCCGAACACTCCCTCGCGCCCATCCCACACGAAGTCCTCCGAGCCCATCGGGAGGCGGTCGATGCTTGCGCAGACCGTCAACCCGTTATCTGGGCACGTCGCTTTGAGGTAGCGGTAGCCGGGACCATCCTCGATCATGCGCGCCATCATGAACGGCGGGCGGATCGGAGGGGCGCCGGTGATCCGCTCGACCGCGTGCGAGAAGGCCCGCTCTCCGACCAAAGCTACCGCCAGGGCGGCGGCGAGCGCGCCGCATGCGAGCCATCGCGCCCTGTCGTTCGAGCCGGCCGCGCGCGCCATCGCGACCACGGCAAGCGGGGCGACGATCAACAAATGGCTGAAGTGTGCCAGCATGGCGTAGCACAGGGCGCCCAGCCAGAACAGAAGCTCCCAGCGTGCCAGCCGGTCGAAGCGGGCGATGAGATGCGCGCACGCGAGTATGGCGATGCCGGCAAAAATATCCGGCAGCAGCATGCTCACGAAAAACGCCATGGGAGTGACGACCGAGAGAGCCGCCACGCTCGCGATGGAATATCCGATTGTGCTCTTGGCAAAGGACCTCAGCGTCAGCAGGACAGCCGCAACCACGACAGCCGATTGCGCGAGTACCGCGGACCAGAGCTGGGCGAGCGGGTGGCTGGCCAGCAGGAAGACGCCGTAGTAGACCGACCGGGCCATCAAGACTACGGAGCCGGAAGCGTGCGGCTCGGCTTGGAGGGACTTCGGCAGGGCGTGGCCGATCTCGCCTGCAGCGGCCACCGGCGGCGCGTACCAGACGGACTCGATGCCGACGAGCCTGTAGGCGCCCTGCGCCGCCGCGTGCAGGTAGGCGATGGTGTCGAGCCCGAAGAAGGGCTGGCCGTTCACCAGCGCCGGCCAGCACGGTATCGACAGGACAGCAGCCGAGACTGCAGCGGCGCGCCCGAGACGCATGTCAGCATCGGCCTCCAACCGGAAGGCCTCTCCGAAGGCAGGCGTGCCCGCGGCGGGTCGCAAGCCTGAGCGGCGGGTGGCATCTGGAAGCGCACCTGCCGACCGACCGAGACCGGCGGGCGGCGTCGAGCGAGTTCGCGGTCGGCCGCCGGTTGCGATGCGGCGCTTGGCTGGAAGGAGCGCCCCGGCTGTCAGGGCTCGATCGCTGCATCGCTTTATTACCGGCCTCTATCGGACGCCCGACGTTCCGAAATAATGTTAGCGGATCGATTCCGCAGCGGCAATCGGACACCGGCTCGAACGGCGCCATCTTGGTTGACATCCTGGGGCGTTGACATGGACTTGGTGTCGGGACGGAGCAATGCGACAAGAAGCGCGACGAGCGCCGGGCTATTTCTTGCAGGGCTTGGGAACCCAAAGCGAGAAGACGTCGGAGATACGATATCGGGGCCGATGTCCGTTGCCTCCTGGTCCCGAGTCGTCGAGCTTTTCTTAACCTCGAACCTGGCCGGAAATCCATCTGCCGCTTGCATGTTGCGCTGCAAGCCTGTAGGCATACCAAGTGGGGTGTTTTTGAATCGTAACACGCAGTTGCGTATTGGCTTTCAACCTTGTTTTGGGGGGAAGCACACAGGTGCCATCTCAGAATTCAGCTGCCAAGGCGCTTCCGCGGCTCGTCCCGCTGGACGGCGTGCGCGGTGTTCTGGCACTGAGCGTGGCATTCTTTCATATTAATATCTGGCACGGCCAATTCGAGCAGCCATGGCTCAGGAATTTCCATCCGGTTTTGGGGTTCTTCTTCGTT
>Ga0070696_100002940_pt1 | contig 11316 bp, 8 predicted proteins | sample KBSK1253metaG_FD_65474 | JGI IMG/M metagenome (GOLD analysis project Ga0070696, IMG submission 65474) | Corn, switchgrass and miscanthus rhizosphere microbial communities from Kellogg Biological Station, Michigan, USA - KBS K1-25-3 metaG | ecosystem: Host-associated > Plants > Roots >... | reverse complement strand
GCCTCCGGTGTGTTCGCGGGGTTCTTCTCGTCCAGCGACACGGTCGGCGTCAATGCCCGGTACGGACGCAGATCCGCTGTCCGCGCCCAGATCCCGCGCAGCGGCCGTCCGTAGTAGTCGAAGTGCGATAAGGAGTTGAGCCCGAGGATCTCTTCGATCGTGCGGAGCACGTCCGTCGTGTTCGCGAACCGATGGATCGTTCCAGGCCTGTTGTACGCCGACACGACGAACAGGGGAGAACGATGCGAGTCGACGTGGTCAGGCCCGTTCTGCGCGTCGTCTTCGAGCACGAAGACGACCGTGTTCCTCCAGAACGCCGTCCGAGACAGCGCCTCGATCACGCGTCCCAACGCCAGATCGTTGTCGGCGACGTGGGCGCGCGGCGTGGGAGCTCCGGCTCTCGCGCCGGACGTATGATCGTTGGGCAGCCGCATGATCTGCAGCGCCGGCATCTCGCCGGACTTCACGAATCCGGCGAGGTCCTCGATCCAAACGTCGGCGCGCTTCTGATCTCTGATCGCGAGATCGTATCCGGGAAATCGCGGATTCGTGTTCGCGAAGAGAAACGGCTTGTTGCCGCGGTATGCGATCGGCAGGCTGTCGATGTCATCAGTGGACTGAACCACGAATTCGCCGTAGTTCCGGAACGTGATTCCTTTCCGCTCGGCAACATTCCATAGATATCCGCTTGCCGGCTCCGCCACGTCGTCCTCTTCCATCTCACCATTGTCCCGATTGGTGCCTTCGTAGTCGTACGAGCGACCGCGGTTGGAATAGTTCGATTGGACTGTCTTCTCCACATAGTCGGTCGCGTACGCTGCCATCGACCAGTTGTGACCGTCCGCGCTCACTTCGGCATTCACGAAGAACCGGTCGAACAAACCGAATCGCTCCGCGAGCGCGTGGTGGTTCGGTGTCTGTGGCCTGGGGAAGAACAGCAACGTCGTGTCTCCGTCGCCCTGGCGAAGGTCCCCGAGCATCTGGTCGTACGTGCGATTCTCCTTGATGATGTAGATCACGTGCGTGAACGGAGGATACGGTGCCGAGTCGCGCGCGCGGCTGTCCCAGCCGTTTGCCCGCACCACGCGTGCGGTCAGCTGTCCGAGCTCGTCGCCGCGAGCACGGGCCGACAAGGAGATGCCCAGCGTGCCGTGGATCATCGAGAGGATGTATTGCGAACCTTTGGCGCCCTGCCGGTTGCGCGCGTTGGCCGGGTCAGGTCCGAGCGGGTTCGCCCCACCCGATCCACGACCCTTGGCATTCACCACTGTGAGCGTGTCACCCGCGGCAACGACTGCCGTCGGATACCAACCGGTCGGTATGCGCCCCGCCAATCGGTCTTTGCCCGTGGCTGACGAGCGATTCGCGGTTGCCGGTGAGAGATCGAAGACCGCGACGGCGTTGGCATCCGCCTCCGCGACGTAGAGTCGGGTCTCGTCGGACGAAAGCGCCAGGCCGTTGGGCGTACTGCCCTCGCCGGGCCCACTCGGCGGCGGATCCAGCAAGCGCGCGATGATCGCCCGACGCTTCGTGTCGATGACGTGAATTCGATCGGTACTCCCCGAAGCGACGAACAATCTGCTGCCGTCGCGATTGAGCAGAAGCGCGGACGGATGCCGCCCCGCGGGGACGCGCGCGACACTCCTCAACCCGCCATCGCTCTGCTGGAATACCGAGACGGTGTTGCCACCCCACGCGGAGACGTACACGCGCCCATCAGCCGCGACGGCGACGTCATACGGATACCGCTCCGTCGCGTGCCGCTGCACCACCCGTCCGCTCGTGAGGTCCACCACGGCGAGCGAATCGGCGAGGTTCTCGGCGACAAAGAGCCAACGGCCGTCGCGCGATGCCGCGATTCCCGCTGGATACCGCGTCCCATGACCGCGCGGCGGGACTACGGCGAGCGCGATGCTGTCGCGCAGATCCAACTTGCCCGCCGTCCAGCCATAGCGGTACACGACGTCCCGATCCCCTCCCGACACAAATAGAGTGCTGCCATCAGCGCCGAACGCAGCGCCCACAAATGCCGCGGGTTGAACGACTGTCTGCACGACCGCGCCGGTGGACCGATCGATCACCTGGACGCCCTGATCGTCGTAGCCGCTGAGGACCAGCACGAAGTGCTTTCCATCCGGCGACGGCGTGATCGAGAGGGGCAACGACCCGACGTCATGAATCGAGCCGACGGGATCGAGTCGCACGCCGGTTGAAAGCCGATTCTCCGGTATGCGGAGCTCGTTCGCGTCGGAGGAGTTGTCGCGGCCAGCCAGGCGGCAGCCGGCGATGAGTACGAGGAGCGGGACGTAGCGCATGAGTGGAAAGCTGCATCGAATCGGCCGCTGCCTCCAGTCGAGTGCGCGTTCTTCAGATGTTACAATTGATCGTGCAATGGCTCGAATGGATCGCCGCGATTCTCAGCGCCGTCAGCGTCTACCTCAGCGCGCGCGAGAATATCTGGAGCTGGCCAACGGCGATCGTGAGCGTCGCGATGTACGCGTTCATTTTCGTCGAGACAGGCCTGTACTCCGACGCCGGCCTCCAGGTCTTCTTTTTTCTCATTTCCGTCTACGGCTGGTACGAGTGGCTCCATGGCGGCGAGAATCGCACGCGATTGCACGTGTCGCGCGCCACGGCGAAAGTGTGGACGGTCTCGGCCGCCTTCGGCGTCCTGTTCTGGCTCGGACTGGGGCTCCTCACGTCGAGACTGCGCGGCGTGTCGCTCCCATTCCTCGACTCGGCGCTGGCGACGCTGAGCATCGTCGCGCAGATCATGATGACCCGGAAGATCCTCGAGAATTGGATTCTGTGGATCATCGCGGACCTCGTGTACGTCCCCATGTACGTCTACAAGGGTCTGTATCCGACGGCGTTGCTGTACGCGGTTTTCCTGATCCTGGCGGTCATCGGGCTGGTCGAATGGCGCAGGAGCCTGGCGCGCGACCGCACCGGCGCACCGCACCCGGCGCCGACCCCGGCGTGATCAAAGTCGTTCTCACCGGCTCCGAGTCCACCGGCAAGACCGAGCTCGCGCGTCGGCTCGGCCAGCATTTTCAGGCGCCGGTCGCGGAGGAGTTCGTCCGGGACTACGCCGCGGCACGCGGCGGCCGACTGGGATTCGGAGATCACGGTCCCATCGCGAAGGGCCAAATGGCGTCCGAAGACGCTGCGATCGCGCGCGCCAAACACCTCGTCATTCTCGACACGGACCTCGTCAGCACAGTGGTGTACTGCGAGCACTACTTTGGCCGGTCACCCGAGTGGATCGAGCGCGAGGCGCGTGCGCGCGCTGGCGATCTGTATCTGCTCATGAGTCCGGACATTCCGTGGATCGCCGACGGTGTCCGCGACCGCGGTGAGCGACGCGAGGAGATGCACGATCTCTTCAAGCAGAAACTGGAGCATCTCGGACTCACCTATGAGGAGATCGTGGGAGAGCGAGAGCAGCGATTTCAGAGTGCGGTTCGGGCGGTCGAGAAACTCAGACCAGCGTAGGCCGCTCAGAGCGACGTAGGCCACTAAGACCGAAACTGCTCCACACGAAACACACGGAGGCGACGGAACACACGGGTACAGCAAAACACATTGTCTTGATACTGGCGCGCAGGTCTGTCGCGCCCAAAAAGCAACAATCACACGTACTTGCTGTATCCCTGTGTTCAGTCACGTCCGTGTGTTCCGTGATGGGCTGTTCTTGCGTCTGCGCGGCCAGCTACGACGGAGACTCAACTCGAACTCGAGAAACAGCTCGCCGAAAAATTACGCGAACCCGGACGGCGAGAAAGATCGCAACTGAGGCCAGACCGGCGACAAATCCCCACCACAGTCCCTGTGGGCCCATCCCGGTTTTGAATCCGAGCACGACGCTCACTGGCACACCGATCACCCAATAGCCGGAGAGCATTGCGATGAGTGGCACGCGGGTGTCTCCGCATCCGCGGAGCACCCCGGCGCCGACGGCCTGAAGCCCATCGAAGATCTGAAAGACGCCGGCGATGGGTATCAGCGTCGCCGCGATGGTCACGAGCGGATCGTCTTTCGAGTAGAGCGCCGCGAGCGGCCGGGGTAGCGTCAGGAACAGGGCCGCCGTCGTCGTCATGAAGCCCGCGCCAAGAACGTAGGCGATGCGTGCCGCCCTGCGGGCGCGCGGCCCGTCGCCTGCCCCGACGGCGTGCCCCACCCGAACCGCCGCCGCGGCACCGACTCCCAGTGGTACCATGAAGGTGAGCGCCGCGAGATTGAGCGCGATCTGATGGGCCGCGACCTGGAGCGCGCCGAACGTCCCCATGAGGAGCCCGATGGCTCCAAACGCGCTGAACTCGAGAAACTGCTGGAGTCCGATCGGCAGACCGAGGACGAGCGTCCGCCACAGCGGAGCGCGCGCGAGACTGGCGTGGTCGAGCGATCGGAGATGCGGGCCCAGCTCGCCCCACGCGATGACCAGCAACATCACGCACATCGCCCAGCGGCTCACCAACGTCGCGATCGCGCTCCCGGCGACGCCGAGCGGTGGCACCCCGAGGTGTCCGAAGATGAGCACCCAGTTGAGAGCCGCGTTCAGCGCGTTCGCGACGACGATGGTCCACACGATTGGCGCGAGTCGTCCGATCGCCTGAAGACTCTGCCGCAGCACCACGAAGACGAGAAAGGGAATCAATCCGGGCGCGCTGATATGGATGTAGCTCGCGGCCGACGGGATGACTTCCACCGGCTGCCGAAACGCGCGCAACAGGGGAGCGGCGGGGATCATGACCAGCATCGTCACGGCCCCCAGCAGCAACGACAGGATCAGGCCGCGTTGAATCGAGCGAGTGATCGCGATCTGGTCGTTGGCGCCGACCGCCTGCGCGACCAGCGGGTCGAGCGCCATGAGCGTCCCCATCGCGATGACAACGCCATTGAAGAAGTACAGGTTGCCCAATGCGACGGCCGCCAACGCCTGCGGCGACAGGTGGCCGATGATCAGCGTGTCGACCACTCCCATCAGCATCATGCCCACCTGGACCACGACGACGGGCACGGCGATCGCCGCCAGCGCCCGCCATTCCAAGGCGGACGCCGAGCGATCCCGGCCGCGAACCATCGCGAGCTCCGACATTCCGGAAATCTCGCGAGTCGCCTTCCCGAAACCCAAAGGCGAAATCCGTTGACTTTCTCAGCGCCGACGGCCTACTTGAACTCGAGCCGCCTGCATTCAGCCCCCTTTCCGGTCGATATGTCTCGCCACCGTACCACGCTCGCCGCAACGCTCCTTCTCGTGCCGATCGTCGCGGGCGGCTTCCTCCTGCAGGAGCCACCACAGCGCGCGAATGCTCGACTGTTCGATCAGGTGCTGTCCCTCATATCGCGGCAGTACGTCGACACCCTGGCGAGCACCGAGCTGCTTTCACGAGCGGCGCGCGGCCTGGTCAAAGAGCTTCATGACCCGTATACGGAGCTCTTCACCCCGCGTGAGAGCGACGAGTTTTCTCGCGGTACGAACGGGCGCTATGGTGGGACGGGGATGCTGCTCGGCGAGGACGACGATCACGCCGTGACCGTCCAGCGTGTGTTCCCGAATACGCCCGCGGAAGAAGCGGGTGTGCGGGAAGGCGACCGCGTGATCGCGATCGCCGACAGCTCAGCGACGACGTGGGGGCTGACCAAAGTCTCTGACCGCCTGCGCGGGACGCCAGGATCGCGCGTGACCGTGAGCTTTTCGCGTCCCGCGGTACCCGCGCCGATCCGGATCACTTTCGTGAGGCGCGAAGTGCACGTTCCCGCCGTCCCGTACTCCACCGCCCTGAATGGGGTGGGTTACATCCCGCTGCAGACGTTCAACGAGAACGCAGCGGATGAAGTCGAGAGCGCGGTCAAGCAGCTACTCTCGCAGGGCGCGAAGGGGTTGGTGTTGGATCTCCGTGATAACGGCGGCGGAATCGTCGAGCAGGCGCTCGCCATCAGCACATTGTTCCTGAAGGACGGGCAGGACATCGTAACCGTCCGTGCCCGTGGCTCGGCGGACGAGGTGTCGAAGACCCGTGGCGGCCATGTCGCGGAAGGCGTTCCGCTGGTCGTGCTCACCGATGGCGGCACCGCGTCGGCCGCCGAGATCGTTGCCGGTGCGCTTCAGGACCACGATCGAGCGCTGGTCCTTGGCGCCACCACCTACGGCAAGGGGTTAGTCCAATCGCTCTACGGATTGGACGGCGGCTATTCCCTCAAGCTCACGACCGGCAAGTGGTATACGCCGAGTGGGCGCTCCATCCATCGCGAGCGGCGCGTGACGGAAGACGGCCGCGTGCTCGAGGGGCGGCTGGAAGACGGCAAGATCATCGAGGGCGCGCCGGATTCCGCGGAGACCATCGAGTCGCGCGCCAAGCGTCCACAGTTCCGGAGCGACGCCGGCCGCGTCGTGTACGGCGGCGGAGGCATCGTCCCTGACTTCTTCGTTCGTGAAGACACCGCCCCCACGCTGCAGCAGGACTTCATGCGATCGGTGGCGCCCAAGGGACAGCAGATCCAGATCGTGCTGCAGCAGTACTCGCTCGAGCTTCGCGACCAGGTGACGCGAGACTTCACCGTCACACCGGCGTGGCGCGCGGAGCTGCGCCGCCGGTTGAAAGCGGCGGGGGTGACCATCGACACGCGGTACGACAGCGTGGCGACTGCACTCCTCAGCGACGAGCTGGATCGTCGCGTCGCGCGCAGGGCATTCGGCGAGGCCGATGCCAAGAAGCGCACGATCGACGACGACCGGGTGCTCATGCGCGCGATCGAGCTGCTGCAGCGGAGCCGCACGCAGCAGGAACTGCTGCGCAGCGCGTCAGCCGCGGCGTCGGCGAACCACCCCAGCTGAGCCATGGGCGCCGAGGCCGCGTGCGCCCTGCGTGAGAATGGCGCGCGTCATTCGGGGCGTGCGCTGCTGGAGACCGACGAGCTCGTGTTTCGCGGGGCTGACGGGTATCGCCTCAAGTTGCCGCTCGCATCGCTGCGCAATCCGCGCGTCGAGAGCGGAGATCTCCTGTTGGAGGCACCCTCGGGCGAAATCGCGCTCGAGTTGGGGGAGGACAAGAAAGCCCAGCGCTGGGCGGAACGCATTCGATCGCCGAAGGGGTTGCTCGACAAGCTCGATCTCAAGCCGACGCACTCGGCCGCCATCATCGGCGGAAACGACAGCGCCTTCGCCGAGCAGCTCGGCGCGCGCGTGCACTCGGTGTCTTTGGGCCGCGTTCCGAATGCGGCAAATGTCGTGTTCCTGTGGAGCGACACGCCCTCGGCGCTCACGAAGCTCGCATCGATCACCAAGAGCATCGCGCGCGATGGCGCGATCTGGGTGATCCATCCCAAGGGCGCGGCGTCGAAGGTGAAAGACACCGACGTCTTTGCCGCCGCCAAGAAAGCCGGGCTGACGGCAACGAAGGTCGCCCGATTCTCCGACACGCATAGCGCGGAAAAGCTGGTTATACCGGTCGCCAAGCGCTGAGCTGTGGCATCAGGGGAGGGGACCGATCCGGTCGAGCGGCATGTGCGCGTTCATCGGACTGCCCGCTTCTTTCAGCTCGGCGGAGTGGGAGGAGGTTCGGACACGCGCGAGATCTGGCTGGCGTGTCACGGATACGGTCAGCTCGCGGCGCCGTTCGCCCGGGCACTCGATCCGCTGAACGACGGTACGCGCGTGGTGGTGGCTCCCGAGGGACTGAGCCGATTCTACCTCGACGACCCAACGAAGCGACATGGCCCCGACTCGCCCGTGGGGGCATCGTGGATGACGCGCGAAGACCGCGATCACGAGATCACCGATTACGTGGAGTACCTCGACACGATCGTCGGCCAGATTCAACGCGAGCTCGCAACGCCGGGCGTTCGTGTCGTCGCGCTCGGCTTTTCACAGGGGGTGGCGACCGCCAGCCGGTGGGCGGTCTTCGGCCGTACCAAGATCGATCGACTGATCCTCTGGGCCGGCACGCTTCCGAAAGACTTGCCGGAGGATCGAGGCGAGCAGCTGTTTCGCGACGCGTCGCTGACGTTCGTGGCCGGGCGCGCGGACCGGCTGGTGTCGGTCGACGCGATAAAGAGCGAGCAGCACGAGCTCGAGCAGCGCGGAATCCGGTCCGCCCTCCTCACGCACAAGGGCGCACACGCCTTGAGCTCGGAGGTGCTGCGGGAGCTGGCGGCGGAGACTAGTAGCGGCGCTTGACGCGCGACATGTCGCGCCGATCGCGTTTGGTCGGCCGTCCACCCTCCTCGTATGCCGGCGACGGAGCCAGACGCCGCTGCTCGGCGAGCCGCTCGCGTTCCGTTCTGCTGGCCTCGCTCTCCTCGTAGAGCTGCTGCGCCTCGCTGGCCGGACCGCGTCGCTCCGCCAGCCCGCGAACGTGAACAACGAACGTGACCTGATGCACGCGAATCCGCAGCTCATCTCCCACGCGGATCTGCTTCGCCGGCTTGGCGCGCTCCCCGCCGACCTCGATGTGACCGCCGTCGACAGCCGCCGAGGCGAGCGATCGCGTCTTGAAAAAGCGCGCGGCCCAGAGCCATTTGTCCAATCGCATGACCCGTAGATTCGCTGGCTCTGGCGTCGTTCGCCACCTCGCTGCGCTCGCATTGGCCGCTTGGATGGCGGGGTGTGACACACGGCCGCCACGCGTTGCGTCGCGCGAATCGGCCGCGGTGACCGCTCCGGACACCATCGTGCGTCGCGTGCTGCGCGTCACACCGCGAGCGTCCGCGATGCAGCGCGCCACGGGCGTTCTGCAGGCGGCGCGCGCCCTCGAGCCGCTGGACTCGATCCTCATCGTGCGTGTATTCGACCAGCGCGGCCGGGAGATGCGCGGTGTGACCGTGCGCTGGACGCTCGCGAATGCAGGCGACGGCGCCGATCTGCGCGTGATCAACGGCGTCACGGACTCGCTCGGCCTCTCACGCGCCGCGTTCACTCCCGGTCGGTCCGCGGATGCGCAGAGTGCCGTCGCCGAGGTCGCCAACGTCGGGCGAATCGATTTCACGGTGACGATTCCCGCGGCGTCCATTCGGATTCTGCCCGAACGCATCACGCTGTGGTCCGGTGAGGATTCGATCCTGGCGACGGAGCTGAAAGACGACCGCGGTCGCGTCTTGCCGGGAGGCACGCTCTCGTGGGCCACGCCCGACACCGCGGCGCTCCGCGTCCGAACCGAGGACGCCGCGCACGGACGCGTGACGGCGGTGCTTGCGGGGAGCGCCAAAGTCGTGGCGTGGGTGGGGGCCGCCACGCTTCGCGATACCGCGTACGTGACCGTGCGGCCCGTCATCGCTGGCGAATTCATCACGCTCGACGGCCAACCACCTCCGCAGATGCGGATGGAGGTGCTCGCGCCTTCCGTGCGCGAGTCGATCCCGGTTCAGGATGGCAAGTTCGCCATCCGTGTCGCACTTCCGCCGGACGTCGAAGTCGACGTGCGCGCGTCCGCGGTCACGGACACGCTCGCGTATCACCGTGTGCTCGTCGAAATCGGCGAGCAGCATGACCTGCAGCGGCTGGTAGTTTCACTGGTGCCGAGAACGTGGCGCATCGATGCCGGCTCGTACGCCGGCCGAGTGTTGCCGATCGACGCCGCGCGCGCGATGCAGCGCTCCGGGAAGAGCGCTCCGTTCTGGCGACTCGTTCCCAACTCCGGCACCGGGCCTCGGAAACTCCTCGGCTGGCGCCAATCGGATCTGCCGCTGCGCATCGCGTTCGACCGCAGCCGCTCGAGCGAACCCATCGCGGCGGAAGACTCCATCCGGTTCTGGGACACCGCGGCGCAGATGGAGCGCGACCTGGGCGCCTCGCTGTTCGCGCCAGCGGAGATGCGTGGCGATACGAATCGCGTCAATCTGGTCGGAGTCGAGATCAGCGCGCAGGAATCGTCGGGGCACACCTTCGTGTCCTGGAGCCAACCCGGCGACGCCAGCGACGGGGTGATGCTGTTCCGGAATGCGGCGACGCTGCGGAATCCGCATGTCGTCACGCACGAGCTATTGCATCTGCTGGGCTTTGGACATTCCTCGGCTTGGCCAACGATTTCGGAGCCGGTCGGTGGGACTGTTCAACGACTGACCCCCGAAGACGTCGCGTACGCGCAGGTCGCGATGCGCCTACGTCGCCTGCAGGAAGCCACCGGCGCCAGGCCAGGACTCCCCGTCGCGAGACAGTGAGGGAGAATCAGCGCGGCGGGCGCACCGGAATGCGCGTCCATACGACGATCGCGCCGCAGCCGTCGAAATCCATGAACTGCGCCGGAGTGCTGGCCCCACCGCGATAGACCTCCATCCCCGCCAGCTCCTCTGGGCGGGCGAGGAGATCGAGATCCTTGACCATGTCTTTCGGCATCCTGGCGCCGTTGAGCCAGAGCGTCGGCGTGCAATAGCCGCCCCCGAAACCGCCGCGCATGTACACGTTGCGATCGAAGCCGGTGCTCTGGACCCTGAGCGACGGGACTTGATACAGGAATCTGAACAGATCGTATGGACGCTGTTTGCGCACCGATTCCTCGTCGAAGAAGTACCCGCCCCCCATGCGTTTCCGCTTCAAGAATCCATTCGAATCACGGCTGTAGATGCGTTGGCCGATCACCTGGATCGTATCCAGCACGCGTTTCACGGACGTCAGTGTGATCGCAACCGTCGTGTCGGTTCCCGGCGACAACGCGACCGCGCGGAGCTCCGGTGCATAGCCGAGCGCGCGGATCTCGATGGTCTGCGAGCCGGCGGGCACGTCGCCAAGTCGGTACGCACCGACGCTATCCGTCAACGCGCCGCGTTCGCGTCCCACGACGGACACACGCGCGTTCCGTATCGGCCGATTCTTCTCCGACTGCACGATCCCCGTGATGACGGCTGATCCTCCGACGAACAGATCATGCCGCGCCAGTCCTGCCAGAGGAGCGCTGAGCGAGAGCATTCCAGTGCTGTCGGCGGCGTGCCATCCCTCGACCGCCACGTCGACGTCGGCAGGAATTCCGCACAGCGCGAACCATCCTTCCTTGCTGACTCGCGACGTCACGTTTTTCTGCGTGGTATTGAAGTGGCCTTGTCCGAGCGTCACTTCCTGCCAGCTCGCCTGCACCGTACCGGTATCGAAGCCGATTTTCGTCCTGGCGTCGCGCAACATTCCGAACAGCAGGCCTGTCGAGTCCGCGGCGCCGCTCGCGCCGCAGACCGCGGTCACGATGGTGGCCGGCGAAGGCACAGCCAGGTCGAGCTTCACGCGTTGTCCGGCACCGATGTCGATCACCTGCGTCGGCGTATTCAACGCCAGCGAATCGAGCGCGTCGTGCTGGAAGCCGATCAGGTAGCGTCCCGGCACCACGCCGA
>Ga0070696_100002939_pt1 | contig 11317 bp, 13 predicted proteins | sample KBSK1253metaG_FD_65474 | JGI IMG/M metagenome (GOLD analysis project Ga0070696, IMG submission 65474) | Corn, switchgrass and miscanthus rhizosphere microbial communities from Kellogg Biological Station, Michigan, USA - KBS K1-25-3 metaG | ecosystem: Host-associated > Plants > Roots >... | reverse complement strand
ACGGGTGCGACGTCGACGACGGACGCGCTGGGTGTCGCTACGGTTGGCAGCTGGACGTTAGGTCAGGTCGCTGGCCTCAACGGCAACGCACTTCGGGCGACCGCTTCGGGTATGCCAAACTTCGTCACGTTCTTCGCGAGCGGCGTGGCCGGGGCGCCGGTCCGGCTCGCGTTCCTCGTATCGCCGAGCAGTGGAATTGCTGGCAACAGGATCACGCCCGCCATCCAGGTGGCGATCCAGGATCAGTTCGGGAACACGGTCCTGCCCGTCAGCGACGTCATTCATGTCGACCTCGGCGCCGTCCCGACGCCGGGGGCCAAGCTCATTGGCACGATGGATGTGGCGGCACTGAATGGCATCGCGGTGTTCCCCGATTTGAGCGTCGACTCAGCAGGTTTCGGGTACACCCTGCTTGCCTCGACGCCGAAGATCGCCGGGAACGAAGAGAGCGCGCGTTTCGACGTCGGCGGCGTGATCGCGGCGTTTGCGGATGATCGCCTCAATCCTGTTGCCGCGGCCTTCAACCCGGTGAATGGGTTCGTATACGTGCCCGGCGGCGACGGCCAAACGCGGACGCTGGGCGTGCTCGATCCCGGCAAGGGATCGTTGACCCTGCTGCCTATCCTGCAGGCTCAACCGTTCGGCGTCGCGGTGAATGCGCAGACTAATCGGATCTATGTCAGCACGTTTGCTGTGCTGACCGGGGCCGTGGTAGTCGTGGACGGACGTAACGACACCCCCATTGGGTTGATCACGTTGCCGGGTGAGGCTAGTGGCATCGCTGTCGACGAGGCGACGGATCGCATCTTTGTCGCGGTCGCAGGCGATCCGGGGAAGGGCACTCCGCCTGGCCTCGCATTGATCGATGGCAAAGACAACCGGTTGATCACGACGATCCCGTTCCCTGAGGGTGCGCTTGACGGAAACGGCGTGGTGTACAACCCGGGCGATCGTCTAGTGTATGTTGCCATCCCCAACGTCGGGGTGGGCATTTTCGACCCTGAACAGGCCAAGTTCGTTGCTGCTATCGCGATCGTCGGCGAGAAGGGTGCCGCGGGGACCCACGGCGTCGCGATCGACACGCGGACGGATCTGCTCTTCGCCACGAACCGTGCCGAGAATACCGTGTCGGTCATAAACTTGAAGGACAGCAAGGAGCTGACGCGTCTGCGGGTGGGCCTCGCGCCCGAAGGCCTGGGTGTCGACGCTGATCGTGGGGCCGTGTACGTCGCGAACTCCGGTGAGAACACCGTGTCCTTCATCGAGACTGGCAAGCTGGAGGTCATTGCGACCCTGATCGTCGGCCCGACGCCCAAGACCGCGGCGGTGAACATCGGGAACGGCCAGTTCTTCGTGCCTACGTTCGGCGACGATCGCGTGCGGTTGGTGCGGCCGTAGCGGCGCAGCATGCTGCGCCCCTACATGCCTTTCGTCGCCTACAGTTTCAGTCTGACGTTGATGTCTAGTAGGATCGCATCCGGCGTATCGACGAACACGACCCGATTCTCGACCTGAAGAGTTATTCAGACCCTGCTGGGTCACGCTCCCAACGCCCTACGCCCCACGCCCTATTTCAGGAGCATCTTCGCAATCGTATTCAGCTGCATGTTGCTGGTCCCTTCGTAGATCGTGCCGATCTTGGCGTCGCGATAGAACTTCTCCACCGGGTACTCCTTGGTGTACCCGTACCCCCCGAACAGCTCGACACACAGCGACGTGACCCGCTCGGCGACCTGTGAGGCGAATAGCTTCGCCATGGCCGCTTCCTTGGTGTAGGGCTCGTGCGCGTCCTCGAGGCGCGCGGCGTTGTACACCATGAGCCGAGCTGCCTCGAGCTCCGTCGCCGCCTGAGCGAGCTGAAACTGCACCGCCTGGAACTCCGCGATCGGCTTCCCGAACTGCTGGCGCTCCTTCACGTACTTGAGCGTGGCGGCGAGTGCGCCGCGTGCCACGCCGATCATCTGCGCCCCGATGCCGATGCGTCCCGTATTGAGCGTCTCGATCGCGACCTTGTACCCGACGCCCACCTCGCCGACGACGTTGGCGGCGGGTACCTCGCAATGATCGAGAATCAGCTCGGTGGTGGAGGACGCGCGGATGCCGAGCTTGTCTTCCTTCTTGCCGACGCTGAACCCCTTGAAGCCGCGCTCCACCGCGAACGCGGTGATCCCCTTGTAGCCTTTAGCGAAGTCGGTATTCGCGAAGATGACGAAGAATCCGGCGTCGGCGCCGTTCGTGATCCACAGCTTGCGGCCGTCGAGGATCCACTTGTCGCCTTGCTTGGTCGCCTTGGTCTGGAGCCCGAAGGCATCCGAGCCGGAGGCTGCCTCGGATAGCGCGTAGGCGCCGACCAGGTCGGCGGAGAGGCGGGGCAGGTAACGGCGCTTCACATCGTCGCTGCCCCACTTGAGGAGCAGCGCGTTCACGAGGGTGTTCTGGACGTCCACGAAGATGGCGGCCGACGCGTCCACGGCGGACAACTCCTCCACCGCGAGCACGGTCATGAAGAGGCTGCCGCCGGCGCCGCCGTGCGCCTCGGGGATCTCGATCCCCATGAGGCCCAGCTCGAAAAACTTGGGAATGAGGGCGGGGTCGATCTTCGCGGCCTGCTCCATCGCCTGCACACGGGGGCGGATCTCCTGGTCCGCGAAATCCCGAACCGCCCCCTGGAACATCCGTTCTTCTTCGGACAGCTGGGTCATCAGCCCTTCTTCTCCACCGTCCCCATCAGCATCTCGCGGATGCCGCCCAGCGAGCTCAGCACGCCCGTGGCCTCGTACGGCATGTACACGACCTTGTTGCCCTGTCCCGAGACCATCTCCTTCAACGTCTCGATGTAGCGGATCGCGATCAGGTACTGCGCGGGATCGCCGCCCGTCCCCTTGATCGCCTGCGTGATGCGCTCGATCGCCTGCGCCTCGGCCTCCGCCACCTTGAGGCGCGCCGACGCCTCCGCCTCGGCGTGCAGGATCTTCGCCTGCTTGTCGCCCTCGGCGGTGTTGATCTCCGACTGCCGGATGCCCTCGGCCTGGAGGATGCGCGACTGCTTGTCGGCATCGGCCGTGATGATCGTCGCGCGCCGTTCCCGCTCGGCGCGCATCTGCTTTTCCATCGCATCGCGGATGTCGCGCGGCGGGTTGATGTCCTTCAGCTCCACCCGGCTGACCTTGGCGCCCCACTTGTGCGTCGCCTCGTCGAGAATCGCCCGCAGTTTGGCATTGATCGTGTCGCGCGACGACAGCACGTGGTCCAGCTCCATCTCACCGATGACGTTGCGCAGCGTCGTCTGCGTCAGTTTCTCGATGGCGTCGGGGAGGTTGGCGATCTCATACGTCGCCCGCACGGGGTCGGTGATCTGAGAATAGATCAACGCGTCGATCTCGACGACCACGTTGTCTTTCGTGATCACGTTCTGGCGCGGGAACACGTAGACCGTCTCGCGCAGGTCGATCTTCTCCGTCCGGAACCGCCGCGAATAGCTGTCGCCCGCCGGTGTGACGAGGGTCTGGTGCCAGTCCACCGCTCGCGGCTTGTCGATCCACGGCATGATCAGGTTGATCCCGGACGTCAGCGTCTTGTGGTACTTCCCGAACCGCTCGACGATCATCGTTTGGGCTTGCTGCACGATGCGGATGCCCTTGGCGATCGTGACCACCACGAGCAACGCGACTCCTCCGACCAGCACGAGACCGGGACCCATCGCTCAACTCTCCTTTTCCACCACAAGGGTGGTACCGTCCACCTGAATCACCGTGATCCGCGCGCCCACCTCGATCGGCGTGTCGTCGACCGAAACCCCGCGCCAATCCTCGCCTTCCACCTTGACCCGGCCCAGCCGCGACACGGGGTCGATCCGCTCCAGCACCACCCCCCGCTTGCCGAGCAGGGCGTCCACCCCCGTCCGCACCCCGCCCCCCGGGCCGAGCTGGAAACGGCGCAGCATGAAGGGCCGCAGGCCGATCATGCTCGCCACGCTGGTCGCCGCAAACGCAATGGTTTGCACGGCGACCCCGGCGAACGGCACGAGACCGACCAGCCCTGCCGCGACGCACCCGACGGCCAGGCACGCGAGCCACAGCCCCGGCGTGATGAACATTTCGGCCACGACGAGCACGATGGCCGACAGGAACCAGATCAGCCAGTCTTCCATGGAGTCAAAGCTGCAACCCTGGCCCGCGTTGCGCTATCCAACAGGGAAGCACCGACCAAGTACCGAAACACACGCGGCTTGCGTCTCGTATCGCCCGTCAGCCATCCCTTCCGGAGATCTTATGACCGCTCGCTGGTTGCCCCTCGCGTTCTGCGTGATGTTGGCCGCGCCAACCGCCGGCGCCGCGCAGTCGACTCGCTACGTGCTCAAGGGCGACTCCGTCGCCGTGTACAACCTCGTCGGTGAGTTGCGCGTCGAGCCCGGTTCTGGGAGCGACGTGGCCGTGCAGGTCACCCGCGGCGGCGCCGATGCCGCGCGGCTCGACGTGCAGAGCGGTCCCATCGATGGTCGTGAGACGCTCCGCATCATCTATCCCGAAGATGTCATCAGCCTCCCCGATTGGGGTCGCGGTTGGAACACGACGCTGCGCGTCCGGGACGACGGCACGTTCGGGGACGGCGGCCGCTGGCGCCGGGAGGGTCGCGAGGTTCGCATCACCGGTCGCGGGCGCGGCATGGAAGCCTACGCCGACCTCAAGGTCACGGTGCCCCCGGGCAAGCGCGTCGTGCTGCATCTGGGCGTGGGGAAGGCGTTCGTCACGAACGTCGATGGCGCGATCTCGGTGCAGGTCTCCTCGGCCGACATTTTCGCCGAAGGGACGCGCGGTTCGCTCAAACTCGACACCGGCTCAGGGAACATCGACGCCCGCAACCTGAGTGGCGACGTCGGGCTCGAGAGCGGCTCGGGGGACATCACCGCCACTGGGTTGCACGGGGGGCGTGTCAAAGTCGAAACCGGGTCGGGGAACATCACGCTTACCGGTGCCGAGGCGACGAGCCTGAAGCTCAGCACGGGATCGGGCGAGATCACGGTCACCGGAGCGAAGGGTGAGGAGTTGGCATTCGAGAGCGGCAGCGGCAACATCGACGTCGCCCTCACGGCGACCTTCAGCAGGCTCGCGGTCGAGACCGGCTCGGGCGACGTCACGGTCCGAGTGCCGCCCACCATCGGTGCCGAAGTGGATCTCGATACGGGCAGCGGGGAGATCGATCTCGGCGGGCTGACGATTCAGGTGCGACGCTTGTCAGAGGATCACATCACCGGCACGATCGGGGACGGCCGTGGACGGCTGTCGATCGAAACGGGCTCAGGCAACGTTCGTCTCGTGAAAAGCTAGAGCCGCTGTTGGCCGTTGGCCGTTAGCCGTTGGAGTCGCGCAGACGCTCGATGTCGCGCCGCTCCTTTTTGGTAGGACGTCCCTTGCCGCCGTACGCCGGAGAGGGCGCGAGCCTGAGTTGTTCGGCCAGTTGCTCCCGAACGCGCTTGCCGTCCGCCGCTTCGTGGTAAAGGGCGGTGGCCTCGGCCGCGCGCCCGCGCCTCTCGGACACGCCACGAACCGTCAACTGAAGCTCGAACGGGCCTTTCCGGACGCGCACGGCGTCGCCGACTTGCACGTGTTTGGCTGCTTTGGCCCGTGCTCCGTTCACCTGAACCTTGCCGCCGGCGATCGCGTCGCTCGCCTGCGCGCGCGTCTTGAAGAGGCGCGCTGCCCAGAGCCAGCGATCGAGGCGCACTGAGCCGTCAGCCATCAGCGGTCAGCCGTCAGCTTCCGGGCGAGTCCGGTGAGCATTCGCTTGACCTCGGTGGTGCACGTGTCCAATGCGGCGTACTCGTCGGGAGGCAAGAACCCGAGGTCGGCAGCGAGGACGAGGTGGTATTCGAGTTCACTCGCCGATCCGAGGGCGATCTGCACGAAACGCCCGAAGTCAGCGGCCGTCCGCCGGCCGCACCCCTCGGCGAGGTTTGCGGGCACAGACGCTGCGGCACGACGGGCCTGGGCGGTCAGTCCGAATCGCTCGTCTCGAGGGAAGTCTCTGGTGACCTTGTAAAGCGCCAGCGTCAAGGCGTGCGCCTTCTGCCAGACCACCAATTCTCTGAATGCCCGCACCGGTATCTCCTAGAAGGTCCGCCCCGACGATGCTTCGGAGTCCCACATTCGGCGAACCATTTCCCCGCGAGCGACATCAAACGAACGCTGACGGCTGACGGCTGACGGCTAGTGTCCCGCCAAATAATCCACCGCGAGATGCGACAGCGCGCGCACGCCGACCGGCAGCGCCGCTTCATCCACGAAGAAGCGCGGCGAGTGGTTCGGCGCCGCCGTCCGCGGGTCGGTGCCCGGCGGCGTGATGCCGAGGAAGAAAAACAGACCGGGGATCTTCTCCTGGTAGCGCGAGAAGTCTTCCGCGGTCGTCTTCGCCTCCGAAATGCCCACGCGGTCGGCGCCCGCCACGCGCCGCAGCGTCGGCGCCATCCGCTCGGTCAACTTCGGATCGTTGTACGTGACCGGAGGGCCCGAGTCGATGGTGACGACCGCCGTCGCGCCGGCGCTTTGCGCGATGCCCTCCGCGGTGCGATGCACGCGCACCCAAATGTCGCGCCGCATCGCGGCATCGAACGCCCGGATCGTCCCGATCATCACGACACTATCGGGGATGATGTTGTTGCGCACGCCGCCGTGCACGGACCCGATGGTGACGATCGCCGGCGCGGCGGTGATGTCCACCTGGCGGCTCGTGATCGTCTGCAGGCCCATCACGATCTGTGACGTCACCACGATCGGATCGATCCCAGACCAGGGCTGGGCCCCGTGCGTCTGACGGCCGCGGACGACGATGCGCAGCGCATCCGCGCTCGCCATGATCCCGCCTGGGCGATACATGATCTCGCCGGCCGGATACGGGAATACATGCAGGCCGAAAATCGCGCCGGGCTTCGGGTCATCGAGCGCGCCTTCCGCAATCATCATCTCCGCGCCGCCGCCCTCACCCGCCGGCACCCCTTCCTCGGCGGGTTGGAAGATGAATTTCACGGTCCCGGGCAGATCGCGCCGTACCCCCGTCAGCACCTCGGCCACTCCCATCAGGATCGCCACGTGGGCGTCGTGCCCACAGGCGTGCATCACGCCCACGTCCTGGCCGTTGTAGGTGGTCCGCACCTTCGACGCGAACGGCACGTCCACGTCTTCAGTGACAGGCAGCGCGTCCATGTCGGCGCGCAGCGCGACGACGGGCCCGGGCCGGCCGCCGCGCAGCACGGCGACGACGCCGTTGTGTGCGACGCCCGTGCGCACCTCGAGCCCCAGCGCCCGCAAATGCTCGGCGACGACCTGGGCGGTGCGCACCTCGCGGTTCGACAACTCCGGATGCGCGTGAATGTCGCGCCGCCAGGTGACGACCTTCCCCTCGACCTGCGCGGCGCGGCGGTCGATCTCGGCATCCAGTCGGCTGGACTGCGCGTGAAGGGGAAGGGGGGACGCCAGGACGATGAGTACGCAGCAAGCTCGAAGGGATGTCATGGGGCGGTAACCTATTGGATGGCCGAATCCGGGCAACCCTTCCACCGTAGGGAGTGTCGAACAGGTGAACGCCGTCTCTTTCCGACCCCGTCTGGAGCTCCCCATGGTCCGTTTCGCCACGTTCCTCGCCGTTGCCGCACTGACTCTCCCCATTGCCGTTCGCGCGCAGGACACCGACGACGAGTGGCTCGATGATTGCCGCCACGACTCGTGGCGCGACGCCCGCGTCAAGCACTGCGAGATTCGCGAAGCGGGTCTCAGTCTGAAGGGCCCCGTGCGGGGCGGCGCTCTTACGGTGGATCCGGGGATGAACGGTGGCGTCGACATCATCGGATGGGACCGGGACAGTGTCGGCATCACGGCGCGCATCCAGGTGAACGCGCGCACCGAGGACGACGCCCAGGCCATCGCGCGCGACATTCGGATCGAGGCCGCTGGTCGGATGGTGCGTGCCATTGGTCCCAATCCAACGGGACGGCGGCAGTCCTGGTCGGTCAGCTTCATCGTCTACGTTCCGCGCCGCACCGATCTATCGCTCGCGACTGAGAACGGACCGCTCTCGGTGCACGAGGTGTCGGGGCAGATGGAGCTGTCCACGCACAACGGTCCTCTCAGCTTGGTGGGCGTGGGCGGCGACGTGCGCGCCCGCGCGCAGAACGGGCCGCTCTTGGTCAAGCTCACGGGCGCCCGCTGGGACGGCGCCGGCCTCGACGCGGAAACGATGAACGGGCCCGCAGTCTTGCGGATTCCGGAGGGCTACAATGCCAAGCTCGACTTCGGAACCGTCAACGGTCCGATGGACGTCGGGTTCCCGCTCACGGTCACGATCAACGGCCGGGTGACCGACCGGATCTCCACGACGCTCGGCGTGGGCGGCCCGCCGGTCCGCGTCGTCACGACGAACGGGCCGATGAGCGTGCGGCGGCTATGATGCCGTCGTATTCGAAGACGTTGGGTCCGCGCGGGGCTTCCTTGGCGACGTGCACCATCGCCCTCGCCACGTCGGCGGCGTCGATCGGCCGGTAGCGCCGCAGCGGCCCGACCAGGAGCGGCGCCACGGCGCGCGCGATGGGAACGCCGATGCGCTCGGCGAGCCGGGCCTCGGCCCGCTCGCCCATCAGGAACGACGGACGGAAGATTTGAATTCCCTGAAACGGCAGCTCCCGTACCGCTTGCTCGATCTCGCCCTTCACTCGACTGTAGAAGATCCGCGACGAGGGATCCGCGCCGAGCGCGGTCACGAGCAAGAACTGCCGAGCGCCGGCGCGCTGAGCGGTGCGCGCGAACGCGAGGACGTAGTCGTAGTCCACCCGCCGGAACGCATCCTGCGACCCTGCCTTCTTGATGGTGGTGCCGATGCAACAAAAGGCGTCGTCGACGTGGGGCGGATCGGTCACAGCGTCGAGTGCGCCCAGGTCCAGTACGCGTTGGTCGAGCTTCGCGTGGCGCGTGTCGAGCTGCCGCCGCGCGAGCGTGATCACACGCGCGTACGCGGCGTCGGCGAGGAGCAGGTGGAGCAGATGACCGCCGACGAGCCCCGAGGCTCCGGCGACGAGCGCGGTGCGGCTCATACCAGCGAAAGTAGTTATTATCCGGTCCGTGGCTACCCTGCTCGCAGTGCTGTCGGGCCTGACGGAAGCGCTGCAACACCGTCCCCTCGTGGCGGTGCCGCTACTCTTCGCGGCCGGTCTCGTGACGAGCACCAATCCCTGCATTTGGCCGATGATCCCGATCACGGCCGGCACGCTTGCGGGCGTGAACGACGGGACGCAGTCGCGTCGCCGCACGATCGGGTTGACGCTGACGTATGCGATGGGCCTCGCGCTCTTCTATGCGATCCTCGGCCTCATCGCGGGGCTCAGCGGCTCATTGTTCGGCGCCATCGGCTCGAGCTGGTGGGCTCGGCTCGCGATCGGGAATGTGCTCGTGGTCTTCGGGCTGGCGATGCTCGACGTGATCCCCATCCGCGTGCCCGCGCGCCTGGCGGCGTGGGCGGGGAGCTTGGGGGGCGGGTCGTACCCAGCGGTGTTCTTGCTGGGCGCGACCTCGGGCATCGTGGCCGCGCCGTGCGGCGCGCCCGCGTTCGCCGTCGTGCTCACGTGGGTCGCGACGACGCAGAGCGCCGTGCTCGGCTTCATCTACCTGTTCGTGTTTTCGCTCGGCATGACGGCTGTCTTGATCGCCGTGGGGCTCTTCTCTGGAACGCTCGCGGCCTTGCCTCGGGCCGGAGCCTGGATGAATTGGATCAAAAAGGGGGCGGGCGCGGTTCTACTCCTGATGGCTGAATACTATTTCATAAAAGCGGGGCAGGTATGGTGAACGACAAAGGCGTGGGGAGTGGGGCGTGGGGCGTGGGCCTTCTCCTTGCGCTCCTCGTACCGAGCCTCGCCGTAGCGCAGGAAGATGTCGTTGGGATTCCCGTGGGACAGACGCCCCCTGCGGTCACGATTCAGGATCTGGACGGCAACGCCGTGGATTTGGCGCGCTGGGTAGGGAAGCGTCCCGTCATCGTTGAGTTCTGGGCGACGTGGTGCCCGATCTGCGCCGAGCTGCTGCCGAAGATGGAGGTGGCCCACAAGAAATACGGCGACCGCGTGGAATTCCTCGTGGTCGCCGTTGCTGTCAACGAAAGCCCCAACACGGTGCGGCGCCATCTCGACCGGCATCCGATGCCCTTCACGTTCTTGTGGGACGTGAACGGCAACGCGACCCGCGCGTTTCAGGCTCCGGCTACATCCTATGTCGCCGTCCTCGACGCCAAAGGCAAAGTCGTTTACACCGGCGTCGGCGCCGAGCAGGATCTCGACGCCGCGCTCAGCCGAGCGCTACTTCCCGCTCGTTGAATCCGCTGGAATGAGCTTCCCGATCGCCGCGCCCAGCTCGGTGTAGGCCGTCGGATCGATCTCCCGGAACGGGGTCGCGCGGTAGGCGATTCTCCCATCCGGTCCCACCACAAACAGATTTCGGTTGTCCAGGTTGCCGCGGACGCTGAAGGCGCCGTACACCTTGCCGACGACTGATCCCGAATCGGCCGCGAACAGGAACGGGAACTCCGAGTCCCGCGCCCAGGAAGCCAGGGCGGTGTCGGGATCGGCGCTGATGCCGATGAGCACGACGTTGCGGCCGTCTTTGAAGAGCTGCGCGTACTGATCACGGTACGCGTTCATTTGAATCGTTCAGCCACGCGTTCGCGCCTTGAAGAAGAAGGCCAGGACGACGGTCTTCCCCTTGAAGTCGCTGAGATGGATGGGAGTGCGCAGCACTCCGTAGCGGGTGGCGCCCGAAAGCGTGAAATCCGGGGCGACGGTACCGACCTCGAGGGCCGGCGGTGGGGCAGGGGCAGCCGGTGCTGACGGTTGCTGAGCGACAGCCGCGCCGACGATCGTGGCGGCGAGCCCAGCGGTGATGCACAACGCTCGCATGCGTGTGTCCCTTCTGATGGTGCCGGGAATATACCCTACTTCAAGCCGTATCGTGCCTTCAGAACCTCTACATGATGCCGTTCGTGTCCCGGAATCATGTACCCCAACGCGCGAACGCTGATCGGCTTGCCGCTGGCGGTGCCGCGGCGGCGCCAGGCATCGGCGTCGAAGCTCTTGAACAGACCGAGCGTGCCGTTGCGGACCGTCCGCAAATCGGCGACCAGGTCGGCGAGGGGCCGAGCATCGAACTTCGCGGGTGGGACGTATGCCTTTTCGTCGAATCCGGGGAGCGGCGTTTCATCGCCGCGCGCGATCCGCAAGGCGCGGTACGCCATGATGCGCTCGGTGTCCGTGAGGTGGCCGACCACTTCCTTCACGCTCCATTTC
>Ga0070696_100002938_pt1 | contig 11317 bp, 9 predicted proteins | sample KBSK1253metaG_FD_65474 | JGI IMG/M metagenome (GOLD analysis project Ga0070696, IMG submission 65474) | Corn, switchgrass and miscanthus rhizosphere microbial communities from Kellogg Biological Station, Michigan, USA - KBS K1-25-3 metaG | ecosystem: Host-associated > Plants > Roots >... | reverse complement strand
GTGTCGTCCTCCCAGCCGGGCCCCAGCCGCATCTGCTCGACCCGCTCGACGAGCCGCGAGGCGAGCTGGTCATAGACGGCCTCGTGCACGATCACGCGGCTCGCGGCCGTGCAGCGCTGCCCCGAGGTGCCGAAAGCCGACCAGACGATGCCGTCGACGGCCAGGTCGAGATCGGCATCGGCCATGACGATGATCGCGTTCTTGCCGCCGAGCTCGAGGTGGACGTGCTTGAGGTTGTTGGCCGCGGCTTTCGTTACAGCCACGCCGGTCTCGCGCGACCCCGTGAAGGTGATGATCGGAACGTCCGGGTGCTCGACGAGGTGCTGCCCGACGGCCCCGCCGCCGCCGTGGACGATGTTGAGAACGCCTTTCGGCAGCCCGGCCTCCGCGAAGAGCTCGACGTAGCGCTCGCCCAGAGCCGGAGTGTCGGTCGCCGGCTTGAAGACGACGGTGTTGCCGGAAACGATCGCCGGCAGTGTCTTCCAGGACGGGATGGCGATCGGAAAGTTCCAGGGCGTGATCGCGCCAACGACGCCGACCGGCATCCGCACCGACATCTGGAACTTGTCGCGCAGCTCCGACGGTGTCGTCTGGCCGAACAGCCGCCGGCCCTCGCCGCCCATGTAGTAGGCCATGTCGATCGCCTCCTGGACGTCGCCGGCGGCCTCCGCCTTGACCTTTCCCATCTCGTGGGTCATCAGGTCGGTGACGTCGTCCTTGTGCTCGGCGAGCAGCTGCGCGAAGCGGAACAACACCTCGCCGCGCTTCGGTGCTGGAACAAGCCGCCACTCCTCGTAGGCCGCCTTCGCCGCCTCCACCGCGCGGTCGACGTCGGCGGACCCGGACTTCGGAAAGACGCCGATCGTCTCGCCGTCGGCAGGGCTCTTCGACTCGAAGGTCTCGCCGGAGCCGGCGTCGACCCACTCGCCGTTGATGTAGTTCTGGAACTTCTTCGCGCCGAGAATCGTCATCGGGGCGATTCTAGTGACGCTCGATCAGCTCGCCTCGGGTGGCTCCGTATCCGGGAACGACCCGGGCCTGCGCCGGCGGCGGTCCCGAATCAGCCGTTTCTCCTGAAATTCGCCCGCCGGCTTGCCCGCCCGCCGGTCGGGGCCCTCGCGACGGTCGACGATCACCTCGACATTCGGGTTGTCCTTGTAGTACTCGACCATCTTGTCGTAGAGCTCGTCGGCGAGCTCTCGCGGGATCACGCAATAGATCATCTGCGTCGGATTGTAGGGAGGGCCCTTGTCGGCGCTAGAGGGCTTTCGCCAAGCCCCCCTAAATGCGAGCGATGTTCGGCACCACGCGGCCGTGCTCGTCGAGGTGCGCGTTCCACTCCTTGTAGCGTGGATCGAGCTCTGCGAGCTCGTGGCCACGCTCCTCCAGCCGGACGGGCTGGGCGAGCTCGGGCGTGACGCGGTACTGGTACCAGGAGATGTCCCAGGCGACCGTGATCACGACCTCGCCGCTAACCCCGGAGAGCGAGCGGATGCTCGCCTGAGGCTCACCGAGGCTCTTCGCGATTCCGGCGACGGTGCGCCGGAAGTCGGTCTGGTTGAACAGGTCGGCCGCCTCGACGACCTCGCGTTCGGGCTCGGACAGCCGCCGCAGGATCGGTTCGTCGGCGACCGGAGCCTCGGCAACGGCTGCCTTCCGCGCTTCGAACAGGCTCGAGAGGCTGAGCCGCCGGCGCTGCCGCTCGGTCGAGACGGTCGGCGTCGACGGGCTGCCCTCCTTCAGCCACCCGTACTCGAGGGCGATGTCCTGGCAGAGCGGGCAGACGTCGACGAAGGTCTCGCCGTCAGGCGTGAAGCGAGTCGACCGCTCGCCCAGGAGCAACGTGCGCTCACAAACGGCGCAGCTGCGAGCCACGGATTGCCTCGTGATCCGCATCCGCGCGACTATAACGACGAGACCGAGCCTGGCAACGGCCGCGCCCCCTTAGACTGCCGCCTCTTCCTTCTCCTGTTTGGCCTCGGCGATCACCTTTTGGGCGATATGCGTCGGAACTTCTTCGTAGCGCGCAAACGACATGTGATAGTCGCCACGACCTCCCGTCAGCGACGTCAGCGACTGCGAGTAGGTGAGGATCTCCGACATCGGCACCTCGGCCTTGATCGTGGTCATCCCGCCCTGTGGCTCCATTCCCTGGAGACGGCCCCGCCGTGAGTTGAGGTCGCCGTTGACGGCGCCGACCGACTCGTCGGGAACGGTGACCTCCACGTCCATGATCGGCTCGAGCAGCACCGGATCTGCCTGTTCGTAGGCCTGCTTGAACGCGAGCGAGCCGGCGATCTTGAACGCCATTTCTGACGAATCGACCGAGTGATATGAGCCGTCGATCAGGCGGACGCGCAGGCCCTGGACGGGTGCGCCGGCGAGCTCCCCGTGCTGCATCGCCTCCTGAATGCCTTTGTCGACTGCGGGGCGGAAACCCTGCGGGATGACGCCGCCGACGATCTCGTCCGAGAACTCATAGCCCTGGTGACCCTCGAGCGGCTCGAGCACGATCACCGCGTCGCCGAACTGGCCGCGCCCTCCGGTCTGCTTCTTGTAGCGGCCCTGCGCGCGCGACTCTTTACGGATCGTCTCGAGGTACGGGACGCGCGGCTGATGCAGCTCGACCTCGGCTCCGAAGCGGCTCTTGACGCGGTCGACGGCGACCTCGACGTGGATCTGGCTGAGCCCCGAGAGCAGCTGCTCCCCGGTCTGGGGATCGCGCCGGATCACGAGCGTCGGGTCCTCCTCGGAGAGGCGCCGCAGCGCCGTGCCGACCTTCTCCTCGTCACCCTTCGCCTTCGGGGTCACGGCGAAGCTCATGACGGGCTCAGGGAAGTCGAGCTCGGGCGTCTCGACCTCGCGCTCGGGGTCGAGCAGCAGGTCGCCTGTTGTCGTGTCCTTCAGCTTCGCGACCGCGCCGATGTCGCCGGCGCCGAAGGACGCCTCCTGCGTGTGGTCTTTCCCCTGCAGAGCCAGCAGCTGCCCGACTCGTTCCTTCGAGTGGGAGCGATGGTTCGTCAGAGTCGAGTCCGACTTGATCTCGCCGGTGATCACCCGAAGGACGTTGATCCGGCCGGCGAACGGATCGGCGATCGTCTTGAAAACGAACGCTGCCGTGCCGTCGCCTTCGACACCGAGATCGACGTGCTTCTTCGCCGGCGAGGGAACTCCCTCGACCAGCAGATCGAGCAGCGCGGTCGTGCCGAGGTTCTTCGTCGCGACGGCACAGGCAACCGGGAAGATCTCGCCGCGCGTGACCGCGTCCTTGAGCGCGTGGGCGACCTCCTCGTCGGAAAGCTCCTGCCCCTCGAGGTAGCGCTCCATCAGCGCCTCGTCGGTTTCGACCACCGAGTCGAGGAGCTTCTCGCGATACTCGGCGACCTGACCCTCCAGCTCTGCCGGGATCTCCGCCGGGGCCGCCTCGCGCTCGCCGTCGGGGCTCGTGTAAGCCTTCATGTGCAGGAGATCGACCACCCCGCTCAGCTCGTGCTCGGAGCCGATCGGCAGGTGGACGGCGACGCAGCGGGGCGACAGTTGCTTCTGGAGGCCTTCGAGCGTCCGAAAGAAGTCGGCGCGCTCGCGGTCGAGCATGTTCACGACCACGACGCGCGAGAGGTCGTACTCCTCGGCACGCTGCCAAGCCCGCGAGGTCTGCACCTCGACGCCCATGACCGCGCTGACGACGACCAGCGCGCCCTCGACAACTCGGAGCGCCGCGATCATGTCGCCCTGGAAGCCGGGATCGCCCGGCGTGTCGATCAGGTTGATCTTGCGGCCCTGCCACTCGACGTGGCAGAGGGACGCGGCCAGCGACATCTGGCGGTTGTGCTCGTCGTCGTCCCAGTCACCGGTCGTGCTGCCGGCCTCGATCGTGCCGAGCCGATTGATCGCTCCGGACTGGAAGAGCATCGCCTCGACCAGAGACGTCTTGCCCGTGGAGCGGTGACCGACGACGGCGACGTTGCGGATCTTTCCGGGCTCGACAGGCATCTGACGGGACTCCTCCTCGGGTCGTTGGCGCCGTCGATCTTATCGCTGGCCCGGGGCTCTATCCTCCGCGCATGTCTTGGTGGGAGCAGGCGGTCGTCTACCAGATCTACCCGCGGTCGTTCCAGGATTCGAACGGCGACGGCATCGGCGACCTGCACGGGATCATCGAGCGGCTCGACTACCTGGCCTGGCTGGGGGTTGACGCCTTCTGGCTCTCGCCGATCTATCCGTCCCCCCTGGCCGACTTCGGCTACGACGTTTCCGACTACACCGCGGTCGACCCGGTCTTCGGAACGCTCGACGACTTCGACGAGCTCGTCGCCGCGTCCCACGAGCGCGGCCTTCGGGTCCTGCTCGACCTGATCCTCTGCCACACCTCGATTGAGCACCCCTGGTTTCGCGAGCACCCTGATTGGTACATCTGGTCACCGGTCGACGGGCCGGCCAACAACTGGGTCGCCGCCTTCGGCGGCCCGGCCTGGAGCCGCGACGAGCAGACTGGTCGCTGGTACCTGCACTCGTTCTACCCCGAGCAGCCTGACCTCGACTGGCGGAACCCGGAGGTCGTCGAGGCGATGCAAGGGGTCGTCCGCTTCTGGCTCGACCGCGGCGTCGACGGCTTCCGGCTCGACGCGATCGACAAGCTGATCAAGGACGAGCAGCTCCGTGACGACCCACCGGCCACCGGCACTTTCCCCTTGCCGCTGCGCGAGGACGCCGCGCAACTCGAGCGCGTCTACTCGGGGAATCGCCCCGAGGCGATCGACGCGCTTCGGGCAGTCCGCGAGGCCGCGGGCGACGTTCTGCTGGTCGGCGAGGTCTTCCAGCCGACGAGCGAGTACCCGCGGTACCTCGAAGTGCTCGACCTCGTCTTCGCCTTCGAGTTCCTGTTCTCGCCGTGGAAGGCGAGGCGGCTGAACGCGGCGATCGGACCAGCAGCGGACCTCGGCCGTGTCGCCTGGGTGATGTCGAACCACGACTTCGACCGGCTCGCTACTCGCGTCGGGTCCGAGAACCTGCGCGCCGCGGCGATGCTGCTGCTCGGCCTGCCGGGAGCCGCCTTTATCTACCAGGGCGACGAGATCGGCCTCGCCAACGGCCCCGGAACACAGCCGCCGTTCGACCGAGCCGGGCGCGACCCGATGCGCCACCCGATGCAATGGGACGCGAGCGCGACCGGCGGCTTCACCTCGGGCGAGCCCTGGCTGCCCGCAGTCGATCCCGCCGAGCGCAATGTCGACGCGCAGCGCGACGATCCTGGCTCGCTGCTCCAGCTCTACCGCCTGCTGATCGAGGCACGCAGGCTCTTCGGAGAAGGGTTTCGCCTGTTGGAGGGTTTCGAAGGCATCGTGGCCTTCGAACGTCCTGAGCGGGTCGTCGCGATCAATCCAACGGCCGGCCCGCAGCCCGCGCCGTTGACGGAGCGGCCGGAGCTGACGACCCATCCCGATCCGCTTGCGGACGGATTGCTCGCTCCCCACGCCGGCGCTATCGCGCCAAAATCGGGTTAAGCTCGCCCTGAACCAAGGAGGAATCGCTGGCCGAGATTGCGTACGACTCCGTTTCGAAGGTCTACGACGACGGAACGCAGGCTGTTCACGACCTCGATCTCGAGATCGCCGACGGCGAGTTGATGGTGCTGGTCGGCCCGTCTGGTTGCGGCAAGACGACCGCGCTGCGCATGCTCGCCGGGCTCGAGGAGATCACCGATGGCGAAATCCGGATCGGCGAGCGGATCGTCAACGACCTGACGCCGAAGGACCGTGACATCGCGATGGTCTTTCAGAGCTACGCGCTCTACCCGCACATGACCGTCGAGCAAAACCTGGCGTTCGGCCTGAAGCTACGCAAGCTGCCGAAGAACGAGATTCACGAGCGCGTCCAGCGAGCCGCGCACATTCTCAAGATCGAGGAGTTCCTGAAGCGCAAGCCGCGGGCGCTCTCAGGCGGCCAGCGGCAGCGCGTTGCGATGGGCCGGGCGATCGTCCGCCAGCCGCAGGCCTTCCTGATGGACGAGCCGCTCTCGAACCTCGACGCGAAGCTGCGCGTCCAACTACGCGCCGAGATCCACCAGTTGCAGCGCAACCTCGGCGTGACCACGATCTACGTCACGCACGACCAGGTCGAGGCAATGACGATGGGCGACCGGGTGGCGGTCATGCAGCTCGGCCACCTCCAGCAGGTCGATACTCCGCAGGTTCTCTACGACCAGCCCGTCAACGAGTTCGTCGCCGGCTTCATCGGCTCACCGTCGATCAATCTGCTCCACGCCGAGTTGCAGAAAGAGGACGGCCGGCTGTTCGTCTCCTTCGCGGACTACAAGCTCGCCGTCGACGATCAGCTCGCGCGCAACCGCTCTGGGCTCGCGGACTACATCGGCCGGACGGTGATGATCGGCATTCGCCCCGAGGACTTCGAGGATGTCGCGCTCGTGCCCGACACACCCGCCGATCGGCGGATCTCGGCGACCGCCGACCTGACGGAGCCGCTGGGCTCCGAGGTGCTTGTCTACTTCTCGGTCAATGCGACCGGCATCATCTCGAGCGCGGTGACTGCCGACGCGGCCGAAGGCGACGCCGACCTCTACTTCGGCGGCGGCAACGGCGATGCCCCCGAGGACGTCACGCGCGTCGTCGCCCGGGTGAGCCCTCGCACGCGGATTGCCGTCGGCAGCAAGATCGAGCTCGCTGTCGACACCGGTCGCCTCTACTTTTTCGACCCGGAGACCCGGAACGCGATCTAGAAAAACGCCTCAGCCCTTGACAGCACCCGCTGTCAGGCCCGCGAGGATGCGACGCTGGAGGATCAGGACCGCCGCGATCAGCGGCAAGGTAACGATGACCGTTGCCGCCATGATCTGACCCCATGGCACCTGGAACGTGCTGCCGGACTTGCCCACGAAACTGGTGATCGAAAGCGGCACGGTGTAGTTCTGCGGCGTCTGGATGAAAGAGAGCGCGTAGAGGTACTCGTTCCAGGCGGCGATGAAGGCGAGCAGGCCCGTGGTAACCAGGCCGGGCAGGATCAGCGGCAGCAACACCTTGTAAAAGACCTGAAGCGGGGTCGCCCCGTCGACGTACGCCGCCTCCTCGAGATCGCCGGGCAGTCCACGCATGAAGCTCGTCAGCACCCAGACCGTGAACGGCAGGGTGAAGATCATGTAGCTGAAGATCAGGGCCCAGCGAGTGTCATAGATGTCGGGTGTCGTGAACGAGATGAACCAGATATGGATCTGAATTCCCGTGATGATCGTGTAGAGAGCGCCGAGAATCGCGATCTGGGGGAAGATCGTCATCGAGAGCATCAGGTAGAGGACGCCCGAGCGGCCTCGAAAGCGAAAGCGGCCGAGCGCATACGCGGCAAGTGACCCGATTGCAAGCGAGATCAAGGTCACCGCGCCGGCAACGATGGTGGAATTGATCAGCGCGTGTTGGAACGTCGAGGTGCTGAACACTTCCTTGAAGTTCGCCCAGGTCGGATTCGCGGGCCAGTACTTGACCGGCGTCGTGAACTGCTCGGAGTCCGGCGTGAAGGCCGATCGGATAGCCCAGTAGAACGGGAACAACGCATAGATGAAAATCGCAGCGATGAGCAGCCAGAACGGAACCTTGATCAGGAACCGGCCGACCGGGCTGCGCCTGAGGACACGGCTCCGACTGACCGGGCGCTTGGCTGCAGCGGCTTCGGCGACCGCGCTCATTCGTCGCCCGCCACCCGGGTCGCGGTCACGTAGATGATGACGAAGACGGCAATGATGAGAAAGATCGCGACGCTGATGGCCGATCCGTAGCCGACGTGCCCGTCACCGACGATCGTGCTCTGCGCATAGATCGCCATGGTCTGAGTGTCGGGACGGTTGCCAAAAAAGACGTAGAAGACGTCGAAGACACGAAGCGCGTCGAGCGTCCGGAAGATGAGGGCGACGAGGATTGCGGGCAGCAGCAACGGCAGCGTGATCCGCCAGAACTGCTGCAACTTGCTCGCGCCGTCGACGCTGGCCGCTTCGTAGAGATCGCTGGGAATCACCTGTAGCCCTGCCAAGAGGAGCAGCGCCACGAACGGCGTCGTCTTCCAGATGTCGACAGCGCAGACCGACGCGAGCGCGGTCGACGGCTCGGAGATCCACGCATGCGAATGCGAAAGGATGTGGAGCCTGACGCCGGCGTCGTTGATCACGCCGTAGACGTCGTCGAACATCCACTTCCACATCTGCGCGGCCACGACCGTTGGAATCGCCCAGGGCACCAGCATCACAGCGCGCATAGCGCCCCGTCCTTTGAAGCTCGAATTGACGACGAGCGCGATGATCATTCCGAGCACGAACTCGAAGGCAACCGTGATCAGGGTGAACTTGATCGTCTCCCAGACGGCGTTGCGAAAGATCGTGTCGTGCCACAGCGTCCGGTAGTTCTCGAGCCCGACCCATTTCGTCGGCTCGATCCCCTGCAGGAACTCCTGGTTCGTGAAGCTGTAGTAGATCGTCTTGCCGAGCGGATAGATCGCCACGAGTGCGACGACCACGAGCGCGGGAATCAGCAACACCCAGGCAATGCGGGTTTGCCGGCGCTGAAGCTTGCTCCTTCGACGTCGGCGACGAGGCGGGGCTGCTGGGGTGGCGACCGTGCTCATCGTTGGAAGGCGACGAGGGAGGATGGCAGATGCCATCCTCCCTCGTGCGATCTAGCGTGCGCTACTTGATCAGCGCGTTCAACTTCGAGGCAACGCTCGGCAGAACGCTGCCTGCCGGAGTGCCGTTGAGGATCTGGCTGATCCCCTGGTAGATGTCCTTCGACCCTTCGTTGTAGTGCGTCTTCAGGTACTTCGCCGGCCGCGTAACCCGGGCGACGTTGGCGATCGCAGGCGTCAGATACGGGTTCGTCTTGACGACCTGCTTGTCCCGAGCAACCGACGGGATCGTCGGCACGTTCGAGTTGAAGATCGCATCGAAGCGCTGCACCTTCGGGCTCGTCAGGTAGCGGACGAGCTCGATCGAGGCGTCCTTGTGCTTCGAGAACTTCGAGACGCCGAGCTGCCAGCCACCGACCGTTCCGACCGAGTGGCCGCCTGCGCCGTGGGGCAGCACCGTGACGCCGTACTTGCCTTTGACGGGCGTGGTCAGGTTGGCTGCGTACGCGTACGGCCAATTGCGCATGAACGCCGCGTTGCCGGCGGCGAACACGTTGCGAGCACCTTCCTCGTCGTACGAGGTGACGCCCCGAGGCGTGATCTTGCCGATCTGGTTCCGCATCGCGTCCAGGATCGTCTTCGCCTTCGAGTTGTTGATCGTCACCTTGCCGTTGTCGATGAAGTTGCCTCCGCCGGCCGAAGCGACCCACTCGAGGGCGTCACACGTGAGGCCTTCGTACGAGTTGCCCTGGAAGACGAAGCCGTAGAAGTTCTTGTTCGTCTTCTGCTCTCCGTCCTGGATCTTCTTCGCCTGCGTGAAGAGCTGGTTCCAGGTCTTCGGGGGTGCTGAGATCCCGTACTTCTTCAGCAGGTCCTTGCGGTAATAGAGGATCCCGAAGTCACCGAACCACGGCATCGCAACGAGCTTGCCGCCGATCGTGTCGTTCTGGACGATCCCCTGCGCGAACTGCTTCGACGCCGTACCGAGCTTCGGCTTCAGGTTGACCAGGTAGGGCGCGAACGCCCCCGGCCAAACGACGTCCAGCATCATCACGTCGATCGACGACGACTTCGACCCAAAAGCTCGTGCGAGCTGCGAGTAGGAGGCGTCGGACGCGGACGGGTGCGGTACCAGGTTGACCTTGATGCCCGTGTCCTTCTGGAATCGGGCGACCAGCTTGAGATCGCGTTTGTGGCTTGCTCCGACGGCGGCATCGCCGACGAACGTGATCTTCTGGCCCTTGTACTTGGCCTTGATGGCCGCGGCGTTTGGCACAGCCGGCGGCGCGATCGCAGCGGACTTGGCAGATGCGGCGGCGCGTGTTGCGGGACTCGTCGTCCCGGCTGCCGCGACGCTCAGCGACACAGCGAGTGTCGCCGCACCGACAAGCCCTGCCACGATGAGCAGTGCTCGATGCTTCACTGTTTCCCCTTCCTTTCGTGAGACCCAATCCCACTGTGTGGACCCCTCTCCACGCGCGTGAGATTACTCCCTTTGTACGGAGTCGCTCAAGTAAGACGTGTGGACGAGGCAGCGGTTAGCGCTCGAGCGGCTCCCGCGCCGGCGAGCCCGCGAGTCTCGCCTTCAGCCGCAGGATCGCCTTCGTGTGCAGCTGGGAGACGCGCGACTCCGTCACACCCAGCACCTCACCGATCTCCCGCAGGGTCAGCTCCTCGTAGTAGTAGAGGGTGACCACGAGCTTCTCCCGCTCGGGCAGCCGGGAGATCGCATCGCCGAGGGCCTCCCTCATCTCGGTCTCGGCTAGCGCGGACTGCGGCTCGGGACCCTGCGTGTCCTCGATCGTGTCGATCAAGGCGATCCGGTCGCCGCCGGAAGACGAGACGGTCCAGAGCTCGTCGAGCGCGGCGATCGAGGATCGTCCGATCTCGCTGAGGCTCTCGTCGAGCTCCTCCTCGCTCATCCCGAGCTGCTTGGCGACCTCCTCGTCGGTGGGCGCCCGGCCGAGCTTCGCCTCGAGACCGCCGATCGCCCGCTCGATGTCCCGAGCCCGGGAGCGCACGGAGCGCGGCACCCAGTCCATCGCCCGCAGCTCGTCGATGATCGAGCCCTTGATTCGGGCGAGCGCGTAAGTCTCGAACTTGACGTCGCGATCAGGGTCGTAGCGTTCGATCGCGCCGATCAGCCCGAGCAGCCCATACTGGACGAGATCGCTCTCGTCGACATGGCTCGGCAAGCCGCTGCCGACCCGCCCGGCGACGTACTTGACGAGCGGAGCGTAGGTGAGGATCAACCGCTCGCGCAGGGCCTTGTCGCCGCTCCTTCGGTACTCCTGCCAGAGCGGCAGCGTCTCGTCAGGCTTGGCGGCCACGGTCAGAGAATACGGACTACGACGGCGAGTTCCTCAGTGCGCGAAAAGCCAGTAGGCCAAGCCAGAGCGCCAACGCCCCAGCGGCAAAGGCGATCACGACGAGCCCCGCCTCGTGCCTGGCGGCGTCTGCCGCGGCCGTTGCGATCCCCGCCAGCACGAGCGCCAGCACGAGAAAGAGCGCGCCGAGCGCTCGCCGCTGCCCGGGAGGTCTCACCGGGACGAAGGATGACGAAATCACCCGGGTACAATCGCAGCCTCGAACCGCCTAGGGGCGTAGCTCAACTGGCAGAGCACCGGTCTCCAAAACCGGGGGTTGCAGGTTCGAGTCCTGCCGCCCCTGTGGGCCAGATCAAGCCGAAACCCGCTCT
>Ga0070696_100002937_pt1 | contig 11327 bp, 12 predicted proteins | sample KBSK1253metaG_FD_65474 | JGI IMG/M metagenome (GOLD analysis project Ga0070696, IMG submission 65474) | Corn, switchgrass and miscanthus rhizosphere microbial communities from Kellogg Biological Station, Michigan, USA - KBS K1-25-3 metaG | ecosystem: Host-associated > Plants > Roots >... | reverse complement strand
CGACATGGGGCCAGTCCATAAACGCGCTGATCGTGGTGCGGTTGCCACCAAGGAAATCAACCGTTTCCTGAAACATTCGATGGAGTATTACGAACTCCAGCGCAGCAAAATCGCACAGGACATTTTGCACGGCAAAGGAATTGGAGTCTGGAACACCAAACAGATGTGGTGTGCTGACCCGACCGCGATTGTTGACGTGTTGGTGCCAAGCAACACATTGCTGACTTTCAAAAATCTTCCGTTCTTCGCCATCTGCCGGGAATACACCGCCGAAGAACTTTACCGACTGACGCATGGCCCGAAGGTGGACAAAGGCTGGAACATGGACGCCGTGATGGATGCGATTAAATGGAGCGAGAAGGAAACACGGCAGTTGATGGGCAACACTTGGCAGTCGGCGTATTGGGCACCGGAAAAGGTGACGGAGAGGTTGGTTGAAAACTCAGGTCTTTACGCCTCAGACATGGTGCAAACCATCAGCCTGATTGACTTCTTCTACTACGATTGCGAGAGCAAAGAGTCCGGGTTCAAAAGGAAAATCATTTTTGACGCTTGGGGCGGGTACAGCACTTACCAAGGGGCGCATGCATCCGACAGAAAGACGATGCCGGACAAGAACATCATCGGTGGTCGTAACCAGTGGGTGTACGATTCCGGCGACCGTGTTTATGCTTCAAAGCTCTCCGAGATAATCCATTTTCAGTTTGCTGACCTGACCCCAATCGCGCCATTTACCTATCACGGCATTCGCGCTTTGGGCCATATGGTCTTTGACGCCTGCCATCTGCAAAACCGATTACACTGTTCATTTGCGGAAGCAGTCTTCGAGGCGCTCATGCAATACTTCCGCGTGAATTCGCGGGATGACGCTGAACGGGCTTTGAAGATTCAACTGGTGAACCGTGGCTTTATTGATCCGAGTGTTTCGTTCGTTCCGCCAGATGAACGCTGGCAACCCAACGCGCCTTTGATTGAGATGGGCATGGCTCAGTATCAGCGCATCATCGAGGACAACAGCAGCAGCTACGTTCAAAACCAGAATTTCAGCAGGGACAAGACAGAGAAGACTAAATTTCAGGTGCAGGCCGAAGTCAACGCAATGATGACGCTTGTGAGCGCGGCGTTGCAGCAGGCTTACAAGTACCAACTTGCCGAGTATCAAGAAATCTTCCGTCGATTCTGCATCCCCAACTCTCGCGACCCAGACGTGCGCGAGTTTCGTGTGCGTTGTCTGAAACGCGGCATACCTGAAAAGATGCTCGTGCCCGAAGCGTGGGATTTGGAACCGGAACGTGTCATGGGCAGCGGCAACAAGACGCTTGAAATGGCCATCGCACAGCAACTCATGGAATGGCGGGCGGCATTCGGGCCAGAGGCGCAACAGCAAATTCTCCATGACGCGGTATTGGCGATTACCGATGACGCGGCCAAGGCGCGGGCGCTTGTTCCAGAGACCAAGCACGTCAGCGATGCGCGGCATGACGCGATGTTGGCGTTTGGTTCACTCATGGTCGGTGCTGAAGTCCAGTTCAGGCCCGACCAGAACGCAATCGACATCGTTGAGACGTTGCTGGCTGAACTCGCATTGAAGCTCGGCCAAATCGCACGCATGGGTAACATGGCTACTGCGCCGGAAGTACTTGGATTGGGCAACGTCGCCACGCATATCGCGAAGCTGATTGAGCAGATTGGCCAGGACAAAGCCGATCAGGAGCGTGCGAAACGGTACGGTGAGGCGCTTGGCAAATTGACCAATGAAATTAAAGGACTCGCGCAGCGGTTGCAGGAACAGATGCAGGCGCAGAACGGCGACAGTGGCGTGGATGAGGAGACGAAGGCCAAGATCGAGGCGATGCTGATTACGGCCAAGGCAAAAGCGGCGAATGTCCGTGAGTCGCATAGCCAGCGCACGGCTCAAAGGCAGGCGCAATTCGAGCTTGAGCAACAGCGCAAAGACCAAGAGCACGCTCTTGAAATGCAGCGTGAATTGCAGGCGCAACAGGTCGAGGACGTTGCCACTGACCTTCGGACAGCAGCGCAAATTCGGAGGGACAAAGCAGAAGCCGAAGTTGAAAAGAAAAAGCGGGAAAGCAAAAGCTCTCCCGCTGAATGACCGCACCTTAGCGCGACTGACCTCATCCGAACCGACCATAGATCACCGCACCGCGCCGTTGCTTGCCATTGCTCGCCTCACCACACCGGCCTTTCGGCCCGAACCGTACCTGACCGAACAGCGCCGAACCATAACTGAGCTTGCCACGCCACAACTGACCGTATCCGACCAAACCTAATCCTGCCGAACCACGACGAACCCAGACTGACCTTGGCGAATCCCCACAAGCCCTTCCAAACCTTGTCGCGCCAGAGCACGCCTCACCATTGCCCGACAAGCCCGACCACAGCACACCAAACCGGCCCGAAGGCCCGAACCACGCCACACAAAGGACAACCACACCGCGCCTGACCAAGGCAAACCCGACCCTGATTCAGCGAAGACTATCCCGCCTTACCGGATCGGACCTTGCCGAACACCGCCTGACCAAACCAAACCTGACCGGCCTTATGGCCCGAACCATGCCCAACCGGAACCGACCGAACCGGACTAGGCCATGCCCGACCGAGGCAAACCAAGCCAGAGATGACAACTCCGAACCGGGGCAAGCCAATCCATACCCGACTCTACACCACCTGTCCGCACTGGAGCGAACCTGACCGCGACACGCCATTCCTCAACGCACCGAACCTTGCCATAGCGAACCAAACCCGACCCGACCGTTGCGTGCCATTGCCAATCAGACCAACGCGCACCATGCCACATCAGATCAATCTTCTAGAACCTCGAATTTATTGACCTGAAATCGTCCAAAACTCGGTCTGAAATCCGCCAACCCAATTATCCGACCGGCTTGTTGAAGAAGCTGATTGAGCCGTTGCGCGGGCACGTATTCCGGCAGATTGATTTGCAGAATAAATTTCGCTTTCCATCCCGTCCGCATTGCTGGCCTGCTCCGAGTCACGGCTGATTTTTGAATCACAACCCTTCTCATGTCCGTAAAGTCTGGTTCTTTCACACCAAGACTTGCTAACTCTGTCAAACTAACGAGTGCCGCTTTCATCAAGTCCATCAGGCTTTTCCTTGGACTGCGAGGGTCTTGCTCGTACTTGCTGGCATGAATAACAGACTGCCTGACATATTCTCCGGGAATGCAAATGAATCCGCGTTCGTCTTTCCACATGAAGGATTCGGTGTCGTCCGTTTTCTTTTCAGCACTTCCTTTTTTAGCCCGCGCCTTGGCCGCTACGCTCTCGTTGTTCCATCTGTGAAACAACAGCGGGCAAACGCCTTCGAGTTCGATTTGAACACGATACGGCTTCTGCATCTCGATGAATGGTTCTGCACCGTTGGTTGGAGACTCACCGGAAATTTCGGTGATTCTATTTTTGGTTTTTAACATGGGAGCCTTACCACACCGTAACCCTCCAATGCTTTGCTCGCCTTGGCTTGCCACGGCTGTACGCGCTCCTTCCACCGTGAGTTAAGGCGTCAGTTCTGGGGGAACCGACCACGCAGCGAAAGGAGCAAATTTGATTGGACTTCATCATTCGGCCTTAAACGAATGTGTTTGAATCCTTACAAAACGGGCGTAAAAGTCAAGTGGAATGCCTGAGATAACCGACCCACCTGAACTGCCGCCGTTGCCGCCGAACAGCGCAGTGTTGGCTGTGCGACCAGCGCCCGACCGAGCGCATACGCTCATTCGGCTGACCTACGATTGCACGCACTTGTCGGACGACCAGCAGAAATTGTTACTGTTTCTGTTGACCAATGCGCTCTCCGAATTGGAGAAAGGAATCAAAGGCATGGGTAAAATCGAAGTAGCAGCAAAGCTCGGAAAACTTGAGCGGATCAAATCAATTAAACAAAACGGCCAGCCATCGAACGGATGACTGGCCAAGAACCACAGCTTACCGAAACAGGCCATGCACGACCGGAGCGCACACAACCCGAACTTGCACTACCGAGGCATAGACTGCCAAACCTCAGAGGCGAAACGTAGTGAATTGACTATCAAAAATCAATGATAACCTCACCGAGAAACCGATTTCTTGCTGAGAAAGACTTGGCCCGACAGTGGCTTGATGTTTCAGACACCAAAGCCTTCGAGCGAGCCACCGAATTGAGCCTGCTTCAACTCATGGACGAATCGGATTCGCTCGAAGAACTCAAAGGCGCAAAGAAACTTGTCGAGATTTTGAAGACAATCGCGGAGCCGGTCAAACCACCGCCGCCGAAGCCATCCTACAACTTGCAACACGAACTCAAATGAAAAGGCCGCTCCTGAAGAAGCGGCCAAGAACCATAGCGTAACTCGGCTTACCAAAGCTGAACTCGCCAGAACAAAACTTGCCCAAGCGGGACGAAACACAGCTTGCCGTAAGGTTGAAATGCTGACAAAGATCGTCTGAGAAAGCGAGTCAAATATGCCTGAATCAGCCACCTTGCCGCCGCCTGCCGCCGCTCAACCACCAGCGGCACCACCGCCGTCTCCTGCTCCGAAAACCCCGATGGAACGAGCAAAGGAAAGAATGGCTGAGTCTTCTGTTTTGGCTGATTTGAGCGACCCGAATCCTGAAAGGACGATAAGGCAGAAGCCAAGGGCACAAGAACCCACGAAGCCACCAGAGACGCCACCAAAACCACCGGAGACACCGCCTGCAACGGATGACTTGGAACTCGATGGCGAACCTCCAAAGCCACCTGAAGGCAAGACTGATGAAGCGCCACAGCCACCGGATAAGCCAATCACCGACGATAAAGGCAAGCCGGTTGATCCGAAGAAAATTTCGCCTTGGAAACTTTTGGACGGCTTCAAATCCAGATTAACCGCCGCCGAGAAGGAGAACATCGAACTCAAGGAACGGCTGGCCAAAGTGCCTGATATCTCGCGCCTCGAAGGCATCGACAAACGCAACAAGGAACTTGAGGAAGAAATCCGGTATCAAAACTATGCCAAAAGTCAGGAATTCGCCGAGAAATACGCCAAGCCGTATGAAGAAGCCTGGGCCAAAGCGGTTGCAGACTTGGGGGAGTTGGAAGTCCTCGCAGAAGATGGCTCGGTCGCCCGAAAAGCCACAGCATCCGATCTTGTTTCTCTGGCCAGAATGCCGCTAGGCGAAGCTCGCAAACTCGCCAACCAAATGTTCGGTGATTCAGCTTCCGACGTGATGATGCACCGGCAAAAGATTCGCGACTTGTCCGACGCCCAGAACAAAGCTCTCGAAGACGCTCGCAAGACTGGCTCGGAGCGCCAGGAACAATTCACGTCCAAGATGCAGGCCATTACCGCCGAAGTCACCGACCTGTGGAAGAAGTTCAACGGCGAAGACGAGGGCAAATACGAGTTCCTGAAACCCAAAGAGGGCGACACGGAATGGAACGGCAAACTCGACAAGGCCAAGGCACTCGTGGACACAGCTTTCTCGCAGAACGCAACTGACCCCTCCCTCACCCCAGAGCAGCGTGCGAAGGCCGTTCGCGCTCACGCTGCGGTGAGGAACCGCGCAATCGCTTACAGCGCGTTGAAGCTCGAAAACACACGGCTCAAGGCGCAGATCAAAGAACGCGACGATAAGCTGAAACAGTTCGAGGACTCAGCGCCAACGGGCGGGACTCAAGGCAACGGCGGTCAGGGCAAGCCGCAGACCGGCACACCGATGGACCGGGCGCGTGAACGGCTACGCGCGGCCAGCGTGCCGATGCCGGGTGGGTATTATTGACTTTCGACAGCGTTTCTGTAGCATCGGGACATGCTGTTAGACGCATTCCGCCAACCCTTTTCGCTCTCCCTCGCTGCCGATTGCCGCCAAGGCTTCGGGTCTAACCAGCTTGGGAGAGCGGAAGTCCGGCGTTGACAGTCCTGTCTATTCGTGCGATTCGTCCAATGTCTCATGGTCGTGGGTTGACCTGAACTCGCCGACCACCAGCGGAGCGCAAGGCTCTAATCGGAAAGACGGCTGGCTTCCACAATCCCAAGAGCAGTGTCGCGTGTTCGCGTCCTCCTGCCTGGAAACGATTAACGAAGTCAACCGCTTCCCTTCGGGGACGCCGAATACATTGGACTTTAACTGTTGCAACTTCCCGCAATTTATCGTCGATCAGTCTCCGTTTTACGATGAACTTATCATCTACGACATCCGACCGACTGACAACACTTGGATAGGCAACGTCGCCACCGGCAATTTCCCGTCAGCGACAGGCGTTGAGCATCGGTTGGATCGCTTCAAGCATGTGGCACCAAACACCACGAAGACCTGGACACGGACTTCGTATGCTGGTTGCGTTGGGACACCATGCGACAAGGACGAACATTGCATTGGTTGGGGCAGCGAGCGGGTAACGTACTACCTGGAGGAACAGAGTTGGGCCACGCCGCTGTTGTGCTTCGACCAGTTGATGCACGTCAGCCATGCCGAAGAACAGTTCGCCCAAATCATCAGCGACATTCTCAGGCCGGCCACAAGCGCCATTCAATCGACGTTCCTGCGCAAGCGCACGTACCTGCATTCGCAAAAGAAGATCACGGCCAACGCCACGATGGACGCTTTTACAGGCGTGTTCACGGCGGTCGGCGACGAGGAAATCTATTTCGATTGTTCCGTCAACCCGAACAACTGTTTCAAGCTCGTCCCGCAGATGTTGCAGCGCCAGTTCGGGCCGCTCATGCGGATTGGTTACGCCGGCAAAAACCCGTTCAAAGAAACCGCGCCGTTCGTCGAACTCGTCACGTCGATGGAAACGTGTTGGGAACTCGACAAGATGGGTGGTTCGACCGGGTGGGGTTCCGGTGCTCCGTCGTTGTCTGGTAACTGGAGGTTTACTGAGTTCAACGCGACCGACAAGTACTGGAAGTACGGGTTCAGCGGGCAACTCGGCAATTTCCTTGTGCGCGTTGATCCGTTCGAGCTGCGGTTCAATTTCGTCATCGACCGTGGCGCAGGCGCGGCCCCGAACCGTTATCGTTACCAAGTAATCCTGCCTTACCGCAACGATGTAACCAGCGGCGCTGGTGGCGACCCTGGCTTGGGCAGCGTGGACAATCCCGATTACGAAACCGCGCAGTGGGCCTTCGTCTTCATCACGCACAAGATGGCCATTACATGCCTCATGTTCGACTCCAAGCCGATCAATCCAGAAATGCCGTTCAGTTCGAGGAATTGGGCAGGCAGGTGGCAGTTTGTGATGGACAATCTCGGTGCTGATGCTGATGGAAATGTTATCGAGAACAAGAGACGCAATAAAGGCGGCTTCATTGCCGACTTCAAACAAAGTATCAGGCCAGAACATCCAGAGTTTGCTGTCACGTTTTTTTGCAAACGAGAGCCGCTTTGTGTTCCGAACGTGAACACCTGTAACCCAAGTCCGGGTTATCCAGTCCAGCATATATCGAGCTGCAACGATGTATGCCTTAATGATGACGGCGGTCTAACAGCGCCCGAAGACACTTGATAGTTTTACTCATGGCAAAGCGTGTGACGATTAACACTCGTCACACGTCTTGCCTTATGCCCGTCAACCCGCCAATCTCCGACTTGTGAGCCGACTCGTCATTGGTCCCGAAGGCTTTGTTGACCTGCGCCGGTCGCCGCCAGCGGAGAAAGAGGCTGTGAACGGGTGGGCACCGGAGAACGGTCAACCGCCTCCTGTGGCCGTGCCGATAACAGTGCCGCCGAAGCCAGAGCCGGAAACGTTGCCGGGACGCCAGAAAGACACGAGCGGGTTGGAGCGACCGGAGATGCCGGTTCTTGCGCCGGCCACAACGAAGCCGAAGGGGTTGGTGCGGATCAACAGCGTGAGCGGGCCGGAATGCTACGCGCTGGTGACGCAGGCGCAGTTCGAGAAGTTCGGGAAGTTTGAGTGGCAATCGAATCGCCAAGGAAAAATGTACAGGGTGGACGAGAAAGGCGAAACGAAGTGGCTTCATCGAATCGCCGCGAGATGCTTTCGGAGCGACCGATTCGTTGTGTTCCGAAACGGAGATGAACGGCTTTTGGTTCCGAGCAATCTGCAAGTTGTGGCGAGCAAAGAGAAGATGCACGAGATGAAGCGCAACGCACGACTGGCGGCAGCGGGAAGGTGAGCTTATGGAAAACACCGACGATCTCTATGACCAAGACCCGCGCGAAGGCGAGCCAACCGAGAAAGACGATACTGAGGACGTTGGCGAAGCGTTCTTAGCGCCCAAGAGCGCGTTCAAGGGGGACTTGTCACCCGGCACAATTCATCGCGTGCGAATCGAGGCGAGCCACAGTGAAGAATTGGAGTTGGTTTGTCTTGGCGAATCGAAAGAGGCCGAGCCTGAACGGATGCCGGACGAAAACGCCGCACTTTACGAATGACAGCCGCCGAAGTTCAAGCATTGATCGACGAAATTCCGTGTGATCTGTGTAACTCGCCACCCGGATTGGCCATGTATATGGTCGCTGCTGCTTTGGCTGATTTGGCAAATGGAGAGGATGTTCCCATGACAACACAGGAATTGATAACCCAATCGAACTGCATCCAGTGTTTAGTGCCTCCTGGCATGCTGCCCTATTTTATGATCGCAGCCCTTCGCAACATCAGCGGTAGCGGCGGCGGATCGGGCGGGGCCGGGTCGGTCGGCAGCGGTTCGCCTGAAGGCGTCGTGACGGCTACGCCAGGAACGATCTACGCGGATACCTCTGCCAGTCCTGCGGTCCATCTCTGGGTGAAAGAATCTGGCGTGGGAAACACGGGCTGGAACCAACAGACATAATGAAGCGATTACTTTTTCTGCTGGCGTTGCTGTTGCCTTTTGGCGTGTTCGGCCAACCGTTTCAACGCAATTCTCTCAACACAAATGTTCTGGGGACCAACTTGGTCTGGACTCCAGCCTCGAATCAACTTCGGTTGTCCGGTGCAACTCCACGCTTTGAATTGTGGAACACGAGCGGGGCGTTGGATTCAAAACGATTCAACATCAGCGATGCGTCTGGACGCCTTAACATCGGTTGGACAAGCGACGATGGATCAAGCACGCTGACGCTAGGATGGTTCACTACGGACGGGCGCTTCACGGTAAGCAGCAACTTCATAACTCAGGGTTATTTGGGGGTGTCCGACGCAACCAACCGCCTGACCGTCGCGGGCGGAGTACTACTGCTGGATGGAGCACCAATTTCATCGGCGTCTGGAACTCCGGTAAACAATTTCTACGCGACAACGATCAACGCCATCTCAAACTTTTTCCAAGTCGCCAAGGGCGGCCACCTGACGATCACCAACAACCTCGTCCCGCAGGAAATCGGCGCGAGCAAGCTGGTAGCGACCGCTTCCAACGGCGCGTTGACCAACGCGGACGGCGTGTTCGCTACGAGGGGAGCCATTCTCTACAAAGCTGCTGGTGGTTGGACGATGCTTGTTCCCAGCACAGCAGGCTACGTCCTCACTGATGGCGGTGTCGGCGCTGACCCGGCTTGGGCGGCTACTTCCGGTGGGGGTGGTGCTGGTGTGAACACGCATGTCACGGCGTTGACCTGGAGCGGGACAAATGCAGCTGGGGTAAATTGTATAACCAATGGTGAGACGTTCACCATTATTGCTACGAACAATCTGCATTTCGGAACATCGTCATTTAGCAACCTTCCGACCACATCGTCATATCAGACCTATACGCTCTGCATCCAGCAGGACTCGACGGGTGGAAGGATCGTGAGCTTCACCAACAGTGTCGTAGCATGGGCGCTCGGAACTCCAGTGTTCATTGAAACGAATGCTTCAGCAGTTTCAGTGGTCTATCTCCACACCCACCCTTTTACCAACTCAATGTTGGTTGGAGTCGGGAACATTGATGTCAGATGATTTCAGGCGGTAGAACTTGGGAGCAAAAAACGCGAGTTCAAGCGGCCACCCCAAGCGAAGTCGATTGTAAATCTGAGAATGGGTTACGTTGAAAGTATGGCAAAGAACCGTCAAGCAATCGGTAACTCCACGCACCGTAAGAATGCGATTGTTTCGCTTATTTCTGCATTGTTCCTTCGCTGTTCGGAACTCGACGTTGCCCGGTTCGTAATTCCCAGAATTGTTAACTCTGTCCATAGACTTACCTGGCGGGCATTGTCCAACGTCTTTCAAGAAAGCCGCGAACGATTTTCTCCAACGTTCACAGACAGTAATTCCTCGACCGCCATAATTTTTGTACTCTGGACAGTTGGAGTTGGCGCATCTTCGGATCATATTGCACCACACAACATACATCGGGTGTTTGCTCAACCCATGCTTCAAATTCGATTGATGTGGCGCACAATCTACGCACGATTTGCTGTGGCCTCCCAAGAGGCTGGAATGGGCAACTGGAAATGTTCGATTGCAGCCGTGGCATAAACAAAAGCTGTACGCATGACAAACCCTGGAATTAGATCGAACACTTGGGGCATCCGAAAGGACTTCCCACTTGCCAAAATGACGGCCAACGAGACAGATTCGAGCAGACATAGCATTGACCCTTTCTTTGCTGTGTTTAGCAGATGGGCACCCGGCCACAACCGAGTGCTCACTGCGATTCTGGCAATTCTGCTGCTGATTGCAAGCACGCTTCACGGCGCGATTCCGCCAATCTCCACTTACGACAGCGAAGCTCGCGATTGGGCAAAGGTGCGAATTCCCGCCGTCACCAATACTGTTACCGACTTGGAATACACCATTGCGACCGAACTCCTGCAATGGATGAAGTCGCGTGGTATCCGATCTCGTGTCAAGCGCATGGGGATCTATCTCGGAAGCGGTTTGCAGTCATGCCGGAAACCACTGATTGCGGACACTGGGCCGCTTTCGGTTACTGACACAGATACTCTTATATCCTTTGTTGACGGGGATTACACAGTAAATGGTCTTACCGGCAATACAACCACGAAGGTTATTACAACCGATATTCAACTTGGCTCTTTTGGGTCCGGTTTCAATCATCATGTTGCAGTGTATAACCGAACATCTGGCGCTCTCAACGCGATCTTTGAAATAGGCGTTGGCAGTGTTGCTGCTAATAATGTAACCCAAATTGCAGTCAATTATACTGGGCTTGGGACTTACTACCAAGATAGTATTACGGACTATTGCAACGTGGCAGAAGCCAGTGGTGTTGGGTTTTATCTTGGCTCTGCGACGGCTTCAAATTCGGCAATAATCTACAAAAATGGTGTTAGTCATTGTTCTTTTAGTGCTCCTGGTAGTGAGGCTCCTTATGGGGGTGTCTTTATTCATGGTCGCAACAATAATGGAGTTCAAGATTCTTTTAGCAACCGGCAGCTTT
>Ga0070696_100002935_pt1 | contig 11328 bp, 14 predicted proteins | sample KBSK1253metaG_FD_65474 | JGI IMG/M metagenome (GOLD analysis project Ga0070696, IMG submission 65474) | Corn, switchgrass and miscanthus rhizosphere microbial communities from Kellogg Biological Station, Michigan, USA - KBS K1-25-3 metaG | ecosystem: Host-associated > Plants > Roots >... | reverse complement strand
TTCAAGGTGGGCGCGCTCAAGCCCGATCCCAGGAACCTGGAGCCCATCGCCGCCGTCCTGCCCCGCTGAATCGCCTCCGAGGAGGATCGTGCATGTGCCGAAACATCAAGACGCTGCACAATTTCACGCCGCCGGCCACGGATGAGGAGATCCGCGCGTCGTCGCTTCAGTTCGTCCGGAAGCTGAGCGGCTTCTCGCGGCCGTCCAAGGTCAACGAGGCCGCCTTTGCCCGGGGGGTGGACGAGGTGACGCGGGCGGCCCGGACCCTGCTCGGCGCGCTGGTCACCAGCTCCCCGCCGCGCGATCGCGAGGTCGAAGCGTCGAAGGCCCGCGCGAGAACGGCGGGCCGCTTCCCCGCGCGCGAGTCGGGAGCGAACGGCGACTGAGGCGTCGCCGCATTGAGTACTGAGGCGCCGCCGCATTGAGTGTTGCCCTCGAGCAGGAGCTGCCGTGGCTCGATGACATCGTGCGCGCCAAGCGCCCCGCGCGGCTCCCGGCGGTGCTCAGCCGCGAGGAGGTGCGAGCCGTCATCCGCCACATCGACGGACCGCCGCGGCTCATGGCGCTCTTGCTCTACGGCGCGGGCCTGCGGCTGCTCGAGTGTGCGCGCCTCCGCGTGAAGCACGTGGGCTTCGCGCGGAACCAGATCACCATCCGCGGCGGCAAGGGCGACAAGGATCGCGTGGCGCCGCTTCCGGCCATCGTCGCCGCCGACCTGGCCCGCCACCTGGAAGTCGCCAAGCACCAGCATGAGCTGGACGTCCGCGAGGGCGCCGGCTGGGTCGAGCTACGGGGCGCGCTGGCGCGCAAGTACCCGCACGCCGGCCGCGAGTGGCCCTGGCAGTGGGTGTTCCCCGCCACGCGCCTCTATCTCCACCGTGAGACCGGCCACCGGCGCCGCCACCACCTACACGAGTCGGTCCTCCAGCGCGCGGTCAAGCTGGCAGTGCGCCAGGCCGGCCGGCCCAAGCGCGCCACCTGCCACACGTTTCGCCACTCTTTCGCCACCCACCTCCTCGAGGACGGCGCCGACATCCGCACCGTGCAAGGATTGCTCGGCCACCGCGACGTCAGCACCACCATGATCTACACCCACGTCCTCAACCGCGGCCCCGCCGGCGTCCGCAGCCCCGCCGACCGCATCGACCTTTGACCCACCACCCCCATGCCCGCTACCTCTACCGCGCTACACCGGTCTGCCTATCCCACCCCGTCCCGCCGCCAGACGCCACCCAACTACGCACCGCCTGGGCTATCCTTGAAGACAAGGAGACCACCCCAGCGATGCTACACAGCCCCCCTCGTTCGGTCCTCCGCGCTACACAGACCAAGATAATTCTAGTTGGGCAGACCGGCGAAGCGCCGTACCACGATTCAGAACCGGCCGGTTCTGTTTCAGGTAGGAAGCGGCGCAGTGTGGACCGGGGGCGGATGCTCGTGAGGTGCGCGGTTATCGCTGTCGTGGCTGTGCTCCTCCTGGTAGCCCCGCCGGCCCTTAAGGCGCATCAAGCCGCGACGGCGGCGCCAATCGGATTGCTCTCGAACAGTGAGCCGTCGGGCGCCGGCGGACGCTATCTCGATTCGTTTCGTCGTGGACTCCGTGACCTCGGGTACTCGGACGGACAGAATGTCTCGATCCACCTACGGTGGTCTGATGGACACGCGGACCGTCTGCCCGCGTTGGCTGCGGACCTTGTCCGCGCCGATGTGAAGGTCATTGTCACGCTCGACCCGCCCTCTACTCGAGCAGCGGCAGCCGCGACTCGCACGATTCCGATCGTTGCGCGCTTCAGCGAGGATCCTGTCGAAACGCACCTGGCGGCGAGCCTTGCACGACCGCGCGGCAACGTCACCGGGGTAACGTCGATCTCGGGAGAGCTTTACGGCAAGCGCCTAGAGTTACTCAAGGAACTGCTCCCGGCCCTCACCCGCGTCGGTGTGCTCGTGGACCCGGGGAATCCGGGCTCACGCGTTGCTCTCGCCGAGACGCGGTCATCGGCCAACCGTCTCGGTCTCAACGTTCACGTCTTCTCCGCGGAGACGCTTGCTGGTCTCGCTCGCGCGGTCCAGCTGGCGCGCGAACAGCGCATCCAAGCGCTCGTCGCGCTTCGCAATCCGCTGTTCGTCCGCAACCTCGCACGTCTCGTACATCTCACCAACGAAGCGATGCTGGCCACGGTCTACGACGAACGGGCATTTGCCACGGCTGGCGGTCTGCTGACATTCGGGGCGAGCCTGGACGATCTGAACTGGCGTGCCGCCGGCCACGTGGTCAAGATCCTCAACGGTGCCAACCCGGCAGACCTACCGATCGAGCAGCCCACGAAGTTCGATCTCGTGATCAACGGCAAGACGGCGAAGGCGCTCGGACTCACGATTCCGCCAGCATTGCGGCTGCGAGCCGATGAGATCATCGAGTGATGGCTCCGAAGTGAAGCGCTATAGCCGCAGGTGTTCGTTTCCCGACGCAGCGACCGACGCGACACCCGTGTGCGGTCCCGGCTGCCCAACAGCGCAGTCGAGCAGACCGTGAACCTTCCTCGATAAAGTAGACACTTCTGGCTAACGCTGGGAGGTGTGGGATGGGCCGAGCGATCGGGCCGCGGAAGGTGCAGCGCTACAGTGTGGAGTTCAAGCTGACGGCCGTGAAAATGAGCCAGATGCCGGGGGTGCAAGTGCAGCCAGTGGCGGCGGGCCGGGACCTTCACCCCTTCATGCTGTCGCGCTCGGGGAAGGAGGCGCGGGAAGGGCTGCTGAATATGAGACACGGAGGGCGCATGCGTGACTCTGTAAGCAGGCTCAAATACGTCGCTCCGGTCTTGCAAGTAGCCGACCTGGAGCGCTCGCTGACGTTCTACCGCGATCGGCTCGGCTTCGATCTCGAGTTCGTCTATGAGGGATTTTACGCGAGCGTTATTCGCGACGGGTGCCGTGTCCACCTGAATCGTTCGGCGCCGCCGGAGCGTGATCAAGAGGCGTTCGAGACTGCAGGACATCTGGACGCCTGCTTCGGTGTTGAGGATGCCGAGGCTCTTGCGAAGGTATTGGCGTCGTCCGGCGCCGTATTCTCAGTCAAGCTTCGGAGCATGCCCTACGGAAAAGAGTTCTACGTCCGGGATCCCGATGGCTACATCCTCGGCTTCATTCAGCCGGACGACACGCCCTGAAAACGACCTCCGCTTCAGGAGGCCTTGAATGACGCAAGGGGCATCCTACCTTCTCGCTGGCCAGCCAACGGAACTGGAGCGGCTTCAACTTCAGTCGAGGGTTTGGGAGCCGGCGGGTCGAACGCTCCTGGCCCAGATACCCAGCGGTTCAGGGCGCAGAGCTTTAGACGTCGGGTGCGGAGTGCTGGGGTGGTTGCGCGTTCTCAGTGAATGGGTCGGTCCGCAGGGGAACGTCGTGGGAGCCGACATCGACGACAGGATGCTCGCTGGGGCTCGATCGTTCGTCGAGGCGGAGGCTCTCGCCAACGTCACGCTCCTGAAGGATGATCTTTTCGCTAGCCAGCTTCCGGCCGGTTCGTTCGATCTCGTCCACTCGCGCTTCCAGATCGCGCCCCTTGGACGGGCACCTGAACAGATCTCTGTCTACAAGGGGCTGGTGAAGCCCGGTGGCTGGATCGTCTTGGAGGATCCGGATATGGCGTCATGGCGGGTGAACCCCGACGCACCGGCAGTGCAACGGCTCATCGACCTGATCAAGGAGGGATTCCGGGTCGCGGGCGGTGACTTCAATGCGGGTCGTGAGCTCCCATCCTTCCTTGGAAGCCTCGGGGCCGAACCACGGCTGGACGCACACGTCGTTGCTCTCTCGCCTGGCCATCCATATTTGCGGTTGCCATTGCAGTTCGCGGCATCTCTCCGGCCACGGCTCGAAACGCTCGTAGGGAAGGCTGACCTGGACGAACTGGTGCGGCAGGCAGAGCTCGAGCTGAGCCGCCCCGGCACATGGGGGACCACCTTCACGCTCATCCAGGCATATGCCTCCCTGTCCGCATGACGTCCAGCTTCGCGCTGGCCGTCTCGATTCAGTTTACCGTGAGACGAGCGCTCACCCGGGGATTGTGGCGCGTACTGTGCGCGGCGTCAGTGAAACTGGCTGGGATTCCCGTTCCATTCGAGAACACCCGCTCATCCGGCTGGGTTATCGCTCGGTTCTACGACAGCGGATCGATCACCCTCTTTCTCCAGGCGTTCTTTGGAATCCAGTCGTCGACATTGGGCAGGCAACGAAACTGCACCCCGGCTATGAGAAGCTTCAGGCGTAAGGCCGGCAGGGCAACGCGGATCGGTACCGTCGATCTCATCTTCTTGACGACGACGACATACTGAGGTGGTCGAATGATTAGCTGGCAAGCGTTCCTCATCGGTGTTGTCGTCCTGGTTCTACCGCTCGAAGGTGCGGCGCAGCCACCAACTGCGGTGTACCGCGTTGGCGTTCTTGCGCAGGACATACAACCCGGTTTGCTCGAGACGTTCCGCGACGAACTGGAGCGGCTTGGATACATCGAGGGAAAGAACGTCTTCATCGCGGTACGGACTGCGGAAGGCGGGAGCGATCGTCTCCCGCCGCTGGCCGCCGATCTCCTGCGCCTGAAAGTCGACATCATCGTCGCCGTGAACACGCCGGCCGCCAAGGCCGCCCAGAGCGCGACGAAGACTGTCCCGATCGTCATCATGCGGGTCGCCGATCCCGTGAAGACTGGCCTGGTCCAGAGCCTGGCGCATCCGGGGGCGAACGTTACCGGATTGAGCTTCATGCCCGACGTGCTCGGGGCCAAAGCGATCGAGGCACTCTGTCAGACACTCCCTAACGTATCTCGTGTCGCCGCATTCTATAAAGCCGACAATCCAGGCGCACTCTTGGTCGTGACGGAGACGGAGCGTCGAAGCGCCGAACTAGGAGTCCAGTTCCAGCGTCTTCCCATTCGAGATGCGGGGGACTTTCCAGCGGCGTTTAGGGCGGCCGGCCGTGCTGCCGCTCAGGCGGTATTCGTCATGGACGACGGGGCAATGACGAAGCTGCGGGAACCCTTCTTGAAACACGCGGCACGCCGCTCGCTGCCCGTCGTCTCCATCTACAAGGATCTTGCGGAGGCGGGCGGTCTCTTCGCATACGGGCCCGATCTCGGTCACGTCTACCGGCGCGCGGCGCACTTCGTGGCTCGCATTCTCAAGGGTACGAAGCCGAGTGAACTGCCCGTGGAGCAAGCGGACACATTCCACTTGGTCATCAACCTGAAGACTGCCAGGGCACTTGGGCTCACGATCCCGCCCTCTCTTCTGTTGCGGGCGAACCAGGTGATTGAATGAGGTGCCGGCGGCGGCCCAACATCACGTTCGACTGAAAGGGATAGGATTGCTGGGTCCGCCTTCAAGGCGCTTGCGCTCAAGAGCATTGCGCCGCCGCCTGCCCACTATTTCGACACGGTCGGATACCATCTCACTATGATCGTCATCGACGACTACAACCCGGCGTGGCCCACAGAGTTTGAGGATATTCGGCGGGCGCTCCTGGAAATCTTGAGACCTCTGGCGCTTCGGATCGACCATATCGGCTCAACGTCTGTTCCCGGTTTGGGCGCCAAAGACGTCATCGACATCCAGATCACCGTTGAAGCGCTGACGCCCGAAGTCAGGCAAAGGCTAATCGAAGCGGGCTACGAGCATTGGGAAGCCATCACGCGGGACCATGTGCCGCTGGGCCAAGACGATGATCCCAAGTTGTGGGCCAAGTGTTTTTTTAATCAGCCCAAAGGCCGGCGGCCTGCAAACGTGCACATTCGGATGAATGGCAATCCCAACCAGCGCTATGCCTTGCTGTTTCGTGACTATCTGCGCACTCACCCCAATTCTGCTCGAACGGTCGAGCTCATCAAGCGGGAGCTCGTCAAGCGCCACGCCGAGGACCTGGAGGCGTATTACGACATCAAGGACCCCGTCTACGATCTCATCTGGGAGGCGGCGCTGGATTGGTCGAGACAGACCAACTGGCAACCCGTGTGACGTACCTCTGAATGCCAGCTGAACCTAGGGGACCGCACTTCATCAATGTCGACCTCGAGGTGTGGTCGCGCGAGGATCTCGCTCCATTTGCTGACGCCGTGGAAGCCCGAAGCGTAGTCCTTCACGTGGGAAGAGTGCGACGCAGGTTTCTTGCGAGGATCGAATCAAAGTCGGCCAGAGCGGCCACGTCGCCGGAACGGACGATCTGGGCCCTGCTCAAGGTGGTAGACGCACTTCCGCCCGCCGCCAGGCGATTGTGGAAGCGCGCGGAGTCCCGTGTGTTCAGCGTCGGGTATGAGGGTGGCGAGTTCGTGAGTCTTCTGTCGGAACGGCCCCGGGGCTCCGGCCGCTGGTATCCGAAGCGGCCCGGCACCACCGCAGAGGCTTGCGAGACGTCCCTCAGTCCCGAGCTTCTTCATGCCGTCGCCAGGGTGGGAGGGACTATCGCGACGACGATCTACCCGTCGAGAAGGGAGGTTCCCTCTCGCCGCCCCACGAAGGCTCGGCGGCGGCGGCGAGGGGAGTCATGGTAATAGAGAGCCTGATGTGCGGATCTCATTGCCGCGCGGTGACACCAAAGGAGGGCGAGCATGTGCAAGCTGTGCGATGAGGGAACGCCGCAAGAGCACACGGCTTCGCGGCAGGGCTCACGGCGCGAGTTTCTCAAGACTTCGACCGGGGCTGCGATCGCCGCCGCCGGGATGAACCTCCTGGGCGCCTCGCCCGCGGCGGCGCAGCCCGGTTCGGGGCCGCCCACGGACAGCGGTGTGCCCCGGCGACGCTATGTGATCCGGGGCGGATACGTCATGTCGATGGACCCGGACGTCGGCGACTTTGCGCCGGGCGACGTGCTGGTCGAGGGCACGAAGATCCTCGCGGTGGGATCGAATCTACAGCCGGGCGCGGGTGCGGGAGTGATCGACGCGACCGGCCGCATTGTGATGCCGGGCTTCATCGATACGCACCACCATCAGTTCGAGACCGCGCTGCGCAGCTTTCTCGCCAACGGCATCCTGATCAACGACGGCTCGGGCTCGCCGAGCGCGGATCCTACCTACTTCGAGTACATTCTGCTGAAATTCGCGCCCGTGTACCGGCCGGAGGACGTGTACATCAACGAGCTCTTCGGCGGGCTGGCGCAACTCGACTGCGGCGTCACGACGGTCCACGATATCTCGCAGATCCATCACTCGCCCCAGCACTCCGATGCCGCCATCCAGGCGCTGTTCGATACGGGCCGCCGTGCCGCCTTCGGCTATTTCGAGAGTGCCGGCGGCGTGGCCGGGAACCAGTACCCGCAGGACGCCTTGCGCATCAGGCAGCAGTGGTTCTCCTCGAATGACCAGCTCGTCCATATGATCATGGGGGGCGAGGTCTATCTCGGAGAACCGACCTACACGCAGGCGTGGCAGATCGGGCGTCAGCTGGATCTTCAGATCGCCGCCCACATCCTCTCGCCGTTCGGGATTCGCCCGATTCTCGACGACCTCGCCCAGGGCACGGGCGGCGTCAACAACGACATCGGGCTCGGCCCGGACAACCTGTTCATCCACATGACCGGGATGTCCGACCTGGGCTGGCAGGGGGTCAAGGACGCCGGCGCGCAGGTCTCGATCTCGTTCCCGATCGAGATGAACATGCGGCACGGCATTCCGCCCATCCTCAAGATGCAGCGCCTGGGCATGGAACCGTCCCTGAGCTCGGACGTCGAAGTGACCATGACGGCCGACTTTTTCAGTCAGATGCGGTCTGCGATGACCATGCAGCGCTTGGTCGTGAACCAGATGATTCTCGAGCAAGGAACGTTCACCCCGCCCAATCAGTGGCCGACGCCGGCCCCGGGCACCCCGGCGCTGCTCAATGTGCGCGACGTGCTGAGGTTCGCCACCATCAACGGGGCGAAGCATCTGAGACTGGACGGCAAGACGGGCTCGCTCACGCCCGGGAAGGAAGCAGACATCATCCTGCTCGATGCCACCGCCCCCAACGTGGCGCCGCTCAACAACGTGCCGGGAGCCGTGGTGTCGCTGATGGACCGTTCCAACGTCGAGACCGTGATCGTGGCGGGCAAGGTGCGGAAGTGGAAGGGAAGGCTGGTCGGGGTCAACGTGGACCATCTTCGCCGGCAGCTCGAAGCGTCGCGCGACCATATCTTTGCCGCGGCGGGCATTCCCCAGAACGTGTTCGGCCAGTAGACCAGTCGGTTGATCGTGCACGTGAGGAAGCGCCTTGAGCGCATTGACGGCCCATTCGGTGGCCCGCATAGTAGGCCCCCGTGGAGAGGTGCCAAACCCAAGCGGAGGAGCATCATGCCCTACAGAATTTCGCGTCTGGGACTGGTCGAGATCCGCAGTCTCGATCTGGATCGCGATCTCGACTACTACCTGAACGTGCTGGGGCTGCAGCTCACGGCGCGGGAGGGCAAGACAGCTTACCTGAAAGGCTGGGATGAGCGGCACGCGTACTCCTTCGCGCTCACAGAGTCCGATCGCGCGGGGATGGTCCGGATGGCATTTCGCACGGTGGACCCGGAGGATCTCGACTACTACGAGAAGCGATTGAAGGACTTCGGGGTCAAGTATGACAGCATCCCGGAGGACTACCGCCGCGGGCGGGCGCTTCGGTTCATGGCGCCGTCCGGCCACACGGTGGAGCTGTACAACGAGATGGACTACACGGGCAACGCTCTGCCGCCCGTGAATCCCGGGCCATGGCCCGAGGGGCTGAAGGGCATCGCGCCGCCCCGGCTCGACCATACCCTGGTGACGGCTCCCGACCCGGGGAAGGCAATCGAGTTTTTCCAGACCGTGCTCGAGTTTCGTCTGAGCGAGATGCTCGTTGCCCCCGATGGCACCACCATCGCGGCCTGGCTATGGCAGCGGCCGGCGCCGCACGACCTTGCCATTGTGCCGGGCAAGCCGGGGGGCTTTCACCACGCGGCATTCGTCGTGGACTCGGCGGACGCGCTGTTCAGGGCGGCCGACATCTTGACCATGCACAAAGCTCGGATCGACTACGGGCCAGGACGCCACGGGATCACGCGCGGCACGACGCTTTATTTCTTCGATCCCTCCGGCAACCGCCTCGAAACGTTCGGCGGGTACACGGCGTATCAGATGGATGGGGACACCCGCGCCATCCGGTGGACCCAGGACCAGATCGGGCCCGCGGTCTTCTACTATTCCCAGGAGCTGAACGAGACGTTCTTGAGCGTCTACACGTAGGACCTTGCCGCGCCACGGGGGGCGGGTTTGTACACGATCACGCTGAGGCCGGTTGACGGCGCCATCGCTTGTGGCCCCGAGGAGAGCGTGCTGGCCGCTATCCTCCGCTCAGGGGCGAGCGTCATGTTCGGTTGCCGAGGTGGCGGCTGTGGCACGTGCAAGATGCGTCTGGCCTCCGGTCAGATCGCGCACGGGCGCTGCTCCGCCGCCGTTCTCCCCGAGGAGGAGAAGCAATGTGGGTGGTTCCTGTCGTGTCAGGCTCGCGCCCTCAGCAATCTCACCATCGAGCTGTCGGCCGCGAACAAGTACCGTGTGCTACGATCGTGGCACACGACGATCACGGATAGGGCGCGATGAGCGATAGCCAGCCGGTCCTCGCCTGTGATCTAGGAGCGCTGAGCGCCGAGGAGCGGCTTCGGCGCGCTGGCCTTGCGGCGCGTGTCCCGGCTCGTTTTCGAGGGGTACGAGAGACTTCGGACGGATTTGCCGCGCGTCTCGATGAGGACGCTCAGGTCATCCAGGAGGCTCTGGACTGGATCCTTCTCGAGCGTCGCTGCTGTCCATTCCTCGGTCTCGAGCTTCGCTTCGAGCCTTCGGGTCCGGTGTGGCTCAAATTCGGCGGCGGACCTGGCGTGAAGGGGTTTCTTGCCGCCGCTGGCTTCAAGGCTTCCTAGGGGACCAACAGGTGGATTGGACCGGATATGCTGGAAGCGCGGCGGAGATCTACGAGCGCCACATGGTGCCGGCCATCTTCGGACCCTGGGCGGAGGACCTCCTAGCCCTGGCTATGCCTAAGCCTGGCGAGCGGGTGCTGGATGTGGCCTGCGGCACGGGGGTCGTCGCGCGGCTCGTGGCGCAACGCGTGGCTCCGAACGGGACCGTGGTGGGCTTTGATCTTAATCCGGGAATGCTGGCGGTCGCGCGGACGATGCCGCCGCCGAAGGGCGCACAGATCGAGTGGCGCGAGGGGAATGTCAGCGCTATCCCGTTTCCGGATGCGACCTTTGACCTCGCCCTCTGTCAGCAGGGGCTGCAGTTTTTCCCAGATCGGCCAGGGGCCCTCCGCGAGATGCGTCGCGTGTTGGTGCCTCGGGGGCGGCTCGCGCTCAGCGTTTGGCGCCCCATGCAGCATAGCCCTGGCTTCGCGGCCCTGGCGACAGCACTGGGGCGCCTCATCGCCCCTGAGGCGGCCGCGATCATGCAAGGTCCTTTCGCGCTCGGGAGTGCGGATGATCTCCGCGCGCTGATCACCAGTGCAGGGTTCGCCGACGTGGTCGTGCAGCCTGCCGCCAAGGCGCTCCGCTTTCCGTCTCCCGAGGACTTCGTGCGGCGTTACGTGGCGGCGACCCCGCTGGCCGTCGTGGTGGCAAAGGCCAACGACGACGCTCGCGCGGCCCTGATCAGTGAGGTCGCTGCCGCTCTCAAGTCATCCGTGGACCATCAGGGGCTAGCGTTTCCTATCGAGACCCACCTCGTTCTGGCGCATTCGTAGGCTGGGGACTGTCTTTTCCCGCGCGGTAAATTCAAAGGCGGATGCGATGCGAATGACTTACCACTGGCGGCTGGCGGCGATCTTTGTACTCTTGCTGGTGGGCTGTGCGGGCGGACACACCACGCCCACCCCGGAAGCGCGGCAGGCCCTGGCCCCCACCGGCACGCTTCGCGTCGGGCTCCAGCTTGGCAGTCCCCACAACGTGATACGGGACTCCGTGTCGGGCGAGATGAAAGGGGTGGGATTCGACCTCGGGAAAGAGTTGGCCCGGCGCCTGGGGGTGCCGTTTGAGCCAGTTCTGTACCCATCCGTCGCCGCCCTCCTCGACAGCGGGAAATCCGGCGCCTGGGATGTCGCCTTCATTGGGTTCAGCCCCGCGCGAGCGAAGGAGTGGGACTTCACCGCGCTGCACCTCGAAATCGAATTTGGTTACCTCATCCCGAGCGGTTCCTCGATCTCGAGGATGGCCGAGGTGGACCGGCCCGAGATTCGAGTTGCCGTGCAAGAGAAGTCCCAGCCGGACGTCTTTCTGACTCGCACGTTGAAGAGCGCCGTGGTCGTCCGGGCGTCAAGCCTTGCCGGCACCGTGGAGTTGCTGAAATCC
>Ga0070696_100002933_pt1 | contig 11334 bp, 12 predicted proteins | sample KBSK1253metaG_FD_65474 | JGI IMG/M metagenome (GOLD analysis project Ga0070696, IMG submission 65474) | Corn, switchgrass and miscanthus rhizosphere microbial communities from Kellogg Biological Station, Michigan, USA - KBS K1-25-3 metaG | ecosystem: Host-associated > Plants > Roots >... | reverse complement strand
CGTCCGTCAGCATGTGGCCCGCGTCGGCGAGCAGCGCGAGGCTACCGGAGAGCAGGGCTCCCACCACCTCGACCAGGAGCACGAGGAGGGTGATGCCCAGCACGAGGCGCAGCCGGGATCGGTTCGCGGTGCCAGCCTGGGCATGACCATGACCATGGCCACGACGAGGCGCTGTCCGGCCGGCGCCGTCGAGCGCGTCGCCAGGCGCGCCGGTCATCTCGTCCTCCCGACATATCGAGCGATACTCAGTCAATCACGCTGCCGCACGCGATCGGTCTGCCCACGCCGTTTGCTGCCGGGTGGCACCGGGTAGAGGGCGATCCTGTTCATCGGGAACAGCACGATGGAAGGAGTGCATCATGGGCGAACCTGCACAGGGCCGGCCCGCCGCAGCCGAGCTGCCGGAGGGCGACGTCATCCGCATCCTGCTCGAGCAGCACGTGCGCATCCGGGAGCTGTTCGTCGACGTGCGGTCCGCCATGGGAGGGCACAAGCGGCAGGCGTTCGACGAGCTGCGCGCCCTTCTCGCCGTGCACGAGACCGCCGAGGAGATGGTGCTGCGACCGGTCTCGGCCGATGCGGCGGGCGAGGCGGTCGTGCACGCCCGGACCAAGGAGGAGCAGGAGGCGACCACGGTGCTCAAGGACCTCGAACGCATGGACGTCGCCTCCGACCTGTTCAGCCGCAAGCTCGCCGCGCTCGAGGCGATGGTGCGCCGTCACGCCGAGAGCGAGGAGACGGAGGAGTTTCCCCAGGTGCTCGCGCGCTGCGACGCCGACACGCGCCAGTCCATGGGCACGGCGCTGAAGGGCGCCGAGGCCATCGCCCCGACCCACGCGCACCCCAGCACGGTCGGCGAGTCGGCTGCCGCGCACATGGTGGTCGGCCCGTTCATCGCACTCGTCGACCGCGTGCGGGACGCCCTCAGCGGATCGGGTCGCTGAGCGCCGCCGCGGTCAGCGGTAGCCCTGTGCCTGGGTGCGTTCGTCGGCCACCCGCACCCCGTAGCGGTAGGCCATCCTGCCGCCCAGCCAGCCGGAGGCCGCCAGCAGCACCAGGGCGATGATGGAGAGGACGAAGGGTGTGGTCTCGGCCGTCTCGCCGTCGTCCGAGCGACGCAGCAGGTAGCTGATGATGAACAGCACCAGCACCACGACGTTGAGCGTCATGTGCGCGAGCGCCGTCCGCTTCGCCACCGTGCCGCCGGGGATCGTGAGCAGGTCCATCAGCCCGAAGACCGCGGCGACTGCCGCCCCGATGATGCCGATCCCGATGAGCCAGTAGGCGCCGCGCGAGAACACCGCCTCGTCGTTCCCGGCCCGTGCGACGATGTCGAAGATCAGGCTGGAAACCCAGGCGCCGATCGGCAGGGTGACCAGGAGTGGGTGGAACGGGTGCCCGTACGGTCCGGCGACAGGCAACGCGGGCCGCTTCACGGGTAGCTGAGTCTGGTCTGTCATGGTCCACCGTCTTCCGCATGAGAGATGGCGCCCGTGCGGCCCGCTCGCACGCCGACCGCGGGGGCACCCTGCGGGATGATCACTACCCCGCGAGCGTCGAAACACGCGTCGCCGGATGACCTGGCCGAGGCGAGATGATGGCGCGGTGACCCCCCGACCGCCGTCCGCCACGGTGCTGGGTCTGTACGCCGGCCGGCCGGCGCCGCTGCGCCACGGCCGGACGACGGTTTCCTCCGCCGTGGTCAAGCAGCCGCTCGACGGGGTCGGGGTCGTGCGCGCCGATGGCCTGGTCGGCGACGAGCAGGCCGACCGCAAGAACCACGGCGGCCCCGGCAAGGCGCTGCTGGTGTATGCCGCCGAGCACTATGCGGACCCGTTCTCGCCGGCCTATCGGCTGCCCGTGGGGTCGCTCGGGGAGAACGTCAGCACCCGCGGCCTGGTCGAGACCGACGTCCGGATCGGTGACGTGTTCTCCCTGGGCGAGACGCTCGTGCAGGTCAGCCAGCCGCGCCGACCGTGCTACAAGATGGCCGCCCGGCACGGGCTTCGTCAGCTTCCGTTGGGCATGCAGGACGCCGGTCACACCGGCTACTACCTGCGCGTGCTGGTGCCCGGCGAGGTGGAGGCCGGCCAGCCGATGACGCTGCAGCGCCGGGCCGCGCACGGGGTGACCGTCACCGAGGTGAACCGGGTGCTCAACGTCGACAAGCGCGACCTGCAGGGCGCGGCGTTCGTGCTCACGGCTGGCGCCGACCTGCCCGAGGCGTGGCGCACCACGCTCGAGCAACGCCTGGCGGACCCGCGGGACCTGGACGACGACTCCCGCCGACTCTACGGCACTTGAGTCATCCGTCCCTCTTAGCCGACGATCCGCGACTCGCGGTCGTAGTTGCGTCCGAGGAACTGCGGCACCCGCGCCCAGCGGAACGCGAACACCATGACGACCAACGTGGCGACGTACGGCAGCATCGACACGAACTGGTGCGGCAGACCGATACCGCTCACCTGGGCGCGCTGGGCGAGCACGTCCATGGCCGCGAAGAAGAACGACCCGAGCAGGATGAACTGCGGACGCCAGCCGCCGAAGAACGCCAGCGCGATCGCGAGCCAGCCCCGGCCCGCCACCACACCGTCGGCGTACGTGCCCGCGAACGCCATCGGCAGGTAGGCGCCGCCGACCGCCATCAGCGCCGCGCCAACCGTGCCGGCCAACATGCGGGTGCGCATGACGTTGATGCCGAGGCTGTCCGCCGCCTTGGGGTTCTCCCCCACCGAGCGCAGCCGCATGCCCGCGTCGGTGCGGTAGAGCCACCACCACAGGACGAGCGAGAACGCGATCGCCAGGAACACCAACAGGTCCTGGTCGAACAGCACCTTCGGCAGCGGGTGGATGCGTTTGACGTCCGAGTCGCCGACCACGATGCGGTAGAGCAGGCTCGCCGCGCCGCCGGCCAGGAAGAACAGCGCGAGGCCGACGACGAACTGGTCGAGCCGCAGGTACGTGGTCGCCCAGGCGAGCGCCGCTCCGAAGACGGCGCCCGCGACCGCGGCGGCCAGGAGGCCGACGACGTTCGAGCCCAGCTGCAGGCTGACCAGGTAGCCGACCGACGCGCCCAGCAGCATCAGCCCCTCCTGCGAGACGTTGAAGATGCCCGAGCGGCCGGAGAGCATGGTGCCCTGCGCGACCAGCAGGAACGGCACCATCGCGGTCACGGTCAGCGCGAGGAAGTCGCTCATGCCAGGGCCGCCTTCGCCGAGGTTCGCGCGGCCCGCACACGCAGCCGGGCCGTGACGTAGTCCGACATGAGCAGGAACAACAGGATCAACCCTTCGAGGATGAGCACGGTCTCGACCGGCGTGCCCGAGACCCTCTGCATGCTGCCCGCGCCCACTTCCAGCACCGCGATGCCGAACGCGACGAACGGCACGGCCGTCAGGGAGCCGCGGGCGATGAGGCCGATGATGATGCCGAGGAGCAGGAAGTTGGACTGGATGCCCTCGAGCATCCGGTGGTGGACGCCGGCGACCTCGATGGCGCCGGCGAGGCCGCCGAGGGCGCCTCCGACCACCATGGAGACGACCGCGACCCGACCGGTGCGGACGCCGTGAACGCGCGCGGCCCGCTCGTTGAGGCCCACCGCCCGGAGCTCGAAGCCGCCCACGCTGCGTCGTGCCAGCACCGCCGCCACGACAGAGACGAGCAGGACGAGCAGCACCCCGACGTGCATGGGCGGGCGACCGATGGTCGGAAGTTCCGCCCCCGCGCCGATCGGCAACGTGACAGCCCCGCCGGCTCCGGCGTCCGGCCAGACGACCGAGGCCAGGTAGTCGAGCACCTCGAACGACACGAAGTTCAGCAGCACTGTCGACAAGATCTCGTTGATCTTGAACTGGGCCATCAACCAGGCCGCGATCCCGGCCCAGACCACGCCGGCGAGCACGCCGCTGATCAGGACCAGGGGCAGGAGCACGACCTGCGGCAGCTCGGAGAAGGTGATGCCGACGGCGACCGAGCCGACGGCGCCGAGGATGAGCTGGCCCTCACCGCCGATGTTGAACCGGCCGGCCCCCAGCGGGATCGCGAACGCGAGAGCCAGCAGCGTCAGCGGCACCCACTTCTTGAGGGTCTGCACCATGCCGGTCTCGTTGCGGAACGAGTTGGTGAGCACCGCCCGGAACGCCTCGAGCGGGTTGTGGCCGAGGGCGAGGACGATGACCGCCACCACGAGGAACGCCCCGATGACGGCCAGGACGTAGGGGATGGCCGCACCCAGCAGGGTCCGCACCCGGTCCTGGGCGGTGGGCCGGGCGGCCACGAGCGTCTGCGTCATGCCGCCACTCCCGTCATCAGGCGACCCAGCTCGTACGGGTCGGTGTACCCACGCTCGAAGTCGCCGATGAGGCGACCCGAGTACACGACCTTCACCCGGTCGCCCAGCGCGATGACCTCGTCCAGGTCTTCCGAGACGACGATCACGACGCAGCCGCGGGCGGCAGCCGCCCGGATCCGGTCGTACACGAACGTCGTCGACGCGATGTCGAGGCCACGCGTGGGGTTGTGCAGCAGCAGCAGCTTGGGGTCGTGGGCGAACGCCCGCGCCAGGATGACCCGTTGGATGTTGCCCCCAGAGAGCTGTCCGCATGCCGTTGCGGCACTAGGCGTCTTGACGTTGTACTCACCGATGGCTCGCACCGCCTGCTCGCGTGCCTGCCGCCAGTCGATGAGGCCGAGCCTCGCTCGCGAGCGGTGCGAGCCGAGGACGAGGTTCTCGGTGATGTCGCCGCCGGGCAGGATGCCGTCGCGCTGGCGGTCCTCCGGCACGTAGACGACACCGGCGTCGAGCCACGCGGCCGTCCGGCGGCCCACCAGCTCGGCCCCGTCGAGCGTCAGCGAGCCCTTCGCCGGCCGCGCCCCCGTGAGGGCCTCCGCCAGCTCGACCTGGCCGTTGCCGGCGACCCCGGCGACCGCCAGGATCTCGCCCTGGCGCAGCTCCAGCTCCACGCCGTCCACCAGAGGCGGGCCGCTCGGCGCCGGGACCGTCAGCCCGCTGACGCGCACGCGGACGCCACGACCCGGCTGCGGGATCTCCAGCGACGCCTCGCCGGCCGCCTCCTCGCCGAGCGCGACCCGGACGACGGCGTCGCCGCTGCGCGCGGCGTCGCCGACCATGGTGGCCGCGAGCTCGTCCGCACTCGTGTCGGCCTTGTCGACGGTGGTCACCCAACGACCGTCGCGCATGACGGTCATGGCATCGCAGACCGCCATCGTCTCGCGGATCTTGTGGGTGATGAGCACCACCGACATGCCCTCGTCGACGATCGCCCGCATCGACGTGAAGAGGTCGTCGACCTCCTGCGGCGTGAGGTTCGTGGTCGGCTCGTCGAGCACGAGCAGCTTGGCGCCGCGATAGAGCGCCTTGAGGATCTCCACCCGCTGGCGGACACCGACGGGCAAGGTCTCCACCCGCGCGCCCGGGTCCACCGCCAGCCCGAACCGCTCGCTGAGCTCAGCGATGCGGTCCTTGGGCCTGGTCCCGCGGGTGTCGGTGCCCAGCACGACGTTCTCGGCCACCGTGAACGGGTCCACCTGCAAGAACGTCTGGTGGACCATACCGACTCCGGCCGCGATCGCGTCGCGAGGCGACGACACGCTGACGGTGCGTCCGTCGATCTCGATGCGTCCGGCGTCCGGCTCGTACAGGCCGTACAGCACGTTCATCAGCGTGGTCTTGCCGGCTCCGTTGCCGCCGAGCAGGCCGTGGACCTGGCGGGGTGCGACCGTGAAGTCGACCCCGTCCAGGGCCACGACCGGCCCGAACGTCTTGCGGATGCCGTGCATGGCCAGCAGCGGGGCGGATGTCGAGCCGTCGGCCCACGTCCCGGGCTGGGCCTGCGAGGGGTTCACGAACGATCAGCCGACCTTCGACACGTCCAGCTTGACATCGATGGCGCCGGACTTGATCTTGTCCATCACCTCGGTGACCGCGGTCTTGACGTCGGCAGGCACGTTGTCGGACACGTCGATCGTGACGCCGGTGTCGAAGCCGAGCAGGTAACGGCCGGTGCGCGTGCCGCTCTTGATCTTCGCGAGGACGTCGGCGAGGGGCTTGGTGAAGTCGTACTCCAGGCTGCCGGCGTAGTGCGACCCGGCCGCGGAGGACTTGTCGGTGTACTTGGCCGTCACCCAGCCGGTGCCCTCGGGCTTGCCCTCGAAGGCCTGGAACGTGCCGGTGGCGCCCTCGTTCAGCGAGCCGACGATGACGTCCGCGCCCTGGCTGAGCAGCTGCGTGGAGAACTGCTGGGCCTTGGCGGCGTCGTTGAAGTCACCGGTCCAGACCGGCTTGATGGTCGTCTTGGCGCCGGTGTCCGCGATCGCCTGCTGCATCGCGTGCACCTCCGCGTAGGAGAAGGGCAGCGACAGCCCGCCGACGTAGCCGATCGTCCCGGTCTTGCTCAGCTTCGAGGCGAAGACGCCCATGCCGTAGAAGCCGAGGTGGAACTGGCGGTCGATCGTCCACACGTTCGCCGGCTGGTCCTTGGGCACGCCGTCGTACTCCGCGATGAAGTTGACGTCGGGGTTCTCGGTGGCCACCTTCGCGGTGGCGTCGTAGAACTGCGAGCCGTGCGTCCAGATCACCGTGTTGCCGTCGCCGACGGCCTCGTTCAGGCGCGCCTCGATGTCGGGCACCGCCACCTTCTCGGTGTGGCTGACCTGGGCGCCGGCGTCCTTGGCCGCGTTGAGGGCCAGCAGGCCCAGCCCGTTGTAGTCGTTGTCGTTCGTGGGCCCGGAGAACATCGCGGCGATCTTGGTGGGCTTGGCGCTGTCGCCGGATCCGGCGGACCCCTCGTCGGCACCGCCACCACAGGCGGTCAGGGCCAGCGCTGCCACCGCGACCACGGCAGCGAACGGGGAGCGAAGACGTCGGTGCATGGAGGTGCCTCTCCTCGAGGGAGAGCGGCCACGGCGAGCGTCGGTCGACGACAGCGGCGGCAGCTCGGGGGTTTCACCGAGTCTGGATTGGCCGGCTCACCCACTCATGGGCAGCACCTGCCCAGAAACCCCGCGACAACTTGTGAGGCAGCACGATGCGTCCCGATGCCCGCTGCTGCCTCAAGATCGTCGGGCCGGTACGACAGCTGCGCCCGAGCGTTCAGTTCAGCTGGCGTGTGCCCTCCGGCACGCCGCCGCCCGTGCTGAGGTCCTCGGCCAGCTTCTGCAGGGCCGTCAGCGCCACACGCTGCGGGATCGGCCCGAACGACACGCGAGCGACGCCGAGCTGCTGCAGGCGCGCCAGCGGCGGCAGCCCGGGAACCCCGATCAGGGTGAGCCGCTGGCGCCCGAACGCGTCGACCAGGCTCGCGACCTCGCCCTCGTCGAGCCGGCCGGGGACGAAGACGACCGGGGCTCCAGCGTCGAGGAACGCGCGGCCGCGCTCCACCACGTCCGCGAGGACGTCGGCGCGCGGGCGGTCCCCGGCACGCAGCAGCGCGTCCGTCCGGGCGTTGAGCACGAAGTCGGGCACGCCCTCGGCCTGGGCGGCGGACATCACGGCGCGCACGGCGGCGACGGCCTCGTCCAGCGGCTTCATCTGGTCCTCGATGTTCGCCCCCACCACGCCGAGCCCGATGGCCTTGCGCACGGTGTCCCCGGCGTCGCCGTAGCCGGCCTCCAGGTCCGCGGTCACCGGCAGGTCGGTGGCTTGGCTGATCCGCCGGACCTCCTCCAGCATCTCGTCGACCGGGATGTTCTCGCCGTCCTCGTAGCCACGGGAGGCGGCGATCGAGTGGCTGGCCGTGGCCAGCGCGACCGTCCCGTCGGCGGCCGCGACCACCCGCGCGCTGACGACGTCCCACACGTTGACGAGCGTGAGCAGCTTCTCGTCCTGGTGCAGTCGCAGGAACTGGGTGGCCAGGGCAGCGCGATCGGTCATGCCCGCAACGTAGCCCTGCCGGCTCTCCCTCGTCACGGTCGCTCCGCCGCGGCTGCGGCGAACCGCGCCGCGAGCGTCGAGACCGCGGCGCACAGCTCGGGTCCTCCCTCGACCCGGAAGTCGAAGGGCAGCCGCGCCAGCCACTCTTGCGCGTACATCGACGGGTTGCTCGTGCTGCCCGTGAGCAGGCAGCCCTTCCCGGACGCCTCGAGCCGTCCCATCGGAGGTCGGATCCACGGCGCGACCTCGCCCAGCGGCACGTCGAACGCGACGCGGGTGGGGAACTCCCAGCCGGCGCCGAGGTTCTCCTCGAGCACCGCCACCGGGTCCAGGCCCTCGGGTGGGGCGAACGGCTGCGCGGTCTGCTCGACCGCGCGCACCCGGTCGACCCGGTACGTGCGGATCGCGTCCGCCCGGTGCGAGTGGCAGAGCAGGTACCACCGCCCGTAACGGACGACGACCGCCCACGGGTCCACCTCGGCGTCCCACACCTCGCCCGACTCGCTGCCGTACGTGACCACGACCCGCCGCCGGGCCGCGACGGCGGCGACCAGGGCGCTGGTCGTGGCGGGATCCGGCCGCGACGAGTGCCGGACGGGCGCCGCCGACGCGTGCTCCCGCAGGGCGCCGGCCTCCCGCCCCACGCTCTCCGGCAGCGCCCGGATGACCTTGCCCAGCGCGGCGCCGACGATGTCGTCACGATCGACGGCGGCCGGCTGGCCGTCCAGCACCGCCATGACCAGGGCGAGCGCCTCCGCCTGGGTGAACGCGACCGGAGGCAGGCGCGTGCCTCGGCCCAGGCGGTACCCGCCGTGCGGCCCCCTCGACGACTCGACCGGGATCCCGGCCTCCCGAAGGATGCCGACGTACCGCCGCGCGGCGCGCTCGCTCACCCCGAGCCGGGTCGCCAGGTCGTCGGCCGTCGCGCCGGGCCTGGTCTGCAGGATCTCCAAGGCGCGCAGGGCCCGGGCGGTGGGGCTGAGCTCGGCCGGCACGTCACCCAGCCTAGGCAGGAGTGGAGGCGAAGCGGAAGCAGATCGTCCGGAACCGGTCGTACCGTCGCGTCATGGCCGAGTTCCTGGAGCAGGACCTCACCGGTGCGCGGTTCGAGAAGGTGAGCCTTCGAGGCGCCACGTTCACCGACGTGTACCTGACCGATGCGCGACTGCGGGACGTCGACCTGACCGGGGCGCAGCTGCGCGACGCGCTGTTCGACAAGACCCGGCTGCGTGGGGTCGAGCTGGTCGATGTCGAGATCGACGGCGACCTGCGCAACGTCGTGGTCAACGGCGTGGACATCGCACCGCTCGTCGAGGCCGAGCTCGACCGTCGGATGCCGCAGCGGGCCAAGATGCGCCCCGATGACAGCGACGGCTTCCGCGAGGCGTGGTCGATCCTGGAGGGGTTGTGGGCGGGCACCGTCCAGCGAGCCAGGTCGTTCCCGGCGGAGTCGCTGCACGCTAGCGTGGACGAGGAGTACTCGTTCATCCAGACGCTGCGGCACCTCAGCTTTGCCAGCGCGTCGTGGGTCGACCACGCGGTGCTGGGCGTCCCAGCGCCATGGCACCGGCTGGACCTGCCCTGGGACGGAGCACCGTCCTGGGAGGGCCTGGAGTGGGACCGTGAGGCGCGGCCCTCGCTCGACGAGGTGCTCGCCGTGCGGCGCGAGCGACAGGCGACGGTCCGCGGCGTCATGGCCGACCTGACGGATGAGCAGCTCGACGTCGAGGTGGTCCCCAGCGGCCCCGGGTGGCCGGAGGACGGGAGAGCGGTCACGGTGAAGAAGTGCCTGCGCGTCCTGCTGAACGAGGAGTGGGAACACCGGCTGTTCGCCGAAAGAGACCTGACGCTACTGACGGAAGGCACGTGATCATGGACATCCTGCTTGTTGCCGGCCTCTGGCTCGACGGATCGGCGTGGGACGCCGTCGTGCCCGAGCTCGAGAAGCTGGGCCACCACCCGGTGGCGATCACTCTGCCCGGCCAGGGCGACGGGTCGTCGTCCGCCACGCTCGACGATCAGGTGGCCGCGGTGGTCGCGGCGGTCGACGCCTCGCCCGACAAGCCCTTGGTCGTAGGTCACTCGGCTGCATGCACGCTGGCGTGGCTGGCGGCGGACGCCAGGCCCGACCGGGTCGGCGCGGTCGCGCTGATCGGCGGGTTCCCGTCGGCGCAGGGCGAGGCGTACGCCAGCTTCTTCGAGGTCGTGGACGGCGTCATGCCCTTCCCCGGCTGGGGACCCTTCGAGGGGCCGGACTCCGACGACCTCGACGAGCAGACGAGGGACCGCTTCGCGTCAGCCGCGATCCCGGTGCCCGGGGCAGTGGCGACCGGGACCGTGCGACTGACCGACGAGCGACGCTTCGAGGTACCGGTGGTCCTCATCTGCCCGGAGTTCAGCCCCGACCAGGCGCGCGAGTGGATCGACGGCGGCGACGTCCCCGAGCTCGCCAAGGCGAAGGACGTCGAGATGGTCGACATCGACTCGGGGCACTGGCCGATGCTCACGAAGCCGCGCGAGCTGGCGCGGCTGCTCGCCTCGGCTGCAGAGCGCTGACATGGCAACGGTGGTCACGCAGCCGACGTACACGGTGCTTCCGCTGGACGCCGCCAGCTGGGACGAGTTCGCCGAGCTGGTCGAGCGCAACAACGGCGTCTTCGGTGGCTGCTGGTGCATGGGGTACCACCCCGAGGGCTGCTGGAGCGGCCTGGACAACCGCACGCTGAAGGAGCAGCGCGTTCTCTCCGGCGAGGCACACGCCGCTCTCGTGCTCGACAGCGACGGTCGGGCGCAGGGCTGGTGCCAGTACGGCAGCCCGGACGAGCTCTCCCGCATCAAGCACCGGCGGATCTACGAGAAGGACGCACCGCCGCAGCCCGACTGGCGCATCACCTGCTTCTACGTCGACACCAAGCACCGGCGCAGCGGGGTGGCCCGGGCCGCCCTCGAAGGTGCGCTGGACCAGATCGCGGAGGCCGGCGGCGGACTCGTGGAGGCCATCCCCGAGGTGACGGCCGGCCGCGAGGCGCCTGGCCGCTTCCTGTTCAGTGCCACCGTGGAGCTGTTCGAGCAGTACGGGTTCCAGCGGGTGCGGCAGGTGGGCAAGCACGCCTGGATCGTCAGCAGGGAGGTCAGGCCGGCCTAGCGCCAATCGGAAACGAGCTAGGCCAGGACCTCGAACGCCACGCGGCGCAGCACTTCGGACGTGAGGGCCATCTCGGAGATGGAGACGCAGTCGTCGGAGTCCCCTACGACGCGCACCGGGCTGGACGGCCCGTAGTAGAGGTTGGGGATGCCGGCGGCCCAGAGGTGGGTCGAGTCACCCGCCGTGTAGCACTGCGGGAGAGCCGTTCCCACACCAGCTGGCTCCCGTCCGGTGACAGCCCCATACGCCTGAGCGGTCCGTCGCACGACCTCCTCGCTCGCCGGGGTCTCCCAGGGCT
>Ga0070696_100002931_pt1 | contig 11340 bp, 11 predicted proteins | sample KBSK1253metaG_FD_65474 | JGI IMG/M metagenome (GOLD analysis project Ga0070696, IMG submission 65474) | Corn, switchgrass and miscanthus rhizosphere microbial communities from Kellogg Biological Station, Michigan, USA - KBS K1-25-3 metaG | ecosystem: Host-associated > Plants > Roots >... | reverse complement strand
TCGACTCTTTCCAAGTCGAACAGCGACCCGGCCAGCGCCCCGGTCGAGCCGATGTAGGCGTCATCGGCGTATACGGCAATCGGCGCCTCTTGGTGGTCGCTGAAATCGTTCTGCGATACGCCCCGCAGATTGTAGATGGTCACCGTCGCGCCGTATTGGTTGTACTGCAGGCCGGGCACCTGCCCCGCGACGTCCGTGACGTCCGTGAACCCGAACTGCTGCAGTGTATTGGCGTCGAACGCGGTCACCGACGTTCCGACATCCTGCATGTTCTGTTCGCGCCTCTGGGCGGTGACGACGATCTCGGCCAGTTTGTCGCCATTGTCGGCAGCAGCGGCGCCGGCAGCGGCATCGGCCGCGAGGCATGTGGTCCACGGCCCAAACGTGGCGATCATCACTGCGGCCGCACGGACTGCGTGAGCCCGCAATATCCGTGCCCTCATGTGAATTTGCATCGTTCTCCCCCGCATGTTTACTGGATATCGTACTCGGGCCATCGTAGACGTTCGAGTGGTGCCGGCGCGACCCGGGATGCGAATCCCACGTACGGGATCGGAAAATAGTTGATGGCCGTATAATATCTCGGCGATTTTCCTGTAGGCTCACGCCATCGGATGGCTCTCTTTGATTTCGGGTGTACATGGCGTCGAATTCCGGCAGTCGATCGATTTCTGCAAGCTTCGAGATCACCGCGGCCGCTTGCGCGAACCGGGATTTTCTGCACGTGCCCCGTGACGCCGCCTTACAATACGCCGAGGGCTCGTTGACCTTGAGCTACGGCGCGGCGCGCGCCCGCGTCGATGCTCTGGCATCGCATTTTGCGGCGGCCGGCTACGGGCCCGGCCACCGGGTGGCCCTGGCGCTCGACAATCGGCCGGAGTTCTTTCTCTACTTTCTCGCCCTGGCGAAGCTTAAGGTCAGTATCGTGCCGCTCAACGCGGCCATGAGCGTGCAGGAACTGGGGTACGTCCTGGGTCATGCCGATGTGGGGCTTGCCATAACGCATCAAGGCCATGCGGCTCATGTACGCGCGGCGCTGCCCAAGCCCAAGCCGCTGCACCTCCTCGACGATGACGACGCTGCGATTGCGCGCGCGGCCGGGCCGCGCGCAGCCGCTGTGGGAGAAGCGGCGCTTCTCTATACCTCAGGTACCACGGGAAAGCCGAAGGGTTGCATTCTCACGAATGAATATTTTCTGCAGATCGGCCGGCTGTACACGGAGCTCGGCGGCTACTGCCGTTTCGACGGCGCCGGCGACCGGCTGGCCACGCCCTTGCCCGTCACGCACATGAACGCGCTCGCGTGTTCGTTCATGGCGATGCTGATGACGGGAGGCTGCCTGATTCAGCTCGATCGATTTCATCCGTCGACGTGGTGGCGCTCCATCCGCGAGAGTCGGGCCACGGCGTTCCACTATCTCGGCGTGATGCCGGCCATGCTGCTGAACGCTCCCGCTTCGAGCGAGGACGATGTCTCCGGGACCGTGCGCTTCGCGTTCGGTGCCGGCGTCGATCCACGCCACCAGGCGGCGTTCGAGGCGCGCTTCGGCGTGCCGCTGATCGAAGCCTGGGCCATGACCGAAACGGGGGCCGGCGCCTGGATCACCGCAAGCCGCGAACCGCGCCACCTGGGCCAACGTTGCTTCGGCAAGCCGCCGCCGGGATTGGCGTGGCGCATCGTGGACGACACCGGCGCCGATGCTGCGCCCGGAACGCCGGGCGAATTGCTGGTCAGGCGCGACGGACCCGATCCGCGGCGCGGCTTCTTCGCCGGCTACTACAAGGACGACTTGGCAACCGCGCAAGCCTGGGCCGACGGTTGGTTTCACACCGGCGACCTGGTGCGCGTCGGCGAGGACGGATCGTTCTTTTTCGTCGACCGCTCCAGGAATGTCGTGCGGCGCAGCGGTGAAAACATCGCGGCGGTCGAAGTCGAAAGCGCGCTGCAGACGGACCCCGGCGTCCTGGCCACAGCCGTGTGTCCGGTGGCCGATGACGTGCGCGGCGAGGAAGTCTTCGCCTTCGTGGTACTGCGTCCGGACATCACCCCCTCCCTCGACACCGCCCTGCGGCTGCAAGCCCACTGTCAAAGGGGTTTGGCCTATTACAAGGCACCGGGCTACGTGGCGTTCCGCGGCGAACTGCCGCAAACCGCCTCGCAGAAACTGGCCCGCGCGAAGATCAAAGCGCTCGCGGCCGGCGCCGTGCAATCGGCACAGGCATTCGACCTGCGGCACATGAAGAAACGACTAAATCACTGAGCGTGTCGGAACCGGCGAGGGTCTATTGGTCGCTAGCGCTGATACTCGAGACTATGCAGATGTCGTACTGGCGGCGCCGGTCACGGTGCCGTACGTCCGCTACTCGATCCGCAACGCCCATTGGTTCGTCGCACGGGCGCTGTCCGGTCTCATTGCGGAGTCGGGCCTCGACAGGGGCGATATCGACGGCCTGAGTCTCGGCAGCTTCACGTTGGCGCCGGACACCGCGATTGGGCTCACCCAGCACCTGGGGGTCACGGTCCGCTGGCTCGATTACGTTCCGCTCGGGGGCGCGTGCGGCATCGTCGCGATGCGCCGCGCGCTGCGTGCGGTGCAGGCCGGTGACGCCGAAGTGGTTGCCTGCATCGGCGCCGACACCAACCATGTCGACTCGTTCAGGCAGAGTCTCGCCGGCTTCAGCGGGTTCGCGCGCGATGCCGTGCTGCCGTACGGATCCGGCGGACCCAATGCCAGTTTCGCCTTTCTGACCTCGTACTACATGCGCACCTACGGGGCGACCCGCGAGGACTTCGGCAAGCTCTGCGTCGCACAGCGCGACAACGCACTGGGGTATCCGCACGCGATGTTCAAGAAGCAGCTGACCCTGGAGCAGTACTTGAACGCCAGGCTCATCGCGGATCCGATTCGGCTGTTCGATTGCGTGATGCCCTGCGCCGGCGCCGAAGCCTTCCTGGTCATGACGCGGCAACGCGCCGAGGCGCTGGGGCTGCCCTACGTGCGCGTGCGCTCGACCTGTGAACGGCACAATGCATTTCCGGACGACCCGATTCAGATGCGCGGCGGCTGGGTTCTGGACCGGGAACACCTGTACGGCGCCGCGGGGCTCGCACCCGCCGACATCGGCTTTGTCGAGACCTACGACGATTATCCGGTGATGTCGATCATTCAACTCGAGGATCTTGGCTTCTGCCGCAAGGGCGAGGGGCCGGAGTTCATCCGCCGCCATTCCTTCGGCGTGGGCGGCACCTTCCCGATCAACACCAGCGGCGGACAGCTCTCGGTGGGACAGGCCGGTTGTGCGGCGGGTTTTCTCGGATTGGTCGAATCCATCCGGCAGCTCACCGGCCGCAATTTGGCGCGCCCGGTACCGGGCGCGCGATTCGGCATGGCGGTGGGATTCGGCATGATCACTTATGACCGGGGCCTGTGTTCCGGAGCGGCCATCTTGAGCCGGGCGGACGCATGAACCCGATCGTTTGCGGCCGGCCGCCGCTACCCCCGGGGGCGCGATCGCGCGCGGCGCTTGGACTGACCGCGGCGGCCGCACTCGGCCGATTCAAACTGCAGGTCTGCGGCGCCTGCGGCGCCGTGCAGTACCCGCCGCGCGAAATCTGCCACCGATGTTTGTCCGGGCCGCTGCGCTGGCGCGAACAATCGGGGACGGGCGAGCTGATCGCGGAGACGACCTTGCATCACAGCATCGATTCGTACTTTCAAGAGCGCATGCCCTGGCGGATCGGCATGGTTCGGCTCGATGCCGGGCCCACGGCCGTGGTGCATCTGCACGGGGCCTGCGCCCCGGCTCCCTGCCGCGTGCGCGTCGGCGCGCGGCTCGATAAATCCGGCCAGGGCGTACTCCTGGCGTTTCCCATCGATGAGGTGCCGAATATGGCTGCGGATCCCCTACTGCGTGAAATGACCTGCGACCCGAAGTCCCGCAAGGTGCTGGTGACCGACGGCAAAACCGGAGTCGGCCAAGCACTGGTGCGGGCCCTCGTCGGCGCCGGAGCGGATCGGGTGTGGGTGGGCTACGCCGAACCTGGGCAGCAACCTGCCGGAGTCGCGGACCGTGGGCTCGCGGATCTCAAAGCGTTGCCGCAGGTCACGCTGCTGCCGCTCGACCTGACCGACTCAGGGTCCGTGAAGGCAATCGCCGCTGAAATCGGCGGCAAGGTGGATATCCTGATCAATACCGCCGAAGTGCATCGCGCCCACGGCATCGCCTCGCACGAAGGCATCGAGGCCGCCCGCTCGGAGATGGACGTCAACTACTTCGGCCTGCTGCGGCTCGCCCAGGAATTCGGGCCGGTCATGCGCTGCCGCGGCGCGGACGCACCGAGCGCCGCCGCCTGGGTGAACCTGCTGTCCGTGTACGCGCTCAGCAACTTTCCGCCGCACGGGACCTTCTCCGCCTCGAAGGCGGCCGCGCTGTCGCTGTCGCAGTGCTTGCGCGCCGAGATGCGCTCCGGCGGCGTGCGCGTGATCAACGTGTTCCCCGGGCCCATCGACGATGAATGGAACCGGATGCTGCCGGCGCCGAAATTGACGCCCGAGGCGCTGGCCAAGGCGGTCGTCAACGCGCTCCAAGACGGCGTGGAGGATGTCTACCCCGGCGATGTGGCCCAAGAATGGCTGGCGCGATGGGAGGACAGTCCGAAGATTCTGGAGAGAGAAATCGGCATGGACGCCAAAGTCTCGCCATGACAGCTCGACATCGAGCCGTCGGCAAGCGTAGTCCAAACACGAGGCTGCGCGCCGCGAGTCGGCCGGACTTATCGGCTGCCCAAAGCCGCGCGCAAAGATCGCTTGCTCACTGCCTGGTACACGGTCTGTGTAATTGGACTTTTTCCTTCAGCGTCGTCGACGGCGATACGCCGATTTGCTCCCGGTAGTACTGCGCGTAGCGGCCGAAGTTGACGATGCCGACATTCATCATCAGGTTGGTCACGCCCGCGGTCTCGTCCGCCGCCAGCAGCGCCCGATGCAGCGCGTCCACGCGCGCGCGGCGGATGTATTCCGCCGGCGTCAGATTGAATGCCTTGCGAAAGCCGTTTTGCAGGGTTCGCGGCGTGACGCCGACCCGCGCCGCGATGTCCGTGATCGAAATGCCTTCGGCCAGATGGTCATGAACGTAGTCGCGGGCGCGGCCCACATGCCATGCAGTCGAGCGGCTCTCCGGCTCGACGATCGAGTCCGCATGGCTGTGAGGCGCCGCACTCAACATGATTTCCATCAAGGTGCGCGAATACTGCATACGCACACCCTCGCTCGCGAGCGCAGCGGGCGCGGTCGCGGAAATATGGCAGATATGCGCCACGAGTTCGCACCAGGCGCGCGCGAAATCGCTGTCCATGGGAATTTCAAGATTGAATTGCAGCGCTTTGCGCAATGGACGCCGCAGCCTGGCGGCCAGGGTCTCCAACAGCGCCTGGCGGGACACGCGTACCGTCAGATGCTGGCATTGCGCGGTCATGCGAATCTTGGTGTGTTCGGTCGGTTCCGTGATCACGATCGAGCGCGGCGAGGTGATCGCGGTTCGCTCTCCGCACCATAACTGCCCTTCGCCGGCCAAGGTCCATTTCACGAGGTAGGTATCTTCGATGCAGCCCGCATCGATATCGACGTCGAAGCCATACTTTATGCTGGTCAGGCCACAGGCACCCAGGTCGAGCGACGACAGAAACGCGACGCCCTTGCGCGGCGCTTCATTCACGCGCAGGCGATGCGGGCAAATCGCCGTCCGGATCAGGCTGGTCGCCTCGTCCAAAGTAGCCGCTGTGAACACGCCGCACGGATCGGGCACCGGCAACAGTGCCGTCCCGTAATTCAACGCTTGTACACTCAGGTTTAGGCCCCCCTCGAACCCCGTCCATGGAGAGTGTATCTCAATAGCCCGGTCAACCGCTCTCAGGAGGGGTCCCAAGGCTTCGCGTTGCGGATAGCGAAGTCGTTTTTGCTATGGCAGACTCGGGCCAAAATAGAGAGAGATTCGACCATGCGACCCCTAGTCAACGCTCTTATGTTATGCACATTGCTCGCCGGAGCCGCTCGCGCGGAACTTCCGTCGGATATCGCGCGCGGGCCGCAGGTGGCGACATTGGCCGTACCCGCGTCGAAGCACTGGGTATGGGTGAACGATTTCGTGTTCCCTCACATGGCCGACGGCATGGCCTATCTGATCGACGGCGACACCGGCCGATACCTGGGCACGCTCAGCACCGGCTATAGCTTCGCGCGCGTCCTTCTGTCCCGCGACGGCAAGCTGATCTATTCGCCGGAGACTTATTTCTCGCGCGGAACGCGCGGAAAGCGCACGGACGTCGTCACCTTGTACGATACCGGCACGTTGGCGGTGGCCGGTGAAATCGCCATACCACCCAAGCGCTCGTCCAACCTGCCGATGATGGCCAACGCGGTACTGACGGACGACGATCGCTTTCTCTTGATCTACAATTTCAATCCGGCGCAGAGCGTCACGGTGGTCGATACGAAACTTCGCAAGTTCGTGCGCGAAATCGAAACTCCGGGATGTGCGCTGGTTTACCCGACCGGGCCACGCTCGTTCTTCTCGGTATGCGGCGACGGCTCTTTGTCGCTGGTGAACCTCGACGACAGCGGGGCGGCCCGCCAGACGCGCACCCAGCCCATGTTCAACATGGCGGGCGACCCGGTGACGGAGAAAGCCGTGCGGGTCGGCAACGTATGGTATTTCGTCTCGTTCGACGGGCGCATCTATCCGCTCACCGTCGGGCCGCAGCATGCAACGATGGGTCCCAGTTGGTGGTTGACATCCGATGCGGAGCGCAAGGCGGGCTGGCGTCCCGGCGGCATTCAGCAACTCGCGGTGAACTCGAGGCAGTCGCGGCTGTACGCCATCATGCATCGCGGCGGCGTGGAGACGCACAAGGATCCGGGGAAGGACGTTTGGGTGTTCGATTTATCGACCCGGCAACGCCTGCAGCAATTCACCCTCAAGAGCCTGGCAACTTCCATTCAACTCTCGAGCGATGCGCAACCGCTGCTGTACAGTATTTTCATCGACGGCACCGACCTCGATGTCTACGATGCGTCGAGCGGCAAACTGTTGCGAACCGTCGCACACGTCGGCACGACGCCGACCATCATGGTTACACCGTAGCGCCCGTGCTCGATCCCGCATTCGGATACTTGATCGTCTTCGGCATCGCGCTGCTGTTCGCGGGTGCCGGCGCGCACAAAACCCGCGGGTTGGCGCGCTTCACGGAAGTTTTTGCGGCGTATCGCCTGCTGCCCGATGCGGCGGCGCGCCGCCTCGCCTGGCTCATCCCAGCTCTTGAATTCGGCGCGGCGGCGTGCCTGTCGTTCCAACCCGGCCGGCGCGCGGCCGTGCTGCCGGCCGCCGCTCTCTTGATCGCCTATGCATCGGGTATCGGCATCAACCTCCTTCGCGGCAGGCGCGATCTGGATTGCGGCTGCGGCGGTCCTCGAGACCGCCGGGCGATAGCGGGATGGATGGTGTGGCGAAACGTGGGCCTCGCGGCCGCCCTGGGCATCGCCGCGTTGCCGTGGTCGCCCCGGCCTCTCGGACCGACGGACTTTCTGACCGTCATCGGCGGGCTCATCGTCGTCGTTACGCTTTATGCGGCCGTCGATCGGTTGATGGGCGATGTTGCGCCGAGAACCGCGCTGCTGAGGAGAACATCGTGACGGCACTGGCCGTTTCCAATGGTGCGCTTTGGATCGTGGTGATCGCGCTTGCCGTCGCATTGCTGGCGGTGATCCGTCAGCTCGGCGTTCTGCACGAACGAATCGCGCCGGTGGGCGCCCTCATGCTGGCGAAGGGACTCAAAGTCGGTGAAATCGCCCCGCAAGTCGCGGTGCAGGATCTCGACGGACACTCGATTACCCTGGGAGCTCCGCGGCCGGACCAGCGCGCCACGTTGATCATGTTCGTGTCGCCGACCTGTCCCGTGTGCAAGGCATTGCTGCCGGCGCTCAAATCGAGCCTGGCGTCAGAGCGGGATTGGCTCGACATCATCATGGCCAGCGACGGCGAAACGTCGAGCCAACGGGAATTCGTACTGGCGCACCGCCTCGGTAGTTTCCCCTACGTCGTTTCCGCCCCGCTCGGCATCGCCTACCAGGTCAGCCGGCTGCCGTTTGCGGCTCTGATCGATGCGCAGGGCGTGCTCAGAGCGCGCGGAATCGTCAATTCTCGTGAGCATCTCGAGAGTCTGTTCGAGGCCAAGCGCCTGGGGTTCGCATCGATGCAAGATTATTTCGAAGCGGCAGCGCAAAATCGGGCGGCTTGAGCGTTTGGCCGCCTGTTCAATGAGGATCGACCCATGAAATGGTTGGATGCGTTTTCAGAAAATTCCGCGCGCGCGCTGGCGCGGCGCACCTCGCGGCGCAGCGTGCTCGCCGGCCTCGGGGCATTTCTCCTGGGCGCCACCGCGGTTCCTTTGCTCCCGGTAGCGCGCGGCGCCGGCGTCAAACCTGCGGGCGATGCCCCCAAGGCGGATCCCGGCGACCCCCAGTCCTGTGATTACTGGCGGCACTGCGCCGTTGATGGGTTTTTATGCGGATGTTGCGGCGGGTCCCAGTCCATGTGCCCACCCGGCACCGATATGTCGCCGATCACCTGGATCGGCACCTGCCACAACCCCAGCGACGGCAACGACTATGTCATCTCTTACAACGACTGCTGCGGCAAGAGCGCCTGCGGCCGCTGTTTCTGCAATCGCAACGAAGGCGATTCATCGCTGTTTCAACCGGGCAAATCCAACGACTACAACTGGTGCTCCGGAGACGCCAAGGCCAACATTCCCTATCATTGTTCCACCGCCCGCATCGTGGGTACCGCAAAGTAGCCGCCGGTGCGCGTACTCACCGCGGTGGCGGGCATTGCCCTGTCTTGGGCGGCCACGAACGCCGCTGAGGCGTACCAACCCCTGGTCAATTACCAGTTGCAGTGCATGGGCTGCCATCTCGCCGACGGTTCGGGACAGCCGGGTCGGGTCCCCTCGATGCGGCGCTCGCTGGTGCTCTTCTCGGGCTCAGCGGAGGGGCGAGACTATGTCATCCGGGTGCCCGGCGTCTCTCAATCGCCGCTTTCCGACGAGGATACGGCCGCATTGCTCAATTGGATGGCGCGAAATCTCAGTGATTTGAAGCTGCCGCCCGGCTTTGCCGACTATTCCGCCGCCGAGGTTCGAAGCGTGCGCAATCGTCCGCTGGTCCGGGTCAAGGCCCTCAGGGCGCGGCTCATGAGCGCGGCTGCGAAGCCGCATGAGCATTAGTATTCCCGGCAAGGTTCCGGTGCTGGTTGCCGGCGGCGGGCCGGTCGGCCTGTCTCTGGCGGCACTGCTCGCGCACCACGGGGTGCGCTGCTGGGTGCTCGAAGCCGACGCCACATGGTGCGAGGGCAGCCGCGCAATCTGCATATCGCGCCGCTCTCAGGAAATCCTCGGCTGGGTCGGTGCGGATCGGCCTCTGACGGCCAAGGGCCTGTCATGGGTCGGCGGCCGCAGCTACTTCCGCGACACCGAAGTGCTGCATTTCGAAATGCCAAGCGAGCCCGCCGAGCGTTTTGCGCCGATGCTCAACATCCAGCAGTACTACGTCGAGCAATATGCTCATGCCGCGGCGCTGCGCGCGGGCGGCGTCGAAATGCGCTGGTCGACGCGCGTGAACGCCGTGCGGCCGCAGGCATCCGGCGTGGACGTTGAATTTCAGACCGAGGACGGTCAAATCCACTGCGTGCGCACCGATTGGCTGGTCGCCTGCGATGGCGGCCGCAGCACCGTACGCGAACAGCTGGGCCTGCAACTCGAGGGCATGCAGTACGAAGGGCGCTACGTGATCGTGGACATCGAGCAGGACACCGAGCGCAAGGTTGAGCGCCTGGCTTGGTTCGATCCGCCGTCCAATCCGGGCTCCACCATCCTGATGCATCGCCAACCGGACAATGTCTGGCGCATTGATTACCAGGTCGCCGATCACGAAGATCCGGTGGAAGCGGTCAAACCCGAGAATGTTCTGCCGCGCGTGCAGGCTCACCTCGACATGATCGGCGAGACCGCCCCATGGAAGCCCTTGTGGATTTCCATCTATAACGCCAAATGCCTGACGCTGCCCAGCTACCGAAGCGGGCGCGTTCTGTTCGCCGGCGACGCCGCCCATCTGGTGCCGATTTTCGGCGTGCGCGGCCTCAATTCAGGGCTGGACGACGCCGGCAATCTGGCCTGGAAGCTGGCGCTGGTGCAGCAGGGTCATGCCGGCGACGCACTGCTCGACAGTTATTCCAGCGAACGAATCCTCGCCACCCGCGAAAATATCTCCTTTGGCGCCAAGAGCACCGAATTCATGGCGCCGCCGCACCATGGTTTCGCGTTGATGCGCGAAGCCGCCCTGCGGCTCGCGCTCGTCGCCCCGGGGGTGCGCTCGCTCATCAACCCGCGGCAATCATCGCCGGTCGAGTATGTGGGCTCGCCGCTCAATCAACCCGACCAGGGCAGCGCCTTTACAGGCGGCGCCCGTGCCGGCATGCCGGCCCCTGAAGCAATGCTGCAGACGTCGCATGGCCGGGGGCATTTGACGCAGCTGTTTGGGTCCGGTTTCGTGGCCTTGTACTTCTCCAACCAGCCACTGCTGCCTGCCGCTTTGCAACCGCTCACCGAAGCCTCGCGACCCGGCGCTGCGGCGCTGCGCCTCGTCCGCGTGTCAGGCGAGCAGGCCCCCGACGCACGTACGGTCGTCGATGAACTGGGTCAGGCCTGGCGGCGTTACGACGCGGCTGAAGGCACTCTGTACCTGGTCCGGCCGGATGGTTATGTGATGGGCCGTTGGCGCGATCTTGCGTCAGCGCCGGCAAATATCGATGTGGCGCTCAAGCGCGCGCTCGAGGACATGGACCATGGATAACGCCCAGATCGAAATTACCTACACCGCACTCGCGGAGTGCATCGCGCGCGTTGGTGAAACCAAGACCTCGCTGCTGCTCGCCACGCTGGCGTTGGACTTGCTGAGTCAACAGCCGGATGCCGAGGCTGCGCTCAGGCATATATTGCAGGCGGAGCGGCTGGCCAAGATTTGATTCACTGCAAAGCGGGTGTCAAGCCATTCAAACCGCCATGACCCCCACGTCAGGCGCCGATTGGAGCGCCGAACCCGAGTTGCTCACGGCTGAAATTTGAGCACCTTCACATACCGCACATGAGGCAAGGCACGCAGCTTCTGCTGAATGGCGTCGGGCACGATCTGATCGACGCCCACGATGGCAATGGCGTCCTGCTCCGCGGCCTGCCGCCCCAGGTGGAAAGTGGCGATGTTGATGTTGGCCTCCCCCAGCATCGTGCCGA
>Ga0070696_100002929_pt1 | contig 11345 bp, 14 predicted proteins | sample KBSK1253metaG_FD_65474 | JGI IMG/M metagenome (GOLD analysis project Ga0070696, IMG submission 65474) | Corn, switchgrass and miscanthus rhizosphere microbial communities from Kellogg Biological Station, Michigan, USA - KBS K1-25-3 metaG | ecosystem: Host-associated > Plants > Roots >... | reverse complement strand
TTGGCCACGTCGGCAGCGGCGACGCAGCCCGCACTTGGACCGTCGCCGTACGCATCGATTGCCCAACTGCAACAACAGCTGGATGCCGGCACGCTCGACAGCGTGCAATTGACACGGCTGTTCACCGCGCGTATCCAGCAGCTGGATCGCTCCGGGCCGATGCTGCGCGCCGTGCTCGAAATCAATCCGGACGCGGTAACGCTGGCCGCAACACTGGATGCAGCACGCGCGCAGGCACCAGCGCGCTCGGCGTTGTACGGCATGCCCCTGTTGCTGAAGGACAATATCGACACCGCCGATCGCATGCGCACCAGCGCCGGCTCGCTCGCGCTGGTGGCCGCAGCCGCACCCAGTGATGCCGGCCTGGTCAGCCGGCTGCGTACAGCGGGTGCCCTGATTCTGGGCAAGACCAACCTCAGCGAGTGGGCCAACTTCCGCTCCACGCGCGCCAGTAGCGGCTGGAGTGCCCGTGGCGGGCAGACCCGCAATCCGTACGTACTTGATCGCAGCCCGTGCGGATCGAGTTCCGGCTCCGGCGCGGCCGTAGCCGCGGGCATGGCGGTCGCGGCCATCGGCACCGAAACTGACGGCTCGGTCATCTGCCCGGCAGCGATGAACGGCATCGTCGGCATCAAACCCACGCTCGGCCTGGTCAGCCGCAGCGGCATCGTACCGATCAGCCACAGCCAGGACACTGCCGGCCCGATGGCGCGCAGCGTGGCCGACGCCGCCGCACTGCTCACGGTCATCGCCGGCAGCGACCCACGCGACCCGGCTACCGCCGACGCGGACGCGCACGCCACCGACTACACGCACTATCTGGCTGCCGATGCCCTGCGCGGCAAGCGCATTGGCGTGGTGCGCGCATTGGCCGGTTATCGCCCGGATGTCGATCAGCTGCTTGCGCACGGCATCGCTACCTTGCGTGCGGCTGGCGCCGTGGTAGTCGACCCCGTGGTTCTGCCACATCTCAAGGACTACGGCGCCGCCGAAACCACCGTGCTGCTGTATGAGTTCAAGCACGACGTGAATGCGTACCTGCAGACCCGCACCGGCTTGCCCGTGCACTCGCTGGCCGACCTGATCGTCTGGAACCGTACCCACGCCGCCACGGAAATGCCGTGGTTCGCGCAAGAACTGTTCGAGCAGGCCCAAGCCAAGGGCCCACTGACGGACGACGCGTACCTCGCGGCATTGGCGAAGTCCAAACGCCTGTCCGGACCGCAAGGCATCGATGCCGCGCTGGCAGCCAACCACCTGGACGCACTGCTCGCGCCGACACAAGGCCCGGCATGGTCAATCGACCTGGTCAACGGCGACCGCGAAGGAAAGTCCGCCTACAGCGCCGCGGCAGTTGCCGGCTATCCAGCAATCACCGTACCCGCCGGTTTCGTCCATGACTTGCCCGTCGGCATGCTGTTTTTCGCCGGCAAGTGGAGCGAGCCCACGTTGATCGCGATCGCCTACGGCTTCGAGCAACGCACGCATGCCTGGCAGCCGCCACGGTTTCTCGACACGGTGGGCGGCAAACCGGTTGTCACCCAACCCTGACCGGGTGTTTCCCGGCCAGCAACGGAGTACCGCGGAAGTAGCCCGTGGCCAACCCTTGGGTCAGTCGCGCTGGTCGCGACCACGAGCTGGCCGATGGATCACCCGGCGTGCTTGCCGGCGCCCGATTTGTGCACGATCAACATCGCCAGCTCCAGCGACTGCTCGTAGTTGAGGCGCGGATCGACCATCGACTTGTAGGCACGGTCCAGATCCGTCTCCGACAAATCCCGCGCGCCGCCCATGCATTCGGTCACGTCCTCGCCGGTCAGTTCCAGATGCACCCCGCCGAGCCGCGTGCCGGCCGCGGCATGGATGTCAAACGCCTGATCCAGCTCGCCATGGATGTTCTCGAAGCGCCGGGTCTTGTGCCCGTTGGAAGTGTTCTCGGTGTTGCCATGCATCGGGTCCGCCACCCACAACACGCGCCGTCCCTCACGCTTCACCGCCTCCAGCAGCGGCGGCAGCGCCGTCGCAATGCGCGCATTGCCCATGCGGTGAATCAGCGTCAAGCGGCCAGGTTCGTCATGCGGGTTCAACGCGTCAATCAACGCCAGCAACTGCGCTGGCGAGACTGCAGGACCGATCTTGACTGCAATCGGGTTGCGAATACCACGGAAATACTCGACATGTGCCCCATCCAGCGCTGCTGTGCGCATGCCAATCCACGGGAAATGCGTGGCCAGGTTGAACCAGCCTGCGTTGCGCGGAACACGTCGCGTCAGCGCTTGCTCGTAATGCAGCAGCAAGGCCTCATGCGAAGTGAAGAAATCCACCTTGGAAAAGCCCGCGATCGGCCCGGCCAAGGTCTCCATGAAGCGCAAGGAGTCGCCGATGGCCTGCACCATGTGTCGGTACTCGGCAGCAAACGGCGAACGCTCGACCCACGACAAGTCCCAATACTCCGGATGCCGCAGGTCGGCAAAGCCGCCATCGACCAGAGCCCGTACAAAGTTCATGGTGAGCGCCGAATGCGCATGCGCACGCAGCATGCGCTGCGGGTCAGCGCGGCGCGCCGCTGCCGTGAACTGCTGGCCGTTGATCAAGTCGCCGCGAAAGCTCGGCAGGCTGGTGCCATTCCGCGTTTCCGTGTCCGAGGAGCGGGGCTTGGCGTATTGGCCGGCAAATCGTCCCACGCGCAGTACCGGCTTCTGCAGGCCATGCACCAATACCAGGCTCATCTGCAGCAGCACCTTGAGCCGGTTGGAAATAATGGGGCTCGTGCAGTCAGCAAAGCTCTCGGCGCATTCGCCACCCTGCAACAGAAAGCGTCGGCCTTCCTGCGCCTCGGCCAGAGCTTGTTTGAGCGCAAGGATTTCCCACGACGTCACCAACGGCGGTAGTTGGGCAAGCCGATTGCAGGCGCTCGCCAGCTCATCCGGATCATCGTAATGCGGCTGTTGCAGCGCCACGCGCTGCGCCCAGGAATCAGGCGCCCAATGCTCGGGAACCGGTGCAACCGACAATGGATAGTTCATCCGTACCGTCTCGGCAGATAATGATTGCTACGGGTGCCTGCGCCGCGCAGCGACGATGGCGAGCACGCCCAACACGACAAACCAGATCAGGCTCCACGCCGGCATCGGCAACCCCAGGATCGGCTGCACTGCGGCGCACTCCCCGGACCCACTGAATACCTTGCGCAACATGGTCGCCAGCGGGAATGCATCAAACAGGTAACCAATGCCCGGTCCGCACGATGGCACCTGATCGGGCGGCAGCGATTGCAGCCACAGATGCCGACCAGCGATGACGATGCCGCCAATTGCGCCAGCCAGTACCAGGCCGACATACGCCCACCGGCTCGTGCCGCGTGGCGCGTGCAGGCCGCCGAGCAGGAAAAACAACGCCATGAACAGGAACGCGATCCGCTGGAACACACACAGCGGACACGGGGTCATGCCCAGGTAATACTCGGCGTACAACGCAAAACCGAGCAGGCCGAAACACACGACGAAGCCGAGCAGAAAGCTGGTTCTAAACGACCACGACAATGGATTCATGAGAGTCGGCGCCAACACGGGAAAGCAAACCTTAACCTTTCTGCAGCAGGCTGTCAGCTTCACCCTGCGCAATATGCGACGGGCGTTTGCGGGCCCGACAAAGCAAAACCCCGGCGGTTGCCCAGCCGGGGTATTTGCGCGTACTCGCTGTGGCTATCCGCCACTCACCAATCAAACCGCGTACGGAAAACGGTGTGACGGCAAAGCTTGCCCGGCGATCAGTCGGTGACGGTCGCGTCACTCTGCGGTCGACCCACCAGTTCGACGTAAGCCATCGGCGCATTGTCGCCTACCCGGAAGCCACACTTCAGGATGCGCAGATACCCACCCGCGCGCTCGCGGTAACGCGGTCCCAGCTCCACGAACAACTTGCCGACGGCCTCCTTGTCGCGCATGCGCGAGAACGCGAGCCGCCGATTGGCCACACCGTCGGTCTTGGCCAGCGTAATCAGTGGCTCCGCCACACGACGCAATTCCTTGGCCTTGGGCAAGGTGGTGCGGATCAGCTCGTGCTTCATCAGCGAGGATGCCATGTTGCGGAACATCGCCTCACGATGCGAGCTGGTGCGATTGAATTTGCGTCCGGATTTTTGGTGGCGCATGGTACAGCTCTCTATGTCTGTTGTTATGGAAGGCCGGCAACGAGGCCCGGCTTTCCGCGGTTACCCGCTATTGAAGCCCGATGAACCAGGCTCTCAGAGTGCGACCACGGATGGCCGCCTTTGCTTGCCGGCTGGGCGCAAGGTGCGCTCAGACCGGGGCTTTGTGTACGGCGATCAAGGATCGATCGCACAGTTACCTGCCAATCATCAGCCCAGTTGCATGCCGTGCGCAACGCCCGGCGGTGGCCAGTTCTCGAGCTTCATGCCAAGTGCGAGGCCACGTCCACCCAGCACGTCCTTGATTTCGGTAAGCGACTTCTTGCCGAGGTTTGGCGTCTTCAACAATTCCACCTCGGTTTTCTGCACCAGGTCGCCGATGTAGTAGATGCTTTCGGCTTTCAGACAATTGGCCGAACGTACGGTGAGTTCCAGGTCATCGATCGGGCGCAGCAACAGCGGATCAAACCCGCTCTGTTCGGCTTCGTTGGCATCGGTCTCGCGATGCGAGAAGTCGCCAAACACGGATAACTGGTCATTGATGATCTCGGCGGCCTTGCGTACTGCGTCTTCCGCGCCGATGGTGCCATTGGTCTCGATATCGAGTACCAGCTTGTCGAGGTTGGTGCGCTGCTCGACACGCGCGGCATCTACCTCATAAGCCACGCGCAACACGGGGGCGAACGATGCATCGAGCTGCAGTCGACCTATCGGGCGTGCTTCATCATCCGGGTGCACACGCGTGCTGGCCGGCTGGTAACCGATGCCACGGCGCACCTTCAGCCGCATGTTGAGCGTGACATCCTTGGTCAGATGACAGATGACGTGCTCGGGGTTGATGATTTCGACCGAATGGTCCAGCACGATGTCCCCGGCCGTCACCACACCCTTGCCCTTGCGCGAAAGCGTAAGCGTGACCTCTTCACCGGTATGCTGACGAATCGCCACGCCCTTGAGGTTGAGCAGCACGTCGATGACGTCCTCCTGCAGCCCCTCCAGGGTGGTGTATTCGTGCAATACGCCGTCGATTTCGACTTCGACGATCGCACTACCGGGGATTGAAGAGAGCAGCACGCGACGCAGCGCATTGCCCAGAGTGTGGCCAAAGCCACGCTCGAGCGGCTCGACCACGACTTTGGCGCGGTTGGCTCCAAGCTGTTCGACGCTGAGGCCCTTCGGCCGCAGCACACTAGTTGACGAAACTGCCATGCAGAGCTCCGGTAATTACTTCGAGTAAAGCTCGACGATCAACGCTTCATTGATGTCGGACGGCAAGTCACTGCGATCTGGCACCGACTTGAACGTACCCTCAAATTTCTTGGCGTCGACCTCGACCCACATCGGACGCAGGTCCATGGTGTCGAAAATGGTCGCCGCTTCCTGCACCCGCAATTGCGCGCGACCACGCTCGGTCAACGCCACCGCATCGCCAGGGCGGATCTGGAAGGAGGGAATGTTCACCTTCTTGCCGTTCACCAGCACTGCCTTGTGGGCCACCAGCTGGCGCGCCTGGGCACGGGTCACCGCAAAGCCCATGCGATACACAACGTTGTCCAGCCGGCTCTCAAGCAGGCGCAACAGGTTTTCACCGGTATTGCCCTTGAGCGTGGTGGCCTTGGTGTAGTAGTTGCTGAACTGACGCTCAAGCACACCATAGATGCGCTTGACCTTCTGCTTCTCACGCAGCTGCACGGCATAGTCGGACATGCGCATGCGCTTGTTCGCGCCGTGCTGGCCGGGTTTGTTTTCCAGCTTGCACTTGGAATCCAGCGCACGCGCCGGGCTCTTCAGGCTGAGATCCGCACCCTCACGACGGGCGAGTTTGCAGGTAGCTCCACGATAACGTGCCATATTCTTTTCCAGATAGTCCGACCATGGACGGCCGGTTTTGATTTCCGCGATCAAGGATGATCGCAAAAACAAATCTTCAGACTCGACGCTTCTTGGGGGGACGGCAGCCGTTGTGCGGAATCGGCGTGACATCGATGATATTGAGTACCTTGAAACCCAATGCATTCAACGAACGCACTGCCGACTCGCGGCCCGGGCCGGGGCCCTTGATGCGTACTTCAACGGTCTTGATACCGTAATCGCCAGCAGCCCGACCCGCCTTCTCGGCAGCGACCTGGGCGGCAAACGGCGTGGACTTGCGCGAGCCGCGGAAACCCGCGCCACCGGCAGTGGCCCACGACAAGGCGTTGCCCTGCCGATCAGTGATGGTGACGATGGTGTTGTTGAAGGAGGCCTGCACGTGGGCCACGGCATCCGTGACAACGCGCTTGATCTTCTTCTTGGTCTTGACCGGCTTAGCCATAATTTTGGAAGCTCTTGTTAATCGGTGCGGCCGCAGATGGCCACTTGCTGATTTTCGCGATCGTGGACGACCGCATTGCCGCTATCACTTCTTGATTGCACGGCGCGGACCCTTGCGGGTACGTGCATTAGTACGCGTACGCTGACCACGCACCGGCAAGCCACGGCGATGGCGCAGGCCGCGGTAGCAACCCAGATCCATCAGCCGCTTGATCGCCATGCCCACCTCGCGGCGCAGATCGCCCTCGACGGTGTACTTGCCGACCTCGTGGCGAAGCTTCTCGACTTCGCCCTCGCTGAGCGCCTTGATTTGTGTGGTGGGCGCCACGCCCGACTCCGCACAAACCCGCTTCGCCCGGCTGCGGCCAATGCCGTAAATGCTCTGCAAACCAACCCAAACATGCTTCTGGACTGGCAAATTGACACCCGCGATGCGCGCCATGTTCTATCTCTCCGATGCGTTTCTTGCGCGGTAAACACGCAATCTTAACCTGAATCACTGTGTCAGAAAAGACCTGCGGCGCCTGAGGTGCCGCCTCGCTCCCGACTTCGACCCTTCAGCGCCAGACTAACCGCGGCGAAGGTTGGCTTTCTTCAGCAAACTTTCGTACTGGTGGCTGACCAGATGCGCTTGAATCTGCGCCGTGAAATCCATCACCACCACCACCACAATCAGCAATGACGTACCACCAAAATAGAACGGTACATGCCAGTACGCCTGCATGAACGATGGCACCAGGCATACCGCCACCAGATAAATCGCACCGACCAGCGTCAAACGGGTCATCACCGCGTCAACATACGAGGCCGTTGCCTTGCCCGGGCGAATACCCGGAATCAGCGCGCCCGACCGTTTGAGATTGTCGGCGGTCTCATCCGCGTTGAACACGATCGCCGTGTAGAAGAACGCGAAACCGAACACGAGAGCGGCAGACACCATTTCGTAAAACGGTTGACCCGGGGTCAATTGCTGCGTCAACTCCTGCACCCAGCGCGACGGACTACCGGTACTGAACCAGGTAATCGCGGTGGCCGGAAACATCAACAGGCTCGACGCGAAAATGGGCGGGATCACGCCCGACATGTTGATTTTCAGGGGCAGGCTCGAGGTCTGATTCATGTAGGCCTTCTGCCCCCCGGAGCGCCGCGCGTAGTTCACCGTGATGCGCCGCTGCGCACGCTCGACAAACACCACAAACGCAGTCACGCCCAGGGCAACCGCAAACACCAGCAACAGCTTGAGCAGTGACAACTCACCATTGTTCGCCATGCCCAGCGTCTGCACCACCGCACCAGGCAAACCGGCGATGATGCCGGCGAAGATCAACAACGAGATGCCGTTGCCAACACCACGTTCGGTCATCTGCTCGCCAATCCAGGTGAGCAGCATGGTGCCAGCCGTCAGGCCGATCACCGAAGACAGAATGAACCCGGGGCCAGGCGTGTACACCACCGGAGCGCCACCAGCGGCGACCTGACCCTGCAACGCGGCGGCAATACCAAACGACTGCACCAGCGCCAGGCCAACCGTGGCGTAGCGGGTATACATCGTCATCTTGCGCTTGCCGGCCTCGCCTTCCTTGCGCAGCGCCATCAGGCTGGGAACGACCGAGCCCATCATCTGGAACACGATGGACGCGGAGATGTACGGGATCACGCCCAGCGCAAAGACCGAGAAGCGCTCCAGGGCACCGCCGGAGAACATGTTGAACATGTCCATCAAACCGTTGCCGTTGACCAGATTGCTCATCGCATCCGGATTGACACCCGGCACGGGGATGAACGAACCCAACCGAAACACGACCAACGCACCCACCACGAAGAGGATGCGTTGACGCAGTTCGGTAAGCTTGCCCAGCTTGCCCAGAGCGTTGCCTTTGGCTGCGGCCACGGTCAGTTACTCCACACTGCCGCCGGCCGCCTCGATTGCCGCCTTCGCGCCGGCCGTAGCCAGCAGCCCGGACAACTTGACCGCGCGACCGATTTCACCCTTCAACACCACCTTGACCTTGCGCGCACGGGCATCGATCAGGCCGGCCTTGTGCAGCACCACCACGTCGATGACGTCATCTTTCAGGTTGGCAAGCTGATACAGGAACACTTCCTGGCTCTGCGCCTTGACCTTGGAGCGGAAACCGACCTTTGGCATCCGGCGGTTCAACGGCATCTGGCCGCCTTCAAAGCCGTACTTGTGGGTGCCACCGGCACGTGCATGCTGACCTTTGTGGCCCCGCCCCGCAGTCTTGCCCAAGCCCGAACCGACACCGCGACCGACGCGCAAGCGCTCCTTGTTCGCACCGTCATTGGGCTGAAGATTATTCAAGCGCATGATGCTTACTCCTCAACCTGGACCAGGTAATAAACGGTATTGATCAAGCCACGGACCTGCGGGCTGTCCTGCAATTCCCGCACGTCGTTGATTTTGCCCAGACCAAGCGCCTTGACGCTCAGGCGATGACGCGCCTGCACGCCACCCAGACTCTTGACGAGCCGCACGCGGATCGTTGCCTTCGCTGCTGTCTTAGCCATTGCCCATCACCTCTTCCAGCGTCTTGCCGCGCTTGGCAGCGATTTTCTTGGGTGAGGCAACTGCCTGCAACCCCTTGATGGTGGCGCGCACGAGATTGATCGGGTTGCGTGAACCAACGGCTTTGGCGAGCACGTTCTTGACCCCAACCACTTCCAGCACGGCGCGCATGGCGCCGCCGGCGATCACCCCGGTACCTTCCGAAGCGGGCTGCATATAGACGCGGGCAGCACCGTGGTTGGCCTTGATGGCGTACCACAACGTGCCATTGTTCAGTTCGATGTCCACCATCTGGCGGCGCGCGCGCTCCATGGCCTTGGAGATGGCCACCGGCACTTCACGCGCCTTGCCATAACCGAAGCCCACTTTGCCCGCCCCGTCACCAACCACAGTCAGCGCAGTGAAACTCATCTGGCGGCCACCCTTGACGGTCTTGGCCACACGGTTGACGGCAATCAACTTTTCCAGCATGCCGTCGGAATTTTCGCGATCGGTAGAAGCCATGTGCTTTATCCATATGCCCGGACAACCCGGGACTTTTGCTTGCGGCTTGGCCGCTTGTTGTTGTGTGTTACGTCCCGCGAACCGGTTGAGACAAGTCGTCGATCATCAAGCAATGCGCTCGCGATTCCGCACTCAACAACCGGAAACGCGGTCTAGAATTTCAGTCCAGCTTCGCGCGCGGCATCGGCCAGCGCCTTGACCCGGCCGTGATAGCGGAAGCCCGACCGGTCGAACGCCACGGCATCGACCCCCGCCGCCAGTGCACGCTCGGCCACGGCCTTGCCCACGGCGGCGGCGGCAGCAATGTTTCGCGTACCCTTGAGCCCTTCCGCGACGGACTTCTGCAGCGTCGATGCCGCCGCCACGACCTTCCGGCCCGAAGCGTCGAACACTTGCGCATAGATATGCTGATCGGTGCGATGCACCGACAACCGCGCCACCGCCAATTGACGAATGTGGGAGCGGGTCGATTTGGCGCGGCGCAGGCGGTTTTCGTTCTTGTTCATGGTGATATCTCCAGAAAGCGGATCGGCAATTGCGGCCAGGTTCCCGCGAAGCGCCGGTCATGACCGGCCGTACTCCGCGGCTGCGCCAGCACTACGCCTTCTTGGCTTCCTTCAGCGTGATCTTTTCGCCGGCGTAACGTACGCCCTTGCCCTTGTACGGTTCCGGTGGCCGGAAGCCGCGAATCTTTGCCGCCACTTGACCGACCGCCTGCCTGTCCGCGCCCTTGATCAGCACTTCAGTCTGCGATGGAGTCTCGATACTGATGCCGGCCGGCGCCTCGAATAGCACTGGATGCGAAAAGCCCAGGCTGAGGTTCAGCGACTTGCCCTGCATCGCTGCACGGTAACCGACGCCGACCAGTTCAAGCTTGCGCTCATACCCGGTCGAAACGCCGTGGACCATGCTCGCCAGCAGCGAACGCGCTGTCCCGCCGAACATGTCATCGACCCCGGCACCCAGCGTGACGTGCGCCACGCCGGCATCGGCCGCCACGACCACACCCGGCAAGTGGTGCATGCTGAGGGTACCCTTGGGGCCCTTCACCGTGATGGCGTCTTTGCCCACGGTCAGGTCAACACCCTTGGGGAGCGTAATAGGTTGTTTGGCAACACGTGACATAAAAGGCTCCTTACGCCACCTGGCCGATGACTTCGCCGCCCAGGCCCTTGGCACGGGCCTGCGCATCGGTCAGCAAACCGGCGGAAGTCGAAATGATCGAGATACCCAACCCACCCAATACCTTGGGCAGTTCGCCCTTGCCGCGATATACACGCAGGCCGGAACGGCTGACGCGGGCGATTTTCTCGATGGCGGGTTGTCCATCGAAATACTTGAGCTGGATTTCAAGCACCGGCTTGCCTTCGACATTGGCAACTTCGGCGCCGAGGACGTAGCCCTCGTTCTTCAGCAGGTTGGCGATCGCCAACTTCAGTTTCGACGACGGCATACGTACAGCGGGCTTGCCCATAGCCTGGGCATTGCGCACACGCGTAAACAGGTCGGCGATGGGATCAGTCATGCTCATGAGGAGTCCTTCAGAGTGCACCGATATCCAGTAAAACCGGAAATCAATTGAGTTGTGAGCCGACTTCGCAGTCGACCTGCATTGCGCAGACCGGCGACTATATCAGTAAATTCAGGTTCAAGCGAACAACATGCAACGATTATGCGGGCACAGCAGGCATCAACTTGGCGTGGACCAAGGTGAAGTGCGCTTCACACCACACGCATCTGCCTACCAACTGGCCTTGCGCAAGCCCGGAACGTCGCCGCGCATGGTGGCTTCGCGCAACTTGTTGCGGCCCAAGCCAAACTTGGCGTACACCGCCCGCGGACGTCCGGTCA
>Ga0070696_100002927_pt1 | contig 11346 bp, 8 predicted proteins | sample KBSK1253metaG_FD_65474 | JGI IMG/M metagenome (GOLD analysis project Ga0070696, IMG submission 65474) | Corn, switchgrass and miscanthus rhizosphere microbial communities from Kellogg Biological Station, Michigan, USA - KBS K1-25-3 metaG | ecosystem: Host-associated > Plants > Roots >... | reverse complement strand
CAGTACCTGGAACGAAAACAACAACGGTATATTGTCCTGGCCACAGTTCACGAAACCGAAATTGGCCGCCGCGGTCACTCAGCGTGCTGGTATGGAACGGCGTGGTGGCGCCGAAAAGGGAAACGGATGCCGGCGCACCGGGCGTGATGCGCCCCTCCATCTGGTACCTGCGCCCGGCCGACCACAGACTCGCGGCGAAAGCGAAAGCCAACAGGAGCCGGTGTGCGGCCATCGGGCAAATCTAGAGGTGGCCAGCGGCCGCGGCGGCAAGAGGCTCGACAGGGGTCTTCAGGCGTGTCAGAACGCCCAGCAACTCATCCAGCACCTCGGCGCGGCGCGTTTGCGAGTCGCTCAGCGAACGGATGATCTCGGCCTGCCGATCCAGGCGTTCCCCAAAACCGCCAACCTTCCGCGAGATGTCCGAAACGGTGGCCTTCAGGCCGGAGAGGTCTTCCTGCTGGAGCCCGAGGCGCGCGGCGAGGCCGTCCATCTGCTGGATGATCCCGGTCGTGAATTTTTTGGCGTCGTCGCGCAGGGCCGTGGTTTCGCCGCGCAGCGTGTCGGCTTTCTCGCGCAGTGAGCCGGTCTCACCGCGCAGCGCACCGATTTCCGTTTCGTGACGCGTGCTCGCGTCCTGAAGCGACGTGACGGCGGCGGACAACTGGTCGTACTTCTGCCCGATGGCAAGTCCGCTTGTTTGCTGCTCGGAAACCGACTCGGCGAGATGCTCGAATCTCACCTTCAGTTGACCCAAACTTTCCACGGCCGTGTGCAGTCGCGTTAGCTGCTGCTCGAACGACGTGCTTAGTCTGCGGCTCTCACCCACGATGTGAATTTCCAATTCCTGAAACGCACCCAGCAGGATCTTGGCCAGGCCGTCGGCAAGTTTACCGGCCATGCTGGCAATCGCCTGTTCTTCCGCCTTCGACCGTGCGGGGCGTGGATTGGCTGCGGCGTTTGGGGTGTGCGGTGAGGCGTGCGCGGCGCCAGCCTTGGAGGCCGCCATCATGGCTTCTGCCTTCTCCATGAGCGCGCCGGCTTCAATTTGATGGCCGTCTGCATAAAGCAATGCGGCTTCTTCCGCGAGCTGCTTGACGCCGTTTTCCGTATTCAATTTTTGTAATTGAAAGATTGCTTCTTCGAGATTCCGATCCGTCATCTCCGCTAGTGTATACCTTAGTTAACAGGAAGAAAAGATGCCTCACGCAACTTTTCACGTTTAGCATTACGAGCCGGCGACCAGCGACGACATCGCCGCCGTCGTCGCCTGTACAAAACGCTACATAAGAAAAGTATTCGAGCGCTCGCGGATGGCTGTGCGACCCTTCTTGCCGAACGCGATGCGGTCCGATGCGAAAATATCGTTAGAGGGCACGACGTGCGAATCATCGAAGGCATTCCGGTATGGGGCTCGCCCATCGAGGAAAGCGCTCTATCCCAAATCAAGACCTGCGCCCGGACCGCTGACAAGGCGGCTCTCATGGCCGACCATCACAAAGGATACGCAGTCCCTATCGGTGGCGTGCTCGCCTATCGCGACAAGATCAGTCCTTCGGGTGTCGGTTACGACATCGGGTGCGGGAATAAAGCGGTGCTGACCGACGCTTCCGCGGACGAAGTGCGGAACAAGATCGCGATGATCATGGACGATGTCTGGAAGACCATCAGCTTCGGCATGGGCCGCAAGAACAATGAGCCCGTGGATCATGAGTTGTTCGACGATCCGGCGTGGAAAGCGCCCGCCGTGTCCGGCTTGAAACAACTTGCGCGCGAGCAACTCGGCACGGTCGGATCCGGCAATCATTACGTGGATATTTTCGTCGACGAGCAGGATCGCGTGTGGGTCGGCGTGCATTTCGGCTCACGCGGCCTGGGCCACAAAACGGCAACTTACTTTCTGCACAAGGCAGGCGCGAAAGACGGGATGGACGTGGAACCCGCATTGCTCGAGGCCACCGGCAACCTGGGGCAGGAGTATCTGGAAGCTATGAAATTGGCAGGACGGTACGCATACGCCGGGCGCGACTGGGTGTGCGACCGTGTGACGCGGATTCTGGGTGCGCGGATTTTGGACCAGGTGCACAATCATCACAATTATGCGTGGCGGGAAACGCATGAAGGAGAGGACTTCTGGGTGGTGCGCAAGGGCGCCACGCCGGCTTTTCCCGGACAACGCGGATTCGTCGGCGGCAGCATGGGCGATTTTTCCGTGATCATTGAAGGCATTGAAAACGAACTGGCGCCTGCCTCCCTGTATTCCACGATCCACGGCGCGGGCCGCGTGATGGGCCGGATGGAAGCCAAAGGGAAATACGATCGCAAGACCGGCGCGTGCCTGCGCGCGGGTAAGGTGACGCCTGAAATGATGATGAATTGGATCGGCCGCGAGCACGTCGAACTGCGCGGCGGCGGCACCGATGAATCACCACACTGCTACAAGCGGCTGCCCGAAGTGATCGCCGAGCATCAAGCGTCGATTAAGGTGCTCCATACACTCAAACCGATCGGAGTCGCGATGGCGGGTGCTCGGGAGTTCGATCCTTACAAGGACTAGGAATTTTTTTCGGAGACTTAAGCGACGGGAGTTGCCGGCCGGGACGCCTGTTTGAGGTCGGCGCGCGGATATTGATAAATCTCGCCCAGATACGAGAACTGATCCACGTCGCCGTTTTCGACGACATCACCGATGATCGCCCCGAAGGGAATCGTGTGGAATTCGTTGGTAGGTACTTTGGTGCGCGGGTTTACCTTGCGAGCTTCAATCGACTTCGTCAGCTCAAACCTGCTCATCGCGGCCTCCGCGCAACCCCATACAAGAAATATTAGCGAAGTGCGCAAATTCGCACAATATTCTCTAGAGTGTGCTGTTAACCGGCGGCGAATTCCTATAGTCACTGCCAAATTCAAGTCACATCAGCACCGCGTAATTGCGGGAAACCGCTACTATAAGAGTATGAGCCCCTCGGCTGTACGGAGCATTCTACGAGGCATATGGGCGGTCACGCTGCTCGGCGTTGTGATCGGATCTCTGCTGCCCGCGTCGTCCGCTCTCCTGCACCTGATGGCGCGGTCGCCGCTGAATGACAAAGGTCTGCACTTTTCCGCTTATCTGGTTTTGGCCTTGCTGCCGGTGGCCGGTTTCGAGCGGCGGAGGCTTGGAGTGGTGACTGGCGCATTGATGGTTTTGCTCGGGCTCGCGCTCGAAGGCGGCCAGTCGTTTTCCCCCGGACGGCATGTGGAGTTCAATGACCTCGTCGCCAACGGAACCGGGGTGTTGTGCGGAATTCTGCTCGGCCTGCCGCTTCGCTCGTGACGAACGCCGGGTTTCGGGTGGCCATCTGGTGGGCCTCCAACCGGCCCAGATAGATTTTGGCCATGCGGTCGGCCGCGGCTCGCAGGGAAAACCTCTCGGCGATCGCCCGCGCGGCCCGGGCGGCGGTTTCCTTTCTTAAATCCCCATTTTCGATCAGCAGCCGAAGACATTGAGCGAGCTGCTCACGATTGTCAGGATCGAACAGCAATCCGGTCTGCCCGTCGTGGATCAATTTCGGGTTGCCGCCCAGCCCGAGTTCGCGTGCCATCAGCAGGACCGGAACGGGTATCGTTGATTTTCGCATTCGCGGTTGGCCGGTTCGGCCGCTCGCCCGTTTACACGCTAGGTTCGCAAATTAGCGCGAGATGATTTTACTTGAACACAAACGTCTTACAGTGTAAGGTGTTAAAAAGCACGAACGCGCGGTTTGGATGTGCGTTCGAAAACGATTCTCCATCGCCACTTCTCAAAAGCGCCACCTGTCCGCGGTTTGAATTTTGGGCCGCGAGTGACGGCGAAGTTTGCCTCTGCGATTCAAAAAACGGCAGGAGGAACAGATGCAAAACCTGTTGGTGGAAATTCGGTCAATTCGAAATCTGATCTCGCGCCGGTGGTCCGGGCCGAAGGCTCCGGAACGCACCGAGCCTGAACCGGTCCCGTTGAGACGTCCGAAAATGTTACGCCCAAAAATCGCGTAACAACTGTGATAACCACCGGCATTCGCCCATGGTTATCGCCGCGGCCTGAACCATTGGCAATCTTGTTTACTGCCGCGTAAATAACTACAAACAAAGAGAGCAAACTTTCGACCGGATAGATTCGCTAAATGACCGGACTAAAACAAGAAACGTGTAACTTTTTTAAGAGACTCCATTTAGTTATCGTGCTTGCGGCAATTGCCGGCCCCATGGCCGCCCAGAATCCATCGCTTTCGCTGGCCGGCGGAAGCGGCGCGCCAGGCAGTCTCGTGTCGCTCAATATCAGCCTCAGTGCCAACGGAGGTGCGCAACCCGCCGGACTGCAATGGACGCTGAACTATTCCCAGGCGGACTTCAGTTCGGTGAGCGTTGATATCGGTGCAGCCGCCACGGCCGCGGGCAAGACGATCAGCTGTTCTAATAACGCGGGGTCAATCACGTGTTTGCTGTTCGGGCTCAACACGACTACCATCGGCGACGGAATTATTGGAATCGCACGGTTTCAGATTGCGGCTACCACGCTAAGTACCTCTTCGCAGATTTCAATGACTGACATCGCGGGGACAACGTCGGGGGGTAGTTCGATTGCGGTGACCGGTACTGGTAATAGCATCGCTATCAACCAGTCGTCAGGCGGCGGTAGTTCGGTGACCGTGGCCGGCGTTTCGTGCGTGCAGTCATCCATTCTGTCGGGTACATCAACGCCGTGTACGGTAAGCCTAACCGGCGTCGCACCGAGCGGCGGCGTCACCGTAACGGTGTTCAGCAATAGCAGCGTCGTCACGGTAGTTCCCAGCTCGGTTTTGATTCCAGCCGGCCAGTCCAGTGGCGGTTTTTCCGCCGCCGCCGGCGGGACGTCGACCGACCTCCAGGTGACTTTGCAAGCCACGTTGTCCGGAGCGTCGGTTATGTTCGTATTGACCGTGAGCGCGCAGCAGTCCTGGCCGCAATCGGTGACTTGTGCCCCTCCAACGGTGTTTTCCGGGAACTCGAGTTTGTGCACCGTCAGCATGAACAGCGCTGTGTCGGCGCCTGACTTCACCGTGCAACTGTCCAGCAACAATCAAAATGTTACTGTGCCGCCCGTGGTCAGCATCCCGCAGGGTGCGTCCATCGGAAGCTTTACGGCGAACGTCGGTGTGATTACTGCCGCGGGCAACGCTCTTATTTCAGCCTCGGCCAATGGTGTTACGAAGACCGCGAACCTGGCGATTCTACCGCCGGGTCAGGTATCGCTGAATTGCGCTCCATCCGCATTCGTGGCTCCATCCACCGCCAGTTGTACGCTCAATCTCGGTTCGCCAGCCTCGGCTCCCGGCGTGGTGGTCACACTGACCTCGAGTTCGAACCTGGTGACCATACCGGCCTCAGTCAACATACCCACTGGCGTAACCACAGCCATCTTCAGCGCGAAAGCCGCAGCCGCCGTGGCGGGGTCCACCTCGATTCTGATCACCGCGTCCCTCGGCGCCTCCACCACAGTGAACCTGCTTCCTACAGGCAGCGACACCGCGGTTACAGGTTTATCCTGCATCCCGCAAACATTGACAGGCGGCGGGTCGGCGACCTGCCAGGTGACGCTTGCCGCGGCCGCGCCGTCAGGAGGCCTCAACGTTCAATTGAACGCCACCGGCGGACAGATTTCCGTTCCGCAGACCGTGCAGGTACTCCAAGGCAGCACCAGTGCGCAGTTCAATATTGGCAGCACATTCATCGACCACGACGAGACCAGCACGCTCACGGCAACTCTGGGAAGCGCCAAGCAGACCGCGGTTACGCTGGTAGCCGTCAAGCCGGTTTCGCTCGCCTGTTCTCCGAAGAAGGCGCACTCGGGCTCTCCGGTGAATTGCCAGGTTCTGCTGAACTCCGCTCAGACAAACGGCATCATAACCGTGGGATTGGCCAGCACCAACTCCCACGTATTGTTGCCCGCCTCGATGAACGTGGAGGTGAAACAAGGACGTGCCCTCTTCCAAGCGCCCACCACGTACGTCAGCGATCCGCAAAACGTCATATTGAGTGCGAGCTACCACGGTGTTTCCGTGCAGGACACATTGACGCTGACGAGCCCCGCGCCCGTCTTGATTGTGCCGGAGCGACAGAATACCCGGCCGGGTAAACTGACCGGCTTTAGCGTGTCGGCCAGCGATCCCACTGGACTCCCGGTCTCGATCTCGGTGTCCGGTCTTCCAGTCAACGCCAGCTTCAATAGCGCGAACGGTGTCTTCAGCTGGACGCCGCAGACTTCCGACATAGGCTTGCACTACGTCCGGTTCACCGCGACGGATACATCAATGGTATCCGCGAGCGAATACGTACCGATCAACGTCGGTTCGGACACGCCCGTGATCACGAGCCTTGCCAACGCGGCCAGCTACGTCGACGATGGCGGCTGTAGTCCCGGAGCACTGGCCACCCTGATGGGCGCGGGATTCATGAAGACCGGTGAGGCGCCGGCCGGCAGCAGCCCTCTTCCAACCGAGGTCAGCGGCGTGCGCGTGAAGGCCAACGCAGAATATCTTCCGATTCTTTATGTCTCGGAAAATCAGGTGAACTTTCAATGCCCTCTGGCTGCTCCCGGGGAGTCGCTGACGATTTCCATCGAAAGCGACACCGGCGTATCGGCGCCGCTGAGCAAGAAAATCCAGGCCGCCACGCCGGGACTTTTCAGCATCGACGGGAGTGGAAAGGGTCAGGGCGCTATCCTGATCGCCAACACTCCGTACATCGCAATGGCGCCCGCGGATGGCCTTCCCACGCAGCGCGCGCTGCCGGGCGACTCGATTTCGATTTACGCCAACGGTCTCGGTGAAGTGGACGCGATCGTGCCGATCGGGCAACCGGCTCCGCTGGATACGCCTGTGAGGGCCAAGCTTCCCATAGATGCCATCATCGGCGGCGTGAAAGCCGAAGTATCCTTCGCGGGGCTGGGTCCTGGTTACACCGGGGTCTTCGCAGTGACGGCCACGATTCCATCCGCGGTTCCGTCCGGCGACGAGGTGCCGGTGCAGCTTCGGGTCCGACTACCCGACGGGCGCGTCATTACCAGCAACTACGTGACAATTGCCGTTGCCGCCGCCGGAGCTAATTAGCTGTATTTAAACTAAAAGCGAGTGATTTATCACACCAACGCTTTGACAATTGCGAAATGACGCAATAAAATCCGCCTGACTGCCAGTATTCAGGAGGATTTCATGCGTGCTGTTCACAAGCTGTGGCTGATCTCCGCGATCGCGTTGACGGTGGGCGGAAGCGGTTTCGCGCAAAGCGGAACCTGTAGTGGAATGAGCCTCGGGCCCGGGGCCAGTCTCAACGGCTTCGTCCCGTTTCCGGGGGGCAATCTCTGGAATGCCGATATTTCAGCCGCTTCGGTCGACCCGAATTCGGCCAACATCATTAACTTCATCGGATCGGCGGTGACGCTGCATCCCGACTTCGGCGCCGGAACCTTTCAGAACCATACCATCGGGATTCCATACCACGTGGTCGCTGGCGCGCAGGCTAAGGTCGCCGTCAAGCTGGGCCTTTACGCCGACGAGAGCGATCCCGGTCCCATGCCGATTCCGGCGAATGCACTCATTGAAGGCTACCCGCACCCGGGCAACGGCGATCGCCACGTGCTGGTACTCGAAAAGGATGGCTGTTGGCTATACGAACTGTACAAGGCGACGTTTAAAGGCGGTAAGTGGAGCGCGGATGCCACCTCAATATGGGACATGACCATCAACGCACAACGGCCGTACACATGGACGTCGGCGGATGCCGCGGGTCTGCCGCTCTTCGTGGGTCTCGCTCGCTATGACGAGGTCGCGGCGGGCGCCATCAACCATGCTTTGCGATTTACCGTTCCAACCACGAGGCGCGCATTCGTCGCTCCCGCATCCCATTGGGCCTCCAGCCTTACTGATCCCAATGCCCCGCCCATGGGAACCCGCCTGCGCCTGAAGGCCGGCTTCAACATTTCCGGTTATCCGGCGGACGATCAGGTGATTCTCACGGCGCTTAAGAAATATGGAATGATCCTCGCCGATAACGGCAGCGGGATTTTCATCAGCGGCGCGCCCGATGACCGCTGGAACAACACCAATCTGAACCTGTTGAAACAGATCACGGCGTCGAATTTCGAGGTAGTGCAATTAGGAACCGTTTATACCGACGCCAATGTGCCAACCGGTCCTTTGCCGACTATCAGCAGCTTTACAGCGAATCCATCGACTGTCGCCGCCGGCTCCCCGGTCAATTTGAGCTGGAACACGACCAACAGCCTCTACAACATCGTTTCGCCGCAAGCCGGAACGGTGCGGAGCACAAGCGTGGTCGTCACGCCATCGGCCACCACAACCTACACGCTGTATTCGACCAACCAGTTCGGCCGGTCGACCGCTTCGGTAACGGTGACTGTGCAATAAGCAAGCACGGCGAGTGTCGCCGGATCACGCGGTCCTGATTACAATGAAAGGCCGGAGGTGATACGGCCGCGTGGACAATTCAAGTTTCAAGCTGAAACAGATCGGCGTCGTGATGCTGGGCGTCGGTGAGTTGGCGCGCTCGCTCGCGTTCTATCGCGACACGCTGGGTCTCGGCTTCAAGGGCCAGAACGAAGGATTCGCCTTCCTCGATGCAGGCGGCGTCATGCTCTGCTTGAGCGAATCGCTGGGGAGAGTAAGCAAGCACATTCCGGGGGCTACCGAAATCGTATTTTCAGTGGACGATGTGCGCCAGGCGCATAAGGAACTCGCCTCGAGAGGCGTGATGTTTATCCATGAGCCCCGCGTGATAACCGGTCCGATGTGGGGCGCGAACTTCCAGGATCCCGACGGCCACAACCTGTCGGTTTTCGGTCCCGAGACCAAGGCCTAGGGGCCCATGAGAGCCCGGCTTTGCGCCCTGCTGATGCTCGCGACTGCGGCAATCGCCGCCGCCCAGGGTGGCGGTTGGCCCGCATACGGCCAAGACGCCGGTGGTTCGAGGTTTTCTGCGCTCAAGCAGATCAATCGCGCCAACGTTGCGAAGCTGAAGATTGCCTGGACGTATCACACCGGCGCGCTCGAGCCCCAGACCGATCTGAATCGAAAGGCGGCGTTTGAGGCGACTCCCATTCTGTTCGACGGCAAGCTTTATCTCAGTACGCCATTCGATCACGTCATCGCACTCGATCCCGCGACAGGAGCCGAGCGATGGAAATTTGATCCGGCCGTGAACCGGACCGCGGACTACTCGGAGGTTACGTCGCGCGGCGTTACGGGCTGGACCGACAGCCGGGCCGCGGACGGCGCGCCCTGCCGGCTGCGAATCTTCATCGGCACCATCGATGCGAGGCTGATGGCGCTCGATGCGCGCACGGGCCGTGTCTGCGAACAGTTCGGATCGCACGGCACGGTCGATCTGACGCGCGAGGTCGAGCTGCGCGATCGCGGCGACTATCAGGTCACCTCGCCTCCGGTGGTCATCGGCGATCTCGTCGTCACCGGCTCTTCGATTGGCGACAATCGCGCCGTGGATGTGGAGCGCGGCACCGTACGGGCATTTGATGCGCGAACGGGCAAGCTGCGGTGGGCGTGGAACCCCATTCCCTGGGCCGATCGCCGCAAGCCGCGAACGGGCGCCGCCAACGCCTGGAGCATTCTTTCGGCGGACGCCGCGCGCGGACTGGTTTTCGTTCCCACGGGCAGCGCCAGCCCGGACTTTTACGGAGGCGAGCGTCCGGGCGACAACGCGAACGCGAATTCCGTGGTTGCGCTGCGCGCCGAAACGGGAGAGCAGGCGTGGGGTTTCCAAGTCGTCCATCACGACCTGTGGGATTACGACGTGGCTTCGCAGCCGGTTCTGTTCGAATTCCGTGGCCGGCCGGCGGTGGCCATAACAACCAAGATGGGAAATGTTTTTGTGCTGGACCGGGAAACGGGCAAGCCGCTCAGTCCGGTTGAAGAGCGCGCCGTACCCAAGAGCGACGTACCCGGCGAACAGGCATGGCCTACACAGCCGTACTCCAGTTTTCCGCCTCTGGTTCCGCAAAAGCTTACGCCGGATGACGCCTGGGGCGCGACGCCGGAGGATCGTGAATGGTGCCGGGCCAGAATCGCGTCGTTACGGTCGGAAGGGATTTTTACGCCGCCTTCATTTAAGGGGACCGTGGCTGTTCCCGGAAACGTTGGCGGGGTGAACTGGGGGAGCGCCGCCATCGATACCGAGCGCGGCCTGCTCGTGGCGAATACCAATCGCCTGCCGTTCCTGGTGAAACTCATTCCACGCGACGCCGCCGCTGAGGAGCGCCGAAAAATCCAGAACAACCGGGTCAAGGGCGAGTTCGGGCGCCAGGAGAAGACGCCTTACGTCGTGTATCGCGAGCCGCTGCGAACTCCGGACGGGAATTTTTGCAATAAGCCGCCCTGGGGCGCGCTGGTTGCGCTCGATTTGAACGCCGGCAAGATTCTGTGGGAAACACCGCTCGGATCGATGGCCCAGGGTGCGCCGCCGGGGTCCATCAATCTCGGCGGACCGATCGCGACCGCGGGCGGCCTGATTTTCACTGCCGCCGCCATGGACAATTATCTGCGCGCGTTCGATATCGAGAACGGCCGGGAGCTATGGAAAGCCGAGCTGCCCGCCGGCGCGCAAGCCACTCCCATGACATACTCCGCCGGCGGGAAACAATACGTGGTGATCTGCGCCGGCGGCCACGGAAAGCTCGGCACCAAGCCAGGCGACGCCGTGGTGGCATTCACGCTGGGCGAAGCCGCAGCCGGCACGCGCTGAAAGCGCCCACCTGTTGCCTGATTTCACTGATCCCTGAAATAAATTGATTGCTGCTGAAAGGGAATCCGCTCTGGCGGCATTCGTGTAGACAGTTGGGCACTTTCGGGCAACTGTCTGATGAGTTGCCGGCCGTGGCCCGAACAGGAGACGATCATGAACTCGAACACGACACGTGTGCTCGCAGCCGGCGTGGCTGTCGCGGCACTGGCGATTCAGGCACAACGCGGATTCTCAAGCAACACAAACCCGCACAAAGATGATGTGATTCCGAACGCCGTCAACAAGGGCGTGAAATGGCTGATTTCCGTGCAGGGCGCCGATGGAGGCTGGGGACAGGACGGTGGGGCCACCTCATATGTCCGGCAGGGCGAAAATCTCGAGACGAAGGGGAACGATGTGGCGAACACGGCGGTAGCCGCCACGGCCCTTCTGCATGCGGGGCACAATGGAGAATATCGCGCGGCAATCGAGCGCGCTGTCGATTTCATTCTGCGTCACGTCGAGGAAAGTCCCGCGGAGGGCCTCGCGGTTACAGATCTCAATGGCACGCAGATCCAGCGGAAGCTCGGTCCATTCATC
>Ga0070696_100002926_pt1 | contig 11349 bp, 13 predicted proteins | sample KBSK1253metaG_FD_65474 | JGI IMG/M metagenome (GOLD analysis project Ga0070696, IMG submission 65474) | Corn, switchgrass and miscanthus rhizosphere microbial communities from Kellogg Biological Station, Michigan, USA - KBS K1-25-3 metaG | ecosystem: Host-associated > Plants > Roots >... | reverse complement strand
GCGGCACTGCACTGGAATTCAACCCGAAGTCACGCGTCAGAACTGCCGGCCGGCAGTGCAGTACCACCATTCGAATCGGTTGCGCGGCAAGAATGTAATAACCCCCGCGGCTCGCGCCCGGCGACAGGTGCAGCAGAGCGTCCGGGGCCCGCGCAATGATCTCGCCCGACGCCGATCGCAGTGAGCCGCTCAACAGTAGGCGGAGCTTGAAAAACGCCGTCCCCTCGACCCGAACCCACGTGTCCTTGCCATACTGTGCGTCGGTGATGGAGAGCAGGAAACCGTCCGAGATTTTGAAAAAATCCCAATAACCGCTATCCTCCTGCTCATTGAGGAAATGCCGCATCCCGCGTGTTGCCCAATGTTGCGGGCGTTGAGCGCCTTCCAGTGTCAGCGGCGGCATCCCTCCGGATTCCGTAGTGGGCGTATCTCCGAGCAGTTGTTCGACGTCCTGTTGGAGCATCCCCACGAGCGGCTGACGGGCGACGAGCATGTCGTCGTGTGTCTCGGAAGGCCGCTCACGCCTTTCCGGAGCCGCTGCACGGCGGCGCTGTTTTGGCGACCGATGCTCGGGGAGGATTTTGGATTTGCGTGTCGCCATGGCGGTGCGCTCCGGGGTATTTTGACTGGAAAGAGGGTTGTGGGGTGGTATTGCAGCACGGCGGCGTTTTTGAGTACACGTGAAAAGATCGTTCGCAGCCGTCGGATCGCAGTAGTCAGACGTCGTCCGCCATGTTTGCTCGAAATATCGTCCTGCTACTCTCCCCCTGAACATGCCCGCCCGGAAGCACGTCTATGAACGCTGACCATCCTGTGTCGCAGAAAACCTTGGAAGCGCTGCTGGCCGGCAGCCCATTTCAGCAATTGCTTGGTTTGCGCTTGGATGCGTTCGACTTGGCCGCGCAGACGGTTACGATCCGGTCGATATACGGGCCCAACGTCGAACGCTCGCCGGGGACCGGCCAATACCACGGCGGCGTCATCGCAAGCCTCATCGACATCGCCGGAGATTTTGCACTCATAGCAGTGCTGGGCTATGGCGTGCCGACGATCAATTTCCGCGTGGATTATCTGCGGCCGGCGGCAAACTCGGACCTGCTCGCCCAGGCGCGGGTGCGGCGCGCCGGGCGAACGATCGGCGTCGTTGACATCGACGTCACGGACGCCGGTGGTCGGCTGATCGCCCTCGGCCGGGGCTGCTACGGCACCCAGCCTGGCTGATTCATTGAGGGGAAAGAGGCGATGAAAGCTGTCTTGACGACTGCCCACGGCGGCCCCGACGTGCTGCAACTCCGACACGATTATCCGGCGCCCGTTCCCGCGCCGGGCGAATTGCTGGTGCGGGTCGCCGCGACCGCCGTGAATTTCCACGACGTCTTCACCCGCCGCGGCATGCCGGGGGTCAAGATCAAGCTACCGGTAATCGTCGGTTCCGATATCGCAGGAACTGTCGAATCGCTCGGGCAAGGGGTGGACGCCCACTGGCTCGGCAAACGCGTGTTGATCGACCCGGTCATGCGCGAAGGCGGCCGTGTCGGCATGTTGGGCGAGACGGTGGATGGCGGTCGCGCAGAATTCGTCGTGGTTCGACAATCCATGCTGCTGGAGATTCCGGCGGGCGTCGGTTTCGAGCAGGCGGCGGCGCTGCCGCTGGCATACGGCACCGCCTATCGGATGATGATAACGCGGGGAAATCTCAAGGCCGGCGAACGGGTCATGGTACTCGGCGCCAGCGGCGGCGTCGGCGTCGCTTGCGTGCAGCTGGCACGGATGATTGGCGCCGAAGTACTCGCTTTCGCGAGCAGTGACGCGAAAATGCGCCGACTCAGCGCGATCGGCGCCAGCCACGTTGCCAACTATGTCGACAAGCCCTTTCTCGACACGGTCAAGGAGATCTACGGCAAGCCTCGAATTACCGGTACCGGCGGCGTAGACGTCGCAGTGAACTTCACCGGTGGGGATACATTGCCGGAAACGCAGAAATGCGTAAGCGTCAACGGCAGAATTCTTTGCTGCGGTGCCACGGCCGGGTTCGATCTCGCGCTTGATGCGCGTTATTGGTGGACCTACGAGCACACGCTGATCGGTTCCAACGGTTGGCAGAAGGACGATCTCAAAATACTGCTCGACTTGGTGGCCGGCGGGCGCCTGACGCCGGTCATCGACAAGGTACTGCCGCTCGAGGAGACCGCCGAGGGCGAACGTCTGCTCGAGGATCGTGAAGTGGTGGGTAAAGTACTGCTCAAGCCATGACCATCACGACGCGGAACCATTCGGGTTTTTACAATCTCGGGGATATTCTCCAGCTCCCGGCGCAGGGCGGGCGCGGCGCCATCGTCGATTTGCGTGATGAATCGCAGGCCAGGCAACTCTCCGCGCTCGAGCTCGATGCCTTGTGCGACGCCGTCGGTCGCGGTCTCCTGCGCCGCGGTATCCGGCCGGGCGCCCGCATCGGCATTCTCGCCGAGAATCGCGTCGAGTTCGTCGCCGGCTATTTCGGCATCATGCGCATGGGCGCGGTCGCCGTACCGGTCAACCACAAGCTGCCTCGCGCGACCATCGCACACATCTTCCGCGACAGCGGTATTGACCTCGCGCTCAGCGACGCGGCACGCCGGCCGCTCGTGCCCGAGACGGTGCCGACGATCGATTTCGACAGCGGCGGCGCGGATGGATTCGACGCCTTCCTCGACTTGGGTACTCTGGAGACATTTGCGCCCGGCGCCGATGCGCTGGCGGAGATTCTGTACACATCCGGCTCCACCGGGGTACCCAAGGGTGTGCCGCTCACGCACAGCGGCCAACTCTGGGCGACCGTACGCTACATCGAACCGGTTCCTTCCGGGGCGACCGGGGATTCGACGATCGTCGTGGCGCCGCTGTATCACATGAATGGATTGTTCAATATTTCCGTCGCTCTCGCCAATCGCATGCGGGTGATATTGCTCCCGCGCTTCGATGCGCGCCGCTTCCTGGAAACCGTGGCTCGATTCCGCTGCAGCTTTCTTTCCGGAATCCCGACGATGTATGCCTTGATGGTGCGCGAGCGCGATCTCATCGAGAGGCTCGATTTGAGCGGCGTCCGCCACGTGTCGCTCGGCTCGGCGCCGTTGACCGATGCGCTGCTCGCCCAGGTCCATGATATGTTCCCGAACGCGCAAATCGAGAATGGCTACGGCACGACGGAGGCTGGACCCGCCGTTTTCGGGCCGCATCCGGATGGCCGGCCGCGACCGCCGTTGTCGCTCGGCTACCCTCTGGCCGACATCGGCTGCAAACTCGTCGACGGCACATCCCCCGACGACGGCGTGCTTGCGCTGCGCACGGCGGCGCTGACCCACGGTTATTTGAATCAGCCGCAGGCGACTGCGTCCCGCATGCGCGACGGCTGGTACCTGACCGGCGATGTGATGCACCGTGATGCGGATGGATTTTACTATTTCATGGGTCGAGCCGACGACATGTTCAATTGCGGCGGCGAGAACGTCTATCCCGGCGAGATTGAAAAGATGCTGGAGCAGCATGCGGCCGTTGCGCAGGCTATCGTCGTGCCGGCGCCCGACGACATCAAGGGACAGATCCCCATCGCTTTCATCGTGCCCCGCCGCGGCTCGGCACCGACGGTGGCGCAGATCAAAGAGTACGCCCTTGAACACGGGCCGGCCTACGCGCATCCGCGCTTCATAGAATTTATGGACCGCCTGCCGTTGTCCGGCACTGAGAAGATCGACCGGACCTCACTCACGGCGGAGGCTGCGCGCATCGCCCGCGCCGCCGGTCGGAGCCATTAGCATGAATTCCTATCTCGATCACATCATTTGGGCCTGTGCAGACCTTGAATACGGCTCGCGCCGATTCGAGGTGCTGACGGGCGTTCGCCCGCGCTATGGCGGCGTTCATGCCAGTGGGTTGACGCACAACGCACTCGTGGGTCTCGGAAGCCGATGCTACCTCGAGATTCTGGCGCCGGTCGGGCCCGCGGGGCTCAACGACGACAACTGGTGCCGCCTGGCCCGCGCCGCGCAGGAGCCACGGATATTCACCTACTGCCTTCGCAGTCCGCGTCCCTTATCCGAACTCGCGTCGACCTTCCAAGCGTTCGGCTGGAAGAACGCCGTGGTTGCGAGCAATGGCCGTACCACCCCAGAGGGAGTTCGATTACGCTGGCAGTGGCTGGCACCGACCGCCGAGCGCTTCGACTTCGCCTTTCCGTTCTTCATCGACTGGCTCGACTCGCCGCATCCGGCGGAGACTCTCGGTGTCGCGCCGCCTGAGTCTGGAATTCTCCTGCGAGACTTCGCGGTCGGACACCCGGACGCGACGGAACTTAGCCGGACCCTGCGGCAGATCGGCTCGACGGTCGAGACCTACGCGCACGACGATGTACAGTTTCGCGTGCAACTCCAGACGCCGTTGGGGGCCGTTTCACTGTGATGCATACGAGCCCGCGGCCCGTTGAATGGCTCGGGTATCCCAAAGGCGCATTGTTGATCATCGGCGTCGAGTTCTGGGAGCGGTTCAGCTTTTACGGCATGCTCTCGATCCTCGTGCTTTTTTTGACCGGCAGCCCGATCCACGGCGGGTTCGGCTGGCCGGCAGCCAAAGCGCTCGCTCTCCTCGGCGCCTACTCGGGCGCCATGTACGCGTTTCCCGCATTCGGCGGCTATTTCGCGGATCGTGTGCTCGGCCGGCGCCGTGCCGTGACGCTTGGCGCAACGTGTATGCTCGTTGGGCAGATCATGTTGGCATCGCCCGTATTTCTGCCTGCGCTTCTCGGATGGTGGCATTCGGCGCCGCTGCTGCAGACATTGCACGAGCTCGGAGTGCCGCTGGGACGAGTGCTGCCTTCGGACGCGGTGAATGCAGCCATCGTGCGCCACGGCGCCGCGCTCGATGCCCATATGGGTGTCGCCTGGCTGAAGCAAGCGTATACCCTCGCTACGCTCGGATTCTTTGTCGCCATTTTCTGCCTGGTCCTCGGCAATGCGCTCATGAAATCGACACTGGTGGTGTTGTGCGGTGAGACCCTGTCCACCGACGATCCGCGGCGCGAGGGTGCCTACGCATACTATTATCTCGGCATCTCGGTCGGCGCGATGCTGTCAGGCATCGCGGTCGGCACGGTGGCCCAGGCATTCGGATGGCACTTTGGCTTCGCTGTCGCAGCAGCCGGGATGAGCATCGCACTGGGATCCTATGTCTGGTTGGCTCCCCGTTGGCTCGGTCCCATTGGGCTGCGTCCGGACGGGCGCCCGCCGAAAGGCGAGCCCGTTGGCGCCCCTGCCGCAATCGCTGCAAAGAAAGCCGGCACCGAGGCGTGGCTGCGCATTGGTCTTCTATTCGTCTTGGCATCACTGCTGTGCGCGTTCAGCGTCGGATGGTTCCAGCTCTTTGGAAGCTGGTTGCTGTTCATCGAGAAAGACGTCAATCGCGCAATCGGCTCGTTCCTCATTCCGGTGCCCTGGTTCACCTCGATCAACGCGGCGGTCGTGATCGTCTTGGCGCCGATGGTGGCGGCCTTCTGGGTGCGCCTCGGCACCCGCCATCAGCGCGTCGACATCGTGCAGAAGTATACGTTTGCACTGGCCATGGTAACGCTCGGCCATCTGCTGATGTATCTGGCCGCGCGAGGCGCGGCGCCGAACGCACCGGCCTCGGTGTGGATCCCGCTGGCGTCATTGTCGTTGCTCGGGATCGGTGAAATCGTCGCGTGGACGGCGACCTATGGGATGGTGTCGAGAGCGGCACCGGCGGGATTCGCATCCGTGGCGATGGGTGCCTGGTACCTGCTGACCTTGGGGCTCGGCGGTTATCTTTCGGGATTCACCGGAGACCTGCTCGAATCGGTCGGATTTACCGGCGCGTTCGGCACGGTCGCAGCGATCATGGGCGCGGCATGCGTCGTGGCCATTCTGTTGCGCGCCCCGTTATTGCGCCTCGCCGCCCGTGCCCACGTCTCGCTCTAGCGAGTTTTCCATGGTGCTTCGCGTCGTGCTTCGCGCGACCCGCAGTTCGTGGGGAAGCTCGAGGATATCGTCGGCCTGTACATGCTCTGCGGTCGGGTATTTCGCCACAACATCTCGGGGCTCGATACATGTTCGTTGAGCTTGTCTTGCGCGAAATCGATCGTTGCGGTGTCGATGACGACATCGACTGTTCCCGTATCCAAACTGTAAGTCGTGGGCGCGGCCGTCGCCCTCGCGTCCGAAGCACGATAGCGCGGTTCGCGAACGATGTTTGCAATACGGCGCTCATGCCGCCATCGCCGCGATGTTCTCACGCGCCTTCAGCATGGCCGCCTCTTTGGCTTCCGCTCCCAGCGCAAGACCTTCCGCTCGGACTATGGTGATATCCGTCAATCCAATGAAGGACAGCACGCCGGTGAGATAACTCTCATGATGCTCCAAGGCCGCAGCGGGAGAGCCTGGTGCATACACACTGCCGCGCGAGGATGCGATGAATACTTTTTTGTTCTTAAGCAGACCTTCGGCACCATTCGCGCCGTAACGGAAAGTCTTTCCGGCAACCACGACGCGGTCGATCCACCCCTTCAGTTGGCTGGGAATCGAAAAGTTATACATGGGGGCGCCGATCACGATGATGTCGGCGGCAAAGAGTTCCTCCAAGTAGACGCCGCCCTTCGCCAAGTCGGCACCGAGCACCGAGTCCTCCACCGCGCCGCCTTGCCAGGCCGCCAGGTGAGCCGGCGATAAGTGCAAGGCTGCATCGGCCGCCAAATCCCGGTACGTGACCTGGATGTCGGGGCGCAGCGCCACTTGTCTCGCGGCGATTTCCGCCGAGAGCGCGCGGCTGGCTGAATGAATCCCGAGAACGCTGGAATCGATGTGAAGGAGCTGCATGATGGTCACTAACCTCGTTGGCCAAAACCGAAACTGAGGTGCATCCTGCGCCCGCGGTTCTCCTATGAGTAGCCGTTATTTTTCGATATTATCCATCGGGATAAGCGATATATAGGACCCAAATTTTGCTGGACAGCGCCTTGAACGCCGCCCCTAACGCGTGGCTCTAAGCGCGAGCAGTTCCGCGCCGTGCCGCTTCGATGGCGGCGATGTCTATCTTTTTCATTTTCATCATCGCCTCGAACGCGCGTTTCGCGGCCGCACGGTCGGAATCGGTCGTTGCGTCCAGCAGCGCCCGCGGGGTGATCTGCCAGGACAAACCCCATCTGTCCTTGCACCATCCGCACGCGCTCTCGGTGCCGCCATTGTTGACGATGGCGTTCCAGTAGCGGTCCGTCTCGGCCTGGTTGTCGGTGACGATCTGAAATGAAAAAGCTTCAGAGTGCTTGAACGCCGGTCCGCCATTGAGGCCGAGGCAGGGCACTCCAAGTACCGTAAACTCGACCGTGAGCACCTGTCCCTGTTTGCCCGCCGGATAATCGCCCGGGGCGTGGTGAACCGCAGTCACGGCGCTGTCCGGAAAGGTCTGAGCGTAGAACCGGGCGGCATCCTCTGCTGTGCCGTCATACCAAAGACAAATTACGTTTTTGGCCATGGCCTGTCTCCGTTCGTGGGTCTGAGAGCGACCCGCCTAGACTATAACGAAACAGCGACCCAGGATTCGACAGTCGGCGCGATATCCGCCAACTCCGCGCCGGGCGATGGCTGGCATGCTACGCGCTGTTCGTTCCTGCAACTGACTGATGCAATGCCCGCGCTGCTTCGCGCTTCGCCCCAATCTCGATGCGAGTTTTCAATGCCGAAAGATCATCCACTTGATGCAAAAAAAGTCATTGCGTGAGGTGGCTCACATGATTGCTAAATACCGTTTCCGAAATGCGAAAATGCCTGCGGCGTTGCGCCTGCAGTTGAAGTGGAAGGATCGGGGCACAATGTATTGCAGGGGCCGACTACAGGAATGACGGATACTGCTATATCTGGGGAGGCTCCAACGCGGCCATCGAAATCGATGTTTTGGGCTGCCGGAGCGTTAGGGATAATCGCGACGGCGGTGGCTGCGATTTTACCGGTGCTTGTGGGGGTCTGGCAGAAGCAGGCCGGCCTTCAGGTTGATCAAGCCGGCTTTGTCGCCGCAACCGAGTTGTTGGCTCAAGTTGCAGGCACAGCGGGCTTTCTGTCGGCCTCGTCTTTCATATGTGGTCGGCGACGCTGTCGAAGACGCCCGCACACCTTATGCGGCGGCCCGTCGAAGCGGATACACCGCGTTTTCCGCTGTCGGCTCGGTCGTCGGCGCCGGCGCCATGGGGTATGTGCTCGACCACGGCGGCATGATGAGCGCGCTGGCGTTGACCTTGGGATCGATGCTGCTGACGGCGCTCCTCACCCTGCCTTTCCTGCGCTCGCCTGCGGTTGGTGGCCCGCAGGCAGCGGCAGCGTCTTAACCCCATTCACCGTGTGCTGGAACCGGCGTTTTTCATGCCTGGGTGCGCATCAGGCGGCAGGAATCTCGGCCTCCACCAGCAGCGCCAGCAGGTTAAGCGATTCTTGCCAGCCCAGATAACACATCTCGGCCGGAATGGCGGCGGGCACCCCCTCCTGCATGATGTTGAGTTCGGTGCCGCACGATACGCCCTTGAGCGAGATGGTGACTTGCATCTCACCGGGTAGATTGGGGTCGTCGAAGCGGTCCGTGTAGCGGATGCGTTCGTGCGGCACCAACTCCACATAGGTGCCCCCAAACGTGTGGACCTGCCCGGTGGCAAGGCTCGTAAACGACATGCGGTGCTGGCCGCCGATGCGCGCATCCAGCGCGTGGACCTTGCCGGTGAAGCCGTGCGGCGGCAGCCACTTCGCCATTGCGTCGGGATCGAGAAAGGCGCGGTACGCGCGCTCGGGAGGCGCACGCAGCACGCGATGAAGCTGAATCGTGTGGGATGCCATGAGAGTTCTCTCCTTTCGATAGCGGATAACGCACCGCGGCAAACATCAAGCGCCCGGTGAACTCATTTGCACGTCGATCATCTCGCCGTTGACGATCCACGGGCAGCCGAATTTGTCGGTGACCATACCGAAGCCCTTGGCCCAAAACGTCGGCCCGAAGGCCATGCTCACTTTGCCGCCGTCGGCGGCCAGCGCGTTGAACACGCGCTCGGCAAGCGCGGCCGTGTCGTAGTTGAGCGCGACCGACACGCCGTGGATGCCTTGATACGGCATGCCCGGGGGGCAATCGCCGGCATACAAAGAGCCGTTCCCCTCCAACGCCAGGCGCGCATGCATGATTCGATTCAGGGCGTCTTTCGGCGTCTGGGCGGACATCGGCGACTGGCCAAAGGTCAGCAAGTCGAGCTTGCCTCCCAGTACTTTCGCGTAAAAGCGCATTGCATCAGCGCAGTTGCCGTCAAAGGCAAGGTAGGGAATTGGTTGCGGCATGGTCGTCTCCGTGCGGTGTTGGCGGGAAACCCGATCATTCGGGGACTGTATATTGACTCGACGAACGGCCAATGCCCAATTCGACAGGCCCGACGTAAAAATCTCGTGGCCCGGGGGAGAGCGCGAACGCGACGAGTGTGTCGCTACGGGTCGTACCCAGCTTTCCATGCCCGCCCGCAGCGATGACGACGAATTGGCGGTGCCCGAATTCATAAGTCATCGGCGTTGCCTGACCGCCGCCCGGGAGTCTCCCCCGCCACAGTTCCTGACCCGCCGCCGAATCGAACGCTCGCAGATAGTTGTCCGACGCCGCGCCAACGAAGATTAGCCCGGCTCGGGTAACAATCGGCCCGCCCAGAGCCGGAACGCCGCGGATATACCACTGCCGCGCGAACCGGTCGCCTGGCGAGAGCAGGATCAAATGCGAGTGGACATCGTGATATACGAAGGCGACTATCTCACGCGCGCTTTGCTGCAAGAGAGGCTGAGCCAGGCGGGATGTAATGTCCGCTTCGCCAGATCGATCGATATGAACCTCGACGACCCGGCGGATCTTGCGATCGTCAGTCCTGGGGCGCCCGCCATGGCGCCGCTACAGCGCGACGAATCGAAAACAGATACGGAGATGACCCGATGAAAACAGGATTTATAGGACTCGGCCGCATGGGGGCGGCGATGGCGGCCAATCTCGTGAAAGCCGGACACGACGTCAGCGTGTTCAATCGTAGCCCCGGGAAGAGCGGTCCGCTCGTCGAGCTCGGCGCGCGCGAGGCAGCCAACCTTGCCGACGTGTGCAAAGGTGACGCAGTGATCACGATGCTGGCCGATGATGACGCGGTATCCGGCATGGCCTTTCGCCGGGATGGTCTCATGGCCAATCTCCCCAAAGGCGCGATACATCTGTCGATGAGCACCATCAGTGTTGCGCTCTCGAAGCGCCTGGCGCAAGCACACGCACAGGCCGGACAACGCTACGTTGCCGCGCCGGTGTTCGGGCGGCCGGACATGGCGGCCTCCGCCAGGCTGTTCATTGTCGCCGCGGGCGAGTCGCAGACGATCGATGCGTGTCTGCCCCTGTTTCGCGCGATGGGACAGAAAACAATTCCGATAGGCGCCGAGCCGGCGGCGGCGAATCTCGTCAAACTCAGCGGCAATTTTCTGCTGACCTCCGCCATCGAGGCGCTCGGTGAGGCTATCGCACTCGTCGGCAAGGCGGGCATCGACCGACGTGCGTACGTCGAGCTCATCACCTCCACCGTGTTCGACGTGCCCGCGTACAAGACTTACGGCGCGCTCATTGCGCAAGGCCGGTTCGAACCGGCCGGCTTCGCCGCTCCGCTCGGATACAAGGACATCCGCCTTGCATTGACGGCCGCCGAGAGTCTGCGCGTGCCCATGCCGTTGGCGAGCCTGCTGCATGATCGTTTCCTGCGGCTGCTTGCCCACGGCGGCGAGCGTCTCGATTGGTCGGCCATTGGCGGGCTCGCTAGGCAAGATGCCGGCGACGGTCCGGCTGTAACGACGTAAGTGCCGATGCCGGTTCGCGCCGGGATGAGCGATGGAATCCGGCGGCCAATGTAGGCGGATGGCATCTTAAGTTTTCCTTAACGCACCATCAGGTATTGCGTTTGTCGTGCGTGGGCGGGCAGTGCAATCTGTTCACCGTTCGATCGATTCAACCAACGGAGAAAGGACATGAAAGACGAAAATCCAATTGTCCGGTTTGCACAGGGGCTGCTCGCCGTCGCCGCCACGGCAGCTTCGGTTCTTCTATTCCAGTTTGCGCTGCTGGCAAGTTAACTCGGGTGCTGCGGCTCTGGGGCTCATATGAGTGAGTGCATACCTGACGGCAGCCGGCACGCGCCGTGTACGCCATCGCCGCGGAAACTGAGGGCGTACACGGCGGCCATTGTTGCGAGGCTACGGGCGCTGGCGCCATATGCGGCGATCGAGCTGGTTCTGCCGGGAGGCTCAGTGATGGCGCTCCTGTTATGGCTTT
>Ga0070696_100002925_pt1 | contig 11349 bp, 10 predicted proteins | sample KBSK1253metaG_FD_65474 | JGI IMG/M metagenome (GOLD analysis project Ga0070696, IMG submission 65474) | Corn, switchgrass and miscanthus rhizosphere microbial communities from Kellogg Biological Station, Michigan, USA - KBS K1-25-3 metaG | ecosystem: Host-associated > Plants > Roots >... | reverse complement strand
CCAGCGCGCTGACCCCGATGGTCGCACCGAACGACACCACGTTGGCCACGACCAGCAGCAGCGGCGCGACCAGCGAACGGAGCAGCAGCGCCAGGACGAGCAGGATCACGACCAGCACCGCGGGCACGATGACCCGCAGGTCGCGGTCGGTGGCCGTCCGCACGTCCAGGTTGATGGCCGACTGCCCTCCCACGAGGACGTCGGTGCCGACCTGGTCGACTGCTGAGCGCAGGCGCTGCACGACGGCCTGCGCCTGCGGGGTGTCCGCCGCCGGCTGCAGCACGGCCCGCACCTGCACGCGGCCGTCCACGACGACTGGTGCCCCGGTGGCGGCTCCGGCACCCGCTGCGCCCGGCGTCTGCCGCAGCACCGTCACCTGGGCGATGCCCGGCACTTTCTCCGTCACGTCGACGACCCGCGCTAGGTCCTCTCCAGGCGCGATGATGACCGCTGGCGAGCCCGACCCTGCCGGAAAGTGCTGGGCAAGCACCCGCTGGCCGATGACGGAGTCGACGTCCGTGCGGAACGTGTCCGTCTGGCTGACACCTGACGCCTGGAACGTCGGCACGAACGCCGCGGCAGCCACGAGACACGCCGCGGTGACCAGCCAGACGGTCCGCGGACGTCGTCCGACCAGGCCGGCGACCCGGCCCCACAGGCCTCGGCTCTCCCGCCGCCCCACCGCGTCCTCGGCCCGCACGTGGTCGACGTGGGGCACCCGCGGCCAGAACACCCAGCGTCCGACGAGCAGGACCACCGGCAGGAAGGTCAGCGCTGCCAGCAGGGCTCCGGCGATGCCGATCGCGCCGACCGGCCCGAGGCTGCGGGTCGACCCCAGCTGGCTGAGTGACAGGCAGAGCAGCCCCAGCACGACCGTGGTCGCGCTGGCCAGGACTGGCGGCAGCGAGCCCCGCCACGCGCGGCGCACGGCCGCGAAGGTGGCCGTCTCGTCGTGCAGCTCCTCCCGGTAGCGAGCCACGAGCAAGAGCGAGTAGTCGGTCGCGGCACCGACCACGAGGATGAACAGGATCCCCTGCGTCATGCCGCTGACCGTGAGGATGCCGGCACGAGCCAGGTGAAAGACCACCATCGCCGCCCCGGAGAGGCCGAGCAGGCTCGTGAGCAGGACCGCGACCGGCAGGACCGGGCTGCGGTAGACGAGGAGCAGGATGACGAACACGGCAAGGAGCGCGACGCCGAGCAGCTTGCCGTCGATCCCCTCGAACGCCGCCACGAGGTCGGCGACCACCCCTCCCGGACCGGTGATGTGGGACTCCAGCCCCTCTGGAGCACCGGTCAGCGCCGCCCGGATGCTGTCGGCTGCGACTGTCACGACGGTCTCGCCGCCGTCCAGCACGTCGTCGGCGCGCTCGCCGTCGACGGGCACAACGAGCAGCAGGGCCTGACCGTCCTGGCTGGGCACCGCCGCGAGCGGACCGGGGGCCAGGAAATCCCCGAGACGGTCGGTCTGCCCCCGCTCACCTGCTGGCGAGAGGGCGAGGTCGGGCAGCTTCTGGGCCAGGGACGCCGCGAAGGCCCGGTCGGGCGCCGTGAGACCCGAGGAACGGCTGAGCACGATGAAGTACGGCAGGGTGGACGCGGCAGTGAACCGCGCGGAGAGCCGCTCCACCTTCGTCGACTCCGCCGCGGATGGCAGCACCGACGCGTTGTCGTTGGTCTGGACCTCCGAGAGCCGGCCGACCAGCGGTCCTCCAGCACCTCCGACGGCCAGCCAGGCGAGGAGGGCGAGCAGCAGCAGCACCCCACCGCGCGCCCCGCGCCCTGGTCTGCGGCGCACGTCCCGGTCGATCGAGGTCATGCTGCCTCCGATGACAAGAGCCCGCAGGCCTCGGGGGCCCGGCGTCTGCGACCGGGTTGTCGGGGTTTAGCCTCGCACCCATGAGCCTGCAGGTCGTCCGGGAGGGTTTCGCGCCAGAGCTGGTGGACTACTCGGCGGGCTGGCAACGCCAGCGCGAGGTCCACGCGGAGGTGGTGGCGGGGACCCGGGGCGACACGGTGCTGCTGCTCGAGCACGCCGCCGTGTACACCGCGGGCAAGCGCACGGAGCCCCACGAGCGGCCGTTCGACGGCACGCCGGTGATCGATGTCGACCGCGGCGGCAAGATCACCTGGCACGGGCCCGGCCAGCTCGTCGGCTACCCGATCGTGCGCCTGCCCGACCCGATCGACGTCGTGGCGCACGTCCGGCGGCTCGAGCAGGTGCTGATGGACACCTGCGCCGACCTGGGCCTCGCGACCGAGCGGGTACAGGGCCGCAGCGGGGTCTGGATCACGGCGGACGACCGCGGCCCCGACCGCAAGATCGCGGCCATCGGCATCCGGGTGGCGCAAGGCGTCACCATGCACGGGTTCGCCCTGAACTGCGAGTGCGACCTGGCGTGGGCGACGACGATCGTGCCCTGCGGCATCGCCGACGCGGGGGTCACGTCGCTGACGGCCGAGCTGGGACGGCGAGTCAGCGTGGCGGAGGTGCTGCCCCGGGTCGAGCGGCACCTGCAGGCGGTGCTCGACCTGAGTTCAGCGGCGGACGACGGGGTGCCGGCCGAGCCGGTCAGTGACCGTCGTGCTCCTGCACCTGCGTGACGACGCCGAGCACCAGACCCGCGACGAGCCCGATCATCGACGACCAGGCGGTCGCGCGCAGCACCGGGTGAGGCAGCCGCACCGCGGGCTCCTGACGGACGCTCGTGATCGCGCTCATGAGGGCCTCCTCGGACCTCGTGCGGACCGCATCGGGGGCGCGGTCACGTGATCCTGATATCGGCACCACGGCGCCAAACCTGAGCGAACCCGCAGACCCGGACGACCACGGCGCGGCGCAACGTCTCCAGAACGTGGGCACCCAGCGGTCCGGGGCGTGCCCCGCTTCTCCAGAGGTGGCGGTCAGGCCAGGTGCGGCGCGACCTCCTCGGCCACCAGGTCGAGGTGGTCCAGGTCCGCCAGGTCGAGCACCTGCAGGTAGAGCCGCTGCACCCCGACGTCCGCGTACCGCCCGATCGTGTCGACGACCTCGGCGGGAGTGCCGGCCGCACCGACCGCCCTCAGCTCGGCCGGATCCCGCCCGATCGCCTCGGCTCGCCGACGCACCTCCGCCTCGTCCTCACCGCAGCAGAGCACGAGTGCCGCGGACCAGACGAGCTCGGCCGGGTCGCGGCCGACCTCGTCGCACGCCTCCCGCACCCAGCCGTAGATCCGGGCCACCTCGTCGACGTCGGCGAAGGCCCGGTTGAACTCGTCGGCATACCGGGCGGCCAGAAGGGGCGTGCGTCGCCGACCCTTGCCGCCGACGATGATCGGCACCTTCGGCTGCACCGGCTTCGGCAGGGCCGGAGAGTCCCGGATCGTGTAGTGCTGGCCGACGTGCTGGAACCGGTCGCACACCGGGGTGGCCCACATGCCGGTGAGGATCTGCAGCTGCTCGGTGAGGCGGTCGAACCGCTCCCCCACGGGCGGGAAGTCGATGCCGTAGGCGTGGTGCTCGGCCTCGTACCAGCCCGCACCGAGCCCGAGCTCGACGCGCCCGCCGCTCATCTGGTCGACTCCAGCCACCTGGATGGCCAGGACGCCGGGGTGCCGGAACGTCGCCGACGTCACCAGCGTGCCGAGCCGGATCGTCGACGTCTCACGCGCGAGCCCCGCCAACGTCGTCCAGGCGTCGGTCGGGCCGGGCAGCGGGTCGACGTCCCCCATCGCCAGGTAGTGGTCGGACCGGAAGAACCCGGAGTAGCCGCATCGTTCGGCGCGACGGGCCACGGCGAGCAGGTCGTCGTAGCTCGCGCCCTGCTGCGGTTCGGTGAAGATGCGCAGGTCCATGCGGGCGAGCCTCGCACACGGGGCCGAGCGCGGCGGGCCAGGATGTGCGTGGTCGGTCCGACGACCGACGTCCGGACCGGAGTCGGCACGCAGCACGCCGCCGCCTAGGCTGGTGCGTGGACGGCCGCGATCCGGCCGGCCACCGTCGACGAGGGAGCCCCGTGACCATCGCACCCGAGGGACGCCGCATGCTGCGGGTCGAGGCCCGCAATGCCCAGACGCCCATCGAGAAGAAGCCCTCCTGGATCCGCACGAAGGCGACGATGGGCCCCGAGTACCGCGAGCTGAAGTCGCTGGTGCACGACCAGGGGCTGCACACGGTCTGCGAGGAGGCGGGCTGCCCCAACATCTTCGAGTGCTGGGAGGACCGGGAGGCGACGTTCCTCATCGGCGGAAGCGAGTGCACCCGGCGCTGCGACTTCTGCCAGATCGCGACCGGTCGGCCGAAGCCGTTGGACCGCGAGGAGCCGCGCAAGGTCGCCGAGTCGGTCCGCACCATGGGCCTGCGCTACGCCACGATCACCGGCGTCACCCGCGACGACCTGCCCGACGAGGGCGCGTGGCTCTACGCGGAGACCGTGCGCCAGGTGCACGCGCTCAACCCGGGCACCGGCGTCGAGATCCTCATCCCCGACTTCTCCGGCAAGCCCGAGCTGGTCGCGCAGGTGATCGACGCCGTGCCCGAGGTGTTCGCGCACAACGTCGAGACCGTGCCCCGGATCTTCAAGCGCATCCGGCCGGCCTTCACCTACGAACGCTCCCTCGACGTGATCGCCATGGGGCACCGCGCAGGCCGGGTCACCAAGTCAAACCTCATCCTCGGTCTCGGCGAGACCCGGGAGGAGATCAGCGAGGCGCTGCAGGCCCTGCGTGGAGCGGGCTGCGACCTGATCACGATCACGCAGTACCTGCGCCCCAGCCCGGTCCTGCACCCGGTGGAGCGCTGGGTGCGACCCGAGGAGTTCCTGGAGCTGTCGGACGAGGCCACCGAGCTCGGGTTCGCGGGCGTCATGAGCGGTCCGCTGGTGCGCTCCTCCTACCGCGCGGGACGGCTGTGGGCGCAGGCGATGCAGCGTCGCGGCGAGGTCATCCCCGAGGCGCTCTCGCACCTGGCCAACCACGCACCGGCGCGGCAAGAGGCCGCCAGCCTGCTGCAGCGCTGAGGTCGGTCCCCCGCCCGGGCCGGGATGACCGCCGCGCCGGCCACGACCGCGCGCCCCGTATCCTTGCTGACCATGGCCCGCACGACCGACTCCGACAGCGCCGCCCCGCGCAAGAAGCGCTTCGCGCGCCTGCGTCAGATCGGGCAGGTCTTCAACCAGTCCCGCCGGATGGACCCCACCATCCCGTGGTGGATGCTCGGCGCCTTCCTCGGCGTCGTCGTCGTGTTCGCCGTCATCGGGCTCATCGTGAACCGCCCGGTCTACTTCACGATCCTCGGCGTGCCGCTCGGCGTGCTCGCGGCCGGGATCCTCATGGCCCGCAAGGCTGAGCGCGCCGCCTACCGGCAGCTCGAGGGCCAGGTCGGCGGCGGCGGCGCGGCCCTGGGTGCCCTTCGTAAGGGCTGGTACTACGACCAGCAGCCGGTCGCGATCGAGGGAACCCGCCCAGGTGATCTCAACGCGGCCGCGATGGTGTTCCGCGCGGTGGGCCGGCCCGGCGTCGTCCTCGTGCTCGAGGGCCCGCTGCACCGTGCGCGCAAGCTGGCCGAGTCCGAGCGCAAGCGCATCAACCGGGTGCTGCCCAACGTGCCGGTGCACCTGATGCGCGCCGGTGACGGCGAGGACGAGGTGCCGCTGCACAAGCTCGCCTCCAAGATCTCGCGCATGCGGCCGAGCCTGACCAAGCAGGAGGCGGCCGCCGTGAACAAGCGCCTCAAGGCGCTGGGCGCGGCCCGCCCCCCGGTACCGAAGGGCATCGACCCGCTGCGCGCACGGCCGGACCGCAAGGGTCTGCGCGGCCGCTAGGCCTCGGCTGCGGCTACGCGGCAGCGGGCGACCGGCACGGTGGCGGCGCCCGCCGGGGCGGCAGCCACCGCGGCGCTCGTCGGGCGGACGGCCAGTTCCCGCGCCACCTCCAGGGCCGCCCGCAGGTCGGTGAGCACCTGACCGCGCTGCTCCAGACCCTGCAGGGCACCCACCGCGCGCAGCAGGCGCGTGTGGTCGGCGTTCGCCACCTTGAGCACGACCCCGACGTGCCGGTCCTGAAGCTCGCCCACGATCTGGGCGACGGCCTTGGCGCCGGACGCGTCGAGCATCGCCACGTTGGCCAGGCGCAGGACGACCACTCGCACGTCGGCGACGGCCGCGAACTCGCGCAGGAACCGTGTGGTCGCCGCGAAGAACAGCGGGCCGTCGATCCGGTACACGAGCACGTGCCGGCGCAGCAGCTCGTGCTCCTGCGGGTGGCTGACCTCCAGCACGGAGGCGGTGTCGTCGACCACCTGCGCCGTCCGGGACAGCCGCACGAGCGCGACCACGACGGCGACGACGATGCCGATCTCGACGGCACGGACCAGGTCGAGCACGATCGTGGCGCCGGCCGTCAGCACGAGCACCAGGGCGTCTGTGCGGGTCGAGCGCAGCACCGCCGTGACCGCATGCCGGTCGACCATGCGCGCCGCGGTGACGAGCAGGACCCCGGCCAACGCCACCAGCGGCACGCGGCCGACCACACCGGAGAGCGCGGCCATCATCACGGCGAGCACGAGCGCGTGGCTCACCGAGGCGACCCTCGTCCGCGCGCCGCTGCGGACGTTCACAGCCGTCCGGGCGAGCGCCCCGGTCGCCGGGAGTCCTCCGAACAGGCCGGAGGCGACGTTCGCCAGACCCTGCCCGACCAGCTCGCGGTCGCTGTCGTGGCGCTCGTGATCCGTCATGCCGTCGGCGACTCGAGCGGACAGCAGGCTCTCCAGCGCGGCCAGCGCCGCGACCGCCACCGCCGCGGACAGCAGCGCGCCGCTCTGCGACAGGTCCGGCAGGGACGGTGCCGGCAGGCTCCGGGGCAGGGCGCCGATCCGGGCCACGTCGAGCCGGGCCAGCTCGGCGAGCGCGGTGACGGCGCCGACGGCCAGCAGTGCCGCAGGGATCGACCGATGGACGGCCGCCAGGCCCGTCATCAGCGCGATGGCCAGCACCAGCAGGCCCACGACGGCGATGTCGCCGGAGTCCATCGACCGGACGACGGCACGGACCGCCACCAGGGACGCGTTGGTGCCGTCGGGGGTCGGCACGCCCAGCGCGACGGGCACCTGCTGGGCCGCGATCACCACGGCGATGCCCAGCGTGAACCCCTCGACGACCGGCCACGGAAGGTAGGTGAGGAGCCGACCCAGACCCAGCACGCCGGCCAGGACCACGATGACGCCGGCCAGCACCGCGATCGCCGCGACCGCTCCGGCGCCTTGCTGGGCGACGATCGGCAGCAGCACCACGGCCATGGCACCCGTCGGCCCCGACACCTGCAGGTGAGAGCCGCCGAGCACCGCCGCAGCGACACCCGCCACGACCGCGGTCACCAGCCCTGCGCCCGCGCCCACCCCGGAGGCGACGCCGAAGGCCAGAGCCAGCGGCAGCGCCACGACGGCGACCGTGACGCCGGCGGTGAGATCGGCGGCCCAGCTGGTCCGCAGCTCTTGGTAGTCACGCGGACCGGGCAGCAGCCGGCCGAGGTGGCTGATGCCCCGACGAATGCCGGAGCGCACGGCCGCCCTCGAGGCGTCGCCGGGCCTCCGCGGGTCACGCCGCGGGGACGTGGTGATCCTCATCGACGACGTGCCCCCGCGCGCCGGTGAGGCTCGGCCACGTCCGACTCCTGCTCGAGATCCACGAGCAGGGCCTGGCTCTCCCGAAGCCCCGTGGCCAGCAGCTGCTTGGCCGTGACGAGCAGCTGGGACATCCGCGGGTCGCGCAGCGAGTAGTAGACGGTGCTGCGCTCGCGGCGAGGCACGACGACCTGCGCTCGACGCAGCACCGCGAGCTGCTGCGACAGGTGCGACATCTCGACGTCGAGCAGCTCCGCGAGCTCGCCCACCGGCCGTTCACCGTCGACCAGCACCTCGAGCACCCGCACGCGGATGGGGTGAGCCAGCGCCTTGAAGAGCTCGGCCTTGGCGTTCGCGACGGAGGCATGGCGTAGCGGCATGCCTCTCATCATAAGCGCTACTTGACAGATCCGTCACATAGCTAGACTGACACATCGCCCTCGCCTCACGTCCGTTGACCGCCCGGCACCACCGCGTTTCGCGCGAAACGCGGCACTTCAGGCCGGCGCGGTGCCGACGTTCGCGCGAAACGCGGGGTCAGCCGCGGGTGCGCACCAGGAGGGTGCCCGCGAAGCGGTCGTGCAGGCCGCGCTGGTCGCGGTCCCAGATCAGCGCCGGCAGCGCCAGCGACAGCAGCACGCTGCGCCCGAGCGCCTGCAGCAAGGACGCCGGTCCCCCGGCCTCGCGCACGACACGCAGGCCGAGCAGCCGGTGCCCGACCGTGCCGCCGGCCGTCCCGACCAGGAGCACGTTCTCGGCCGTGAACACCGCGAGCGTCGCCCACTGGTCGCCGCCGAAGAAGCCGAACGACACCAGCTGGCACAGACCCCAGTCCACGAGCAGGGCCAGCAGCCGACGTCCGAACCGAGCGATCGAGCCCCTGCCCTGCTCGGGCAGGCCGAGCCGCCGTCCCGGGTAGTCGCCGGGCTCGCGCGTCGCCTGCGCCGGGCCCTCGAGCCAGGAGCCGATCAGCCTGCGGTCCACCACGAGGCCAGCGTAGGCGCTGTCGTAACGTGGCCGAAACACGCGGGACACGGCCGGGAAACGGCGACTGCCTAACGTGCGGATCGCGGTCGACGCCACGGCCGGCCCGACGCCCAAGGAGGACGGATGTTCAGCTCTGCCGACGAGGTCATGTCGTTCATCAAGGAGCAGGAGGTCGAGTTCGTCGACATCCGGTTCTGCGACCTCCCGGGCGTCATGCAGCACTTCAACGTGCCCGCCGCGTCGGTGGACGAACGGTTCTTCGTCGATGGCCAGATGTTCGACGGGTCGTCGATCCGCGGCTTCCAGGCGATCCACGAGTCCGACATGAAGTTGATCCCGGACTTCGCCAGCGGCTACCTCGACCCCTTCCGCCAGCACCGCACCCTCAACCTCAACATGCACATCGTCGACCCGTTCACCGACGAGCCGTACAGCCGCGACCCCCGCGGCGTGGCGGCGAAGGCCGAGGCGTACTTGCGCTCCACCGGCATCGCCGACACGGCGATCTTCGCGCCGGAAGCCGAGTTCTACATCTTCGACGACGTCCGGTTCGAGACCAGGCAGAACGCTGGCTACTACTACATCGACTCCATCGAGGGAGCCTGGAACACCGGGCGCGTCGAGGACGGCGGCAACCTAGGCCACAAGACGCCGTACAAGGGCGGGTACTTCCCGGTCAGCCCGGTCGACCACTTCAGCGACCTGCGCGACAGCATCTGCCGGGTGCTCGACTCCCTCGGCCTGCAGGTCGAGCGCTCGCACCACGAGGTCGGGACGGCGGGCCAGGCCGAGATCAACTACCGGTTCGACGAGCTGTCCAAGTCCGCCGACAAGGTGATGCTGTTCAAGTACGTCGTCAAGAATGTCGCCCACGCGGCCGGCAAGACGGCGACGTTCATGCCGAAGCCGCTGTTCGGCGACAACGGCTCCGGCATGCACGTGCACCAGTCGCTGTGGAAGGACGGCGAGCCGCTCTTCTACGACGAGCGTGGCTACGGCGGCCTCTCCGACACCGCGCGCTGGTACATCGGCGGCCTGCTGCGCCACGCACCGTCGCTGCTGGCGTTCACGAACCCGACCACGAACTCCTACCACCGGCTGGTGCCCGGCTACGAGGCGCCGGTGAACCTGGTCTACTCGGCGCGCAACCGGTCGGCGTGCGTGCGCATCCCGATCACGGGCTCGAGCCCCAAGGCCAAGCGCATCGAGTTCCGCGTGCCCGATGGGTCGTCCAACCCCTACCTGGCGTTCTCGGCGATGCTGATGGCCGGCGTCGACGGCATCCGCAACCGCATCGAGCCGCCGGACCCGATCGACAAGGACCTCTACGAGCTGCCGCCCGAGGAGCACGCGTCGATCCAGCAGGTGCCCGGCACGCTGGCCGAGGTGCTCGACCACCTCGAGGCCGACCACGACTACCTGACCGAGGGCGACGTGTTCACCCCGGACCTCATCGACACCTGGGTCGAGTACAAGCGCAAGCACGAGGTGGACCCGATCCGGCTGCGCCCGCACCCGCACGAGTTCGAGATGTACTTCGACCTGTAAGGCCTTCACGCCAGCGATCGGGGTACCTGGTGATCGCATGCGGTCACCAGGTACCCCGATCTCGGCTCAGGCCGAGCGCGGACCCTGCTCGCGCACCTCCCGCACCTTGGCCATCGCGTCGCGCAGCTCACCCAGCCACGCATCGGCGTTGTCGCCGACCAGCCGGACGCACCAGGCGAGCGCATGGGCGCGGGACCGAGCGACGCCGCTCTCGACCAGGGTGTCGAGCACCTGGCGTTCCGGCTGGCGCAAGCGGGTCATCACCGGCACGGCCAGGTGCGTGAACAGCTCGGTCTCGCCGTCGGTGCGCACGCCCCAGGCGACCTTGCGGCCGAACCGGTGCTCGGCCTCCCGCGCGATCGCCATCCGGCGCTCGCGGGTCTCCTCGCGCCAGCCCTGGACCCGGCCGGCTGTTGCCTGCGCCCGCTCGGCGTCGGTGGCGCCGTCTGCCAGGGGCGGCGACGCCAGAGCGAGGATGACGGTGATCTCCTCGCGATCGACGGCGATGCCGGGTTCGCCGTCCTGCACCCATTCCTTCGGCAGCCGCCCGGTCACCCAGGCGCGAACCTCTCCTGTGGTTGTCATGTAATCATGATTACGCCGTTACGACCGCAAGCACCAGAGTCGGGCAGTAGGAATCTTCCCTCGATGGCCCGCCGGACGCCGGTCAGGTCCGCTCGGCCACGCGGCGCACCACGAGGACCGGGCAGGCCGACTCGTGCACGAGCCGGCGAGTCACCGAGCCGAGCAGCAGGCCGGCGAACCCGCCGCGGCCGCGCGAGCCCAGGACCAGGAGGCCGGCCGCCGACGAGATGTCCGTCAGCACCCGCGCGGGAGCCCCTTCCAGCACCCGGGTCGACGTCGCGAGACCCGGCCGGACGTGGCGCACCCGCTCGTTTGCGTCGCTCGCGACGGCCTCGGCCGCCAGCCGGTGCTCGTTCGCGGCACGTTCCTCCGGACTGGCGGTCGACCAGCTCACGCCCCAGCGACCCGGTGCCGCAGCCCGCCAGCAGCACACCACCACCAGCTCCGCCCCCGACCGCTCGGCGATGCCGGCCGCCTCCAGCAGCGCGGCGAGCGACGAGCGCGATCCGTCCACCCCGACGATCACCGGACGGCCGGTGCCGGCACGAGGCGGTGGCGCCCCACGCACTACCGCCACCGGGCACCTGGAGTGCACGGTGGTCGCGAAGGCCACGGAGCCGACCAGCCGGGAG
>Ga0070696_100002923_pt1 | contig 11353 bp, 4 predicted proteins | sample KBSK1253metaG_FD_65474 | JGI IMG/M metagenome (GOLD analysis project Ga0070696, IMG submission 65474) | Corn, switchgrass and miscanthus rhizosphere microbial communities from Kellogg Biological Station, Michigan, USA - KBS K1-25-3 metaG | ecosystem: Host-associated > Plants > Roots >... | reverse complement strand
CGCCACGGCGCGAATGGCTCGGTGTACGGTCATCGGAGGACCCCCACCTTGATCCGCTCGCTCACGCCGCCTCCTTCGATGACCGCCACGTAGACTCCGGGGCGCACGAGATCGCCCGTTCCGTTCCGGCCGTCCCACGCCACCTCGTTCAGCCCGCGCGCTCCGCCGGCCTGCCCCGACCCGAGCGCGAGCTCGCGCACCAGGCCGCCCAGGAGCGTGTAGATCGAGACCCGAACGCCGGCGTCCGCGGCGAGGCGATAGGAGAGGAGCACGTTCTCCCGTCCTGCCCGGAACGGGTTCGGATATCCGTGCGCCTTCGCGAAGAGCGTCACCGAGGGCGACGTGAGCGGCACGAAGGGCAGGCCGCCCGTGGCGCGGATCGAGACGGGGAACCCGCTCGCGTCGTCGCGCACGGAGACGTCTCCCTCCGCCGCGACGCGAAGGCCGACGGAGGAGGCGCTGGTGCCCGGGCGGAGCGTCACCTCGACGTGGACGGGGATCGGCGGCCCGTTCAGGAGGACCGGCGTGCCGAGCGTCAGGGTCACGGGATTCGACGCGCCGGGCGAAGCCTGCGCGAGCAGGTTCCCCACCGCGTCCCGAAGCGCGATGTCGGCGACCGAGGACGACGGGTTCGCCGCGGCCGCGCGGTCGTTCAGCACCGTGATCGAGAGCGCGATGAGCCGGGCGGAGGCCGCGCCTCCGGGCGGAACAAGTGGCTCGAACTCGAGCGTCCAGATCCGAAGCGGACCATCCTCCGGCGACACCTGGACCGGCGCGCCGGGATCGAGCCCGCGCATCTGGACGACCGCGAGGGGCTCGACGACCGCGACCTCCGCCGGAGGCGAGACCACCGTGACGCTCTCGGCTTGTCCCCATTCGGTGCCGTGGACGAACACGGTCACCGGATAGGGCTGGCTCGCCAGCGTGGAAGGCACGAGAGCCGCCGGGAACGTGAGCAGGGCTTGGGTCGCGGGCGCCAGCGTGAACGGCGCGCCCGACCCGAGCGCGACGACCGACTCGACGCCATCCGAGATCACGAGGCGCGTCGACGCGGGATCCACCACGATGGGCGACCCGCCGCCGTTACGGATCGCCGCGTCGATCGTGTAGGTCTGCCCCGCACGAAGCGTGTCGGGCGAGGCCGAGCCGGCCACGAACGCGAGCGCCGCGGGCGCCGAGGCGGTCAACGTTCCGGCACCGAGGGGCTCGGCGCGGAACTTCCCGTCCTCCGTTCCGCGCGCCTCGAGCGTCGCGGAACCGGTGCCCGGCGTGAGCGGCGAGCCGATCGGCGCCGCGCCGAAGAGGACGGCGAGCGATCCCTGGGCCGGAATCGTGTCGGGGGCCGACGCGGGAAGGAGCACGGTCGAAACCGGCGCGCCGATGGCGAGCCGCGTGCTCGGGTCGAGCGCGAACGGGGTATCGCCGGAGTTCGAGACCGTGACCGAGAGGGCCCACGACTGCCCGGCGCTCACGACCGACGGCGCCACCGGGGTCGTCACGGCGAGGAGGGCCGGATCGATCACGTCCACGCTGTCCGGCGCGAGCGGGATCGCGGCGGCGAAGGGCTGACCCGCTTCGGAGCCTCGGAGGACGAGCCAGGCCGCATAGCGTCCCTTCGACGCGGCGAGCGGGACCGCCAGCGAGTCGAACGCGAGGTCCGCAGTGCCGCCTCCGTTTACGACCGCGTCGGCAGCGAGCGGCGCCGTCAGGCTGTCCGCGGGCCCGCGCTCGAGCACGAGCCGGGTCGCGCCCCGGTCGAGGGTTACCGCGGCCGTCCCGCCGTTCATGACGCGCGCAACGGGACCGAAAACTCGGCCTCGGAGGTAGCGCGCGGGCGAGGTGCCCGCCGCCTGCGCCACGAGCTGAGCCGCGGAGACGACCTGGAAATCGAGCGTCGCCGCGTTCTGCGCGCTCACCGAGACGGCGCCGTAGGCCACCGTCGCGACGAGCCGAGCACCGACGATCGCGCCGGGTGTGATTCCAGAGGACGGCACCGAAACGGAGACCGCGAGCGAGGAGGCGCCGAGCGCGGGAAGCGTGGCGGGAAGCGGCGGCGAGGTTCCGTTCAACGTGAAGACGCCCGCCGTGGTCTGGAGCGAGACGCCGGTGATTGACGCCGCCGTTGCGGCCAGGTTCGAGACGTCGAACGTCAGGACGAGATTTCCGAAACCGAGCGGCACCGGGTTCGGAGACGCGCCCGCCCCGGCCACGGTCGCTCCCGCAACGTGGACCTGCGCTCCGGAGAGGCCGACGTAGAAGTCGAAGGGATCGCCGGTCGCATCGGTGCCGATCAGACGGAGAGCCGGCGCGTAGGTGCCGGGCGCCAGCGACGGGGAGATCGGTCCGGCCAGGAAGCGAAGCGTGTCGGCGACGCCGGCGCCGAGCGTGAGCGGTGCCACCGGCGAAGCCGCGAACGCTCCCGCGCCACCGCCGAAGCCGAGCAAGGACGTCGCACCGATCGTGACCGACCCGACGGTCGCGGTGTTCCGGACGAGGAGGCGGAAGGCCGCGCTCTGGCCCGGCGCCGTAACCGCCGGCGCGAGCGAGCCCGCGCCATAGGCGATCGTGGGCGGCGGCACGTAGGTGAAGGAGATTGCGCCCGACGCGCTCCCCGCGACGCTGGCGGCGCGGACCGTGTCGGGCCCCGCGATACTCGGGGCGACGAGCACCGCACGCGCGGTGTCGTCGGCGGCGGTCGCGATCTGGATCCCCGGCGCCGGCGAGGCGTCGGCAGCGAGCAGGGTCCCCGCCTGCGCGGACACGGTGAGGAGCGTCCCGGCAGGCACGACGTTCCCGAACGCGTCGCGCACGGGACCGAACGCGATCGTTGCCCGGCTCCGGCCGTCGGCCGTGAGTTCGGTGCGCGACGCGGACGTGGCGATCGAGCCGGCCGGCGCCGCGGGCAGGACCAGGATCGGCCCGGCGCTGTCCGAGAGGGTGCTCGCCGCGAGCGCGGCGGTCAGGGTCAACGTGTCCGCGAGGGTCGCGGTGGCGAACGTTTCGAACGATCCGCCCGCGAGGCCTCCGAACGCGGGCGCAAAGGCGACGGCATCGGTCGCTCCCGCGACCACCGTGCCCGAGTCGGCAACGGCCAGGTTCCCGAAGGCGTCGAGCGCCTGGACGCGGACGCGGGCCGGCACGCCCGCGGTCCAGGTCATGGCGTCGGGAACGATCCGAAGCGCGGCGATCGCGGACGTCCCGACGGACGCCCGGATGCCGACCGGCGCGATGGTTGTGCCGCGGGCGAAGATCGAATCGGCCGCCGGCGCCGAAGCCGGCGCGCGGTAGCGAATCGCGATGGTCCCGGCGGCGTCGGTGAGGCCGACCTGGGAGGCTCCGCTTCCCGTGGTTCCGCCGAGGGACTCGAGCGTTCCCGAGATCGGCGTGCCGAGGTAGAGCGTGACGCTGGTGCCCGGCGCCGTGTTTCCAAACGCGTCGCGCGCCGTCGCGGTGACGGTCGCGGTCTGTCCGGCGGCGAGGCCGAACGATCCGGGCGCCAGCGCAAGCGAGACCGCGGTGTCGGGCGAGGCGCTCGCCGTGAAGGTGACCTCCACGGAGGGGGCGGCGACGAGCCCGGCGCGGTAGAAGTTCGACCCTCCGGCGATGGTTCCGACGCGCGCCACGTCGCACGTGGCCACGCCGGAGGCGTTGGTCGTCGCGATCGAGTCGGGCGCGCCGCCTGCGATCGCGTCGATCGAGCCGTTCCCCAAGGTCACGCGGTACGCGACCGCCGCGCCGGGCGCGGCGTTCCCGAAGACATCCAGCGCGACCACCCGGAGCGGCTGCGCGAGCGGGTGCGCGACCACCCCCGTCTGGCCGTTCCCGCTCAGGATCGCGAGCGTCGCGGGCGGAGCGGCCACCACGGCGACGTTGCCCGATTCGTCGAGCGGAAGCGCGGGAACCGCGGCCGAGGCGCGGAGTCGGATGGTCTCGACGCGCGTTCCGCGAACCCGCACGGTCGCGACGCCCGAATCCGCCGCGACGAAACCGTACACGGCACCGTCCCCGCTGGCGCTGTCGGAGAGCGCGCCCGCGGCGCCTCCACCCAGCGACCAGGAGATCGAATCCGGCAGCGTGGACGTGGTTCGGAGCCAGACCGAAGGCGTCGCTCCGAGCGCGACGTTTCCGAACGCGTCTCGAAGCGTGAGCGTCACGTCGAGTGGCGCGCCCGCGACGACGGATGGCCCCGCCTCCGCGATCGTGACCGAGGCCGGGGCCCCGGAGACGATCGCGACCGAGACGGTGTCCGCGGCGATCGAATCGCTGGCGGCGCTTCCCGGCGCGAAGAGCCTCGTGGCGAAGCCCCCCGGCGCGCTTCCTGCCCGGAGCGTGAAGGTCGCCCGGCCGGCGCCATCGGTGGTCGCGGCGGCAGGAGACACGGTTCCGCCGCCGGAGACGATGGCCGATGCGAGCGAGCCGCCCGGAATCGCATTTCCGTTCGCGTCGTAGAGCGTCGCGAGAACCGTCGTGGAATCGCCGGCCGCGAGCGTCGCCGCGCCGGGAAGTCCCGCGATCGCGCGCCAGGGCGCACCGGGCGAGACCGCCGCCGGCCCGTAGACGGCCGACCGCCCGGAGTCATCCGCCGTTTCGATCGTGAGCGGGACCGCGAGCGTCGGGGTGAACGCCACGGCCGCGCTGCCGTTCAGGAGCGCCACCGAATCGGGAAGGAGTGCCGCGCCTCCCGTCGCGGCCGGACGGAGGATGTCCCCCGACCGGTTCGGCATCGCGTTTCCAAAGGCGTCCCTGGCTTCGATCGTCAGCGAACCCGCGACGCCCGCCGTCAGCGGGGGCGCCGGCCCGCTCACCACGTAGTGATCGAGCGCGCCGGGCGTGAAGAGGATCGGCGCCGCGTCGTCGAGAAGAACGCCCCGCGACGGAACCGCGGCGTGCGCGGTCGCGCTCCCGGTCCCGGTGGATACGATCGAAAATCCAAGCGCGCCCGACGCGTCGGTCGCCGAGGCGAGGGGCGTGATCGTGACCGGGATGCCGGTCGCCGAGACGTCGATCGAGTCGGCCGGGAAGAAGGCGATGGCGTGCCCCTGGGCGTCGCGAAGCGTCACCGTCGCGGCGCTCCCGGGGGGGCCGGCCGAGACGGGCGAGGCGGCCGCGACGGACGACCGGCTCGCGTCGACGTTTCCGGGCACGAGGCGAACCGTCGCGTTCCCGCTCGAGGCGCCGCGAACGGACGTGGCGGTGAGGCTCGCCACGCCAAGCGAGTCGCCGCCGAAGAGGCTGAACGCGATGGAGCCGCCGGAAGCCGCCACTTGAACGCCCGGCGTGACGGGATCCACATCGGGCGAAGCGATGGTTCCAAGCGTCGTCGCGACCGTGTAGCGCTCCCCGTCTTCGACCACGTTCCCGTTCGCATCGGCGAGGCCCGAGGCGGTGATCAGGCGGACGGAGGCGCTGTCGGCCGCGAGTGAATCCGGGGCGAAGACGAGCGAGATCGCGCCCGCGGGGGGCCCGGCGATCAGGACGAGCACGGCGGACCCGGTCGCGGTCCCCTGCTCCGACGCGACCGAGATCGAGCCCAAGCCCTTCACCGAGCCCGCGCGCACGCGACCCGAGATCGTGCCGCCGGAAACGGCGATCCATTGCGCTCCCGGCGCCCCGCCATCCTCATCGGTCGTGACGGTCACCGAGGTACCGGTCGCGAGAAAGCGCTGCCCTGCGGCCACGGCGTTTCCAAAGGCGTCGCGCACGACGCCCGACGTCACGGCGGTCGAGTCGACCCCGTCCGCCGTCAGCGTGTCGGCCGCGACGGTGAGCACGATCGAGCCCGACGGAACGTTCGGCGACGTGAAGACAGGCGCCGCGGCGGTGCCCAGGAACGGCGCCGCGCCGTTGGCGTCGATCGCGCGGATCCTTCCCGCGGCGACGGTCGTCCTGGGATCGGTGAATCGGAACCGGGTGGAATCGAGGCCCGCCGGAATCGTGACGGCGAAGATCTCGTTCCCCGGGTTCCCGGCGAAGTCGTGGAACGAGCCCTCGGCGCGGTCGGTCCAGAGGGTCAATTCCTCGTCCGCGGAGACCGGCGTGCGGTTTCCGAACATGTCGAAGACGGTGGCGGTGACCGATTGCGGCACGCCCGCGGTCAGGCGGAGCGTGTCGGGAGAGAGGAGCGCGTGGTCGGGGGGCGCCGGCGCGACGAAGACGCGCCGCCGCGGCGAGGATTCGATGCCCGACACCGTGTCGCGCGCGGCGAAGAAGAAGAGCCCGGACCGCCGGGCCGTCCGCGGTCCGCTCCAGTATCCGAACGAGAGCGACTCGGTGTCGTCCACGAGGTCGGGATCCGCGAGCACCGGGCCCAGCGAATCGGCGTAGGCGACGAAGCGGATCACGGCCGAGGCGCCCGGACCGGAGGTGACGCGATTCAGGTCGGCGTCGAGGGCTTCTGCCGTGGCGGCGAAGGGCGCTCCCGCCACGGCCGCCGGAGCGGCGGTCATGGCGAGGCGTGCGAGCGCGCCGTGCGTGACGGAAATGGCTCCGGTCGAGTCGTGCCAGGCGCCGCTGTCCGCGGTCGCGAAGCCGCTCCCGAGCGCGGTCAGCGTGAGCACGGTCCCCACACCGTTCGGTGGTGCGGCCGAGCCGATGGCGCCCGTCAGGCCCCAGGAACCACCGACGAAGCGCGCCGAGTTGCCGTACTTGTCGTAGCCGCGAAGGTAGAGATGCGTCGTGTCCTGGTCGGTCGTGCGCGAGAGATCGACGACCGTCTGCAGGGCGGCGTTCACGATGCGCACGCTGGTCACGACGTCCGGCACGACGGAGACCGACGGTGAAGACGCGATCGGTTGGAGCGCGCCGAGATTCTGCGGATCGCTCAGGACCTGGAAGACGGCCGTCGCGGGGGCCACGGTGTCCGCTCGGGCGGAGGCGGGACCGCCTCCGCGTCCGTAGATGACGCTGACCGCGGTGCCGGTCGTGAACTGATTCGACGGCGTGCCGAGCCGGAGTCGAATCGACTGGCCCGACGTCGTGATGGTCGCGACGTAGGTCGAATTGGCGGGCTTGACCCAGCCGGCGGCCGTGGAGTCGACGAGCTGCGGCGCGGTCCACCCCGGCGGGACGACGATCTCGATCCATCCGCCCGTCGGGTGGGGCGCGAAGTTCTCCGCCGCCACATAGGTGATGGTCCAGGTCCCCGTCTTCCCGGCCACGATGGAGTTGGGCGGCAGGATGGAGGCGGTCCCGGATCCGGCGCCAGCCTCTGCCAAACCGACGCAAAGCGAGAGCGAGGCGACAGCGAATGCTGCGCCCGCGAGAATGCGGAGGACGACGGGGACGCCCCGCACGGGGCGCGCTCGTCGCGCGTGAACGACTCGGATCATCTGCCTCGGGCTTGCGGGTGGGCGGCCGTGGTGTTGCGTCCCTGGGACTTAGCTACCCTGGAGAGGGCAATCCCCATGCCACGGAGGCCCGATTCGGCCACGATGCGCGAGCCGTTAAGCGCGGGCGCCGGCGATGCTTATAACGTATGTTCCGGGAAGCGGTTCGGCAGGCGTTGGGCGGTGGGGCCACGATCGTGCGAATTGCACGATCGGGATTGTTTTCGTCACGAGTCGGCCGGTCTTTGGCCGATCGAAAAGGAATGAGCGGCCGGTGCTATCCGCCGCCGGCGACCGTCGCTATCCGCGAGGGCCGCGGATCTCCCCGACCACCTTGCCCCGGTCCGCGGGCGGGACCAACTCGACGGTCGGGTGGTCCAGCGCCTTCCGGTTCGCGAGCCCGATGAACGTCACCTGAATGATCGTGGCGACGGCCATCACGCCGAGCCCCGCGTCGAAGACCGGCTTGAGCTGATGGCGGGTGAGATCGGTCCAGAACGCGAGGCCGAGGATGAGGAGCCCCACGAGCGACGTCGTGAAGACGCCGGTCAGCTTGCCGAACACCGTCGGCTCGATGCGCACCGGCCCGTAGAAGAGGTAGAGATAGGCCGTTCCGAAGACGAGAAGCGCATAGCGCGCCAGGATGAGACTGGCGACCCACCACGGCAGCTCCCCGACCTGGGCCAGCGTGACGAAGACGGTCGCGTTGAACGCGATGTCGACGACGGGATCGAGGACCTTCCCGATCCGGGACTCCAGGGACAGGGCCCGCGCCAGGACGCCGTCCAGCACGTCGGTGAGCGCGCTTACGAAGAACACGCAAAACCCGACCAGCCAGAGCCGGTGCGTGAGGAAGAGGACGATCGCAGGGATCGAAACGAGACGCAGAAGGGTCAGCGTGACCGGAAACGGCAGGCGCTTCATCGCCGGGCCGTCGCCCGGCGGCGCCATCAAGCCGATGTGGGCCAGGATCCAGAACGAGGCCCCGAGGAGGAGCGCGCTCGATCCCAGCAGGTACGAGACGCCGAAGTAACCGCCGTAGCGGGCGGACAGAAAGAGCGCCGCTCCGAATTGGAGCGCGAAGAGGAGGAACGCCGTGGCCGCGACCGAGCGGACCAGTTCGGCCTGGCGCGGGAGCCGCTGCGCGACGCGGGAGACGATGCCGCGCGCGTAGACCGCGATGGCCGCCGGCTTGAACCCGGCGCTTCGGACCTCGTGGAGCAGGTCCTCGGGGAGCATGGTCCTAGGGCACCTTCAGCGTCGCTTCGGCCAGAGACCGCTCTTGACCGTACTGCTCTTCCGAGAGCCCGTAGGCCTCGAGCGTCTGCGGCTTCGACTGACGATAGAGGGCGTACGCCTGGACGGTGATCGGCCGCTTCGCCCCCTCGGTCGGGATGTCGTAGCGCACGCGCGCGGCGCCTCCCGCCTTGATCCTGCGATCGCTGAGTATCTTCACGGCATTCCACGTGTCGGCGGGCCACGTCCCGAGCTCGTCCGCGAGCACGAGCCCGAAGATCGAGACGCTCCACTCCGAGAAGGGATCGTTCTCCCAGAGGATCTTTCCGGCCGCGTCGAGCGCCCGGACGCGGATCAGGACGAGGTTCTGGTCGTTTCCGGTCGGCATCGAATGGCCCCAGCCCGAGTTCGTGAGCGTCGCGTAGACGCGGACGGAATCGCGACCGCTCCGGGCGCCGGTCAACGCGAGCTTGGCGGCATGCGGGCGGGCCGCGGCGAGCGCATCGTGGTCGAACGAATGGTCCGCCACGCGCGGCCGGGTCGGCCCGTCGCTCGAATTCGGTCCGGGGTGGCCCGGCATGTGGCAGGAGTGGCATGTGACCCCCTGCTTCGCGTAGACAGACCGTTGCCACTCGCCATAGGTGTCCGCGATCTTCACGCCGTGCTGATTCTTGTAGGTGTGGCAGCTGCCGCAGTACTCGGACTTGAGGAGATAGCCGGAGTACGCGGACTTGTGCGCCGGCGTCACGGTCGGCGTTCGGATCGTGCCCTGATACGCGGTCACGTCGAGCGAGTACGGCGGAACGCCCTTCGGGTCGCCGGCGTCGCGGATCGAGTGACAGTAGACGCACGCGACGCCTTCCTTCGAGACCTCGCGGATCCCCTCGAAGTCCTGCGTCACGAAGGACGCCGTCTCGTGGCAGGGACCGCACGCGATCATCGTCGCGCCGCGCGTCTGCTTCAGAGAATAGAAGTACATGCGCCCGAAGAGTTCGTTCCGGTTCCGATCCGCCCTCGAATGCGCCGAGCGTTCCCACTGCTCCGTGATGTCCAGGTGGCACGTCTTGCAGGTGGTCGCGGATTGGAGATTCAGGTCCGACCGCATGAGCGGCGGCGGGGTGTAGCCGAAGGCGACGCTCGCGATCGCGGTCGAAGCCGCAACGACGAGGGCGATGGAGGGGAGGGAGAGGTGGCGGATCGATCGCAAGGTGACGAGATGGTAGCGCGGCGGGGGAGAAACGGTCAAGGCGCGGAGCGCAGGGGACGCAGGGGACCATGGCGGAGCAGGTCGGCGGCGATCGTCCCGAGAATCTTCGCCCCCGCGCGAACGGAGCCCGTCAACGTCCCCGAAATCTTCGACCGACCGATCCGCCGCCTGTAGCGCACCGGGATCTCCACGCCGCGGAGGCCGGCGCGCGCCGCCTTTACCTGCATTTCCACGGTCCAGCCGAAATCGGGGTCCTGCATCCGGAGTGAGACATATGCGTCCCACCGGATCGCCCGAAACGGCCCGAGGTCGGTCCAGCGAACGCCGTAGAGGACGCGGAGGAGCCTCGTGGCCACCCAATTCCCGAATCTGGCTTGCGGCGTGAGCGCGCCGGGCTCTGGGGAGCCGAGGACCCGAGATCCGATCACGAGGTCGGCCTGACCGGCAGCGATCGGCGCCAAGATGTTCGCGGCCTCGGCAGGATCGTCGCTCAGGTCCGCGTCGAGAAAGAGCACCGCGTCGGGAGGATCGGCCGCGACGGTCTCGAGCGCCTTCAGGCACGCCGCGCCGTATCCGCGGCGCGGCTCCGAGACCACGATCGCGCCCACGGCCAGAGCGGCTTCCCGCGTCCCGTCGCTCGATCCGTTGTCGCAGACGACGACGCGGCGGATCAACCCCGCGGGAAGGGATTGGATCACGAGACCGATCGATTCCGCTTCGTTCAGAGCCGGAATGACGGCGTCGACGATCACGCCCGCTTCAACGCGGCGCGTGCCGCGGCGAGCCTCGCCAAGGGGACGCGGAACGGGCTGCACGAGACGTAGTCGAGACCGGTCTGCTCGAAGAAGGCGATCGACGAGGCATCGCCGCCGTGCTCGCCGCAGATTCCGATCTTGAGTCCGGGCCGGGAACGCCGCCCCGCGAAGCAGGCCCGCTGGATGAGCACGCCGACGCCGGGAAGGTCGAGGGAGACGAACGGGTCTTGCCGGAGGACGCCGGCGCTCACGTACTCCGGGAGGAAACGCCCCGAGTCGTCGCGCGAATAGCCGAACGTCATCTGCGTGAGGTCGTTCGTGCCGAACGAGAAGAAGTCGGCGTGCTTGGCGATCTCGTCGGCCAGGACGGCCGCGCGCGGCACCTCGATCATGGTGCCGATCGTGTAGGAGATCGTCACGCCGAGGCGGCGCATCACGTCGGCGGCCACCGCCTCCACTTCGGCGCGTTGGCGGCGCAGCTCCTCGGCGTCGCCCACGAGGGGGATCATGATCTCCGGCTGGACCGGCTTTCCCGCCTTGCCGGCCTGAGCCGCCGCCTCGAAGACGGCGCGCGCCTGCATCCGGGTGATCTCAGGGTGGAGGATGCCGAGCCGGCAGCCGCGGAATCCGAGCATCGGGTTGAACTCGTGCAGCTCCTCCACGCGCGCGAGCGTGCGCTCGAGGTCCCGGCGCCGCGGATCGTTCTTGGGAGCGCGCTTCCGCCCCCGGATTTCCTCGAGGAGGTGCTCGCGCTTGGGGAGGAATTCGTGGAGCGGCGGGTCGAGCGTTCGGATCGTGACCGGCGCCCCCTCCATCGCGAGGAAGAGACC
>Ga0070696_100002922_pt1 | contig 11356 bp, 11 predicted proteins | sample KBSK1253metaG_FD_65474 | JGI IMG/M metagenome (GOLD analysis project Ga0070696, IMG submission 65474) | Corn, switchgrass and miscanthus rhizosphere microbial communities from Kellogg Biological Station, Michigan, USA - KBS K1-25-3 metaG | ecosystem: Host-associated > Plants > Roots >... | reverse complement strand
ATGTACCTGCTGCCGGACACGGTGAACCTCCTCAAGGACAAGTTCCTGAACGAGCTCAAGCCCGGCACGCGCATCGTGTCGCACGACTATCCGCTTACCGGCTGGATCCCGGAGAAGTACGTGCAGATGGACCTCGATGACAAGGTGCAGATCAGCGGCGTGACCACCACCCTTATCTACCTGTACGTGGTGCCGGCCAAGGTCGCCGGCAAATGGAGCGCGCAGATGCCCTTCGCTGTGGCGAAGCAGGCGACGCTCTCGCTCAAGCAGCAGCTCACCCGCGTCTCGGGCAGCGCGCGGCTCGACGGCAAGGAGGTGCCGCTCGAGGACGTGAGACTGCGCGGGGACCGGATCAGCTTCCGCCTCGCGGGCCGCCGCGGCGACTTCAGCGGGCAAGTGAAGGGCAACACCATAGAGGGCGTGGTGGAGAGCGGCACCGTGAAGTCGCCCTGGAGCGCCACCCTCGGCGGATGAAGCTCGCGCTGACGTTTGAAACGCTGCGCATCGAAAGGAGGTCTATTTCAGCACCCCGGTCAAGGCCAGGCTGGAAAAGGACGCCTCCCAGATCGTGGCGCCAGGAACGGTCTGCTTCTGGACCGAAGGCGACGCCCTCGCCCTGCCCTACGGCCCTACCCCGATCTCGAGCGACGAGCGGCCCAAGCTCGCCAGCCGCTGCAACGTGCTCGGGCGCGTCGTCGGCGACCCGCGGCGCCTTGCTGCCGTGAAGGCCGGCGAAAGCGTTACCGTCGAGAGGCTTTGATGGAGCGAAAGCGCGTCAATTCCTCCAAGCTGCGCTCGGTGGGCTACGACGAGAAGACCCGTACCCTCGAGGTCGAGATGTCCAACGGCCAGGTGTTCCAGTACGGCGGGGTCTATCCCGAGGTCTACCGCCGCTTCATGGCCGCGCCCAATCCGACCACATTCTTCGACGACAAAATCGCAGAGGAGTACGCCGCGAAGCGGGTGTGATCGCTGCTAAACTAGCGCCAAGAACACTTTGGGGGGTACATGCGGCGCCTGGGGATAAGCACACTGCGGGTTCTCCCGTACCCGGCCCTCATTGTCTCCCTGCTCGGTGTTCCCCTGCCGGGGCAGGCCGCGGCGGCGGCGCCGGAATTCGCGCTGCAGCAGATCACGAGCGCGGAATTCGGCAGCCTGCGCAGCATCGCCGGGTGGCTGCGCCAGTCGGGCCGCGACGGCTTCGTCGGCGCCGACGTGGCCGACGTCATGGGCATCCCCCGGCTGCAGACGGAAGACCTGCTCGAGGCGCGCCAGCGGGGCTTTCGCAACGCCGACGAGCTGCGCATCGCGCAGATCTCGGCCGACGACAAGCGCGATTTTCTGCTGTTCATGGTGCAACAACCGGACGACCAGGTGTACTTCTATTTCTCCACCGTGCGCGAGGGCCTGAAGAAGGCTTTCGTCTCCATCCCGAGCAAGAACCTCGTGCTGCCCCTGGACCCGCTCGAGGCCGAGACGCGCTTTCGCCAGGAAGTGCGCTACTGGGGCGAGCGCATCGAGGGAAGGTAATGGAAGCCGAGCGCGTCAACCAGATCGCCTCCAGTCTCGCCGACCTCGAGAAACGGTCCAACGAGCTGCGGAGGTATCTTTGACCTCGAAGGCAAACAGAGCAGGCTTTCAGTCGTAGAGCAGCTTTTGGCCGACCCCGGCGTCTGGGGCAACCAGAAGCGGGCGCAAGAGCTCGGCAGAGAGAAGAAAGCGCTCGATTCAACCGTTGCGGCGCTGGTATCGATCGCCTCGGGTATCAGGGACGCAAGAGAGCTCTTCGACATCGCGCGGCCGGAGAACGACGACGCCACGCTCGTCGGCGTTGCATCCGACATAGCGAAGTTCGAAAGCGACGTCGCGGCGCTGGAGTTCCGCCGCATGTTCTCCAATCCACTCGACCCGGCGAGCTGCTTCATGGACATCCAGGCCGGCGCCGGAGGCACCGAGGCGCAGGACTGGGCGCAGATGCTCATGCGCATGTACCTCAAGTACTGCGACCGCAAGGGCTTCGGCGCGGAGATTCTCGAGCAGACGCCCGGGGAAGTGGCCGGCATCAAAAGCGCCACGCTGAAAATCACGGGCGACTACGCCTATGGCAGCTTGCGCACCGAGAACGGCGTGCACCGCCTGGTGCGCAAGAGCCCCTTCGACTCCAACGCGCGCCGCCACACTTCGTTCGCAAGCGTGTTCGTGTATCCCGAGGTCGACGAGTCGATCGAGGTCGAGATCAACCCGGCCGACCTGCGCGTCGACGTCTACCGCGCCTCCGGCGCCGGCGGCCAGCACGTCAACAAGACGGAGTCGGCGGTGCGCATCACCCACCTCCCCACGGCCATCGTGGTGCAGAGCCAGAACGACCGCTCGCAGCACAGGAACCGCGCCGAGTGCATGGCGATGCTGAAGTCGCGGCTCTACGAGCTCGAGCTGCGCAAACGCAACGCCGAGCAGTCCAAGCTCGAGGCGGCCAAGACCGACATCGAGTGGGGCCACCAGATCCGCTCCTACGTGCTCGACCAGGCGCGCATCAAGGACCTGCGCACCGGCGTCGAGAAAGGCGACACGCAGCGCGTGCTCGACGGCGAGCTCGACGACTTCATCACCGCGAGCCTCAAGCAGGGAGTCTGAGTGGAAGAAGACAACAAGCTCATCGAAGAGCGGCGCGAGAAGCTGAAGGCGCTGCGCGCCAAAGGCAACGCTTACCCCAACGACTTCCGCAAGCACGACCTGGCGTCGTCTCTGCACGCCTCCTACGGAGGCATGAGCAAGGAGGAGCTCGAGAAGGCCAGGCGTCCCGCCGTCGTCGCAGGGCGCATGGTGCTCAAGCGCGTGATGGGGAAGGCGAGCTTCGCCACGCTCCAGGATGGCTCAGGCAGGATTCAGGCCTACATCACTTCCGAGCTTCCCGGATATGAAGACTTCAAGCACTGGGACCTCGGAGACATCGTGGGCGTGGAGGGCCACGCTTTCAAGACGATGAAGGGCGAGCTCACCGTGCACGCGAGCGGCATCCGCCTGCTCGCCAAGGCGCTGCGCCCGCTGCCGGAGAAGTTCCACGGCCTCACCGACCAGGAGAGCCGCTACCGCCAGCGCTATGTCGATCTCATCGTCAATCCGGAGGTGCGGCAGATCTTTGAAAAAAGATCGCAGATCGTTCAGAGCCTGCGTGATGTGCTGCGCTCCGAGGGTTACCTCGAGGTCGAGACGCCGATGATGCAGCCGATCCCGGGCGGCGCGGCGGCGAGGCCGTTCAAGACGCACCACAACGCCCTCGACCTGGAGCTGTACCTGAGGATTGCCCCGGAGCTCTATCTGAAGCGCCTGGTGGTCGGCGGCATCGAGCGGGTGTTCGAGATCAACCGCAACTTCAGGAACGAGGGCATCTCGACGCGCCACAACCCCGAGTTCACGATGCTCGAGTGGTACTGCGCCTACCAGGACTGGAACTACATGATGGCGCTGACCGAGAAGCTGGTGCGCACCGCCGCCGGTGTCCCGCAGGTCCAGTACCAGGGCAAGACCATCGAGCTCGAGAAGCCCTTCGCACGCCTTTGCATTCCCGAGGCGATCCGCCGCCAGGGAATCGAGGGCGATCTGCGCGATCGCGCGTTGCTCGCAAGAAAGCTCGCAGAGATGAAAGTGGAAATGAAAGGCGAGCAAGGCTGGGGCGCGCTGCAGCTCATGCTGTTCGAGGCCGTGGCCGAGAAGCATCTGATCCAGCCGACCTTCATCACCGACTTCCCCGCCGAAGTGTCGCCGCTCGCGCGGCGGCGCGACGCGGATCCGGAGCTTACCGACCGCTTCGAGCTCTTCATCGACGCGAAGGAGATCGCCAACGGCTTTTCCGAGCTGAACGACCCGGAAGACCAGGCAGCGCGCTTCCAGGAGCAGGCGGGGCTGAAGGCGGCCGGCGACGCCGAGGCGATGTACTACGACGCCGACTACATCCGCGCCCTCGAATACGGGCTTCCCCCCACATCGGGTGCGGGAATGGGCATCGACCGGCTGGTGATGCTTCTGACCGACAGTCCGAGCATCCGCGATGTCATTCTTTTCCCCCATATGCGGCCTGACGCCTGACTGACGGCCGGGTAACAACCGGTAACACTCGCTTACCGCAGCGGCAGGGCGAAATTTGTAACCTGTGCGTGTTCGATGAACTAAGGAGAACAACGCAATGGAAACGAAAGCCCGCCTCCACCCGCTGCTCACCGCGGCGGCGATTTCGGTCACGGTCTTCTCGGCGGTCGGCGTGGGAGCGCTGACAGGCATCATCCCCACCTCTTTCGGCTCGCAGAAGCCGGAGACGCCGGTGCAGGAGCAGAGCGCGCTGCAGGTCCCGGCCGAGGTGGCCCAGCCCGTCGCGCCCGAAATCACGCCGCCGGTTCCCGCGAAGAAGAAAGCCCCGGTGAAGCACGCGGCGGCGAAGCCGCGCCCGAGCACCCCCGTGGCCTATAACGATTACGGCACGCCTCCGCCCCCGCCGCCCGCGCAGGCGCCCGCCCAGGCAGTCGAAACGCCCAAGCCGGTGGCGCAGCTGGGTAACCTCGCCACCATCCAGGCGGTGCGCGAAGTGAAGGAAGACGGCCAGCATACTGCGCTCGGACCGATCGCCGGCGGCATCGCCGGCGCCGTGCTCGGCGACCAGGTCGGCAAGGGCCACGGCTCGCGCAAGGTCCTCACGGTGCTCGGCGCCGCGGGCGGCGCGTTTGCCGGCCGCGAGGTCGAGCAGAAGGCGCGCGCCGCCACGCACTGGGAAATCGACGTGCGCCGCGACGACGGCGTGCAGCAAACCGTGCGCAGCGACGTCGCCCCGCCCTACCAGGCGGGCCAGCGTGTGAGGCTGGTGGATGGAAAGTTGCAGCCCGCGTAACGAGAGCTAGAGCTTCAGAAACACCAACCCTGCCAGCACCGCGCCGGTGGCGACAAGCCGCCGGCGCGTCAGTTTTTCTCTCAGCACCAGCGTCGCGAGCACCGCGGCGAAGATCACCGAGGTCTCGCGCAACACGGCGACCAGCGCCACTGGCGCGCGCGTCATGGCCCAGAGCGCGACGCCGTACGAGCCCACGCTGCAGGCGCCCCCGGCGAGCGAGCGCAGCCAGTGCCGCCCGAGGTAGCGCGGCACCACACGGCCGCGCCTTGACATGCCCATGGCGATGATCACCACCGCGTTGGCGGCGAAGAACCAGAGCGCATAGCTGACCGGCGCAGCCGAGGCGCGCGCCCCCTCGGCGTCGATCAGGGTGTAGGCGCCGATCACCACGGCATTGGCGAGCGCGAAGGCGCTCGCGCGCCGGTCGTGCGAGCCCGAGGCGAAAGCGAGGATCCCGCCGCACACGAGCAGCACGCCGAGCCACTCGGTGCGGCGCAGAACTTCCGCGAACACGAGCGCGCCGCTCGCCGCTACGACCATCGGGCCCCCGCCGCGCATGATCGGATAGACGTAAGAGAGCTCGCCGTAGCGATAAGCGCCGGCGAGGAACAGGAAGTAGAGGATATGCACCGCCGCCGAGCCCGCGAGCCAGGGCCACGAGGCCGGCGCGGGCAAGGGAAGAAAAGGAAGCACGAGCAAAGCCCAGACCCCCGATCCGGCCGCGACCGCGTAGGTGTCGAGCTCCTTGTCCTCGGATGCCTTGACCAGCGTGTTCCATGCGGCGTGCAGCAGCGCGCCGCCCAGGACGGCGAGCGTCACCGGCAGCGTGAGCTCCATCAGATGCTCAGCCGATCACCTGATGGAGCAGCGGGCCCATGCGCTCGACCGCGGCACGGCCCTCGTCGATCGCCTCCTTCGCCCGGTGGTAGTCCATGGTGGCGAAGTCGGGCAGAAGCGGCGTGATCAGCACGTCCGCCGGGTCGCCCGAGAGGCGGCTTCTTGCGACACGCATCTCCACCACGTCGAGCGCGGTATTGAACACCTCGAAGATGGAGGGAATGAGGGGGCGCTCCTGCGCCTTGGAGGTCTTCTCGACCCAGCCCGGGCGCAGGCGCGCCAGCCATCCCGGCACCTCACGCGGCGCGACCGCCCGGCCGCGCTCGCGGTATGGCCCGAGCTTCCCCCAGCTAAGATCGATGGCGATCACGATCTCCGCGCCGAGGGCGCGGCACATCGACACCGGCACCGGGTTGACGAGGCCCCCGTCCACCAGCACCACGTCGTCGCGGATGACCGGCGTAAAGAGCCCCGGCAGCGCGCAGGAGGCGCGCACGGCGTCGAGCAGGTTGCCGTGCTGCAGCCACAGCTCGCGCCCCGAGTAGAGCTCGGTCGCCACCGCCCCGTAGGGAATCGGCAGGCTGTCGATGTCGCGGTCCTCGAAGATGGTGCGAAAGAGCGTGAACAGGCGCTGTCCGCGGATCAGCCCGCCGCGCCAGGTGAGGTCCATGAGGCGCACCACCTTGGTCCACGCGAGCCCCGTGACCCACTCCTCCAGGCGGTCGAGCTCGCCGGAGGCATAGGCCGCGCCCACCAGCGCGCCGATGGACGTGCCGCAGACGAGGTCGGCCTTGATGCCGCGCTCCTCGAGCGCGCGGATCGCGCCGATGTGCGCCCAGCCCCGGGCGCTGCCGGTGCCGAGGGCGAGCCCGATGCGGGGTTTGCGGCGCATGTTCAAAATCCTAACCCGCTTACGCCCGAACCTACGCGGAACAACTTCGCTAGGCGCGCTCGAAGATCGCGGCGATGCCCTGACCGCCGCCGATGCACATCGTCACCAGCGCATAGCGCTTGTTGGTGCGCTCGAGCTCGTAGAGCGCCTTCACGGTGAGGATGGCGCCGGTCGCGCCGATCGGGTGGCCGAGGGCCACCGCGCCGCCGTTGGGATTCACCTTCGCCGGATCGAGGCCGAGATCCTTGGTCACCGCCATGGCCTGCACCGCGAAGGCCTCGTTGGATTCGACGAGATCCATGTCGGCGGGCTTGAGGCCGGCCTTCTCGAACACGAGGCGCACCGCCGGGATCGGGCCGAGGCCCATCAGCTGCGGATCTACACCGGCGTGCGCGTAGGCCACCAGGCGGGCCATTGCTTTCAGGTTTTGCTTTTTTGCGGTCTGTGCTTCCATCAGCACGACCGCGGCACCCGCATCGTTGATGCCGGAGGCGTTGCCGGCGGTGACGGTGCCGTCCTTCTTGAACACGGTCTTCAGCTTCGCCATGTCCTCGGGCTTCAGCTCCTTGCGCACGTGCTCGTCGGTGGTGAACTGCTCCATACCTTTTTTCGTTTTCAGCTCGATCGGCACGATCTGCGACCTGAAGTACCCCGATGCGATGGCCTTGGATGCTTTTCTGTGGGAAGAAACCGCGAATTCGTCCTGCTCGCCGCGCGTGAAGCCGTATTTCGCGGCGATGTTCTCGGCGGTGACGCCCATGTGGCCGTGGCCGAACGGGTCGTGCAGCGCGCCGGTCATCGCATCGACCACTGCGGCGTCGCCCATGCGCTGGCCCCAGCGCCCGGAGGGCAGGAAGTAAGCGGCGCGGCTCATGCTCTCGGCGCCCCCCGCCACCGCGATGTCGCAGTCGCCGAGCAGGAGGTGCTGGGCCGCCGACACGATCGCCTGCAGGCCCGAGCCGCAGAGGCGGTTCACCGTCAGGCAGGGCGTGCCCACGGGGACCCCGGCCTCGACCGCGGCGACGCGCGAGAGGTACATGTCCTTCGCCTCGCCGTGGATCACGCTGCCCATCACCACATGGCCGACGCTCGCCGGGTCGAGCCTGGCGCGCGCCACCGCCTCGCGGATCGCGGTCGCGCCGAGCTTCGTCGCCGCCAGCTCCTTGAGCGAGCCGCCGTAGTCGCCGATCGCCGTGCGCACACCCGACACCACTACCACCTCACGATTGCTCATTGCAGCCTCCATCCTTGCAGTCGCCCGTAGAGATCGTGCGCATCGGCACGATCGATCAGAACCTTTCTGAATTCTCCGGCTTTCCCGCCGTGGAAGCGGACGGTGCCGTCGATTTCCGGCGCGTCAGCCTTCGAACGCCCGACGCCGGGCGCGTCGATCAGCACCTCGATGGTTTTTCCGACCTTTGCCTTGAGCTTCGTGGCACTGATCTTTTCTTGAAGTGCCATGAAGCGCGCGCGGCGCTCCTCCTTCAGCTCGTTGGGAACCGCACCGGGCAGGTCGTTGGCCGCCGCGCCCTCCACTGGGGAATAGGCGAAACAGCCGACGCGGTCGAGCTGCGCTTCTTCTAGGAACTGCAGAAGAAGAGAGAATTCGGCTTCGGTCTCGCCCGGGAATCCGGCGATGAAGGTGCTGCGGATCGTGATCTCGGGGCAGATCGCGCGCCAGTCGCGGATGCGCTCGAGCACCTTCTCGGCGCTCGCAGGGCGCTTCATCAGCTTCAGGATGCGAGGCGCCGCGTGCTGGAAGGGCACGTCGAGATACGGCAGGATTTTTCCCTCGGCCATCAGCGGGATCACTTCATCGACGTGCGGATACGGATAGACGTAGTGCAGCCGCACCCAGACCCCCAGACTTCCGAGCGAGCGGCACAGGTCCGTCATTTTCGTCTTGACAGGTTTGCCGCCCCAAAAACCGGTGCGGTATTTCATGTCGACCCCGTAGGCGCTCGTGTCCTGCGAGATGACCAGCAGCTCCTTCACTCCGCCCTGCACCAGGTTCTCGGCTTCCAGCATGACCTCGCCGATCGGCCTGGAAACGAGATCGCCGCGCATCGACGGGATGATGCAGAACGTGCAGCGGTGGTTGCAGCCTTCGGAGATCTTGAGATAGGCGTAATGGCCCGGGGTGAGCTTGATTCCCTGAGGAGGGACGAGATCGGTGTACGGATCGTGGGGCTTGGGAAGATGCGCATGCACGGCCTTCATCACCGCAGGGGTGTCGTGAGGACCGGTAATGGCGAGAACCGACGGATGCGCGTGCTTGATCAAGTCCTGCTTGACCCCGAGACACCCGGTCACGACGACCTTGCCGTTCTGCGCGAGGGCTTCGGCGATGGCCTCGAGCGACTCCTCGACCGCCGCGTCGATGAAGCCGCAGGTGTTGACGATCACGAGGTCGGCGCCGGCGTAGCTCGGCGAGGTGGCGTATCCCTCGGCGCGCAGCTGCGTGAGGATGCGCTCGGAGTCGACCAGCGCCTTCGGACAGCCCAGGCTGACGAAGCCAACCTTAGGACTTTTCGGCGTCGCTCTTCTGCTGGCCAGACGGGAAACCGGGGAAGGAAAGGCCGGTGAACATGTTGCGCGCCTGGTTCTGCATCTGCTCCTGGAACTGGGCGAACATCTTCTGGCTCTGTTCCATGTAGGCCTGCATCAGGCTCTGCATGGCGGGCCCCTGCAGGTTCATGAACTGCGCCCACAGATCCTGCGACACGCGCGAGTTGTCGCCGTACATGCGCTGCGACTGGTCCTGCAGCGCCTTCTGGATGTCCTGGAAGGCGCGGATGTTGCGCTCGAGGTACCCGCCCATCATCCCCTGCATGGCGTTGCCATAGGAGCGGATCATCTGCGACAGCAGGTCGGACGAGAACATGGGCGCGCCGCCCGATTCCTCCTCCAGGATGATCTGCAGCAGGATCTGGCGCGTGAGGTCGTCGCCGCTCTTCGCGTCGACCACCTGGAACTCCTCCTGCTTGAGGACCATCTGCTTCACGTCGGCGAGCGTGATGTAGCTCGACGTCTTGGTGTCGTAGAGACGCCGGTTCGGGTACTTCTTGATCAGGCGGAGCGGGTTTTCCATCTTCGCCTCGCGGGTAGGCTGGGTTGCGGCCATGGCCGAGTCTACTCCTGTAGGTACTCCTAATACATGTGCTGGCCGCCGTTGATGGAGATGTTGGCGCCAGTCACGAATGCGGCTTCCTCGGAGCAAAGGTAGATGATCAATCCGGCCACCTCGTCGGGCTTGCCCAGGCGCCCGGTGGGGATCTGCGGCAGGATCTTCGAGTCGAGAATCTCTTTGGGGATCGCGGTGACCATCTTGGTGCCGATGTAGCCGGGGGAAATAGTATTCACCGTGACGCCCTTGCGCGCCACCTCGAGCGCCAGCGCCTTGGTGAAGCCGTGGATGCCGGCCTTGGCCGCCGAGTAGTTGGTCTGGCCGAAGGCGCCCTTCTGTCCGTTCACCGACGACACGTTGATCACGCGGCCCCAGCCGCGGTCGACCATGCCGTCCATCACCTGCTTGGTCATGTTGAAGCAGGAGTCGACGTTGGTGCGCATCACCGCGTCCCAGTCGGCCTTGGTCATCTTCTTGAAGGTCATGTCGCGCGTGATGCCGGCGTTGTTGACCAGGATGTCGACCGGCCCGACCTCGGCCTGGATGCCGCCCATCTTGCGCGCGCAATCCTCGTAGTCCACCACGTCCACCGGGAAGGCGTTGAAGGTGTAGCCGCGGCCCTTCAGCTCCTCGAGCCACGAGCGGTACTTGGTGTTGGACGGCGAATAGGTGACGACCACGCGGTAGCCCGCGTCGGCCATCTTGGTGGAAATGGTCTCGCCGAGCCCGCCCATGCCTCCGGTCACCACGGCGATCCTTTGCTTTGCCATGCCTCCTCCTGGCACATCTTCCTCGGGGATGGGCCAGTCTACATCATGTGCATCCCGCCGTTGACCGAGATGTTGGCGCCGGTGATGTAGCCGGCTTCATCCGATGCGAGGAACGCGACCGCGGCGGCGATCTCCTCGGGCCGGGCGAGCCGCCCCATCGGGATGTTGGCGACGATCTGGTCGCGGATCTCCTGGCGGATCGCCATCACCATGTCGGTCTCGACGTAGCCCGGCGACACCGTATTGACTGTCACTCCTTTCTTGACGACCTCCTGCGCGAGCGCCTTGGCGAAGCCCGCCATGCCCGCTTTCGCGGCGGAGTAGTTGGTCTGGCCGAACTGGCCCTTGAGCGCGTTCACCGAGGAGATGTTGATGATGCGGCCCCAGCCGCGCTCGCTCATGCCGTCGATCACCTGGCGCGTGACGTTGAACACGCTGTTCAGGTTGGTGTTGATCACCGCCATCCAGTCCTGCTCGGTCATGCGCTTGAACACCGAGTCGCGCGTGATGCCGGCGTTGTTCACCAGGATGTCGACCGGCCCAACCACCGAGCTCACGTTGTAAAACATCTCGGCGCACGAGTCGAAGTCGGCCACGTCGCCTTCGGCGGCGTGCACTCTGTAGCCGTGCGAGCGCATCGCGTCGAGCCACTCCTGCTTGCGCTCGTAGCCCGGCAGGCAGCCCGCCACCACGGTGTGGCCCGACTGCGCGAAGCGCCGGCAGATCGCGCTGCCGATCCCGCCCATCCCGCCGGAGACGAAGGTAATGCGCGGCACGACCGGACGCGCGCGGTCGCTCCATGTTTCTTCGCTCGATCCTTCGATCACCTCTGCTTCCTGCTTCATCGTTTT
>Ga0070696_100002921_pt1 | contig 11359 bp, 9 predicted proteins | sample KBSK1253metaG_FD_65474 | JGI IMG/M metagenome (GOLD analysis project Ga0070696, IMG submission 65474) | Corn, switchgrass and miscanthus rhizosphere microbial communities from Kellogg Biological Station, Michigan, USA - KBS K1-25-3 metaG | ecosystem: Host-associated > Plants > Roots >... | reverse complement strand
TTCTTCTCGACGACGACCTCCGGCGGGACGGTCTACCCGTCGCGCGTCGGCCCCCTGGTTCGGGCGGTCAAGAACCACCCGGCGCTGTACGGGTACCTGTCCGTCAAGGAGCCGTCCTGGATCGGGATCAGCGGGACGGAGATCAGATCCCTCTATGCGGCGTTCAAGGCGGCGGACCCGGCGCACCCGGTCGTGGCCCTGTTCGGCGACATTCCCCACTTCGGCGACACGCGCAACCCGTACACGACACGGATGGCCGACATCGTGATGGTCGACTGGTATCCCGTCGAGACGGCCAGCGGCGGCTGCTCATCGAGCGGCACCACCTATGTCACCTACGGCCCGAAGTGGTACAGCACCAAGGTGTACCCGAAGGTCCACGCGGTCACGCCCAAGGCCCCGATCTGGGTGATGGTCCAGACGCACAAGTACCTCGCCCCCTCGTGCCACAAGAAGCAGCGGCCGACGGAGGCATTGCTCCAGCGGCAGGTCCGCGAGGCGATCACCTACGCCCACGCCACGGGCATCGCCTACCACACGTTCCGGAACACGAACTACACCCTCGACCAGTACCGGGACGGCACGATGGTCACGTGGATGAAGCGGATCACGACCGCGATCCGGGCGGGGACTTTCCGCTAAGCGATCCACTTCGATCGATCACGACGGCGCCGAGCGATCGGCGCCGTCGGCGCGTTCATGGCCCGGCGTACCATTCGCCGGCATGCGGTTCGCAACCTGGCTGCGCCGGCCGATCGTCTGGCTGCCGATCTCGATTGGCCTCCTCGGCCTCCTCGTCTGGCGGACCCGACCCTGGGACGCGCTCGCCTTGCGGGCCGTCGATCCCGCTCCCCTGCTCGCCGCGGCGGCCCTCTCCGGGCTCGTCGCCATCCTCTGGGCACTCCGGTCCGCGGCCCTCTTGCGGGCGGCAAGCCGGCCCGTCGCGGTCGCGCCGCTCATTCCGATGACGGCCTTCGCGAACACGATCAACAACCTGACCCCGGGCTCGGCGGGCGAGGTCGTCCGGATGTACCTGCTCCGCGCGCATCACCGCGTCGACTACGCGACGAGCGGGGCGGTGATCGTCGTCGAGCGGGTCGGGGCGATCGGGTACCTGAGCACGTCGGCCGTCCTCGCGTGGCTCACGTGGCTGGGCGTCATCCCCGTGCCCCTGGCGCTCCTCGTCGTCGTGGCCCTGGCCGTCGGCCCCGGGCTCGTCTACCGGACGAGCATCCGGCCGCTGGTCGTCGTCCGGGCGCTGCCGCTGGGGCGGCTCGTTGGCGTGGACCGGTGGGCGCGTCTCTCTGACTGGCTGCGCCGGGTGGACGACACGGTCGCCCGTCTGCTCGGGCGCCCGGGACCCCTCGCGTCGTTCGTGGTGACGACGGCGGAGATCTTCGCGACGTACACGACACAGCTGCTTCTCGTGGGCGTGGCACTGGGGATCGCCATCGACCCGCTGGCCGCCTGGGGCGCGCTCGGCATCGCGACGACGATCGGCGTGCTGTCCCTGCTCCCGTTCGGACTCGGGACGACCGACCTGAGCCTCGTCGCGCTCCTCGGCGTCGCCGGCGTGCCGGCGGGAGCCGCGGTCGCCGTGTCCCTCGGCTACCGGCTCGTCTCGACGCTGCCGCTCGGCATCGCCGGCGTCGCGTCATACGCGTGGCTGTCGTCGCGGCTGCCCGGAGCCGGCATGGGTGAGGCGACGCGCGCGATCGGCTCGACCCTCGACGACGCCGACCCCATCCCGGAGCGATGAACGCCCTCGCCGCGGTCGCGGTCGTCGCGGGCTTCGCGGCGGCCGTCGCCCTGGCGTGGCCGGCCGCCCGACGGACGGCCCTCGCCATCTGGCATCCGGCGCTGGCGTGGCTGGCCCTCGAGGCGACGTTCTTCGGCCTCGGCTCGATCGTCCTGGCCGTCGCCGAAGGCCGGACGGGGCCGGCGTGGGACGTCGCCGCCTCGGTCGTCGCGTTCGGGCTCGCCGTAGCCCTCTCGAGTGCCTTGGCGCGACGCCGGACGCGCGGCGAACCCCGGAACGCGAAGCCGCCACCGTCACGCGACGAGGGATCCGACGAGGTTCGATGGGTGGCGGTGGTGGGCATGATCGTCGTCGGGCTCGCGGCCCTCGTCCCGACGCTCCTGACGGTCGGCCTGCCCGCGCTCGCCTCTGACATCACCGGCGCCCGCGTGGCGATCGGCGGCATCGAGCTCCAGCCGCTCCGCGTCGCCCTCCCCGCGGGGCTCGCAACCGCCATCGTCGTGGCCGTCCGCACGCCCTCGCGTGACGTCCGGATCGCGACGCTCGTCTGGCTAGCCGTCGCCGTCGCGGCGGAGCTCGCATTGGCGTCGCGCTACCTGGCGGCGGAGTTGGTGGCCGCGATCGTGGTCGCCCTCGCGCTCGCCGGCCGGCGGCTCGCCTACCGCTCGCTCGTGGCGGTCGGAGCGGCGGCGCTGGCCCTGTTCGTCGTTGTGGGCGTCCTTCGCGCGTACGGCGAGACGAACGGCCGGCCTCTGGAGTTCGCCCTGGAGCGTTCGGTGAACCGGGTCGTCCTGATCCAGCCCCGCACCCTCGACGCGCTGCAGGAGGTGATCCCCGCCGAGGTCCCGTACTTCGGCGGCCTGACCTGGGTTCGCCGGCTCGCGCCGCTCGTGGGTCGTGACGACGTCCCGAATCTCGGCTACTGGATCTATCCGCGGATGTTCCCGGACCAGGCGACGCCGGGCTACGCGGCGCCGGGGATCCTGGGTGAGGCCTGGGCGAACTTCGGACCGCTCGGCGCCCTGGTCCCGGCCGGGCTGGGGATCCTGGCGGAGCGTCTCGGCGCGTGGATCGCGCTCCGGCGCCGGTCGGCGGTCGATATCGCAACGGGTGCCGTTGCGATCCTCTTCCTGGCGCGGACCCATGCCGTCGGGCTCACGGGGCTGGCGGTGCTGGCCGCCCTCGTCATCGTCTGGCGGCTCCTGGCCGCGCCGGTGGCCGGTCTCCGCGGCGACGTTGCCCGGGTGGTGGCCTGGCGAGCCTGACCCGGCTCAGGGAACGGCGGACGCCCCAGCGGCGGCAGTGATCGGGGGCCACTGCCCCATCGGTCGAACCGGCGGGAAGTTCGCCGCGATCCAGGCGCGGCACGCCTTCAGGTTCAGCTGGAACGAGGTCCCGCCGGCCCCGGATGCGTAGGTCCGCGGCCCGAAGACGACCCGGTCGACCTTCGAGATGTCGGTCGTCGAGACGACGGCGAAGAGGTCGGCCGCGCGGTCCAGCGGCAGGTTCGTCCGGACGGTCTGGCTCGCCGCCTTGAGGAGCTGCGGCAGCCGGGCGACCCCACGGCCCCGGACCTTCTCGAGGGCGCCCAGGACGAGCAGCTGCTGCCGGCGAGCGCGCCCGAAGTCGTTGTCGCCCTTCCGGCTGCGGGCGAAGATCAGGGCGTCGTTCGGCCCGAGGTGGCTCCGCCCGGCAGGCAACCCCCACCCGCGGTGGTGCGCGTTGACCCAGTACTCCGCGTCGTAATACGGCTTGTCGAGGGTGACGTCGACGCCGCCGACCGCCGCGACGAGGCCCTTGACCCCGGCGAAGCCGATGAAGGCGTACCCGTCGACCTCGATCTTGAAGGCGGCCGCCACGGCCCGGCTCATCGCCACCCCGCCGTTGTTGCCCCGGGACTGGAGGTAGGCGTAGAGGCCGTTCACCTTCGGCTGGTAGACGCCTCCGCCCGCCAGCGGGAAGTTCACCGTGTCGCGCGGGATGGAGAACCCGGCCGCTCTTCCCGTGACGGGATCGACGGACACGACCATGATCGCGTCGGTGCGATTGCCCGGATGGGCGGGGCGGTAGTCGGAGCCGAGCAGGAGGACGGTCAAGCGACCGTCAGTGCCCAGGAGCGGATCGGCACCCGCGGGGGCCGGCGTGGGCGTGGGATCGGGCGACGCCGAGGGCTCGAGCGTGGGCTCCGGCGGCAGCGGCGGCGGCGTCGAGGCGGCCGCGACCGGGGGAGGCGGAGTCGGCTCGCCCCGCGCCGGGCCGGAGCCCAGGCCCACGGCGAGAACGGTTCCGGTGGCGGCGACCACGACCGCAAGTGGGACGATCGCGGCGGCGAATCGGCTGCGTCGCGGCATCGCCGCCCACGTCGTTCGAACCCCTGCCATGACTCGAACCTAGCACACCAGACCCCACCAGACCGCAGTACGAAAGTCCCCGTGGAGCATGGCTCCCGGAGGTTTCGGCCGAGTTGACGGGGGGCTATCATCGACCCACCGACCCGGGGGAGTCGCGAGGTACTGTCATAGTCCGTCGACACGTCGCCGCCTTGCGCCTTGCGTTGATGGCTGCCGACGCACTGAGTGCGACGCTCCTCTTCCTGGGCGTCTCCATCTTCCGGTTCGGCCCGGCTAGCTGGCAGCAGTACTGGTCGGATCTGGGAGTCGACGCCCGCGTCGCAGCCCTCCTGTACGGCGGCGGTTGGGTCGCCGTCCTCCTGCTGTTCGGCCTCTACCGGCTCAGGGCCCGGTGGTCCGCTCGGACCGAGGTCGTCGACGTTGCTCGCGCCGTCCTGGTCCTCGCCGTTTCGACGTTCGTCCTTCTCTTCTGGCTCAAGCTGCCCAACGTCAGCCGGCAGTTCCTGCTGCTCCTGTTCCCCGCGCAGGTCGTGCTGACGATCGCCTCCCGGTTCGTGCTCCGCTGGATGTTCGCCACGGCCCGTGCGCGGGGCATGAGCAGGCGGTTCATGCTCGTCGTGGGGACGGGACCGGAGGCCGAGTCGTTCGCCGATCGGATCGAGGCTCGTCGGGAGATGGGCCTCCACGTCATCGGCCACCTGGGCGAGTCGGACCGCGGTCGACGCGGCCGTCCGTTGCGCCGGCCCACCCTCGGCCGCCTCGAGGACATCGAGACCGTCCTCCACACGAGCGTCGTCGACGAGGTCGCGATCTGCCTCGCCCCCGAGCAGCTGGCGCTCGTCGAGCCGATCACCCGCCTGTGCGAGGACGAGGGGCGCATCGTCCGGATTCCGGCCAGCGCGACGGGCCTCACGCTGCCCGGCGCCCGGATCGAGCAGTTCGACGGGATCAGGATCATGTCCCTCGTCTACGGGCCTGATCGCGTCCTCGCGCTCATGGCGAAGCGAGCCCTGGACATCGTCCTGTCGGTCGTCGGCCTGGTGCTCCTGTCCCCGCTGTTCCTGGTCGTGTCGCTCATCCTGATCGTCGCCGAAGGCCGGCCAGTGATGTTCCGCCAGGTCCGGATCGGGGTGCACGGGCGACCGTTCACGATCGCCAAGTTCCGAACGATGACGACCGACGCGGAGGCTCGCTACGAGGACGTCGTCGCGCTCAGCGACACCCGCGGCGCGGCCTTCAAGATGAGGAACGACCCGCGGGTGACGCGGGTCGGGGCGTTCCTGCGGAAGACGAGCATCGACGAGCTGCCGCAGCTGTGGAACGTGCTCCGCGGGGACATGAGCATCGTCGGTCCCCGCCCGGCGCCTCCCCGCGAGGTCGACGAGTACGACGTCTGGCACCGTAGGCGGCTGTCGATGAAGCCCGGGATCACGGGCCTGTGGCAGGTCGAGGCTCGGTTCGACGAGGAGTTCGATACGCGCGCACGGCTCGATCTCACGTACATCGACCGGTGGTCGATCTGGCTCGATCTCCGGATCATCGCGAAGACGATTCCTGCCCTCGTTGCCAATCCCGGTCACTGAGGACCAAGGCGCTCAGGGGGTGATCGCAGCTCCGGTCCCGGCGTAACGGCTCTCGCCGCCGAACAGCTTGATCGACAGCGCCGCGATCCGGTCGGGCTCGAGGACTAGGCGGTAGTCGGGAGCTGTCGTCGATCGAAGGGCGTAGGGCGGGCCGAGGACGAACCGCTGGATCTGGTCGTCGCCGATCTCGCGGCCGAGCTGGAGCATCTCTCCCAGGCGATCGGGCGGGAAGCTCGTCGTGATCGTCCGCGTGGCGTCGTCGAGGAGACCCGGGATGTTGGGCAGCATCGCCGGATCGGACAGCTTCTTCTCCAATGCGACCAGGAGCTGCTGCTGGCGTCGCGCCCGCTCGAAGTCGTTGCCGCCGACGCCCTTGCGCGAGCGGACGTAGGCGAGGGCCGTCTCGCCATCGAGCGTATGCGTGCCCTTGGAGAGCTGGAAGCCGATCCGGCCGGGCTGGTGCCAGCCGCCGTAGCTCGGGTCGTTGATCGCCGTCGGATTGTTGATCGTCACGCCGCCGACCCGATCGATCATCGCCTCGAAGCCGTCGAGGTTGATCGCCGCGTAGTAGTGGATCGGGACGCCGAGGAGGAAGCCGAGCTCCTTGGTCAGCGTCGTCAGGCCGCCGTCCGGGTACCTCTGACGGTGCCGGTCAGCGTCCGACAGCAGCTGGTTGATCTTGCCGGAGTAGGTCCCGCCGGAGTACATCGGGAAGTCGGCGATGTCCCGGGGAAAGGAGATCATCGCAGCCGTCTTGGCGGCGGGGTCGATGCTGACGACCATGAGCGTGTCGGTCAGGGCGTGCGTCCGGCGCTCGCTCGAGTCGATCCCGAGGAAGAGCATGTTGATCCGCGACTCCTTGGTCGCAGGTGTCGTGACGGGCGTCGCGATCGGCAGGACCGCCTCGTTGTCCGACGACACAGGCGCAGGGGAGACATCGGCGTCGGGCTCCGTCGTGAAGATCTTGGAGCCTGCGTTGTAGAACGACAGAGCGATGCCACCGACAGCGACATGCGTCACGACGATCACCGCCGTCATTGCCCCGAGGCCGGCGAGGGCGCGGGGTCGGCGGACGCTCGCGGGTCCACCGACGGTCGATGCGCCGTCGACCATCGAGACGAAGCGCCACAGCCCGAGGAGGCCGATGAGGACGGCAACCGTCAGCGCAGTGGCCGGTGAGAGGAGCTGGAGGACGACGGACTCGGGGCCCTGGACGAGCCAGCCGATGAGCACCGCGGCGGCGATGAGCACGGGGAGCGCGAAGACAATCGCGGAGCGGTGCTTCCCGGCGTACCACTGCCCGAGACCCGGCCACAGGAAGGAGAGGAACGCGGCGATGCCGGGCGAGCGAGAGCGCCGCCCCCCTCCCGTATCGTTGCTCATCGGCAGGCCGAGTCTAGCATCTAGGGTCCGACGACCCGTCTCGGACGAGGGTGACGCGGCGACGGACGCAGTCCCGCCGCCTCACATCATGACGAGGCCACCATCCACCGCCAGGACCTGGCCGGTGATGAACGCCGCCTCCTCGCTCGCGAGGAACGCCACGGCGTTCGCGATCTCTTCCGTCGTCCCGAAGCGGCCGAGCGGCGTCCGCGACGTGATCTCCGCCTGGAGGGCTTCCGGCAGGTCCTGCGTCAGCTCGGTCAGGACGAACCCGGGGGCCACGGCATTGCAGGTGATCGACCGCGACGCGAGCTCCCGGGCCGTCGCCTTCGTCAGGCCGATGAGGCCGGCCTTCGCCGCCGAGTAGTTGGCCTGGCCCGTCTGGCCGGCCTGGCCGGAGACCGACGTGATGTTGACGATCCGTCCGCCGCGGGCCTTGAGCATCGGCCGGGTGACGGCCTTCGTCATGTAGAACGCGCCAAACAGGTTCGTCTCGAGCACCTCGCGGAACGCTTCGACGGACATCCGCATGATCAGGTCGTCCCGGGTGATCCCGGCGTTGTTGACGAGGATGTCGACCTTCCCGAACGCGTCGACGACCTGCTTGACCACAGCCTCGGCAGCGTCGGGATCCGTCGCGTTCGCCTGGATGGCGATCGCCTTCCGCCCCAGCGCCGAGAGCTCGTCGGTGCACGAGGCCGCCGCCGCCTCGTTGCCGCGGTACGTGAATGCGACGTCGGCCCCCTGGGTGGCGAGCCGGTGAGCGATCGCCCGGCCGATCCCCCGCGAGCCCCCCGTCACGAGCGCGGTCTTGCCGCTCAGGTCGATCACGCCGGCACCTCCGCGTGCGGCTTCGCATGCTCGGGCTCGCCCGGGGCGACGTCGTCGAGCGGGACGTCGACCGAGCCCGGCTGGCGCATCAGCTCCGCCAGCGCTTCGGGGATCGGATCGACCGAATCCCAGTCGACGGGCAGGCGGACGGCGACGTCCTCCGGTCGGACGGCGTCGTCGGCGGATCGACCGCGGACCGGGTCGGCGGTCCAGTTGATCGTCACGGCGCCACTCGTGAAGCCGGCCCCGAACGCGACGATCGTGACGTTGTCGCCGACCTGGACACGACCCTCGTTGACGGCCTCGGCGAGGGCGATCGGCACGGAGGCTGCCGACGTGTTGCCGTACTTGTCGAGGTTCACGAACATCTTGTCCATCGGCAGGTCGAGGCCCTTCGCGACGGCCTCGATGATCCGGACGTTCGCCTGGTGAGGGATGAACAGGTCGATGTCGGACGGCTCCAGGCCGGATCGCCGGATCGACTCGAGCGCGGTCGTCGCCATCGTCTTCGTCGCGAACCGGTACGTCTGGTTGCCCTCCATCCGGACGTAGTGCTCGCCACGCGAGATCGTCTCGGCCGAGGGCGGGCTCTTGGATCCGCCGGCGGGCAGCCAGATCATGTAGGCGCCCTGCGGCTCGGTCGTCATCTCGACGCCGAGCGCGCCACCCGGCTCGTCGGTTGCGCTCAGGACCACGGCCCCGGCGCCGTCCCCGAACAGGATGCACGTGCTCCGGTCGGTGTAGTCGAGGAAGCGCGTCAGCAGCTCCGACCCGATGACCAGCACATGCTTCGCCAGCCCCGCCTGGATATATGCCTGGGCCGTCGCGAAGCCGTACACGAACCCCGAGCACGCGGCCATGACGTCGAACGCGGTCGCCTTCGTGTTGCCGATCGCCTCCTTCACGAGGGCGGCCGTCGACGGCATCCAGTAGTCCGGCGTCAGCGTCGCCAGGAGGATCAGGTCGATGTCGTCGGGCCGGATCCCCGCGGTGTGGATCGCGCGGAGCCCGGCGACGGCTCCCATCGAGGCCGTCGTCTCGTTGGCCGCGGCGACACGCCGCTCGCGGATCCCGGTGCGGGTCCGGATCCATTCATCGGACGTGTCGACCAGCTTCTCGAGGTCGGCATTCGTCAGGACCTGGGCGGGGGCGTATCGACCCCAGCCGGTGACGTGGGCGCGCCGCGTCGGCGCCACGGTGGCGTCGTTCACAGGGGTTCGACCTCGATCAGGGGCTGCTTCGCCTTGACCAGGGCGCCGCTTTCCGGGATGACCCGGACGACGCGCCCCGCCAGGTCGGATTTGATCTCGTTGAACAGCTTCATCGCCTCGATGAGCCCGATGACCTGGCCGACGGCAACCTCGCGGCCGACGGCGACGAATGGCGCCGAGCCCGGCGCCGGCGAGCCGTACCAGACGCCCGTGAGCGGTGCGGTGACCGACGGGCGGGCCGGGGCGACAGCGGGTCCGCCGCCGGCGGGGGCGGCACCGTCGCTCGGGCTCGCGCCGACCGCGGCGGCAGCTTCCCCGGCGGGCGCCGTCGCCGGCCCCGCGGCGAGAGGCGCCGCGATCGCGGAGGCCTTGCGCAGGACGAGGCGCGTCCCGCCGGCCTCGACGGCCAGCTCCGACAGGTCGCTCCGGTCGAGCAGCGTCCCCAGCCGATCCACGAGCGCGAGGAGCGAGGCGTCGCCCGGGTCGATCGGGGCGGGGACCTCCTCGGCGTCGATCGGCGCGAGCTCCGCCACGGGTTCGATCGCCCCGGGCGGCGGAGCCGCGGCCGCGGTGTCGGCGGTGCCGGCGGCATCAGGCGCGTCGGTCATTCGGCCCACCGGCGGAAGATCAGGGCGGTGTTCTGGCCACCGAACCCGAACGAGTTCGACAGGGCGATGGGGACGTCGCGGCGTTGGGCGACGTTCGGGGTCAGGTTCAGCCCCTCGCCCGCGGGATCGGGGTTCTCGAGGTTGATCGTCGGCGGGACGCAGCCCTCGCGCATCGTCAGGATCGTGATGATCGACTCGATCGCGCCCGCGGCACCCAGCGTGTGCCCGATCATCGACTTGTTCGCCGTGATCGACACGTCGTCGGCGTGATCCCCGAAGATCGTCCGGATCGCCTGCAGCTCCGACTTGTCCCCTTCGGGCGTCGACGTCGCATGGGCGTTGACATGGGCGATGTCGGACGGCTCCAGGCCGGCCTTCGCGAGGGCGCGCCGCGCGGCCCCGACCGCCCCGATGCCGCCCGGCGCGGGCAGCGTGATGTGCGAGGCGTCCGCCGTCGCGCCGTAGCCGATGATCTCGGCGAGGACGGACACGCCGCGACGCTGGGCGTGCTCCAGCTCCTCGAGGACCACGACGCCGCAGCCCTCGCCCGGGACGAAACCGTCGCGACCCTGGTCGAACGGGCGTGAGGCCCCTTCCGGATCGTCGTTGCGGCGCGACAGGGCCCGCATGGAGTCGAAGCCGCCCACGAGCGGCTCGTAGACGCCGGCCTCGGATCCGCCCGCGATCATCGTCTCGGCGTCACCGCGGCGGATCGTCTCCCACGCCTCGCCGATGGCATGGCCGCCGGTCGCGCAGGCCGACACGGTGGTGAAGTTCGGACCGGTCATGCCGAAGCTGATCGCCACCTGACCTGCGCCGACATTGGGGATGCCCATCGGGATGAGAAACGGGCTGATGCGGTCCGGCCCGCGGGTGGCGTTGATCGAGATGCCCTCGACGAGCGTCCCGACACCGCCCAGGCCGGTCCCCATGATCACGCCGGTCCGCTCGGCCTCCCTGCCCTCCATGCGTGCGGGCAGACCCGCCTGGTCCATCGCCTGACGCGCGGCCACGAGACCGAACTGGATGTAGCGGTCCGTCCGCCGCATCTCCTTCTTGTCGAGGACGCCGGAGGCATCGAAGTCCTTGACCTCGCCGGCGATCTGGGCCTGGAGGCGGGACGGGTCGAAGGACGCGATCCGGGCGATCCCGGAGCGGCCAGCGACCATCCCATCCCAGGTGGAGGCGACGTCGTTGCCAAGCGCCGTCAGCATCCCCATGCCGGTCACGACGACGCGGCGTGGCGTCGCGGGCCAGTCGGGGTTTGCGCGGGTCGTCATCGGACGAGCTTGCCCGTGCGGACGGTCGCGGCGCGGTACACGTCGCCGGCGAGGCCTCGCGCGGAGATCGCGTTCGCGACGGCCATCGTGTCGAACTCGGCGCGGCGGATCTCGGCCCGCGCCTCGGTCCCGTCGATCTCGACGAGCGCCCACGAAGCGGTCGGGTCGCCGTCGAAGACCAATCCCGCGGAGCCGTCGTTCACGATCATCTTCCAGCCGAGGTCGCGGACCTCCGGCAGGTGGGTATGGCCGCAGCAGATGACGCGGGCGTCCGTGCGCGAGATCCGCTCCAGGACGACGGACGGGTCCAGCTGGGTGTCGAAGCCCTGCGTCTGCGAGCCGGGCGACGCGTG
>Ga0070696_100002917_pt1 | contig 11367 bp, 13 predicted proteins | sample KBSK1253metaG_FD_65474 | JGI IMG/M metagenome (GOLD analysis project Ga0070696, IMG submission 65474) | Corn, switchgrass and miscanthus rhizosphere microbial communities from Kellogg Biological Station, Michigan, USA - KBS K1-25-3 metaG | ecosystem: Host-associated > Plants > Roots >... | reverse complement strand
GGTTCCGGTGACAGCTTGACGTACAGCGAGTCCCATACGGGCTTGCCGCTTTTACTGCACTTGACGTAGATCTGAACGAGACGCACGAGAGTCACGCCGACTCAGCTACTTCGTTCGAGGCTCGATCACAGTGGGTTGCCTTTGCCATAGGCGGATGGAATCACGTTTGCGTCAACTGTTTCAGTTGACAGGTTCAGCAGGTAGTGGACGTACTGCCGAGTGATTTGAAATTGCTCTGCAAGTATCGCGGTCCGACCCTGTATAACGCCGGTCCGGATCAGCCGTTGCTCCGCCGCGCGTACGCGATGCGCAAGCGCAAGCGTTTTCTCCTTGCGCGGGTCGACGAGCAGCAAAACATCGATCAACTCGCTGCGCGCCGCCTTCGCGAGCTCGCCGGCGCCTGCGGATTCCGCGAAGCGCAGCAGCTCGTGAAGTGCGGCGGTCGAACTCACTAGCCGGTGACCTTGTTTTTATGGCGCTTTGCACGGTAACTCGATAGCTGTTCGAGCGATCCCCTGATCCGCCGGTCGAGCGCTTCTTCGCGCTGGTGGACATTCATTCCCTCAAGCTCGGGGGCGATCTTGCGGGGAAGCGCCAACAGGTTCGTCTTGACGTTTGATACCAGGTCATCGACGACCGCGGCGATTAACGAGATCTCGGCCAAGTCAGATCGGCGCACGTCGTTGTCGAGCCGCGCCTTGTCCGCTTGTTCGTTCGCCAGGCGCGTGCGGGCCCGGTCGAGCTCCAGGCGCTCGAAGTTTCGGGCGAAGTACCATTCGACCACAGCCGGCAATTCGTATTCCGCTGAATAGCCGCGGCCTTTTCGGCCCTGGGTGACGCAGGGCATTGCAGCGCGCGCCCAATCATGGACGGTCTTTTCAGTCACCCGGAAAAGCATTGCGAGTTGGGCGGTTTTCATAAAATAAAATGCACTTCTAAGGCACGTTGACGCTGCGATCCCACCGGGCTGGCAGTTACCCGCCGCCAAACCCGGCCAAAGGACCCGCGAATTAGGACCGGAGCCCCGGTTGAGATTAGGCAGGCCTGGTCATCGGGCGTTTGATAGGGCAGAGGCCTTGAACCGTCCACTGGCAGCCCAGGGCCAGGCCGGCAACCATCGCGGGCGAGGCAGGGCTGGCGCGACTGGCGCAGCTTCCGCGACCCAGCAACATGCCCATGCAGACGTATGCTCGTCACGGGCAGCGCCGGCGGCGTCACGCCTGCACCTTGCGGCGTCGCGGCCGCGGCGTGCAGCGCAGGCGCAGCCAGTGAATCACGAGCAACGCGCCGAGTAGTTCAGTCACGTAGGTTCTCCATGAGTTAAAGCCTCGCTTGCCAAGGGTAGGACTATGCCGCCGTTGCCAACGTGTGCCTCTATCTGCACATCTCCCCCTTGGCCAGCATCCGGGTTCGGTGCAATCGCTACCTGTGGTTCGGTCAAAACGTCAGCATGCGGTTTGCAAATCAGTTTCTTGTTCAGACGCGAGCGCGATCTTCTATAGGGGGCGGTTTTGACGGTATCTGAGAGGTACCGAGACGGTATCTGAGAGGTACCGCTTTTTGCGTCACTTGGTATCTCTGCGATACCGTCTTTTTTCTGTTTTGACGGTACCTTAGAGATACCGACTCTGATATTGACCTGCATGGGCTGATTGACGAGTGCGTATTTCGCCGGAACGCTGTTGCCGCCTGCCTGCGTCATCATGACAAGGCCGGTATCCAGCACGTCTTTGCGGGCACGTTCAAACACACCAGGGTTATCCAAACCGTAGAGCGAACCGTGCCGGCGGCGGGTGAATTCTATGGCGCCGTTGTTGTAGCCCGTCCACGCCATGACAATGCCGTACAGCCATCGGAAGGCAGGATGCGGCAGGGCGCGAACCTCGGAAAACGTACTGATGCGATACCAGAACCGCAGCACCTTGACGGACGGGCGTGTTATCGGCATGCGCGTTGCTCGAGGGCGTCAGCCCAATCCTTGGCCGGTGCCGGCGGCGTCTTGATTTCCATATGCACCTTGCCCTGGAGCCGCACCATGAGCTGTGCCGCGGCGCCGAGGCCTGCGACATCGTTATCCGCGAAAATCGTCAGCCGCTTGACCTCGGCCGGCGGGGTGAACTTCGCAAGCAGCGCCGTGTTGAGCGCCGCCCAGGTTGGCATGCCGTGAATTACGGCGGCCGCCATGCAGGTTTCCAGCCCTTCGCCGATGCCCATAGAATCGCCGGTAATGCGATATAGGCGGACCGCGCACGCCTCCCGACTGTGTAGTGGCGAGAGCATCTTCCGCGGTTCGTGGCCGGCCAGCTTTCGCCCATCGTCCAAATACGTGGTGTGCAAGGTGATCAGTTCGCCGCCGGCGTCCCGCACCTCGGCGATGAGCGCCGGATATCGGCCGACCTTTTGCCCGTCCTGAAAGTAGTCGACCCCGACATGGGCGCGCAGATCTGAATCCGCGGCGGCCGGCCACAATGACCGGCTGGTGAGATACGAAACCGCATCGTCGCAGTCGTGCAGCGCGCAGGTTTCGCTCCGTAGCCTGTGCACGCGACTCGGGACTTGAGAAATCGGCGGGGCGTCGGGGTGCGTTCGCGTTGGCACAGGAATGGTGTTGATCGTGCGCGGAGATTCGAGTAGCCCGGCGACCTGGGCCACTCGATCGCGCGCTGTCTTAAAATCCCAACCATGCACGCGTTGGAGCAAGCTGAATCCGTCGCCGGCGCCGCACTGGTTACAGTAGAAGCCACCGCGGCCGCCTTTGTTGTCGAAGCGGTACCGATCAGAGCCGCCGCACGCGGGACAGGGCCCGTGACGGTTCGCCAGGAACTCAGGTGCGATGCCGAGCTGTTCCAGGACAGTGGGCCACCTATCGCCGATGCTTGCTGACAATTCCGCCGCCCGCATCATGCTCGCCGCTGCGCATATGCAATCAGTCGGGATTTGATCCAGCCAGCGGTACTTGGCGTCGAAGGACTCGGCAGCGTCCGCCAATAATTACCAGGCGGCTTTTCGATTTTGAGCTTGAATTTCTCCTTCGTATTCAGCCACGCCCACCACCGCGCGCTATTGGGCTTCTCGGCCCATTTTTCCGGCCAACGCGTCGAGTAGTAGCCCAGCGCTTCGCTGAAGAAGCGAATTGCATCATCGCCGGTTATATTTCGATCGACGCCGCCGACTTCCTCGAGCTCGGCGTCCTGGACCATCACGGCCTTCGGTGTCGGCGCCGGCGCCCAGCCGCAGACATCGCACCGCGGACCATCCTCGGAGACCAACCACAAATGCTGACATTCGGGGCACGTCCGCGGCGATTCCGCCGTTTGTTTGCGCTCGGTGACGCGCCTGGCCGTCAACTTGTTGATGTTGTTTTCCGCGTCGAGCGACCAACCGAATTCCTCATGCGGCAGTCCTAGATTCTCGACGACGCGCCCATGGTCGATGACGATCAGGTGAGTTTTTCCGGGCGCCGGTCTCATGCCGCGACCCACGGCCTGCTTGTACAGTACGATCGAGCGCGTGGGTCGTGCCATCACAATGCACTCGATTGAAGGAACATCGATGCCATAGCTCAACAAAAAACAGTTAATCAGGATCTTAGTTTTGCCGGTCTCGAGCCGATAGATTGCGGCCTCGCGGTCTGGTTCTGAATCCGCATCGGTGAGCAGTTCAGCAGCGATGCCGATTTGATTGAATTTCTGTTTAAGTTCCGCGCCATGGCTCTTGCTACATGCGAAAATGACTGTGCGTTTCCCATTCGCAATGCGCAGCCAGTTCTCCACGACGTTGCCGACAAGCTTGGTTCTCGACATCAATGCGCCGAGTTCGCCGGTCGCGTAGTCCCCAGTTTTTGAATCCTTACGCACCGCGCCGAGTTCGGCCGTAGTCACGGCGGGCGCGCTGTAGACTCTCGGCGCGACAAGATCACCTGCAGCGATCAGGTGCTTGGCGCTGGGGCCGCAAATCAAGACGTCGTATCCCTCGCGCAAGGATCTGCCGCTTATCTTGGCCGGCGTCGCAGTGAGGCCAATGTGAATTGCTTCAGGATATTGCCCGGTAACCCGTTGCCGGCTTGCGCCGAGCGCTAAATGCGCTTCGTCGAATATTAGGCAATCTGCCGCGGGCATCGGCATGCTAGCGCCGACGATGGCCCGACGGTATAGCGTGTCCGCCATGGCCACTTGCACCGGCGCCGCGGCCCATGTGAGATTCGGCAACTGCGCGGCGATTGTGCCGTGTGGAACGGCGAAGCCTTCGAGCCGATCATGAATTTGCGATATGAGCCGGGTCCGCGTCGCGATTACCAATACTCGCATTTCGGCGGCGACTGCCGCGGCGCAGATCGCCGCCATGACATGAGTTTTGCCAAACCCGGTTTCAGCTTGCACCAGGATCCGGGTCCCGCCGGCCCCGAGCGCGTCTCGTATCTGCTCGATGAGCGCGCGCTGATTCGGACGAAGGCAATCAGCCGATGGCGTCAGCACGCTTAAGAAGGTCGACCGCTCAGACATGTTTGAGCCCGAAAATTTGGATCAGAGTTCGAACGGTGCGGCGGGGCAGCCAGCCGCGAATCCCGGCGTCGACCAGAGCGGATTTCAATTTGACCCGAATCGAGAGTAGGATGCGCACGCGAAGATCCTTCAGCCGCGTTCGCCTGCCAGGGCTCCGCGGCTTTTTCGTTTCGAGGTTTAGGCGGCGTTCGCGGCGCGCTTGCCGCGGGACGAGCGAATCGGCGGAACAATTTCGCCAGAGCGGATCATCGCAGCGCGTTTGCGTACCGCGTCCTCGACTTCCGCGACGATCACGGAGAGACCGCGCGCGCCCATGTCAACGGGTTTGACCCAGCCCTCATCGACAAAGATCTTTTTAAATTGAGTGCGGGCGCAACCTACGAGTTGATGCGCGTGCATCAGCGGGATCGCAATTGGCTTAACTTGGTCTATCACTTGACGCTCCGTGACTTGCGGGACGCCGAGAAGACTAAACCCCGTTTTTCGTCGGGCGAGCCTAGCCCGTACAGATTATTTTATGCGGCCGTCCTTCAGCATCGCGCGGAGACGTCGGGCCACGCGATCCGCCGGCCTGCCGACCTTGAGGAATTTCTTGACCTGCTCCGGTCGTGTTAGCACATTGAGAGACTCGCGGCGACTCGGGTTATCTTTCCATTTATCAAATACAGCGACCGCCTTCTGCTCTGCGTCTGCCTTCTTTTTGTCATTATTCTTGGCTGTGTTTGCGAGTGCAGCCTCCGTGCTCGAACGGTACCGAGAGACTGGTTTCTCCAGCGTCGCGTTCACCTTCAGCGACTGCCATTCGTCCGCCAATTCGGCCGAAATCTCTATCGCCTGCCCAACGAACTGCGCTGTATGTATGCTATCTGGGCCCATTTGGTTCAACAGCTGTAGCAGGCGAGTTGCCGGGATAGAACAACGTTCCGCAAAAAGTTTCACGGATTCAGTTTGATTGTTATCAGATCGAATCGCGGCTACGTTCGCGGCGATGTTGTTAAGCCATTCTTTCACTCGTGACAGAGGCTCATCTACCATTGTCGCGGATTCCCCGGGAGCTAAATCCCTCGCTAAGTTTGCAATGTCGATAGGTTCGGATGTGCGGGTGATCGTATATAGGCCAACATCCTTCTTTTCGATTCGTTTGTGATCTCGTTGCTGCGCGACACGCAGCTCGCCGAGAGTCACAGTTTTCGAGGTAGTCATGACGCCTTCACCGCGTTCAGCTTGTCCCGCATCGAGCCGCTGATGAACTTGAAATAGTACTTTTCGATCATCGCCACGCTGGTTCCGGTCTGCTGCGCGGTCGTCAGAGGATCCACACCGTACAGTTGCAGCAGCTCGCTGATGCGAGTGTGGCGGAATGAATATGCGGAGGCGCCGGCAGGAATACGCTGCGCCGGCTTTTTGGCGGTCTCATTGGCCGCAATAATTGCCTTCTCGATTCCGTCGCACCACTTCTGGTCGACCCAATGCAGCCCTTCGTCGTTCGAGATCAGCGGAGCCTGCGGCAGTTTGCCGCGGACCTGGGCGCGAAAGAACTGGGCGCCGGCGTCCGACAGCGTGACGGCGCGCGTACGCAGCTTGCCGCCGCGGCCCTTGTTATGCCGCAGCGTGACGGTGGCGCCCTTGGCGTCAAAATCTGCGACGGTGGCCTTGGCGAGCTCGGAGGGGCGGGCGCCGGTGTGAGTGAAGCCCGTGAGGAGGGCGGCGAGGTGCTTCGGTGCAGCAGCGACCAGCCGGGCGCGTTGCTCGCCTGTCAGGAATATCGCCGTGTTCGTGGCGCCGTCATCGGCCAGGTGCTCGAGCTTCCAGGCTTCGCGCCGGCCGGCGTGGCCATGGCTGACGGCGTAATTCAACGCAGCGACGACGGCGCGCACCTGGCGGTTCACGGAGCGTGGCTGGCGCCCCTTGCGCAGGCCGTTGCGCCAGGCCTCCACGTCATCGCGCATAACGTCTTCGAGTCTCATGCTGCCGAATTCGCTCTTGCGGCCGACCGTCAGGCGGAACCGTTGCCCAGCGTCCCAGGCGCTCGCGCGCCGGCCAATCGAGCGCTTGTGTCTGACATAGGCGCACAGCGCGTCCCGAACCGTGCCACGGGCGGCCGAGCGATGCACGGATTCGGTCATCGACGCCAGCCAGGTTTCGGCCTCGGTTTTTGCCGAAGAGAAGTCGGCATGCGACCCGAGGGCCTTGTATTTTTGTTTCCCGTTGCGATCGCGGTATCGGGCTATCCAGGTGCCGGTTGCCATGACGCGATAACCGAGCGCGGCGCCTTTGCGCAATGGGTACCAGTAGGGCTCCCGACGCTCCGGGAGCTTGTCCCGGCCGATCTTCGTGGTGATGTTTTGCATCGGGGCTCCGGTAAGGCTTTGGTATCTGTACGGAAACTGTACGGAAATCATACCGGAACTTGCCAAAACTTGCCGAGATATAAATAGCTTAAAAACAAGCCTTTCGTGACTTGCCGGAACACAAGAAATCGTGTTTTAAAGCACTTTTAAGGCTTTGGTCCTGGGTTCGAGTCCCAGCCGTCCCACCATTATTGTTCGAATTCAATAGCTTAGAGCGCGTACCGAAAACTCACTTTAACGTGCGTTTCCGCGGAAACGTATGCTCGTGCTGGCCGCGCGAGCGCTCTCACGATGCCGGCCCCTACGCTCGATGGGGTCGAAGATCTGTCGGTCATGAAGGCGCACGCCCGCCTGCGGCAGTCCATAGGGGTACCGATTGAAGATGCTGCTCAATTGCGGCTCGAATTCGATTATCTAAGAATGCGTCAGGATTGCTCCAGGCCGCGGCGAAACGCGTGACCGTCTCATGCACCGTATCTAGTGTCAGCTTGGTCGGCAATCGCGTTTTCGCTGCGAAGCGCTCGAACTGATCGCTCGTGACTGAGGAGAATTGCTTGGAATCGACAAATGTTAATGCAAGCCGATCATCCGGCAGATAGGCGATCGTCGACACGAAGTCATACGCAGGTGCGAGCGATGCGTGGTGCCGATCCGGGTAAATCAAAGACCAATTCTTCAGGTGCATGTCGGCATTTCCGATCAAGGCATTGAACACCAGCCGCCGGATGAACTCCACGATGCCTGCCTCACCCGCCTCGGCCCAGAGAACCTCGGCGATATTGCGATAGCTTGCTCGCTCGTACTTGCGTTCCGGGTACACGGCGAATACTTGGGCAAAGTCCTCGATGTGAATGCGCTCGCCGTTTGCGGCTCGGTCGAAGCGCTTAATCACGAAGGCGTACTCGCCGACGGCATCGATCCCGGAGGGGAGACCGGAGATGTGACTTAAACGAATGAGGCCGGTTTCTGGCACGGCGATGCCGACGCGACGCGCGAGCTCCATCATCGCAAATTCGTTCTCAGGTACATTGGGGAACTTGGCCGAGGGGAGTTTCACAATCCAAGAGCCGCCGACTCCATCGGCAGGGATTGTAAGTCCTCCGGCTGCACCCTTGACTGCCGAGAATTTGAGCTGAACGCCGGCGAGCGAAAAATGCAGCGCCGTGTCGGATGCAGGGTTCGTGACCCGTTCAGCCGACACGATAGCGTCTTCATCCAGCGGCATCCCTGCGTCCGCGACTTGGCTCCGCGTCGTGCGACCTTCGATAGGGTCATCACTGATCTCCTCGCGGGTGGCTTTCGAATCGGGGCGGAGCGCCGAGGCGCAGCCTCAGCGCGAACCACGCGGCGTTGGGTGCTCGTGGCCTATGAAACCCTGGCCCGTCGCGGCGAGCTCGTCGCGCTCGAGGTCAGGGACATCGACTTACACCCCGACGGCACGGGCCAGGCGCTGATTCGGCGCGGCAAGACGGATGCGGAAGGTCAGGGGAGGGTGGCATATCTCTCGCGCCAGACGGTTCGCTGGATCAAGTTGTGGCTGGAACATGCGGGGATCGAAGAGGGGGCGGTATTTCGTCGACTGATCGGAAGTGATCAAATCGGCGGCCCGCCGAATCCCGGGAGCATCGCGCCGATCTTCAAACGCGTGGCTCGGTGGATTGGGATGCCGGTGCGCTCGGTAGCACGCGTGAGTGGGCACTCAACGCGAGTAGGCGCCGCGCAGGATCTCGCGGAACTCGACATCGACTTGGCGGCGATCACGCAGGCCGGCGGGTGGAAGTCAACGCGGATGCCGCTGCAATATGCCGCGAAGATCAACGCGGCGAGATTGGGAATGGCGAGAGCCGCGGCCGCCACTGGCCGAGACGAATCGATCTCTGAAGAGGGGGTATGAACGCTCTGGCATCTTTTCGGCGAATCTTAGAGCCGGACCAAGTAGGCTATCTCAAATTCACGGCTGAGACCCTTGGTGGGTCCGGCTAGACGACACCAGGACGCTGCCGCCCGCGTCGAGAAGCTTACGCCTTCGGCTTTGGCGAAGCCTTTCCGCGGGGAGTTGGTGCCGCAGGTTCCGAACGATGAGCCGGCGGGCGAGATGTTGGAGAGGATTCGTGCGTGACAACAGATGCAAAAGAAAGCGGGGTCATGAGCGGTGTCGATCCTTATGAACATAGAATGGAGGCGGCGGCTCGCGTCGCTAAGTAACCAATGCGGGTATCTGCACATGATTTGCTTTTAGCGAATGACCCACTTTTCAATGATACGTGCTTCGGTCTTTTAGACTACAAAGAGGAGGACGGCTTGGTTGATTTTAAACAGACCTTTGATCCGCGAAGCGAAAAAGGCATGGATCGATTTGGCAGTGGACTGCGTGGCTTTTGCTAAAGTTCGATTCATACAGCAAAGTGACGGTGGAATTCAGCAGCGCAGGAGATTTCAAGTTCAGGTGGATATTGCGGGGCTCGAAAGGCATGCTGACCTCGATTGCCGCAAAGCTCGGTGAGATTCTCTGCATTCAAACCGCCTACTGGCATCGAACCTGAGCTTTAACCAACCGGGGTGGCCTTGATGGTTGACGAAGCGATTGACCGCGCGCGATGGCTCGCGATGCATGTCATGCCTTGGGAGATCGAGTCGCGCGGCTGGCTGCGGCGCGTAGCTCCGCCGGGGCTCGAAGTCGATGATGTGATTCAGGAGGCCTACGCAATAATGGCGAGCCTCGCGGATGTTTCTCGAATCGTGAATCCCAGAGCCTATTTTTACCAGATCATTAAAAGCCTGATTTCCGAGTACCTGCGCCGTGCGAGCGTGGCGAACGGCGGGGTCAAGGGGAGGGCGAGCGCCCTACCGGAACCGCAAGAGGGCCTGACTCCGGAACGAATACTGTCGGGCCGGCAAGAGCTGGAAAGCCTGTATCGTGCCATCGTTCGCCTGCCGGAACCCAGCCGCACCATATTTGTCATGCGCAAGATTGATAATCTGCCGCAGAAGGTCATTGCGGAAAGACTGCGGGTCAGTGAAAACACCGTCGAAAAGCAGATAGCGCGCGGACTTCGCATTATATTGTCGCACCTGAAATCCGAGAACGAGACGGGTCAGAATGGGCCGGCGGCGATACCGGCAAAAAGGGCGGATCACTAAGATGCTGGACAGCGCCGACTCTATTGATCACACGGCTACCGAATGGGTGGCGAAGATCGATAGAGGCCTCAAGGACGACGAAGAGATTGCACTCGAGCAATGGCTTGCCGCGGATGCGCGCTGCGGGGGCGCGCTCGAGCGTGCCCAAATGGTGTGGAGAAACCTCGACCGCGCGCAAGTGTTCCGTATAGCAGATGAACAGCGCTGCGCACCCTACGCGACCCACGTGCCTCGCGCAGCGAAGGGGCGCGGCTCGAAAGCAGCAGCCTATTCCGCCGCGCTCGCAGCCGCGGTGATCATGTCCGTCGGCGCCTGGTTCGGGCTCAACCGAAACCATCTGAGTACCACCGTCGGCGAGATTCGCCAGATACCGCTGAACGATGGATCGCGCGTCACATTGAATACGGGCAGCCGAATCGCCGTCGAGTACCGGGCGGAAGCCCGTACCGTCCGGCTCGAGTCTGGCGAAGCACTGTTTGAGGTCGCCAAGGATCCGCAACGGCCGTTCGTGGTACAAGCGGGAAACATTCGCGTGCGTGCCGTGGGCACCGCTTTCCTGGTTCGCCGCCGCTCGGATGACGATGTCGATGTGACCGTGACCAAGGGAGTGGTCGATGTATGGTCCGAAACTCATCGTCCGCAGACCGCGGTGCGGCTGAAGGCGGGCACCGGCACATCATTGATCGACGGAACCGTTGCACCGCCTCAAGATCTGACCGCCACGCAAATCGAGCGGGCGATCGACTGGAAATTGGGCGTCGTGAATCTCGACGGCAGAACCCTGGGCGAAGCGGCCGCTGAAATCAACCGCTACAATCGGCTCCGCGTCGTAATCCCCGATCCGCATCTGGCGGCCCAACCCTTGGTGGGTAATGTCAGTTCCTCCGATCCGGTTGCATTTGCGCAAGCCGCCGCCGCAATGTTCGATGCGCGGGTTCGCAGCGACGGCGACAGCCTCATCCTGGAGCCATTGGCCGTGGAAAAATAATTCTTGCTCCAGGCGGCGGAATTCGGCCGCGAGCTTCTCTTACTACAGGACGGGCGGTGCCGCGTGCAGCGCGGCGGCGCCGGCAGGACTGAAGAGAGCATATAAATGGGATGCAAGAATTTGATACGCCACCGTAACACGCTCGCTCAAGCCATTGCAGCGGTACTCGGCATGACCGCAATGACGCCCACTCTGGCGCAGGCGGCTCAATTCGATGTTCCCGAGCAGGATGCGGTGACGGCGATCCCTGAGTTCGCGCGTCAGGCGCACCTGCAAATCATCGCGCCCGCGGACAAGCTGAAAGGCATCAAGACCCATACGGTCCACGGTAGCATCGATGCGCGCGCCGCGCTCCGACAGCTCTTGGATGGCACGGGGATTACCA
>Ga0070696_100002916_pt1 | contig 11368 bp, 14 predicted proteins | sample KBSK1253metaG_FD_65474 | JGI IMG/M metagenome (GOLD analysis project Ga0070696, IMG submission 65474) | Corn, switchgrass and miscanthus rhizosphere microbial communities from Kellogg Biological Station, Michigan, USA - KBS K1-25-3 metaG | ecosystem: Host-associated > Plants > Roots >... | reverse complement strand
GTCATGGACGATCCCGAGTTCCTGAAAGGCGAGATCGACATCAAGTATCTCGAGCGCGCGGGGGCGCGCGTGCTCGCCGCACCATCGCGGCCTGGCCTCGAGCGCGCTCTCGCTGTAGCTGCGGCATTGGTGGCTGACCAGGCCCACGACCGAACGCCGCCGAGCAGTGTGACCGCCGGACCGCCGCAGTCGAGCAGCTGGACTCAGGCCGCAAGGTTGGATGCGTTGCGAGACAGCCTCGAGTGAACGAAATCGTGACGATCACTGGCATAGCGGTCGGCGGGGATGGCGTGGGACGACTCAGTGACGGCCGCGTCGTATTCGTGCCCCGCACCGTGCCCGGCGACCGCATTCGCCTGCGCGAGGGATCGCTCGAACGGCACCGAAACTTTGCGCGCGGGCTGGTGGGAGAGATCGTGTCGGCCGGCCCCGGGCGCGTGACGCCACCGTGCCCGCACTACGTTCACGATCACTGCGGCGGCTGCCAGCTACAACACCTCGCCTATGACGGACAACTCGCGGCGAAACGCAGCATTGTCGGGGAGACGCTGCGGCGGCTCGGCAAACTGGATATGGGTGATCCGGAGATTGTCGAAGCGTTGGATGAGTGGCGGTATCGCTCCAAGATTTCCATGGAGGCAAAAACGACGGTCGGACTCCACCCCTACGATCGGCCGAACTTCGTCTTTCCCCTTGCCGATTGTCACATTACGGACTTCAAGCTCATGGCGTTGTGGCGCGAGCTGCGTTCGAGGCTCGCCTTGCTCCCGCAGCCGCTGACGCGGCTGACGCTGCGGCTCGATCGGGAAGCGCGCCGCCACATCATCGCTGAGTCTGCGGGTGAGCCGTGGCTGAACGCCGCCGAGCTGCGCCAGGCGCTGCAGGGCTCGGTCGACGGCGAGGTCGTGTGTTGGTGGCAACCGGTCGACGGAGCCGCGCGGGTTGTGGCCGGACCGGCAACGGGATTTCCGGCCACTGCGTTCGAGCAGGTGAATCCGGGCATGGGCATGCTGGCCCGCCGCTGGGCTGTGGAGCAGCTCGGCGACGTGCGCAGCCAGACGGTCTGGGACCTCTACGGCGGCATCGGTGACACCGCCGCGCTGCTGCTCGAGGGCGGCGCCAACGTCGTCAGTGTCGACGCCGACGAGAAGGCCGTGACCTGGGGCCGTAGCAGGTTGCCGGCGGCGCGCTTCATCGCGGCGCGGGCGGAGGACGTGTTGCCCAGCCTGCCGGTGCCCCACGCGGTCGTGGTCAATCCGCCGCGTGCGGGCCTGCACTGGGACGTGTCGCTGAGGCTCACATCCGAGCCTGTGGCGAAACTGGTCTATATCTCCTGCGACCCCGCGACACTCGCGCGCGATCTTGCCCGGCTCAACGTGAACTACGTTGTGAAGGCGGTGCGGGCGTTCGATCTGTTTCCGCAGACGGCGCATGTGGAAACGGTAGCAGTTTTGGAGGCGGCGTGAAGTACCACGTCACCATCCGTTCCCGCACCTACGTCATCGAAGTGGACGGCGGGGCGGTGACCGTCGACGGCGAGAAGCTCGAAGCCCACGCCGCTTCGATCCCCGGCACCCCGCTCCTGCATCTCCTGCTCGGCAAGGACTCCTGGACCGTGGCCTGCCAGCAACTCGACGGACGCCGCTGGGCGCTGGGGGCCGTTGGTGAGCGGGTCGAAGTCGAGGTCCAGGACGACCGGTCGAAACAGATCGAAGCGCTGACGGGACAGGGACGTAAGCCTGCGGCCAGCGGGGTGGTGAAGGCCCCGATGCCGGGACTCGTCGTGCGCGTGGAGGTGAGTGAGGGCCAAGGCGTGGAGGTGGGCGACGGTTTGGTGGTTGTGGAGGCGATGAAGATGGAAAACGAGTTGCGCGCGACCCTCAAAGGGGTGGTTGCACACGTGCACGTGAAGGCCGGGGACCGCGTCGAGAAAGGTGCGGCGTTGGTGACGTTGAAAGTCGCGGAACCCTAGAGTTGACACATCGTTACGCCCCGATTAAGGTTCCCGTCTGCCAATTTCCAGGGTTCAGGGGACACGAGTGGCATGAAGACGTACACGCTGAAGCCGCAGGACATCGAGCGTCGCTGGTGGTTGGTCGACGCGGCCGACAAGCCGCTCGGCCGGCTCGCCAGCCGCATCGCGCAGATCCTGCGCGGCAAACACAAGCCGAACTTCACGCCGCACGTGAACGGCGGAGATTTCGTCATCGTCATCAACGCCGAGAAAGTGCAGCTGACAGGGCGGAAGACTGAGCAGAAGCGCTATTTCCGGCATACGGGGTATATGGGCCACGAGCGCTTTACGCCGGTGTCGAAAGTGCTCAGCAAGCATCCCGAGCGGGTGATTGAAAAGGCGGTCTGGGGCATGCTGCCCAAGACCACGCTGTCGCGCCAGCACGTGAAGCAAATGCTGAAGGTGTACGCCGGGCCCGAGCATCCGCATGCTGCGCAGCAGCCGACACCGCTCGTCGCCGTGGGGGGGGAGTCTAAGTGAGCACAGGCATCACACCGGAGCTGCGCTGGCATGCGATCGGTCGCCGGAAGCTCGGCATCGCCCGCGTGTATCTGACGCCGGGGTCGGGCAAGTGGAGCATCAACGGGCGCACGCTGGGTGACTATTTCCCCCGGCCCTCGCTCGTATCGCACATTCAGCAGCCGTTCACCGCGACCGACACGCTCGGCGCGTTCGACGTCAAGGCGCGCGTCGTGGGTGGCGGACTGACCGGGCAGGCTGGTGCGATGCGATTGGGAATCGCCCGGGCACTCGTGCTCGCGGACGACCGGCATCGCAAAAAGTTGAGAGAGCAGGGCCTCCTGACGCGCGATCCGCGCGCCGTGGAGCGGAAGAAGCCTGGTCGCGCCGGTGCTCGGAAGCGCTTCCAGTTCAGTAAGCGGTAAACGATTTCAAATACTCACGTCGCCTGATCTCAACCTGGGTCCCTGCGGGGTTGGTTGAGAGACGATGGCGGCGGCGGACACAACCCAAGGAAAGGGATAGGAAGTGCCTCAGCCTCAGTTGCAGGAATTGTTGGAAGCAGGGGTCCATTTCGGCCATCAGACACGCCGCTGGAATCCGAAGATGCGGCGGTTCATCTTCGCCGAGCGCTCCGGCATCTACATCATCGATCTCCAAAAGACGATGCGCCAGCTCGAAGCCGCACAGGAGCTGCTGCGCACCGTCGTGCTCAAGGGTGAAGGCGTGCTGTTCGTATGCACGAAGAAGCAGCTCAAGGGGATTCTGGAAGCGGAAGCGAAGCGCTGCAGCTCGTTCTACGTCACGGAGCGCTGGCTCGGCGGCACGTTGACGAACTTCCAGACGATCAAGAAGCAGATCAAGCGGCTGAAGGACCTGGAACAGGGCGCGGCGGACGGCGACTTCACGAATTACACGAAGAAGGAGCAGCTGCTGTTCGACCGCGAGCGCTCCAAGCTCGACAAGAATCTCGCGGGCATCAAAAACCTGGGCAGGCTGCCGGGCGCGCTGTTCGTGGTGGATGCCAAGAAAGAGCGCATCGCGGTAGCGGAGGCGAACAAGCTGGGGATTCCGGTGGTCGCGATCGTGGACACGAATGCCGATCCCGATTTGATCACCGTACCGATCCCCGGCAACGATGACGCGATCCGCGCCGTCTCACTGATCACGAACGCGATCTCCGACGTGATCGCCGAAGCGCGGCGCCAGATGCCGCTGCGGGATACGGGAACCACCGAGGAAGGCGAAGGAACGACGTACTCGACGGAGACCGGTGAAGCCGACGTGGAAGGCGATCGCAAGAAGCGGCCCGCCCGGCGCAAACGGCGGCCCAAGCCCGAGGCAATTGCCGCGCGCTTGAAGAGCGAAGAGGCGCCGGCGTCCCCGGAACCCGTCAGCGGGGAGAAGGCGTAACAACTCGAGCAGGATGAACACACCGACCGCCGCCCCCGAGCTTTACGGCGCGAGGGCGGCGTTTTTATGAGGAAGTGAAAGGAACTATGTCGACAGTGAAAGAGATTTCCGCAAAACACGTAGCCGAGCTGCGCGCCAAGACCGGCGCGGGCATGATGGACTGCAAGAAGGCACTCGAGGAATCGGGCGGCGACATGGCCAAAGCCGAGGATCTGCTGCGCGTGAAGTACGCGGCGCGCGCCGACAAGCGCTCCGATCGCGCGGCGGGCCAGGGCGTCATCGAGATCTACCTGCACTTCAACGGCAAGGTGGCGTCCATGGTCGAGCTCAACTCCGAGACCGACTTCGTGGCGAACACGCCCGAGTTCCGGCAGCTCGCCAAGGACATCGCGTTGCATGTGGCGTCCGCCAAGCCGCTCGCCGTACGGGTCGAAGACATGCCCGCGGACATGGTGGAGCGTGAGCGTCGCGTCTATCGCGCCCAGGTGGCCGAGGAGAAGAAGCCCGACGCCGTGAAGGAAAAGATCGTCGAAGGCAAGCTCAAGAAGTTCTATCAGGACAACGTCCTGCTCGAGCAGCCGTTCGTCAAAGACGACAAGGTCACCGTTGGGGACCTCGTCAAGGGGCTGTCGGGAAAGACGGGTGAGAAGGTCGAGGTACGCCGGTTTGCCCGCTTCGAGCTCGGAGGCAACTGAGTGACCAAGAAGCTCGCCTACACGCGTGCACTCCTCAAACTTTCGGGAGAAGCATTTGCGGGTGGGCGAGCTTCCGGCATCGATTTCGGCGTCATCGAACGGGTAGCCGATGAGTTGAAATCCGTCGCAGCCACCGGCGTGCAGCTCGGGATGGTGATCGGCGGCGGCAACATCCTGCGGGGGACGGCGGCGAGCGAGCAGGGCATGGACCGCGTCTCCGCGGACTACATGGGAATGCTGGCCACGGTCATCAACGCGCTGGCCTTGCAGGATATTCTCGAGAAGAAGGGCGTGGACACGCGAGTCATGACCGCCATCCGGATGGAAGAGCTGGCCGAGCCGTATATCCGGCGGCGTGCGGTGCGCCACCTCGACAAGGGTCGGATGGTGATCTTCGCCGGCGGCACCGGCAATCCGTACTTCTCGACCGACACCGCCGCGGTGCTGCGCGCGCTCGAGATCGAGGCGCAGGTGATTCTCAAGGCGACCAACGTCGACGGCGTCTATACCGCCGATCCCAAGAAAGACCCCACCGCGAAGTTTCTGCCGACGCTGACGTTTCAGGAAGCGCTGGTGAACGGCTATGCCGTGATGGACGCCAACGCCTTCGGGTTGTGCAAAGAGAACAACCTCCCCATCGTGGTGTTCAACATCAACCAGCCCGGCGCGACGGCGAAGGTCCTGGCCGGCGAGCGCGTCGGCACGATCGTCCAATGAGTCCCGCTCCAGCAACAAGCCTGTCCGATCATCTCAAGCATGCCAAACAGCTGATGGACAAGGCGGTCGAGGCGGTGAAGCGCGAGTTCTCCACAGTGCGCACCGGCAAGGCCAGCACGGCGTTGCTCGACCTCGTGCGGGTCGAAGCGTATGGGAACGAGATGCCGCTGACGCAAGTGGCGAGCGTGGCGGCGCCGGAGCCCAAGCTGCTGACGGTGCAGCCGTGGGATAAGAGCCTGATGAAAGCGGTCGAGAAGGGGATTCTCGCGTCCGACCTCGGCCTCACGCCCTCGAACGACGGTAACATCATCCGCATCCCGCTCCCGGCATTGACGGAAGAGCGTCGCAAAGAGCTGGTGAAAGTCGTGCACAAGTTCGCCGAGGAAGGCCGCGTGGCGATCCGGCACGCGCGCACCGAAACCATGAACCGTATCAAAAAGACGGAGCATGTTTCTTCTGATGATCAGAAGCATGCTGAAAAAGACGTACAAAAAACTCACGACGAGCACCTCAAGGCAGTGGACGCCGCGGTGAAGGCCAAAGAAGCGGAGATCATGGAAATCTGATGCTCTCGGGGCCGATTCCTCGCCACGTGGCGATCATCATGGACGGCAACGGCCGCTGGGCGAACGAGCGCCGGCTGCCGCGGCCGTTCGGCCACCGCGCGGGGATGAAGGCGGTGCGCGAGGCGGTCGAAGGCGCGATCGACGCCGGCGTCGAGGTGCTGACCTTGTTCGCCTTCTCCGAGGAAAACTGGAACCGGCCCGCGCCCGAGATTTCGGCGCTGATGGATCTGCTCGAGGAGTACATCGCGAAAGAAGTCGCCGAGCTGCGCGGTCAGGGTGTGCAGGTACACGTCCTCGGCGATCGCAGCCGCCTGACGCCCGGCGGGCGCACGGCGGTCGAGCGCGTCGAGCGTGAAACGGCCGCCGGCACGAAGCTGCACTTGAACCTCTGCATCTCGTATTCGTCGCGGGGCGAGATCGCGCGCGCGGCGCGGCTCCTGGCTGAAGAAGTGCTGAAGGGCACCAAAAAACTCGAGGACATCGACGAAGAGGCAATTCGCTCCAAGCTGTACACCGCGCCGTGGGGCGATCCCGATCTCCTCATCCGTACCTCCGGCGAGCAGCGCCTGTCCAACTTCCTGCTCTGGCAGCTCGCCTACACCGAGCTGTACATCACGCCGGTGCTGTGGCCGGACTTCAACCGGCGCACCTTGCTCGACGCCATTATCGACTATCAGCGCCGCGACCGGCGGTTCGGTAAAGTCACCGCGTCCTGATGCCCTCGAAAAATCTCGTGCAGCGCATTGCCGTGGCGGCGGTCGCCATTCCGTCCGTCATTGGGATCGTCTGGGTGGGCGGTTGGGTGCTGGCGGCGGCGCTCGCGGTCCTGGGAGTGCTGGGCGCCCACGAGGTCTACGACTTCGGACGGCGGCAGGGCATCGAAGCGTTGGAACGCACCGGGTGGCTCGCGGCGGCCGCGATTCCACTGGTCGCCTACTGGGCGAAGGGATCCGAGGTTCACTGGGCCGAGCCGGCGTTGTACCTGGGCGCGGTTTGGCTCATGGTCGCCCTCGCCATCGCGATGGCGCGGCGCGGTCCGAGCGGCCGGCCGCTCACGAGCGTGTCGATCACGCTGTTCGGCTGCCTGTACGCATCGGGCATGCTGGCGTTTTTGATCGCGATACGGCATGGGAGCGCCGCTGCCAGCCGCCCCGCGGCGTATATCCTCCTCACGCTGTTTCCACTCGTCATCACCTGGATTTGTGACACGGCGGCCATGGCGGTGGGTATGGCAGTCGGCGGTCCGAGACTCGCGCCCGTGCTATCCCCGAAGAAAACGCACGCCGGCGCGGTCGGCGGCACCCTGGCGGGTGTGATCACGGCGCTTGCGATCGGCAAATTCGTGTTGAACCGGCAAGGCTGGGGTGGCTGGAGCTTGAGCGACGGCCAGCTGTTGCTGTTTGGTCTCGCCGTCTCCATTGTCGGACAGATCGGCGACGTCGCCGAATCGCTGCTCAAGCGGGAAGCGGGCCTCAAGGATTCGTCGACGCTCATTCCTGGTCACGGCGGCGTGCTCGACCGGCTCGATTCGCTGTATTTCGTGATTCCCACGGCGGCAGGATTGTATCGCATGTTCGGGATGATATGAGCGTTGGTGTCGCGATCCTCGGCTCGACCGGATCGATCGGCCGCTCCACTCTCCAAGTCCTGGCGAGACAGCGGGAACGGTTTCGTGTGGTCGCAATCACCGGCCACTCGAACAAGGCGCTCCTGGATCAACAGGCGGCGGAGTGGAAGCCGCGGTACGTCGGGCTCGTGAACGGCGGCGGCGCGGCATGTCTAGTCGAGGCCGCGACCCATCCCGATGTCCAGATCGTCGTCAACGGCATCGTCGGCGCCGCGGGGCTCGAGGCGACGCTCGCCGCGCTGCGCGCGGGGAAGCGGGTCGCGCTCGCGAATAAGGAAACGCTGGTGATGGCGGGCGAGCTGGTCGCCCAGGCAGCGCGGCACGGTGGCGGCGAGGTCGTGCCGGTCGATTCGGAGCACAGTGCCGTCCTGCAATGCATCGCGGGCGGGGGCCGTCGGCCCAGCGAGCTGGCACGACTGATTCTGACGGCGTCGGGTGGCCCGTTCCGCACCTGGGGTCCCGAGCGCGTGTCCAAGGCGACGGTCGCTGAGGCGTTGAAGCACCCCACCTGGACGATGGGAAAGAAGATCACCGTCGATTCCGCGACGCTGGTGAACAAGGCGCTCGAGGTGATCGAAGCCCATTTTCTGTTCGATGTGGCGTACGACCGGATCGACGTCGTCATTCACCCCCAGTCGGTGATCCACGGCTTCGCCGAGTTCGTAGACGGATCGGTGCTCGCCCAGGTAGGATTCCCCACTATGGAGCTACCGATTCTCTATGCGTTGACCTATCCCGAGCGTGTGCCGGATCAAGGGGTCCGACGCTACGACCCGGTCGCGGCCGGCACGCTCACCTTCGAAGCGCTGCAACCGGACCGGTTCCCCGCGTACGTCATCGGCCGCGAAGCCGCGCGCCTCGGCGGCACAGCGCCCGCACGGTTCAACGCCGCTAACGAGGTGGCCGTGCAGCTGTTCCTCGACGAGAAGATCACGTTCGGGCGCATTGCGGAGATCATTGAGCGGGTTTTGGGACTGGGGGCTGGGGGCTCGGGAACATCGCTCGAGGAAGTGCTGGCGGCGGACGCCGAAGCACGCCGCCTCGCGCAGGAGGTGGCATGCTCCTGACGCTCGCGTCACTCATCATCGTGCTCGGTGTGCTGATCTCGGTGCACGAGTTCGGCCACTTCATCGTTGCCAAGGCCGTCGGCATTCAGGTCCTGCGGTTCTCGCTGGGATTTGGGCAGCCGCTGATCCAGTGGCGCCGCGGCGAAACGGAGTACTGGATCTCGTGGATCCCGCTGGGCGGTTACGTCAAGATGGCTGGGCTGGAAGAAGAAGGCATGGTGGGCGAGCTGGAAGGCGGCAAGGCCGCGGTGCCGATCGATCCCAAGCGCGCGTTCGACCAGCAACCGCTGTGGGCGCGCATGGCCGTCATTCTCGCGGGCGTGACGATGAACTTGTTCCTCGCGTTCGTGATCTACACGAGCCTCGTCGCCATCGCCGGGGCGCCGCGCGCCGCCGTGACGCCGGTGGACTCGGTCGAGGCCTCACGCCTTCCCCCTGGCGCCGAGGCGTTAGCCACGCTGCGGCGCGGTGATCGCATCGTCCGGATCAACGGGGATTCGCTGAAGACGTGGGACGACTTTGACGAAAAAGTGCTCACGGGACCCGAGGAGCTGCGCTTTCAGATAGCGGGACGCCCCGAGCCGATCGTCGTCCATGTCGCCCGCGACACCGCCGCCCGCAATCAGCTCGCGCGCGCCGTCGTGCAGCTCTATCCCGCCCGTATCGGGCCGGTGAATCTGGGCCAGCCGGCGCACCGGGCCGGCCTGCGCGGCGGCGATGTGGTCGTGCGCATCGGATCGGACACCGTCGTCTCGTGGAGCGACATGGTGCGGCGGATTCGCGCGAGCCCGGGCAAGCCGCTCGTGCTCACGGTGCTGCGCGGCGACAGTCTGCTACGCATTCCCGTTACCCCCGAGCCGACCGACTCGGCAGGACAGCACTTTGGGATGATCGGCGCGTACTCGAACCCGCCGACCGCGCGAGTTCCCGTTAGCTTCGGCACCGCGCTGTCGCTCGGCGCGCGACTGACGGGCGCCCAGGTCGTGGCTGTGGTCGTCTCGGTGAAGCGGCTGGTCACCGGGCAGGCGTCCGCGCGTGAGCTGGGCGGGCCGATTTCGATCGCGCAGATGTCCGGGCAGGCGGTGCGCCTCGGCTTCGACTGGTTCCTGAACTTCCTCGCCTTCTTCTCGGTGAGCCTCGCGGTGTTGAACCTGCTGCCGATTCCGGTGCTCGACGGCGGACACGCCATGTTCTTGATCGCGGAAGGGATCCGGCGGCGTCCGCTCTCCCCGCAGCTGCGCCTGCGGCTCACGCAGTTCGGCATGCTCGTCGTGCTCGCGATCATGGTGGTGGCTCTGGGCAACGATGTCCTCCGACTCTTCCGTTAGTTCGGCGCTGGCGGACTACGCTGCCGGTCGTCTGACCGCGCAGCAGTTGGTTGGGGTGGTGACCACAGCTTACTACGGGGCTAGGGGCTTGGGGGCTAGGGAACGACTGCAGCCGCTGATAGAGATCATCGAGCGAGCACATCCGGGCGTCGTCGAGCTCTTTGGGAATGGCGAAAAGCCTGGCTATGCTATTCGGCTTGCGGAGCGGCCGTTTCCGAAGCGACATGAAGCAGCACTGCGCGAGGCGGTCCAGAACATTGTACGGGCGCCGCATGCTGCGCCGAACCCCGAGCCCCGAGCCCCGAGCCCCAGCTTCATCGCGCGTATCTTCAGAGCAATCCGCAACGTCTTCACCGCATAAGCTTCACGGCCAATCCGATCAGTAGCAGTAAACCGATCGCTGTGGCAACGATGATCAACCACGTCCCCTCCTTTTCTGGCGGGTCGGCGAGGGCCTCGCGCGGCGACGTCCCCAGCGGTGCGGTTCCCATCGTCGTCGTGGGCCGGCGTTTCTGCTCGACCTCATCGAGATCCGCGCGGAGCTCGGCCGCATTGGCGTAGCGATCGTCGGGGTGCTTGGCGAGGCACTTCATCACCACACGCTCGAACCGCTTCGACAGGTCGCCGCGCTTCTTGCGCAGCGACGGGGGCGGATCCTCGACGTGCATCCGCGCCAGCTCGAACCAGTCGTTCGACGTGAACGGCACCTCGCCGCTCGCGGCCTTATACAGCGTGACGCCGAGCGCGTAGAAGTCGACGCGCGGGTCGAGCGCTCGCCCCTGAGCCTGTTCGGGCGAGAGATACTGCGGCGTACCGATCGTCATGTTGACGCCGGTAGACGCGACGTAGCCCGACACGGCGCGGGCGATGCCGAAGTCGGTCAGGACTGCGGCGCCGTCGGAGCGGATCAGGACGTTGTCGGGCTTCAGGTCGCGGTGGATGACGCCCTGCTGATGCGCGAACTCGAGCGCGGCCGCGATGTCGCGCGCCAGATGGAGGATGTCCTCTTCAGGAAGCGGCCCCTCCCGCGCGAGCCGCGCGCCGAGGCTGTCGGCGCAGAGATCCATCGCGAAGTAGACGTGCTCGCCGGTCTTCGCGACGGAGCGAATGCGGATGATGTTGGGGTGCTCGAGCTTCGCGGCCGTTTCGCTTTCGTTGCGGAACCGGCTTTCAAACTGGGGGTCGCCCGCGTAGCGGGGCTTCAGGACCTTGATCGCGACGGGGGTGCCGTCGGGCTCGCGGCCGACGAAGGCCCAGGCGAACCCCCCCTGGCCCAGCAACCGCTCCAGGGTATACCGGCCCAGCGTCTGCCCCACGAGGTCGGTCGCTGCGTTGGTCACGAGCCTTTACAATTGAGGGAAGGCCGGTTAACCTACGGCGCTTCCAACGATTAGGGAACTGGGACGATGTACGACAAGACGACGCCGGTCAGGAAACACGGGCTGCACGAACGGGACACCGGCTCCAGCCGGGTTCAGGTCG
>Ga0070696_100002915_pt1 | contig 11371 bp, 6 predicted proteins | sample KBSK1253metaG_FD_65474 | JGI IMG/M metagenome (GOLD analysis project Ga0070696, IMG submission 65474) | Corn, switchgrass and miscanthus rhizosphere microbial communities from Kellogg Biological Station, Michigan, USA - KBS K1-25-3 metaG | ecosystem: Host-associated > Plants > Roots >... | reverse complement strand
CTTTTACCGCCGTTCACCTTACTGGGATCCGCTGATGAATCTGTACCCAGTAGGACGAATCACATCGCCGTTAAGTCCGCCGCGGTAACCTCTCAAAAAGTTCAGAGTACATCAAGCTTTTAGCTTGCTCCCATCAAAACAACACCTAAAACGTTTGACTCTCCACTGCTAGTGCGACAGCGCCTTGGGATCTTCTGAAACCTCTTCCAGCGCGCGACTTCGACTCTTAATTGTCACTACTGCTACCCCGGCAAAAATCAAAACGCACGCCAAAAGCGTTCGCGAGTTCAATGTTTCTCCCAGGACTACCGGCGCCAGGCCAAAGGCAACCAGCGGTTGCAGATAGATGTAAACGGCCACGATGGAGGGCGCGACTTTCGTGAGCGCCCAGGCATTAAGGTAGTAAACAAACACCGTTGGCAGCAGCACAATGTAGACTATTGCCAGCCAGCCGTTGGCCGGAACACTTCCCAGCCCATCAATGCTCCATGCGTACACTGCAAGTGGCAGCGTGATTATCGCGCTTACCAGAAACAGCCAGGTGATGACGTTGAATGCGCCATAACGCTTTACCAAGTCTCTAGAGACGGCAATGTAAGCCCCATATGAAAATGAGTTCGCAACTATCAGCAGGTTGCCGCGCGTAGTCGACGCTGAGAACGTAGCCTGGAATGGATCGACGAGATAAATGACGCCGAGGGCCGCCAGCGCGATTCCGAATATGTGCCGCAACGATGCGCGGTCATGACCTAAGGCAATGCTGATAATTAGAGTGAAAACCGGAATTGTCGTCGTTAACAGCGTCGCGTTGATTACCGTCGTATAGGACAAGCCCTTTACGAAAAGTAGTTGATTCACAACCACGCCGAGTAAAGCTGAAAGCACAACCCAGGCAAGTATCCGCTTTGGCAAATGACGAAGCGGTCCGAATCTTCTGCGAAGCAAAGCAAAGATTAAGGCTGCACCGACTATGCGAAAGCCCACCAGGCTCGTGCTTGAGACCGAACGTAAGGCAATCTTTCCAAAGATAGGCCAGGTGCCAAAGAAGATTTGCACGATCACCAGTGCAACGTGAGGCGCAATGCCGCGTTCTTTGAATGGAGTATCAGAAGGCATTAGTGGCACATTTGTGGAACAGACCGTAATGGAGATTCGGAATCAGATTGAAGTCTGTGCAACAACAAAAAGGATCGGGTTCACCCCGATCCGTTTGATAAGTCGACGCTGTTTGCGCTTTCAAACAACCAAAAACAGCGGGTTCTCCAAAATCTTCTTAAAGGTCTGCAAAAACTTTGCGCCGGTTGCGCCATCAACCACACGATGGTCGCAGGACATCGTCACGCGCATCATTTGACGAACGACGATTTCATTGTCTCTAACGACCGGCTTTGGAGACATCGCGCCGATGGCCAGGATTGCTCCCTCGGGCGGGTTGATCACTGCCGTGAACTCATCGATGCCAAACATGCCGAGATTGCTGATTGAAAAGGTCGCTCCCATGTATTCTTCAGGTTTCAGTTTGCGCTCGCGCGCGCGACCGGCGAGGTCACGAACTTCACTTGCAATTTCACTCAGCGACTTTTGGTCGGCGGAGCGAATGATCGGTGTAATCAAGCCTTCTTCAATAGCAACTGCTACACCAATGTCGGCGTGCTCGTAATAGCGCACGACCTTATCCTGAAATGAAGCGTTGACCTGCGGATGTTGCAACAGCGCGGCCGCGGCGACTCTGATAATGATGTCGTTGATGCTGATTTTCAGGTCCGGATCGAGCGCATTGATACCGCTGCGCATTTCCGCCGCGCGGTCCATTTCGATCTCGGTTGTAAGGAAAAAGTGGGGAACGGGTCCAAGTGAAGTCACCAAACGCTTGGCGATGGTGCGTCGCATCTCACTTGCCGGTTCATCGCGATAGGCCGACGCTGCGGTGATAGCGGACTTCTGAGCAGGGCTCGCGACAGCGCGCAGGTGCGTTTGCTTTGTCGCAACGGCAGGTTGCCCGGCCGCTCCCTGCCGGCCAAGCAATCCCTCGACGTCGCGTTTGATTATCCTGCCACCGGGCCCACTGCCATTCACCGACCGTAGATCGATGCCAGACTCCGCTGCCATGCGGGCCGCCAAAGGCGAAACAATTAAACGGCCAGTTGCAGGTTGGGGAATGGTTGCTGAAGCCTTGCTACCATTGTCTCCGGCAGTTGTCTCAGCGTCGGCGGCCTTCGCCGGTTTTGCTTCTTCGACCTCTTCCTTCTTTTCCGTCGAAGGAGCTGCCGATTTCGCCGCTGCGTTTACCGGCGCCTCGGCCGCAATAGACGAGATGTCCTCATCCGGCTCGCCAATGATCGCAATCAATTGGCCCAGCGGTGCTGACTCGCCCTCCTGGATCAAGATCTTGCGCAGCACGCCATTGCCGAGGGCCTGCATTTCCATGGTGGCTTTGTCGGTATCAATCTCTGCCAGCGGCTCGCCCATCGAGACCTTGTCGCCCTCTTTCTTGAGCCAGCGAGACAGTTGGCCCTCTTCCATGGTGGGAGAGAGCTTGGGCATGATTACCTGAGTTGCCATTCAGACCTCTTGAATCGTGAATCGTAAATCGTGAATAGAGATAAATAGTAGTGCCAAACAGTAAATAGAAGTGGCTTGGATCTGATAGTGACTGAAAACCGCTTTTGCCTAAACACTTCGATTTACGATTTACGATTTACTCGATATAAGCGACTTCCTTAACAGCTGCGACGATCTGTTGCACATTTGGTATCGCCGCGTCCTCGAGATTCTTGGCATAGGGCATCGGCACATCGGCGCCGGAAACGCGTTTCACTGGAGCATCGAGATAATCAAAAGCACGCTCCATAATTTCTGAAGCAATCTCTGCCGCTACGCCGCAGAACGGATGCGACTCCTCGGCTACGACCACGCGATTAGTTTTCTTTACTGACTCTACAATGGTGTTGATGTCCAATGGCCTGATAGTCCGCGGATCGATTACTTCACAGTAAACACCTTCCTTTTCGAGCGCCTCTGCGGCTTTCAACGCCACCGGAACCATCAAGGACCGCGCCACGATGGTGGCATCGTTCCCTTCGCGCTTGATGTCGGCAACGCCCAAAGGAATTGTGAATTCAGGATCGTCTGAAACTTCACCCTTGTTGCCGTACATTCTTTCCTGCTCGATAAAAATCACCGGGTCGTTGTCGCGAATAGAGGATTTGAGCAGGCCTTTGGCATCGGCCGGCGTTGACGGCATAACAACTTTTAAGCCGGGAAAGTAAGCGAACCAGGACTCGAGCGCCTGGGAATGTTGGGATGAAACCTGGAATGCAGAACCGCCAGGACCACGAAAGACGATGGGAATATTGAACTGCCCGCCAGACATGTAGAGCATTTTGGCGGCTGAATTGATGATCTGATCAGTAGCCAGTATCGAGAAGTTAAAAGTCATAAACTCGATGATTGGCCGCAGACCGGCCATAGCGGCGCCTACGCCGAGTCCGGCAAAACCAAGTTCGGTGATTGGCGTGTCGATTACGCGCTTTGGTCCCAACTCTTCGAGCAGGCCTTTGGTAACTTTGTATGCGCCCTGATAAGCAGCTACTTCTTCGCCCATCAGAAAGACGTTTTCATCGCGCTGCATCTCTTCTCTAATTGCCTGATTAAGCGCCTCGCGCATTGTTATAATGGCCATTGAATGAATCCCACTTTAATCCTCAAGAAAACCTATTTGTTCCTGGGGATGGGCTCAGCGTAGACATCCGTGAACAACTCTTCCGGCTCGGGCAGTGGACTCTCCTCGGCGAAGCGCACTGCCTGCTCAACTTCTGCGCGCACTTCATCATCGATTTTTTTCATGTCCGCTTCGCTGAGAATACCTTCTTCTTTCAAGCTTGCTGAAAACAGCTTGAGCGGGTCGCGCTCCTGATAGCGTTCGATTTCGGCACGCGTACGGTAGTTTCCCGGGTCGGACATTGAATGGCCCATGAATCGATAGGTGCGAACTTCCAGCAATGTTGGCAAGTAATTCTTGCGCGCACGTTCGACAGCTCTCAATGTTGCTTCGCGAACAGCCAGGACATCCATGCCGTCCACAAACTCCGAAGCTATTTCGTAGGCGCAAGCCTTTTCCGAGATATCCTGAAAAGACATTGAGCGTTCAAGCGATGTGCCCATTCCATACTGATTGTTTTCGCAGATGTAGATGCAGGGCAGTTTCCAAAGCTGGGCCATATTCAACGACTCGTGAAATGCGCCCTGATTCACCGCTGCTTCACCAAAAAAACAGAGGGTAACCTGATCGGTCTGTTTGTATTTCGTGGCAAAGGCTACGCCCGTAGCTAAAGGGATTTGTCCACCGACGATTCCGTGTCCACCAAGGAAATTCACTTCCTTGTCGAACATATGCATCGAGCCACCCTTGCCGCGCGAGCAGCCGTTGGCTTTCCCATACAACTCGGCCATCACGGATTCCGGAGACATTCCCTTGGCAATCGCATGCGCATGCTCGCGATAGCTGGTCAGCACATAGTCGTCCTTGCGGATCGCAGAAATGGCGCCGATGGCAACGGCTTCCTGACCGATGTAAAGATGGCAAAAGCCGCCGATTTTCCCGGTGCTATAAGCCTCAGCAGATTTTTCCTCAAAGCGACGCACCAGCAACATCTGGCGATAGATACTGGTGAGCGTCTTGCGATCGAGTTCGGCGAAGCGCTGCTTTTGCGCTGCCTTTACAGCTTGAGCAGCGTCAAGGCGAGGGTCGGCAACTTCGGCTGATTCCGGGTCCATAACTCCAGTCGCACTGTTATCCTCAGCGCCCACACGTGAAGGCTCTGGCGTTCGCTTTCTCATATCCTGGGTTGACTTTGCCAATGGATCAGACACTAAGACGCTGTGAACTTAATAGCCGCCATCACGGCGGCCCACAACTGCGCATTAGGGGAGTGAATTATACGCGAGGATTGCGAGAGCGCGCAAAACCAGTTTTTTGACAAAACAAAAGCACGCCGCATACACAACGTGCCCTGTTTCAAGCTTTATAGTTTTCAGCTTAGCGCATTGCGTCCACGTTGGTGAGAGGGAAGTTGGCCAGACTGATGACTGTTTTGCGCGAATGCTTGTCGGTCTGCATTTTCTTTGCAGCCGCAGTCAGCAATTCTTCGGTGGTCTCCCCTTGATCAGGGTAGCAGGCGACACCCACGCTGATACCGACCTGAACCAGAGTTTCGGCGCGCACCGAAAACTTCTGAGACTCCACAGCGGTTCGGATTCGCTCACCCACAGCCTGCGCCATACGGCTCGATGCCATTGGCATGATGGCGACAAATTCGTCGCCGGCATACCGGGTAAGAATATCCATTTGTCTGAGTTCTTTGCGAACAACCGCCGCTACGCTCGCCAGTACCCGATCACCGACCGCATGTCCATACTGATCATTAATCTCTTTGAAGTCGTCCACGTCCATGCTCAATACTGCAAGCGACTCGTTACTGATACGCTGGCATTCCGCCAGTCGCTGTTCCAACATCATATAGAAACCTCGCGCGTTAGGGAGGTTTGTGAGCGAATCGACCAGCGCGCTCTCTTTTGTTTTCTCAAAGGTCAGCGCATTGTTAAGCGCGGTCGACGCGTGCTGGCAAACAGATTCAAGTAGCCGAACATGTTCAGTTGTGTAAGAGGTGCGGCTCTTTGAGTAGAGAGTAAGAGCGCCGAACGCGCCGTCTTCGCGGAGCAACGGAGAGACGAGCACGCCTTTGTAGCTTTTCGATAACTCTTCAGGCACGCCGACCAGATCGAGTTCCGGTGAGGCGTTACACATGGAACGCGCGTTGGCTATCACCCAACCCGTGATTCCGTCGCCGACATTCATGCGTCGATTTCCGAAGACGGCGGCATCTTCGCCAACAGCGTGCGCCGCAACGGCTTTACCTGACTTTTCATCGACTATAAAAATTATGCAGGTGTCAAATGGAACAATTGCTCGCAATTTGTTTGAGATAAGCGTCACCGTGTCGTTGAGATTTAGAGAGGAACCGATCGTCTGCGCGATCTCGTGGAGTGCAAAGACTTCTCGTTGTGCTTCCGTGATCGAACGAAAGCCGGCCTGGCCGTCGCCTGACGTTCCCACTACATTGGACGCAAGGCCCGCGTCCGGTTTGGTCTTCGTTTCATAGTCATGCGCGGGGGTTTCAGCAGGCACTTGCTCCTGGATATCTTCTGCATCGATTAGCCGGTCAAATTCCTCGACATGCTCGATGAATCTGTCGACAACCCTGGGGTCGAAAGCGCTTCCGGCCATGCCTCTTAACAAGCCCAGCGAAGCTTCGCGTTTCATACCTTTTCGATATGGTCGATCACACCGAGTGGCGTCATAAAAGTCGACTACGGAAATGATCCTGGCTACCAGCGGAATTGCCTCGCCTTTGAGGCCCTTGGGATACCCGCTGCCGTCCCATTTTTCATGGTGGTAACGAACAATGTCTTCGACTGGATACGGGAAATTGACGCGCCGCAGAATATCGCCACCAACCGTGGGATGTATCTTCATCTTTGCAAATTCAGCTTCGGTAAGTTTGCCTGGCTTATTCAGAATGTATTCGGGCACGGCCAGTTTGCCGATGTCGTGAAGCAGCGCGCCGGCAAAGAGCGCCTGCAGTTCCTGTCCCCCGACCTTGAAAAGCCTGCCCATTTCAGACGCGTAAATTTGTGTGCGTCGCACATGACCGTGAGTGGTCTGGTCCTTCGCATCGATCGCAATGGCAAGCGACTCGATTGTGTTCATGTGAATGTTCGCCATCTCTTCTACATGTTTGCGATTTTCGGCTTCAGCTCGCCGCACTTCATTCAATCGCTTCTCATTGAAGCGATACAATAGATGGACCATAGCCGTTATCAAGAGACCAAGCAGGACAAACGCAATTTCCCCGGCGGTTATGGCTGAATAAAAGAGCACTGCTGAAGCAGCACCGGCAACTTGCGTGGTGAGAGTCCAAACCAAACTCTCCTGTGAAGGAGGAACGCGCGGTTTATCATCAAGTAAATTGAGAAAGTGAAGTGTCGCCAATGTGCTTAGGAAATACTGGAGAACCGCCAGCGCGCACAGAGGCACAAGAAGATCGCTGATTGGCAATCCTTGAGTCGAGCTTTTGGTAAGATCGGAAAAGACTGAGGCTAGTAGTCCATAGCATGAAGCCGAAAGAAACGTGGAGATTACGGCAATGGCGGTGGTCGCAATTGACTCGCGCCGGCTGGCAAGACCATACGTAGAGACGAAGGCGACGATCGCCGCAAGTAATGTTGCGGGGCCAGCAGTGTTGCCCGGGGGAACTGCATAGAGAATGACCGCAAGGAAGACCAGTGCATCCGCCACCGATTTGCGGCTTTGGTTAGCACCTGCATTGGTTGTTATGGAAACTGTGAAACGGCTCGCAACGACTGTTAAGACGAGCAGCACCAGCCATGAAAGCAAGCCGGCACGCGTGAGAAGGGGAAGCTTTATCGTGGAAATTAGAGCAGAAGACAAGAGCAACAGGCCGAGAGTGGAGATGCTGCCGAGTAGCAACCTGTTCTTCCAGTTACTGGGGATATCCATATTTGTGGGAGCGGCTGGAGAGCTTCCGCGACGACGAAATCTGATTTGACGGCTTAGAGCAGGGCACCCGAACTGGGCAGGCAGGATGCGCTGGATGGTTGACAGTGCCAAACATTGTTTGGCAGGTTCTAAAGATAAACCAGTCAGAGGGTTGGCGTCAATGAATTAATAGCCTGCAATAGGCTTGGAAACATTGATCCAAGCCTTGCTTACAGACCCGTGGCAACATTTTGAGCCAGTTGGCTGGAAAGGTCGGCTGCGGTCGTGACGGGGTTTTTGCAGACAAAAAGTTCGCAAACGTACGCTGTGGGTAGTCCATCCAGCTCGCTGCGACCTTGAAGCAGGGAAATCGCATTTATAGCCGAGTTATCCCCGGGCGACGCCGCTGCGATAACCTTGTTAGGCAGGTAATGGGACCAGATTTCGCGCGCTAGTGAACTCGTTTGGGGTGAATCGGGGTCACCGATGAGTGCGATTTCCTTAGGGGTCCCAAGGTTGAAGTCCAACGCACAGAGCAGGCGACCGAACCCTGAAGGATAGCGAAGCATGCCATTGGCTGTAAGACGAAGGATGCTAATGGCCCGTCGCTGATAGTCCTGATTTGTTGTAAGCAAGCCCAGGCGCAACAGAACTTCGGCCGCCACCGAGTTTCCAGAGGGAGTTGCGTTATCAAAAAAGTCTTTGGCGCGCACGATTAACTGTTCGTGACTAGCGCCGGTGAAGAAAAAGCCGCCTTCTTCATCGTCCCAGAATTCCGCGATCATCACATCGCAAAGGTTGCGCGCTTCAATAAACCATTCGAGCTCACCCGTTGTCTCAAACAGATTTAGCAACCCATCGATGTAAAATGAATAGTCCTCCAGATAGGCATTCAGCTTTGCCTCGCCATCTTTATAACTTCTGAGAAGTAGTCCTTCGCGGCGGAGGTTGTTTAAGACAAACCGCGCGTTGTTTTTAGCTATTGCGGAGTAATCGGGTCGGTCAAGAATGATCCCAGCCTCAGCGAAGCTTGCGAGCATCAACCCATTCCATGAGGTTAGAACTTTTTCATCGCGCCCCGGCTTTACTCGCTTCTCGCGGGCTGCAAACAAGATCTGGCGAGCGTTGGCAAGAACGGCCTCGAGCTCTTCGACAGTTAGTTTTTCGCGTGCAGCCACCTGGGCCAGCTCCTCAGTGACATTCAAAATGTTGGAGCCTTCAAAGTTTCCCGCTGGCGTTACGTTGTAATAAGCAGCGAAAAGGGAGGCGTCTCGTTTGCCAAGCAGAGACTCAATTTCAGCAAAGCTCCAAACAAAAAACTTTCCTTCAACTCCTTCCGAATCTGCGTCCTGGGTGGAATAAAAGCCGCCGAGTGCATCGGTCATTTCTCGCACGACATAATCAAGAATCCCTTCGGCAATCTTTCTCGCCCAATCTTCCTTCGTAAGCTGGTAGTAATGAAGATAAAGGCGCGAGAGCAGCGCGTTGTCATACAACATCTTCTCAAAGTGCGGCACCAACCAGCGGGCATCCGTTGAGTAGCGATGAAAACCGCCCCCAATTTGGTCGTAAATTCCGCCGTCCGACATCTTTCGGCAAGTGTGTTGCACAGTCTCCAGAGCTTGTGGCTTGCCGGTGCGGTAGTAGGTGTGCAGTAGAAACTCAAGCGTCATTGCCGGTGGGAACTTGGGTGCGCCACCAAAGCCTCCATTTGTCGCATCGTAGGTTTTGATTATTCCCCGGGTTGCGGCCTCGAGCAGATCGGTCGTCAATACTTCATTTGATTCGATGAGCGCCGTGGCCCGTTTGAGTTCACCCAGCACAGACTGCGCTGTCTGACTAATATCTTCAGGTCGTTCGCGAAAGGCGTCCGCGACGCTGATTAGAACTCGCGGAAAACCCGGCATGTTGTAGCGATCGGCGGGTGGAAAATAGGTGCCTGCGTAGAAGGGGACCGCGTCCGGCGTTAAAAAAACCGTCATGGGCCAGCCGCCGTGTTGGGTCATCATTTGCACGGCGCTCATGTATATCTGATCCAGATCAGGCCGCTCTTCGCGATCCACTTTGATGTTGACGAAATTATCATTCATCAATTTTGCAATCGCCTCGTTTTCAAACGACTCGTGCTCCATCACATGGCACCAATGACAGGCGGAATAACCAATACTTAAGAGAACTGGTTTCTGATCGCGGCGCGCTATTGCAAAAGCCTCTTCGCCCCACGGAAACCAGTCGACCGGGTTGTGCGCATGTTGCAGAAGGTAAGGACTCGTCTCGTCGATCAGACGATTTGTATGAGCGTGTTCAGCCAAGAGTAAAAATTCCTACGTTGGATTCCTTTACATTCTACAGCGCCGCGACGAGAACGCGAACTCTGCCCGAATTGCAGCAAGGTTCTACCCTGAATTAAGAAATGCGGAGCAATGTCAGTCTTTAAACCAATACGGCGTTCGTTTGGTCCAAACGCTGTTTGGATACCGCTGGTGAAGAAAGTCGTACGCGGCTTTAGACCATTTGCCTGTTTGCTTGTCGGTGCAGCCATGCCGCGTCGTGTTGACAGCGAGATGGAGGGCCTCGGGAACTCGAGGATCATTCGGATTGCGCGTAGTCCTGTTCACCGAGCGGAATCTGCCATGCGATGCCTGAATCCACGATTGGTTCCAAACCGGGAAACTATCCTGATTTCAGGACTGATAGCGTGATTTGCTATACTCCGCAAACTGAATGGCTATTCATTTTTCACAACAGGACTGATCACTTTGGAACGTGAAACTCTGGAAATGGATGTAGTTTTCGTCGGCGCCGGGCCGGCGAATTTAAGCGGCGCGCTACACCTGGCGAAACTCATAAAGACTCACAACGAGCAAGTGCAAACCGGCAAGCGCAAAGGCCCAGCGCTGGGTGAAATTGAAATAGGTGTAATTGAAAAGGGTGCGGCTGTAGGCGCCCATATTCTTTCCGGCGCCGTTATGGATCCGAAGGCCTTGCGCGAGTTGATTCCGGATTTTATCGAACAAGGTGCACCCCTGGAGTCCCCGGTTAAAGAAGACTATTTCCTTTACCTAACTAAGAAGCATGCGCTTCGCTCACCAATAACGCCGCCGCCACTCAAAAATCATGGTTACTACATTGTCTCTCTCAATCGTCTTACGGCTTGGCTGGGCGAGAAGTGTGAAGAAGCCGGCGTAAATATTTTTCCTGAGTTTCCCGGCGCAGACATGCTCTATGACGAAGAGGATCGTGTTGTGGGAGTGCGCACCGGCGACAAGGGGATCGACAAAGAAGGGAAGCGCAAACCCAACTTTGAGCCCGGCGTAGATCTTCGCGCCAAAGTCACAGTCCTTGGTGAGGGTCCGCGCGGCTCGCTAACCAAACAGTTAACCGCGCGGCTCAACCTCGATTCCGGCCGTGAACCTCAGGTCTACAGCATCGGCGTTAAGGAGCTTTGGGAGTTGCCCGACGATAGATATCCGACCGGAAGAGTAACCCACACGCTTGGCTTTCCTTCGGACTCGCATACCTATGGTGGTGGTTGGATTTATGGGATGCAGAACCGCATCCTGAACCTGGGCTATGTCACGGGCCTTGACTATCAGGATCCGCTCCTCGATCCGCACGCCGAGTTCCAACGCTTCAAACAACATCCGTTTGTGCGCCAGTTGCTGGAAGGCGGCAAGATGATTCGCTACGGCGCTAAGACAATTGCTGCCGGTGGCTATTTCGCGATGCCGCAAATCTATGCTGACGGTGTCCTGCTGGTCGGCGACTGCGCCGGCTTTCTCAATTCGCAAAGATTGAAAGGGATTCACTCTG
>Ga0070696_100002914_pt1 | contig 11373 bp, 10 predicted proteins | sample KBSK1253metaG_FD_65474 | JGI IMG/M metagenome (GOLD analysis project Ga0070696, IMG submission 65474) | Corn, switchgrass and miscanthus rhizosphere microbial communities from Kellogg Biological Station, Michigan, USA - KBS K1-25-3 metaG | ecosystem: Host-associated > Plants > Roots >... | reverse complement strand
GAGTCGCTGATCGAGCACCCCGGGCGCATGACGCACGCGTCGGTGGTCGGGTCGGTGCTCGAGGTGCCCGACGACCTGATCCGGCTGTCCGTCGGCATCGAGGACGTCGACGACCTGCTGGCCGACCTGGACCGCGCGCTCTCCTGACCTTCCGCTTTCCGCCACTCAACCCGCTTTCCGCCAGTCAGACCGCTTTTCGATGCTGCACAGCGGTCTGACTGGCGGAAAGGTCCTGGGCTACCGCAGCTGTGTCCGGTGGCTGGACGTCGGGTGGTGGGGACGGTCGTGGGTGAGCGGTTTCGGTCGTGCTGACGACGCGTTCGGCTCACCCGAGCCAGTACCCACGCCCTCGCCGGTACCCACGGCCGCGCCCCACGGTGCGGCGAGGCACGGCGTCGGCGAGGATGCACCCATGACGCCGAGCTGGCCCTGGTCGTCCCGCAACGGGGACGTGACGACCGCGCCCGCGCCACCGTCCCCGCCCGAGGAGGTGCCGGACGCCGGCGCTCGAACGTCCGGCCGTCGTCAGGCCGTGCGGCGCGCGATCACGGCCGCGCGCGAGCGTCGCAATGCCCCGCCCGAGCCGCTGTGGTCCTCCCGGCAAAGACCCCGCCAAGCCCTGCAGCGCCCGGACGACGCCGTCCCGATGGGAGTGCGCGTCGCCTCCGCGTGGGCCTGGCGGCTGCTGCTGCTCGGCCTGTTCGCGTACGTGCTGATGCGGCTGCTGGGGATGTTCCGGCTGCTCGTGGTCCCGCTGCTCGTGGCGCTGCTGGTGGTCGCGCTGGTCAAGCCGGTCACGGACGCCATGGAGCGCGGCCGCGTGTCCCGCAACGGTGCCGCCCTGCTCACGCTGCTCGGGGTGCTCGCGGTGGTGGCGGGCCTGATCACGTTGGTGAGCACCCAGATCGCGAGCGGGTTCCCGGAGCTGCAGCGGCAGGCCGAGGCTGGGCTCGGTCAGGTGCAGCAGTGGCTGGCCGGCCCGCCGCTGCGCCTGAGCACCAATGACCTCGCCGACTACCTGGACCGAGCCCGCGACAGCCTGACCCAGCGCCAGAGCACGGTCGTGAACGGTGCGCTCGCGGCCACGACGACCGCGGGGCACGTGGTGGGCGGGCTCTTCCTCACGTTGTTCGCGGTGTTCTTCTTCCTGGCGCACGGCAACCAGATCTGGGGCTGGCTGGTGCGGCTGTTCCCGCAGGCGGCGCGCGAGGCCGTCGACGAGTCGAGCCGGCTCGGGTGGGTGACCCTCACCTCGTTCGTGCGGGCGACGGTCATCGTGGCACTGGTGGACGCGATCGGCATCGGCGTGGGCGCAGCGGTGCTGCACGTGCCGCTCGCCGTCCCGCTCGGGGTGCTGGTGTTCATGAGCGCGTTCATCCCGATCGTCGGGGCGCTGTTCTCCGGTGCGGTGGCGGTGCTGGTGGCGTTGGTGGCGCAGGGTCCGGTGACGGCGCTGGTCATGCTGGGGGTGGTGCTCGTCGTCCAGCAGATCGAGAGCCACGGGTTGCAGCCGTTCCTCATGGGACGCGCCGTCCGCGTGCACCCCCTGGCCGTGATCATGGCCATCGCCGCCGGAGCGACCGTGGGCGGCATCGTCGGCGCGCTGTTCGCCGTGCCGCTGATCGCCGTCGGCAACACGGTGGTGCTCGCGCTCAGCGGACGCAGCTCTCACGACCCCTCGGTCGCCCACCGGCCCTCGCCTGACGGGGGCGGGCCCGCGCTGGGCCAGCCCGGTGACGAGCCCGAGCAGGTGGGGGTGCCCGCGCCGCCCGACGCGACCGGCTCGTCGTAGAGGGGTCAGCGTCCCGCTGAGCGGGAGCTGCGTGCTGGACGTCGGTGGGCCGGCTCTTCAGGTGCTGTGGATGTCGGTGGGCTGGCTGGGCCGATGCCCCGCTTCAGCGTGAACAATGTGCCGCTCAGCGGGAACTTCTTCACTCGCTGAGGACGTCGGTGTGCTGGCTGCGGGTCGGTCACCAGTTGCCGCGCCTGGCCGTGCGTTCCCGCGGGAACGCTTCTGCGGCGGTGGCCAGCTCGCGCACGTCATGTGGTCCCGCGGGAACGTCCCTGCAGTGATCGCCCGCCGCAGCAGCAACAGGGCCCGCTGTGGATGACCGCCCGTTGTTGTCGGTGGCCTGGGGCATAGTCGTTCGTGGCGTGGGGACGCTGTCGACGAGAGGCCGCAGTCGTGTCCCGCGCTGGTGCTGGTGATCCCGTGTCCGCGCGGCCGCCCGGGTACGCCCGGTGGCCCGGCGAGGCGTTCGGCCTGGCGCCCGGCGCAGGTCTGGGGGTGCGCCGGGCCCAGCCGGTCGACGTCCAGCGCATCGCCATCCTGCGGAGCTGGGCCCTGCGCCTGAGGCTGGCCGCGACCGCGCTGTGGCACCTCGGCGCAGTGGTCCTGGCCGAGTGCGACGACGCAGGACTGGACGGCCCAGCCGGCGATGCCCTGCAGGCGCTCGGCGCCGATGTCGCGCAGGAGGCCGCTGCGGCGGCCAAGCAGGCGGAAGCCGCCGCCGACGAGCTCGACCTTGAAGCGGCCGTACTGATGACGACGCCGCACGACCTCGCGGACGGCCAGACCGCCCCGGAGGTCGCGTCGCCGGGCCGGGCGGGGTGGTCGCCGATGAGGTCGGACGTCGGCTCGCCGGGTGGGGCGCGTGATCCGGCGATGAGGCCGGACGTCGAGCCGGGCCGAGGAGGTGGTCGCCGGTGAGACCTGTCGTGGTCGACGCCGCCGCGCTTGACGAGCTCGCCCTGCTGCTCGCCCGGGCGGCCCGGCGTGCCCGCGAGGAGAGCGTCGACGTCGAGGTCGCCGCACCCGTCGTCCTGCAGGCTGGTGCCGGCGCGTCCGCGGTCGGCCTGGCCGTTCGGCTTCGGGCGCAGGCGCTGCAATGCGTGAGGGCCATGGCCACGGTCGTGGTCCTGGCGGCGCAGGGATACCGCGAGACCGAGCGGCAGATCTGCGCCCAGATCGCAGCGCTGCTCCCCGGGCTGAGCGACCTGGCCGGCTGGAGCGCGGGTGGCCTCGATGGTGCGCCGAACCTGGCAGACGCGCGCACCTGGCCCGTGCTCGACGGCCCGACGATGCGACCACCCGGCGACGGGGGGCTGCTCGTGGGAGAGGTGGACGTCGGGGCCGGACCGGTCGACGCGGCGGCTGGCGCTTCGAGCTCCGTCGGCCGGGCGTGGTGGGCCCCGGTCGAGCACCTGCTGGCCGGACTGCAGCCTCACCTGCTCGAGGGCCTCCTCGTCGGCACGCCGGCGCTGGCTCGGCTGGTCGTCGAGGCGCCACCGCCGCGCGCCGACTCGCCGGCTGGCGAGGTGGCGGCGACGGTGCGCCGGTCGCTGCTGCTCGGTCCGCAGCAGGCCGCGGCGTTGGTCGCGAGGCAGCTCGCGACGCTGTCGCCGCGGGTGCGACGCACGATCGCGCTGCTGCACCCTGCGCTGATCACGTCCGCGTCGGCCGCGCCGGCCGCCGACCGGTTCGCCGCGAGCAGGGTGCTGGTCGCCGCCGACCTGGCCAGGCTGCACGAGCGGCGGCTGCACGAGAGCGCACAGATTCGCAACGACACCGCCCCGGCGTACCCGAGGCACCTGGACAAGCGGATCGCGTGGGAGCACCAGCTGCTCGACGAGCAGGTCGAGCTGCACCACCCCGACGGCAGCGTGACCCGCCACCCGCACCAGCTGCTGCAGTTCGACCCGGCGGGGGACGGGCGCATCGTCGAGGTCATCGGCGACCTGGACCGCGCGAAGCACGTGGCGGTGTTCGTCCCGGGGACCGGCAGCGACCTCGACCGCTACCCGGGCACCTTCGCCCGCATGACGCCGTTCGCGAGCGCCAGCCCCGACCTGGCCGTCGTCGTGTGGCAGGGGGCCGACCATCCCGACCAGCCGTTCGACGACGGGCTGCCCTCGGCCGCGGCGGCGGTGCACGAGCTGTGGGACGACCCGCTGGGCGCGCCGGCCCGCGCGCGGCAGTGGCCCCGCGAGCACGTCATCGCGGCCGGACTTCGCGACGCGGCCGACGCCGCCGGGCCGGCCCTGGCCCGCGACGTCGCCGGCCTGCGTGCGGCAGCCCCGGGGCCGACGTCCGACCTGACGGTGCTGGGGCATTCCTACGGAGGGTCGATCGTCGGCTCGGCCGAGCTGCACGGCATGGTCGCCGACCGGGTCGTGCACATCGCGAGCGCGGGCGCTTACGTCGACGCGGTGACCGACTACCCGGCGACCGCCGCGCACACGCAGCGCTTCTCGATGACGGCGTACGACGACCCGATCCGCCTGAGCCAGGGCCACGACCTGCGCGACGCGGGTCCGCGGCTGCGGCAGCTGCTGCCGCTTCCGCTCGACCCGCTCACGGTCGGCCTGCCGCACCTGGCGAGCGACGCGTTCGGGCCGGCGTCGCAGGTGGGGCACGGCCTCGACCCCGACCTGATGCCGGGAGTGGTCAGGCTCGACACGGGGGTGCACGACGACGGCACTCTCGTGCGCGGGCACAGCGGCATGTTCGCCCCGCACAGCACGGCGTGGCGCAACCTGCTCGAGGTCATGACGCGCGGACACGTCGAGGTGCTGGAGCCGCAGCGCTGGGCGAGCCACCTCGAGCCGCTCCAGCTGCCCACCGTCAGCCAGCAGCCAGGGCACCCGGTGGTTGCCGGGCACGCGCCGCGGTACGTCGTCGACCGGTCCCCGTACGGCGACCCCGGCTACCGCCCGCCGGTGCTCGACCTCGGCGCCGAGCCGTGATGCGCACGATGGCCGGCGTGCACCGACGGGACCGGGCGGGCACCTTCGGCCAGGGGCTGCGGCGCCACCGCCGCACGACCGCAGTTCCGGCGCCGAAAGCGGCCCCAGCGACGGAAAGGTGCCACTGCTGCGGGGCTCCGAGAGGAGTTCTGCCAGACTGCGGCCCATGGCATCGACGACGCTGCCCGTATCCCTGGACGACGTGTACGCAGCGCGAGAGGTGCTGCAGGGCATCGTGCGACCCACCCCGCTGGAGTACAGCCGAGGGCTCTCCGACCGGGTCGGCGGCAAGGTGTACCTGAAGTGCGAGAACCTCCAGCGGGCCGGGTCCTTCAAGATCCGCGGGGCGTACACGCGCATGTCGCGGCTCTCCGACGAGGAGAAGGCCCGCGGGGTGGTGGCGGCGAGCGCCGGCAACCACGCTCAGGGGGTGGCGCTCGCCGCGCAGCTGCTGGGCATCCGCTCGACGGTGTTCATGCCGACGAACGCGGCCATCCCGAAGCTGTTGGCCACCAAGGGATACGGCGCCGAGGTCGAGCTGGTGGGCCAGACCATCGAGGAGTCGCTGACCGCGGCGCGCGACTTCTCCGACGACACGGGCGCGGTCCTGATCCACCCCTTCGACCACCCGGACATCGTTGCCGGGCAGGGCACGGTGGGGCTGGAGATCCTGCAGGAGTGCCCGGACGTCCGCACAGTCGTCGTCTGTACGGGCGGCGGGGGGCTGCTGGCAGGGGTCGCCGCCGCGGTGAAGGGCCTGCGGCCCGACGTCCGCGTGGTCGGTGTTCAGGCCGAGCAGGCGGCGGCCTACCCGGCATCGCTCGCCGCGGGCCACCCCGTGCCGCTGCAGCGCATGTCGACGATGGCCGACGGCATCGCGGTGGGCTGCCCGGGCGAGGTGCCCTATGCCGTCGTGAAGGCGCTGGTGGACGACGTGGCCACCGTCCCCGAGGAGATGCTGTCGCGCGCGCTGCTGTTCCTCATCGAGCGGGCCAAGCTCGTCGTCGAGCCCGCCGGAGCGGCCGGCGTCGCCGCCCTGCTGCAGGACCCGACAGCCTTCGAGCCGCCGGTCGTCGCGGTGCTGTCCGGCGGCAACATCGACCCGCTGCTGCTGCTGCGCGTGCTGCGGCACGGCATGTCGGCGGCCGGCCGCTACCTGCAGTTCCGGCTGCGCGTGCCCGACAGCCCCGGCTCGCTGGCCCGCCTGCTGCGCGTGCTTGCCGAGGCTGACGCCAACGTCGTGGAGGTCGAGCACGTCCGCACCGGCATCCAGCTGCACGTCGACGAGGTCGAGATCGGGCTGCAGCTGGAGACCAAGGGCCGCGAGCACTCCGAGGCCGTGCTGACGACGCTGCGGGAGGCCGGGTACCCCCTCTCGTTCGACTGAAAACCCGATGATTTCTGCCCCCGCGCAGGGTCTACTCGGGAACGACAGCCCCTGATGGACAAGGAGCCCCCATGCCCAGATCGACCTGTCGGTGCCGCGTGCGAGGGTGTTCTCATGACTGATGCAGTGGTCGCCCGCGGCCTGGTCAAGCGATACGGCGACGTGACCGCCCTGGGCGGGGTCGACCTGACGGTGCCGCGTGGCACGGTGCTCGGCCTGCTGGGCCCGAACGGGGCCGGCAAGACCACCACGGTGCGCGTGCTCACCACGCTGCTGACGGCCGACGAGGGCACCGCCGAGGTGGCGGGCGTCGACGTCATGGCCGCCCCGGGCGAGGTCCGCAAGCGCATCGGGCTCTCCGGCCAGTACGCGGCCGTCGACGAGTACCTCACCGGCTTCGAGAACCTCGACATGGTCGGCCGGCTCTACCACCTGGGCCGCCGGCGCTCGCGCCAGCGGGCGCGCGACCTGCTCGAGCAGTTCCGGCTCGACGAGGCGGCCGACCGTCCCGTCAAGACCTACTCCGGGGGCATGCGGCGCCGGCTCGACCTGGCCGGCGCGCTGGTCGCCGAGCCGGAGGTGCTGTTCCTCGACGAGCCCACCACGGGCCTCGACCCGCGCAGCCGCGGCGACATGTGGGACGTCATCACCGGGCTGGTGGCGGGCGGCACGTCGCTGCTGCTCACCACCCAGTACATGGAGGAGGCGGAGCGGCTCGCCAACCGCATCGTCGTCATCGACCGCGGCGTGGTCATCGCGCGCGGCACCGCCGACGAGCTGAAGTCGCAGGTCGGCGGCGAGCGCCTCGAGGTCGTGGTCACCGACGCGGCCCGCCTGGCGGACGCGCGGTCCGAGCTGGCCAGCGTCGGGGTCGGCGCGCCCAGCATCGACGAGCACAACCGGCGGCTCACCGTCCCGGTCAGCGGCGGCACGGCGGCGCTGGTCGAGGCGCTGCGCCGGCTCGACGCGGCCGGCATCGAGGTGCAGGACGTCGGCGTGCGGCGGCCCACGCTCGACGACGTCTTCCTGACGCTGACCGGCCACACCGCAGAGCGCGACGAGCAGTCGGACGGCGACGATCCGACGTCCGGCCAGCGCCAGAGCCTCGAAGAGGTGTCCTCATGAGCGTGATGTCGGCCGTCGGCGACGGTGCCATCGTCGCCAAGCGCAACCTCATCAAGATCAAGCGGGTGCCCGACCTGCTCGTGTTCACGACGCTGCAGCCGATCATGTTCGTGGTCCTGTTCGCGTACGTGTTCGGCGGCGCCATGAGCGGCGCGCTCGGCGGCGACAGCGGCGGCGGCGCCTACCGCGAGTACCTGATGGCCGGCATCTTCGCCCAGACCGTGGTCTTCGGCGCGACCATCACCGGCGCGGGCCTGGCCGACGACATGCAGAAGGGCATCATCGACCGGTTCCGGTCGCTGCCGATGGCCCAGCCGTCCGTGCTCATCGGCCGCACCCTGAGCGACGTGGCCAACAACGTGCTCGTCGTCATCGTGATGTCGTTGACCGGGTTCGTGGTCGGCTGGCGCATCCGGTCGTCGGTGATCGAGGCGATCGGCGGCTTCCTGCTGCTGCTGCTGTTCGCGTACGCGTTCAGCTGGGTGATGGCGTTCGTCGGGCTGCTCGCCCCGAGCCCGGAGGTCGTCAACAACGCGGCGTTCGTCGTGATCTTCCCGCTGACGTTCATCGCGAACACGTTCGTGCCGCTGTCGACGCTGCCCGGGCCGCTCAAGACGTTCGCCGAGTGGAACCCGATCTCGTCGGTGACCCAGGGCGCGCGCGAGCTGTTCGGCAACGTGGACGGCCCGGCCGCCGGCTCCACGAGCTGGGCCATGCAGCACGCAGAGGTCTACACGCTGATCTGGGTGGTGGTCATCCTGGCGGTGTTCGTGCCGCTCGCCACCCGGCAGTACAAGCGGGCCGCCAGCCGCTGAACGACAGCAGTGGGGCACCCCCGCGTCGGGGGTGCCCCACTGTCGCTCGCGCTGCGCGCGTCAGGCGCTGTAAGGCTTGGCCTTGAGGATCTTGACCGTGATCGCCTTGCCGCTCGGGGCGGTGTAGGTCGTGGTGTCGCCGGTCTTCAGGCCCATGATCGCGGTGCCCAGCGGCGACTTCTCGCTGTAGACCTCGAGGGAGTCGTCGGCCGCCTCGCGGCTGCCTAGGAGGAAGACCTCCTTCTCGCCGGCGATGTCGGCGGTCACCACCATGCCGGGCTCGACGACACCGTCGTCCGCGGGACGCTCGCCGACCTTGGCGTGCTCCAGCAGCTGCGTCAGCTGGCGGATGCGGGCCTCCTGCTTGCCCTGCTCCTCCTTGGCCGCGTGGTAGCCGCCGTTCTCCTTCAGGTCGCCTTCTTCGCGGGCGGCCTCGATCTTCTTGGCGATGTCGATGCGGCCGTCGCCCGTGAGGTGGTCAAGCTCGGCCCTCAAGCGGTCGTACGCCTCTTGAGTCAGCCAGGTGACGCTCACGCTCGTGTCGGTCACGATGTCTCCTTGCTCGGTGTTGCGATCGCCGGTCCGGGCGCGTACGGCGTCCGGCCCCTTGTCCTCGGGGCCCGTGGTCTCGCGGGGGGAAGTGTCAAGGGTAGCAACCGGGCGCGCCTGCTGCAGGTCCTCGCGCGTGTTGCCGCGGTGGCCCAACACCGGACATAACGCTCAGTGTCCGGGCGACGTTCCCGTGACGACGCAACTGCGGACAAAACCCGTCACGGCCAGCGCCGACGTCCGGACCGTGTCGGTGCGCCGCGTGACGTCGGAGGTGCTCGGCCCGACCACCACGTCGGCGGTGCCCACCGTGCCTTTGCCCTGGTCAAGGGCCCGCAGCGTGCAGGTGGCCGAGAGGTCGGCGTCCTTGTGGACGTCGTAGGTGACGTCGACCTGCTGGTCGCTCACGATGCGGAACCCGACGTCGGTCCAGTGCACGGGCGACCGGCTCTCGATCACGACCCAGAGGATCCAGGCGAGGACGACGACCGCCGTGATCCCGAGCGCCACGACGACCAGCGGACGACGGCCCGCGCGCGGGGGCGGTCCGTAGCGGCCGGCCGGCAGGGCGGGGGTGGTCACGCTGCTCCTCGGGGATCGCGGGCCGGGCGGGGAACATCGGTGCGGCCTGGGATGATTGTCTCTCAGGATGCGGACCGGCGAGGGCGCCAGGTCCACGCGGGCGAGACCCGCCGCTGTCGATCAACGGAGCAGGAGCCAGCAGGTGAGCGAACCGCTGCGGATGATGGCCGTCCACGCGCACCCCGACGACGAGTCGAGCAAGGGTGCGGCCACGTGTGCGCGCTACGTGGACGAGGGCTGCGAGGTGCTCGTGGTCACCTGCACGGGCGGCGAGCGCGGCGACGTCCTCAACCCGCGGCTGCAGGGTGACCCCGAGGTGCTGCGCAACATGCCGGAGGTGCGCCGCCGCGAGATGGCCGCTGCCGTGGAGGCGCTCGGCGTGAAGCACACCTGGCTGGGGTTCGTCGACTCCGGCCTGCCCGAGGGCGACCCGCTGCCGCCGCTGCCGGAGGGCTGCTTCGCGCTGGAGCCGGTGGAGACGGCCGCGGAGCCGCTGGTGCGGGTGATGCGCGAGTTCCGCCCGCACGTGGTGACGACGTACGACGAGAACGGCGGCTACCCCCACCCCGACCACATCATGTGCCACAAGGTGACCGTCGAGGCCTACCACGCCGCGGGCGACCCGGCGCGCTACCCGCAGGCGGGCGAGCCGTGGACGCCGCTGAAGCTGTACTACAACCAGACCATGTCGCGCGGTCGGATCCAGGCGTTCCACGAGGCGATGCTCGCGGCGGGCCTGGAGTCGCCGTACGGGGAATGGATCGCCCGCTGGGAGAAGCGCGGGGAGCGCACGATCACGACGAAGATCCCGTGCGGGCCGTACTTCGAGCAGCGCGACAAGGCGCTGCTGGCGCACGCGACGCAGGTCGACCCGGACGGCTCCTGGTTCGCGGTGCCGCGCCTCATGCAGCTGGAGGTGTGGCCCACCGAGGACTACGAGCTCGCGCACAGCAACGTGCCGGTGGAGCTGCCCGAGGACGACCTGTTCGCCGGCGTCCGGGAGCGTGTGGCATGAGCGCGTTCAGCACCTGGGTCGTGCTCACATCGGGCACGCCGTCGCCCTCGGTGTCGCCGACAACCCAGCCCGGGGCGATGCCCGACCCCGACATCGTCACGCCCGGCGCGTTGGCCTTCGTGATCATGTTCGTGCTCGCGGTGGCGATCTGGCTGCTGCTGCGCAACCTCACCGGCCGCCTGCGGCGCATGCGCTACCGCGAGGAGCAGCGCCTGCGGGCCGAGCAGCTCGCCGCCGCCGAGGCCGAGGACCAGCGGTGGGCCGAGGAGCAGGCCGCCAAGCGCGCCCGCCGCGACGGGCCACCGTCCGACGGGGCTGGCCCTGCGGGGGGTCCGCCCGCCTGACGTGGTCGGTGCGCTGATGAGGGCGCCGATACCGGGGCGATCGCACCGGTTCGCGCGCACCCACGGGCGCACTCACGGTGTGCAGCCACATCAGGAGCGTCACAGCGAGCCCGGCGGACCGGCGTCCGGCTCACCCCTTGATCTCCTGCAGCACGTTGCCGCCGTCGACCACGAGCACCGTCCCCGTCACGTACGAGGCCTCAGGGGAGGCCAGGAACGCGACGGCCGCCGCCACCTCGTCGGGCGCGCCGGGCCGGCCGGTCGGCGTCGCGCGACCGGCGGCGCGCTCGGCGTCCGTCGCGGAGCCGGTGTCGATCCAGCCGGGGGCGACGGCGTTGACCGTCACCCCGTGGCCGGCCACCTCGACGGCGAGGGCCCGCGTGAGCCCGGTCAGGCCGGCCTTGGCCGACGCGTACGCGACGTCACCGGGGTAGGCCACCAGCGGCCCGGTCACCGACGAGACCATGACGATCCGCCCCCAGCCGTGGTCCACCATCTGGGGCAGGGCCGCGCGGGTCACCGCGAACGCCGTCGTGAGGTTGCGCTCCACTGAGCGTGACCACGTCGCCAGGTCGGTCGAGGCCCAGTCGCCGCTCTCGGTGCCGCTCGTCACGCTGGTCATCCCCGCGTTGTTGACGAGGACGTCGATCTGGTCGCAGGTGCGGACCAGCCGCTCCACGTCCGCGGCGTTCGTCAGGTCGGCGATCACCGCCTCGGCCGCACCGCCCAGCTCGCGTGCGCGCTCGTGCACGCGCTCGCTCGTCGCGGTGACGACCACGCGGGCGCCGCAGGCCGCGAGCAGCCGGGCGC
>Ga0070696_100002912_pt1 | contig 11378 bp, 5 predicted proteins | sample KBSK1253metaG_FD_65474 | JGI IMG/M metagenome (GOLD analysis project Ga0070696, IMG submission 65474) | Corn, switchgrass and miscanthus rhizosphere microbial communities from Kellogg Biological Station, Michigan, USA - KBS K1-25-3 metaG | ecosystem: Host-associated > Plants > Roots >... | reverse complement strand
TAGTCGCGCATCGAGGGCCGTCGCCCGCGTGGGAGTGACCCTCGCGCTGGCGGCCCTGCCCAGGCTCGAGGGGCGAGCCCAGCAGGTCGCCGATTCGGTCGTATATCACCTGGACCCGAGCAGCCGCCTGGACGTGAAGACCGGCAAAACGGGATTGTTTTCCTTTGCTGGTCACACCCACGTGATTCGCGCAAGGTCAGTTTCCGGACAGCTGGTGTACTTCCCCCATGAGCGGTCGCGATCCCATCTCTCGCTCAAAGTCCCGACCGAAAGTCTTCAGGTTCTGACCCCGAACGACACCGCCGAGATCCGCAAGGTGACCGAGGCGATGCGCACCGTGGTGCTGCATGTCGACAAGCATCCGCTGATGACGTTCGTGGCGGACTCGCTCAACCCGAGCAGCGGCAAGATGCAGTTCGAGCTTGCGGTGACAATGGAGGGGACGACCCGGAAAGTCCCGGTCACCGCCAACGTCACCATCGGCCCGGATAGCGTGAAGGCGACCGGCAACTTCGAGGCGAAGCAGACCGATTTCGGGATCAAGCCGTTCAAGGGCGGACCCGCCGGAACGGTCAAGGTGGCGGACAAGATCACCTTCTGTTTCGATCTGGTCGCGCTGCGAACGCCGGGGCCTGCTCGCCCGCTCCGGCGGGCGAGGGAGGTAACCGATCTGCCGGGGTGCATCGACTCGACCGAGCCAGTGGTTCCCGAGCGGCGGGTGATGTAGATCGCCTTTCGGACCGTCCTCTCCTGAGCACACCCACCGATATCGACTGTCCCAACCTGGCGTCACTGCGCTGCGCTGAGCAAACCAACTAATGGCTCGACGGCCCTTGGTTGAGCGCCGTCGGTCCGCGGGCTGTAAGCTCGATCCCACTCGCCACTGCACCATACCAGAGCTGAGAGTCTTGATCCCGCCATAGCGGAACTACGCTCGGTGTGCAGCTGCGCGACGCCGCTGTAACGGATCGTGATACCGTCTGACCAGAGCAGGATTCCAGTCGCCGGCGGCACCGATCCGGATGTGCGGGGATGTGTTGCCCCGGCAGGTGACCGATACCGACCGCCGAATCGGGAAACCACCAACAGCGTTACCGTCATCCCGAGCGAACCGTCATCCCGAGGGAGCGAATGCGACCGAGGGACCTACTCGCCGGCATCCGGACCGGCGCGCTGGGTCCCTCGCTTCGCTCGGGATGACGGGGCTTCGCTCTTTCCATCCTTCTACTCCTGCCGCCCTACCGCTATACCGTCCTCCGCCCTTTCCGCTGCGGCACGCTCTTCGCAAGCAGGGCCGGGTATGAACGCGAGGACCCGCAGGAAGCTCGAGAGGGGAGCCCGGGCGCTCAGCTTCAGCCGGGAGCACGACGATGCCAGCGCGGGCTACATCGCCGCAGTGGCTCGACTGGCCGACCGTCTGGTCTTGGCCGATCACCTCGCACAGCAGCAGCGAAGCGGGACCCTTCAGGTCCGCGCCGCTACCTCTCGGAAGCGGTATCTCCGTCGCACGCTCCGGCGTGGGCACCTGGCGCACATCATCCGGGTCGCCCGGGTCGCAGCCAGGGAGGTGCCGGAGCTAGCGCAGAAATTCGTGCTGAAGCGTGGGACCATACCCTATCAGACATTCCTGACCGCCGCCCGCGGGATGGCGAACGAGGCGCAGAATCACCGAGAGCTGCTGGTGCGCCACGGCCTGGTGGACAGGGTGCTCGACGATCTGCTGCGCGCGCTGGACCAGTTCGAGGTTGCAATCGACCAGGGACTAGAGGGACGCCGCATCCATGTGGGCGCGAGTGCCAAGCTCGATCAAGTAGCAGACGAGGTAGTCGAGATCGTCGGGATCCTGGATGCGCTCAATCGGCTCCGGTTCGAGCATGACGCGGAGCTGCAGGCGGCGTGGGGGAGCGCGAGCAACGTGATAGCGGCGCCGCGAGCCCGCTCGGCGAGCGAGGATGCTCCGGAGGACGAGGGGATCGACGGAGGGGACGTCAGGCCGGCGGCCTGAAGACGCGCGGACGACTCACTTGGAGGAACAGGCCAGTTGGGCCAAGGTGCCGGGTGTGCTGGCGGTGTGGCGCAGTTGCGCTACGCGCCGCCAAATATCCTGGCGCCGCGGATCGCCCCGGATTGGGTCTTCGATCGGGTCATCCATTGCTGGATTGCAACTGAACAAGCCGAGATACCCTGACCGCTCCTGCAGGGCGGCCTCGAGCATCCGGAAGGCGCCATCGACATCACCGATACCAAGCAACACATACTCCCGAAAGAACGCAGGAACCCAACGTCGTTGCGCCTCCGCCTCGAGCTCAGCCAGGATAGCGCGCGCCTGGTCTTTCAATCCGACTCTCCCATAGGCCCATCCGAGAAACGCCCGCACGGGGAGAGAATCTCCACCCAAGCTTTCCGCCTGCTGCACCGCCGTAAGGGCCGCCGCAGCCTGGCCCTTCGCGCCCAAGATGCGTGCCAACCACAGGTAGGCCAGCTGATCGCCTGGATTTGTCTCGAGGATGGCCTCGACCTGTCGCTGGGCCTCGTCGAACTGTCGTAACCAGTAGTAACAGCGCGCTACAGTGAGCATGTTGGCCGGAGAGAGCGGATCCAGCTGGCGGGCCCGATTGATGGCGCGGATCGATTCCTCCGCACGTCCCGAAAGGGCCATGAGAATGGCGTACCAGAGATGCGCATAAGAGTACTGCGGCCTCAGAGCGATAGCACGGAGCAGCTCCCGCTCTGCGGTGGCGGGATCCCAATCATAGATCCATGCGATCACCCCCAACCAGGCATGGCCCTCGCCCAGGGAGGGATCGAGCTCCAATGCCTTGAGCACCGCTTGCTTCGCCCTGGGCATCGTCTCGCGGGGGGGCAGATCGACGAACTCCTCGAATCCGCGCATCGCGTGGGCCGCTCCCAGCTCCGCGTAGGCGGCCGCGTAGCCGGGGTCGAGCTCGATGGCAGTCTGGAAGCATTCGATGGCGAGCTTGAGTCCGTCAGGGGTCCGGCGGCTGGAGTGGAACCGGCCCTTGAGGTAGAGGTTGTAGGCTTCGAGGTTGGTGGTTCCTGGCTCCACCAATGATGCGTCTTCCCCGGCACCTAGCCTGACCTTGAGCGCCCCGGCGATAGTCCGAGAAATCTCGTCCTGGACAGCGAAGACATCGGTAAGGTCGCGATCATAGGTCTCCGACCAGATCTGATAGCCGTCGCCGGTGTTCACCAGCTGCGCACCGATGCGGAGCCGGTTGCCCACTTTCCGCACGCTGCCCTCGAGCAGCGTGCCCACCCCAAGGCGCCGACCGATGTCCTTGACGTCACGTTCCTTCCCCTTGAACGCGAAGGCGGACGTCCGGGCGGTGACCCGGAGGCCCGCGATCTTGGCGAGGGCGTTGGTCAACTCGTCGGTCATGCCGTCGCTGAAGTACTCGTTCTCCGGATCGGCGCTGAGGTTGACGAACGGCAGCACCGCGATCGAAAGCCGCTCCCGAGGAGCGGCGGCCGCGGGGCCACCGGTCGCTCCTGCCTCCACGGCGCCCAGGGCCGAGGCCAGTTCCTCAGCACTCGCGAATCGGTCCGCCCGGTCGCGGGCCATCGCCCTGTCGACCAGCGCCTCGAGACTCGCCGGCAGGCCCGGCTGCACCGCGCGCAAGGGCGGGGGCGTGTCCAGCAGCCGGCTGACCATGATGGCCTGGGCGGTCGGCCCGGTAAACGGCGGCTGCCCGGTGACCATTTCGTAGAGCACGCATCCCAGGCTGTAGATGTCGCTCCGGCCGTCCAGCTGGGGCTCTCCCCCCGCCTGCTCCGGACTCATGTACGTCGGCGAGCCCAGAGCGGCTCCCGCCTCGGTGAGTGTGCCCCCACCGGCGTCGATTGCCCGGGCGATTCCGAAATCGACGACCAGCGCGTGGACCCGCCCAGAGGGCTCCCGACCCGCCGCGCCTCGATCGCGCGGCGGATACCCGGAGAGCAGGATGTTCCCCGGCTTGATATCCCGGTGGATGACCGAATGGGCATGGGCGTAGGCCAGTGCCTCCGCGACCTGCCGCCCGATCTGCACCGCGTCGGCTACCGGAACCTTCCCTTCCCTCGCCAAGCGATCTCGGAGCGATTCGCCATCGATGAACGGCATCACGTAGTACAGCAGTTCCCCGATGCCGCCGGAATCGTATAGCGGAACGATATGAGGATGGGTGAGCCCTGCCGCCAGCTGGATTTCGCGAAGGAAGCGTTCCGGCCCGAGGACGGTGCCCGGCAGAAGTACCTTGATGGCCACGGGGCGATGGTGGCGCAGGTCGGTGGCAAGGTACACCGTGGCCATACCACCCTGGCCCAGCTCGCGCTCGATGGCGTAGCGATCGCCGAAGTGGGCGCGGAGACGCTCTACGATGAGATCAGCCAGGGACACGAGTCGAAGCTAATTGCGAGGCGAGGGAGCGCTAGCTTGCGGCGCTCACTGCTTGCTTCCCGCTGGGAAGCCGAACTTCGCTACCAGCGCCTTGAAGCGGGGATCCGAGCGAATCGGATCCCACGCCGCGTACGACGGCCACCAAAACTCATGCCGCTCGGTCGCCAGGCGCAACAGCTCCAGCGCGTGGTCGTGCTCGCCGAGAGCCACGTAGGCTATGATGCCCTCCATGGGAATCGGGCGGCCGGCAGCTGACTGCTGCTCGAGGCGACGCAGGAGTTTCCTGGCCTCGGCCGCGTGCCCCGTCTCTGCGTAGATGTCAGCACGGTGCCCAGGCTGCTCGATGCCGAGCAACGCCTCGTACCGATCGTACTCCTTCAGGGCCACCTGGGGACGGTGGGTCAGCATGGCGGCGTAAGCTCGACCCAAGTGACTTTCGGCGTGCTGCGGGTCCAGGGTGGTAGCGATGGTTGCTTCCTCGAACGCCCGCTCGAACTGGCCTGCCTCGCGCAGCAGTGCGCCGAAGTCGCTGTGCAGCGGCGCGGACGTGGGATCAATTTCCACCGCTTTCTGTCCCATGGCGACAGCGTCCTCCCGGCGTCCCATGGCCATGAGCAACCAGCCGTAGAGGTCATAGGTCCCCGAGCTGGGCTCCAGCTCGAGCGCGCGGTGGAATTCCTGCTCCGCACCAGCCCAGTCCCAGTCGCGGAATTGCTTTAGAACGGCGAGTGCGAAGTGCGCTTCGCCGATCCCGTCATCCAGCCTGAGGGCCCGGTCGGCAGCGGCCTGAGCCTTGGCGTAGGCCTCGTCGCGCGGCACCCAGTCGGAGTAGAAACCGCCGTAGGTGGCGTAGTTCACGGCGAGGCTGGCCCAGGCAGCCGCAAAGGTGGAGTCGAGCGCGACCGCCCGAGTGTAGTGATCGACCATTTCGCGGTACCCCTGGGGCGTCCAGGAGTCGGAGACGTGGCGTCCCAGCAGATACTCGGCGTAGGCGGCCCGGCTGGGCGCTGGTCGAGTAGCCGAGCGAGTGGGAGAGGAGTCCTCCAGCGAGCCCGGGGAGCCGTGCAACGCGCCGACCAGATCGCGCGCGGTACGGCTCGCCAAGCCCGACAACTCGGCTCCATCAACGCTGTAATTGCGGGACCAGATGTTCTCCCTGGTCCCCGGATCGGTCAGCTCCAGCGCGACCTGCACCCGGGGCGACGTCTGGCGGAGCGCCCCTACAGCCACCGCGTCCACGTGGAGCTCTCGGGCGATCCGCTCCAACGGCACATTCCGACCGGAGTATCCGGAGACCGAGGCGTAGCCGATCACGCGCACTCCGGCCGAGGTGAGGTCGGAGATCACCTCCCGGGTGAGCCCGTCCGCGACGAAGGCCTGGGCGGAATCGCCGGTGGCGTTGGCGAGTGGGAGCAGCGCGATCCGCTCGATCCGCCGCGACGTGGCGGCGCTTCCCGAACGACTCCGCCAGAGGCCTGCGCCGACAGCGAGCACAAGGATGGCCGCTCCGGCCCCGATGAGGAGCTTCGTCGATCCAGGCCGGGCAGACTTGAGCGCCGGCCGAGCCTCGGTCGGCGCGAGGCCGCCGCTCGGAGTGGTCAGGCCATCGAGCACCTGCAGCACCGCATCGGCGCTCCGGGGCCGGTCGGCAGGTTGCTTCTCCAGACAGCGCATCACCAAGGCAGCGAGCGCGGGAGGAACGGAGGGGCGCTTGACGCTCACGGGAACGGGCGTCTCGGTAGCCTGCGCCGCGAGCATCGCCTGGGGCGAGCGAGCCGCGAATACCTGGAGCCCGGTGAGCATCTCGTACGCGGTTGCGCCGAGAGCGTAGAGGTCGGCCCGGTGATCCATGCCAGGATCGGCGGACGCCTGCTCCGGCGCCATGTAGGCCGGGGTGCCGAGCGCGATGCCGAGGCTGGTGAGTCCCGTACCCTCGCTCGTCGCCGAGGCCGAGAGCGCCTTGGCGACGCCGAAGTCGGCCACCAGCGCGTGATGCTTGGTGAGGAGAATGTTGTCGGGCTTGATGTCTCGGTGCACGATGCCCCGCTCGTGGGCGCAGGAGAGCGCCTCGGCGACGTCGCGGAGGATCCGCACCACATCCGGCACGGGGAGCGCGCCTTCGCGGGCGATACGCGCTCGGAGCGACTCGCCCTCGACCAGCGGCATCGTGTAGTAGGGCAGCGCCCGTCCGTCCGACTCGACCACGCCGGCGGAAAGCAGGGGCACGATGCAGGCGTGCTGGAGCTGGGCCGCGAGTTGGATCTCGCGGCGGAAGCGGTCCACCGAGACGCCGGCGGCGAGGTCGGGGAGGAGGACCTTGACCACGACTTTGCGGCCGAGGGCGCGTTCCTCGGCCACGAAGACGCGGGACATGCCGCCGCCGCCGAGCTCGCGCTCGACGGTGTAGGCACTGCTCAGTGCCCCTTGCAGCTGGCGTTGCAGGTCAGAGCCCGAAGACATAGATCGAGCGCCCCGCCGCGATGGCCACCGTTGCCGCCCGCCGGAGAGGAATGAGATGGGATTGGCTTCGATGACTCCCCCGGTGCGGAAGTGCCAGAGCCTCGGGCTCCCAGGCGCGGGCCAGGTCCACGATGTTCCCAGTGGAGGCCCTGGGCTTGGGCGCATTGAGACCCATAGAACGGCGACTCGCCAGTGCCGTCAGCTCGCGCAGGGCCAAATCGTCACGGGGGACGGTTCGCAGGCGGAGCGCCGCGTCGCTCCCCGACCAGAACTCCGACTCGACCGCCAGCCCTTGTGGGTCGGTACCCATGGTCTGGCTGTAGAACTCGGTCAGAAGTGCGGCGAACGGCCGCGCTTCCGGGTAGGACCAGATCGGCGGGATGCACCTGAATTCGCGGTAGCCTTTGGCGCGGGCCACGACCTCGACCGAGTGCGGCTGGTAGCCCAAGTGGCGGTGGCGCGGTGTGATCATCCGCCGCTGTCCGAGCTCTCCCTCGGAATCTCCCGTACCCCCGAAAGCCGATCCAGCGCCTTTCGCGCTTGCTCCACCAGGTGCTGCTGCGAGGGCATCGGGGCGTCATAGAGCTCGAGGAATCGCCGGTAGGCGTGTCGAGCATCTTCCGCGTGCTGCTGCCCATCCTGCAGCCTCGCCTCCTCGAACAGCGCGGGGCCGCGAAAAGCGACGTTGAGCATGATCCATCGGTACTGCGGTGCCAGGACCGTCTCGTTCCAGCGGAGCAGGCCGATGGCCCGAGCCGTATCCCCGCCCGCTGCCAGCCATCGGCTCGCAGCCAATCGATCGATCCCAGCCAGGAACGGGTGCAGGTCGCTGTCTCTGAGCAACTGCGCCCGTTCACGCTCGAGCCTGGCAAGCCCGCTCGCCGCTCGGGCATCGTCTCTGCGTAGATGGGTGTCGAAGGCGGCCAGCGATCGGTCCATGTCGCCGACCGACGAGCCCCGGGCTGAACGCAGGGCATCCCTCGCCTTGCCGAGGGCAGAGCGATCGCCCTTGGCGACGGCCAGAATTCCATCGAGCCAGGCCAGCTCGGCGCCGGTCTCCGCGCTGTCCCCCGCTGCTCGGCTCGGACGCCGGCGCGCCGCCGAGGAGGGATCAACAGCTCCGAGCCAGGCCGCGGCGACGGCAAACTGGTAGCGGAAGATCTCCGCATCGAGCGTCCCCTTCCGAGCTACGAAACTGTCGGCAAACACCAGAGCCGAATCCCACGCTCCGCGCGCCGCCCAGGCTATGGCAATGTCTCTCAAATGGCGCTCGGAATCTTCCGGAGTTATGGGGCGCTTGAGGGCGCGGCGACTGTAGTCGATCTGTGCCCGGGGAAAGCCGAACCAGAGCAGATCGTTGGTGGTTGCCTGATCGGGGTGCTGGGTGGTAATGGCGCGGAGAAGGCTGTCGCTCAGGATCGCTGCCGAGTCCGGCGCGAGAAACTGATACGCCGCAAGCCGCATCGCCGTGAAGAACTGCGATCCCTCCTCCAGCCAGAGCGAGTCGATATGCACTCGAGCGTTGGCCGCGAGTGCCCGGCGGGTTGCCGCGCTGTCGCGATTATGAATCGCCATCCAGAGGAGGTGATCCCACGCGCCGGTGAGGTCGGGATTGAGGGCGATGGTGCGCTCGAGCGCCGCCTGGGCATCCCGTCGGGTACGCCCGAGCAGCCCCCCATCATGGGTCAGGTTGTCGTCCGCGTAGGCCCATGCCGCCGGCCAGAAATCGGGGAAACGCTGGGTGAGCTCCCGCAGCAGGGCATCTCTATCGCCGAGGGAATCGGGCATCACCGCCTCGATGAGCAGCCGCTCCCGCTCGGGCAACGCCTGTCGGTTGGCTCGGTATCGGCGGATGATGACGCTGTCGACCGGCTCGAACCTCCAGGAACGGGCAAAGTCGTACCGCCGGTAAGCCAGCCAGAAGGAGGAATCGGCTTCCAGAGCACTACTGAAGGCTTCTGCAGCGCGAGTAAAGCGGCCCTCGGTGATCGCGCGCTCCCCCTCGAGAAACGACCGAAGTGCCGGAAGCGAGTGGGTGGTAACCGCGGCGATGCTCGGCGTCGGGGCGCCACGGCTGCGCCATACCTGGCGCAGGACCGCCCAGGTAATTGAGTCGGTGAGGGCAGAGACGTCTCTCAGCGGACCGTTCACTGTCACCCGCGCCACTGGCGTGACGCTGTCGGTGGTAAATAGCCCAACGTCGGCTCGAACGGTTTCGCCCACACCGACCAGGGTACCCTGCAGCACGCTCTTGGCGCCGAGCCGGCCGGAGAGCTCCGCTGCCTGGTGCAGTGAGGGATTGGGGTCGGTGGCCTTCACCTGCGCCAGCATGGTGAGCGCGTCAACCGTCCGAATCTCGCCCACGCCGTCGAGATTGGCGCTCAGCGTCACGGCGAGATCCCGGCCGAGGCGGGCGAGCGCCGTGTCCGCTGCGGCTGGAGTGAACGGCATGACGGCGATCACGGCGGCAGACGGTGCCACGCGTGGCCGGGCCAGCGCCTTGACGACGACCCCTGCCGCGAGGAGGAGTCCCAGTCCCACTACCACCAGCGGCACTACCCTTCGCCGCGCACGGACGGCACGGACCGGCACCGTCGAAGCCATGCCGCCACTGGGGGTGAGCACGCCCTCCAGTGCATGGAGCAGCTCCTCAGCCGACTGTGGCCGGTCGGCCGGCCGCTTCTCCAGGCAACGCATCACCACCGCCGAAAGTGCCGGCGGAAGGCCCGGCCGCCGCCGCGCGATGGCTTCAGGCGTTTCGGCCATATGCGCGGCGAGGAGGGCCGCAGGCGAGCGTCCGGTAAACGGAGGCTGGCTGCTGAGGCACTCGAAGGCCATGCAGCCCCAGGCGTAGAGGTCGGCGCGGTGGTCCACATGGGGATCGGCGGCACCCTGCTCCGGCGCCATGTAGGCGGGCGTGCCGAGGGCGACGCCGAGGCTGGTGAGCCCGGAATCGCCGCCGGTAGCCGAAACCGAGAGCGCCTTGGCGACGCCGAAGTCAGTGACCAGCGCTTCGCCGCCCGAGAGCAGCACGTTGTCGGGCTTGATGTCGCGATGGACCAGCCCGTGCTCGTGAGCGTAGGCCAGCGCGGCCGCGACGTCACGCAGCAGCCGGACAGCTTCGCGTACCGGGAGCTCGCCCCCGCGGGCCAGCTTGGCGCGCAGCGATTCACCCTCGACCAGCGGCATGGTGTAGTAGAGGAGCCCGTCGGCTTCACCCGCTGAGAGAAGCGGTACGATGTGGGGGTGCTGAAGCCGGGCAGCGAGGCGGATCTCCTGGCGGAAACGGTCGGCCGAGACCGCATGGGCCAACTCTGGCGGGAGCACCTTGAGTACCACAGGGCGGTCGAGCGACGTCTCGGTCGCGACGAACACGCGCGACATCCCCCCGCCGCCGAGCTCGCGCTCGAGGGTGTACGTACTGCCCACTGCGGACTGAAGCTGCTCGCGCAGGTCCGTCGTTGGGGCTCCGTGATGTGAGGGGTGCTTTAATCTACCCGGCGCAAGGGGGCGGCTCCAGAGAGCCCGACTAGGGAAAGATCTACCAGATCGACACCCGAGATTCGGGCTCGAACGCCATCGGCGCTCCCTCTTGGCACCGGAACGCGCGGGCAAACTCCGGCATGTGAGCGACCGACCCGTTGATCCGCCACGCGGGCGGGGAGTGCGGATCGGTGAGGGTGCGAAGCCTCATGGTCTCGGGACGGTAGAGCCGCCGCCAGCCCTGGGCGTACCCGAGGAAGAACTGCTGTTCTGGCGTGAAGCCATCTCGGGCACCCGGCGGTGGCTTGCCCTGCAGAGATCGCTTGAAGGCGTCGTGTGCGATCATCACACCGCCAATGTCCGCGATGTTTTCCCCCAACGTCAGCTCCCCGTTCACGTGCAGCGTGTCGACGGCGACGTAAGCAGCGTATTGCGACACGATGCGGCCCGCGAGCTCGCGGAAGCGCCGCCCATCCTCGGCCCCCCACCAGTCTCGCAGGTTGCCGGCCGCGTCGTACTTCCTGCCCTCGTCGTCGAAGCCGTGGGTGAGCTCGTGGCCGATGAGCGTACCCAGCGAGCCGTAGTTGATGGCGTCATCAGCGGCCGGATCGAAGCGGGGCGGCTGGAGCATGCCCGGCAGGATGAAGATGCCGTTCACCGACGCATTGTAGAAAGCGTCCACGGTGATGGCACTGAAAGCCCATTCGTCGGGATCCACCGGCTCCCCGATCCGTCGCATCTGGCGGCGGCTCTCGAACGCCCCCGCTGCCAGGGCATTCATCGGAAAGGGAGCGTCGCGCGCGACGGCAAGCTCGCGATCGTCTCGCCACTGCGCGGGCCAGGCCACATGCGGGCGGATCGCCTGGAGCTTCCGGCGCGCTTGGGCCTTGGTGGCGTCACTCATCCACGACAGCCGATCGATGCGGTCGAGCAAGGCGGCGCGGACGTTTTCCACCATGGCTTCGACCCGGGCCTTGGAGTCGGCGGGCATGGCGACCATAACATAGGCCCGGCCAAGCGCGTCACCCAGTGCCGCATC
>Ga0070696_100002909_pt1 | contig 11384 bp, 13 predicted proteins | sample KBSK1253metaG_FD_65474 | JGI IMG/M metagenome (GOLD analysis project Ga0070696, IMG submission 65474) | Corn, switchgrass and miscanthus rhizosphere microbial communities from Kellogg Biological Station, Michigan, USA - KBS K1-25-3 metaG | ecosystem: Host-associated > Plants > Roots >... | reverse complement strand
CTTATAACGCGGCGCTCCTCGACGCTGCGAACGAGCCTCTCTTCAAACGGATCGATGAGCGCGTGTTCGCGTGACATCCGCTTGATCCAAACGTCTGACTTGATCGACATCCATCCTCCAGCGCTTTGAGCGGTGTGATATCAGGCCAGAAATCTAGCGGCAGCGTTGTGACGAAGTCAATTCAGGCCTCGCCCGCGCAGTAAGCAACAGCGTGTAGCCCAAGGCAAGTCGGGCCCGCGGTGATTCAAGCATCTGTCCCTCGAAGTAAATAGCGGCGACTGGCTGGGTAGCCCACGCAGTGGGCAAAAGCGTGTAGCCCAAGGCAAGTCCGCGCAGCCTTGGGTGGATGGTGTCGTTCGCCATTCGGAGCCCGCGTAGCGGGCGACAGAAGGGCAGTCTACCGCAAGTCGTTTCGCTGTCGCCCGCGTACGCGGGCTTGTCGCCGCTCACACAATGTCACCCAGGGCTCGCGGACTCCGCCCTGGGCTATATGCTGTCGCCCGCTACGCGGGTTGCCGCCGCTCACACAATGTCACCCAGGGCTCGCGGACTCCGCCCTGGGCTATATGCTGTCGCCCGCGTACGCGGGCTGTGTCGCCGCTCAGACAATGTAACCAGGGCTCGCGGACTCCGCCCTGGGCTATATGCTGTCGCCCGCTACGCGGGTTGCCGGCGCTCACACAATGTCACCCAGGGCTCGCGGACTTGCCCTGGGCTATATGCTGTCGCCCGCGTACGCGGGCTTGTCGCCGCTCACGCAATGTAACCCAGGGCTCGCGGACTCGCCCTGGGCTATATGCTGCCGCCCGCTACGCGGGCTGCCGGCGGTCCCTTCATTGTGGATGCGCGCCGATCAGCTTCGACCGGGCCAAGGCATCATCTCCAACAACGACGCCGTCAGCTCCGTGCCTTGTAGCACGGCCAATGTTGCACTCACACCCATCGCTGACCGCGTGGTCTTTGTTTTTTTGACAAGCACTATCCACTCCCGCATCATGCAGTGACTTCAAGACGGAGTGATTATGAATGTACTCGAGGGCATTCGAGTCGTTGATTTGACGCAGGCGCTTGCGGGTCCGTACTGCACGATGATCCTCGGTGATCTGGGCGCCGATGTCATCAAAGTCGAAGCGCCCGGCGGCGGCGATCAGAGCCGAGGCTGGGGGCCGCCCTTCCTCGATGGCGAGACCACTTACTTTCTGAGCGTCAATCGCAACAAGCGCAGCCTCACTCTTGATATAAAATCATCAGCGGGTCAGGAGATTCTCCACAAACTCATCACTACCGCCGACGTGTTTGTGTGCAATATTCCGAAGGCGTCGTCGCGGCGGCGCGCGGGACTGGATTTCGAAACGCTCCAGTCATTGAACCCGCGCTTGATCTATTGCCTGATCAGCGGGTACGGCGCGACAGGCCCGTATGCCGAACGCCCCGGCTACGATCTGATCGCGCAGGGAGAAGCCGGCTTGATGAGCGTCACCGGAGAACCCGACGGCGAACCGGTTCGCTATCCCATCCCGATCGCTGACATCACCACGGGCATGTATTCGACTATCGGGATCCTGTCGGCGCTTCTTGCACGCGAGCGATCGGGAGAAGGACAGTTCCTCGATATGACTCTGCTCGAGGGACAATCTGCGTGGCTGACGACTCTTGCTTCCTCGCTAATGAACGCCAACGAAACCCCGCAACGAATGGGAAACGCGCATCCGAACATCGTTCCTTATCAGGTCTTCAAGACCGCGGACAAGTACATTATCGTCGGCGTGGGCACCGAAAAATTGTGGGCGGCTTTCTGCTCGGCACTGGACGTGGAATATTTGAGAGATGATCCGCGCTTTGCGACGAATGCCGAGCGCACCAGGAACCGCGGAGATCTGCTGCCCGTGTTGGACAAATTGTTTTCGACTCACGACGCGGATTACTGGTTGGAAAAACTGAAGGACACCGGCATTCCCAACGCCCCGATCAATTCGATAGAGGACACGCTTGCTCATCCTCAGCATCAGGCGCGCCGCTTCATTGTTGAATTGGAGCATCCGTTATTGGGACTCGTAAGGTCGATGGGGAATCCGGTGAATCTATCGACTACGCCGGTGAGCTATCGGCTGGCTCCGCCGACGCTGGGCCAACATACCGATGATGTGCTGAGAGAATTGGGATACGGCGAGAGCGCGGTGGATTCGCTGCGCGAGCAAGGGGTCGTCTAGTTTTGTATCATTGAGTCCAGATCATTCGCGCGATCCAGAACGCGAGTCCCAGACAGCCTACGAACAACACTCCGCAAACAAAAGCCTCGGCAATTCGCAACCGAGTTGATCCTATGAGGTAAGGCTGGCGATCTTCGACCCACGCCATCGAAGCCGCAATCCAGTGCGACGCAGTCAGCCACACGATGAATCCAACGGTCAGTCCCACGATGCCGCCAAGAATATGCATATCAGAGTCGCGCTAACAGGCGCAGTTGTTTTGGTGTCAACAACCAGACGAGATCACCTCGAAGAGCGGGGACGGTTTCGCTTACATTCACGCTGCAGACGCCGCCCTTCTTCAATTGAATCGACTGAGCCGCGCTCCCGATGATGCCCGACACCAGCAGGCCGAGATCCGGTTGATGGCCGACCAGCGCAACCGATTCGACTCCGGTGTGACTCTTTATCTCTGTGAATAAGGCCTGGGCTGAAGCACCCGGCGCGAGATTCGCTGTCTGCTGAATCTCCTTCGCGCCAACGTCGAACGCCGAGGCAATTATTTCGGCAGTCTGAATAGCGCGAATGAGCGGGCTGGTCAGCAGCAAATCGAATTGGACACCAAGCTTGCGCAGTCCTTTAGTGATCTCGCGCATTCGGTCGCGCCCGGCGTCCGTGAGCGAGCGCTTTTCGTCCGAGAATGCGTTGTGTTTGCCGAGCGGCTCCGCGATCGCATGACGTATGACGTAGAGTTCCATGATTGCGACGTTCGATTATAGGTGACGGCTTTGGCGTAGTCTAACGAGGCCTCGCTGCCTCAACGACCGGCCGCTCACCTTGCCGCCGCAAATTCGCTCTGAAATAATCTGGCATCGACCATATGACCGCACTCAAACAGAATCGCGAGCGCGAAGCTAATCCAGTACGCGTCAGCGCGCGCGCCGGTCGCGCATCGACCTTTTCTCACTACGAAATCAGCCTTCTGCTATTCGCGCTTCAAGGTGGAAACGCCGCGCCGATGCCCGATAGCTCTTCGTGCGAAGAAGCTTGCCCGGTGATCGAAAGCGTCGAGGAGTTGCTTTGCGGAGGTACGCTCGATCGCGAGCAGCAACTCGTTCGGCACCTGAACAATCATCTGCGCGAAGCGTTGATCGAGTGCGGGTTGTTCGAATTCATGGCCTCGCACTCCCGCGAGGGTTCGCTCTCGAGGGAAGACCAGACGCAACTCGAACTCGCTAACGCCCGGCTTATGCAATGGAGTTGTGAGATCAAGCTCGATCAAATAGATCGCGGGCTGCTTCTGGATTCTCTTTCGCGGTTACCACGTTCGTCGTGGCTCACAATGCCGAGGACAATGTGGCGGCTTAGGCGAAACCTTAAGGCCGCCGCTTGACCACTAGGCCGGCGTTGTCGAAACCGCGCTTCGCCGCTTAGACTAATATTCTCCCAATTCAACGAACAAGGAGCACTTCATACAATGACTTCACAAGCGCCTCAGCCGTCACCGATGCTTTTCTTCGACACAGTCAATTCATTTCATCGCAGCGAAGCCCTCAAAGCAGCAATTGAACTCGACCTGTTCACGTCGGTGGCATCTACAAACGGCACCGCGAGCGAGATCGCCGCGCGATCTCAAGCTTCAGAGCGCGGCGTGCGCATTCTTTGCGATTATTTGACGATGATCGGGTTCCTTGGCAAACAGGGAAACACCTACAGTCTGACTCAGGATACGGCGGCGTTTCTGGACCGGCGCTCGCCCGCTTATCTGGGCAGCGTGACTGATTTCCTACTGTCGGATCAGTTGAGAGCGGGGTTCAGATCGCTGACCGAAGCCGTGCGAAAAGGCGGAACGGCGATCTCCGAAGAAGGCAGCCTCGAGCCCGATCATCCGATGTGGCAGACGTTCGCTCGCGCGATGGCTCCGATGATGTACCCGGTGTCGCAGGCGATCGCGCAGATTGTCGATCCGCAGGCGAACGGCAAGTTGAAGGTTCTCGACATCGCGTCGAGCCACGGTTTATTCGGGCTCGCCTTCGCGACGCGCAATCCCAACGCTGAGATTTATGCAGTCGATTGGGCGAACGTACTGGAAGTCGGAAAAGAGAACGCGGCAAGAATGGGCGCGGCCGATCGGTATCACACGATTCCGGGCAGTGCGTTTGATGTTGATTTCGGAACGAACTACGACGTGGTGCTGTTGACGAACTTCCTTCATCACTTCGATAAACCGACCAACGAATCGCTGATGAAGAAAGTACACGCGGCGTTGAAGGACGGCGGTTGCGCCGCGACGCTCGAGTTTGTCCCGAATGAAGATCGAATCTCGCCCGAGGGTGTCGCCGGATTCCCGTTGATAATGCTTGCGAGCACTCCGAGCGGGGACGCTTACACGTTTGCGGAGTTCGATCGAATGTTCAAGAACGCGGGATTCGCGAAGAACGAGATTCATGCGCTCGAGCCTGCGTTTCAGCAATTGATCGTTTCGCGGAAGTGAGGAGATCGCGGCTATGAGTGATAAAGACTCTGCTAATCGTCGGGAGGAAGAAGGCAAGGATACGGATAAACCGCGTCGTCATCCGATAACGATGTCAAACTCGCCCGAAGAAACGATGCGACGTATGGCTTCTTTTCCAGAGCGGGCTGCGAAGTTCAGGGAGACTCTTCGTGCCCTTAGAGAAAAGAACTCGCGTTGAGGATTGCATGCCAATCATCTGACATGCGACCGGTCAGATTCCGTCGCTCATTTGCAAGATGCGTGGGTCAGAGTTGCCCGTAAACCGCAGTCACAGAGCCGCCAGCGTGTGGTCAGTAAGAAACTGTGGGACGCGCGCCAGTTTATGTAGCTGGTTTCTGATCTCACTGGCAATGATCTGAGCATCACCACTGCTAACTGCCGGTACACCGCCGACGTTCTTTCGTCCACCTCCCCCTAACGAACGACATAGGAGGCCAATGTTAACGGCGGGTTCTGGTTTCCACGGATTCGCACCTAAGCTCACTGTGAACGAATTCTGATCCCTATAGATGCCAACTACGTACGACGCATCAGGATAAATCAGATATGGATAATATCGCTGAAAGTGAGAGTATAGAAATGACTGATCAAGAAACGCGACGAGTCCGTCATACTCAATACGAGGGAGAAGCTCACTTCTGAGTCGGATTTCTGTTTCCACCACACTGTTAGCGAGCGGTTCCACGCGAGGATGGGACAATACAGCGTGAACATCGTTACGCGCCATCTCTCGCGCGATGAGGTTAGAAAGACCATTGGTGCTCGGTAAGGCCAAGACCTCAGAAACTAGCAGGAACGGGTTGCTCAAGTCCGTTGCATCCTCAGCGCTTTCGTAAGAAGCAGAATCAATAATTGACGACGAGTGTATATAAGGTGCGAAATGTTGTTGAAGATCCGTCGGGAAAGGCAATGCCTCACTGACTAACGGCGGACAGGAGGGTGCTCTGGTGTCCCAGACATGAAACCGAGAGTGCGCTGCCTTGCTCTTCCAGCTAGGTACCACGAAGGGATCAGCATGATGATCAATCCAAAGAATGGCATCGGGATGAAACAAGAAGTCTACAATCGCCGCGCGCTTCTCCAAGCGTTTCGATGCCCACATCCGTTTCAGGTGGTAGTCAACCGGATACAGGCGTAGCGGCTTCTTGCAGACTGAGATTAGCATTGCAGCAGATACGGTGCCGTCGAAATCACGATGGTAATATAACGACCGAATAGATGGGATACCGGCAGTCTCTTGTCGATTCCAGTTCAGTATCTTCACTGTTTGTCCTCCAATGCCGGTTCCGTCGACACCGCATTATCTTTAACAAATGATAGATCGTATTTCAGATATTGTTCAACGAACGATCCCGGCCCAAAGCAAAAGACGGGTATCCGCTCCGGGCTGCGCTGAGTAATAGTCAAGTAAGGTACAAAGAGATACCTGTCACCGAAGCGATAGGATGAGTACTGGGGAAGCCGCGTAGTGAACAGTATGGAGACCCTTTCGGTCGCACCCATTTCTTTTGCAGTCGCCCTCAGTTCTCGCGCCGAGCCTTCCACTCTTTGTTTCCGATGTCCTGCTTCATGATTGAATTTATCATCATAGTACTTCATAAGGTCTGCGTTGTTCGGATCGGCCAGCACGGCCTCTAGTTTTGTGTTCGGGCGTCTCAGGAATTCCTTAACAACCGCAAGGTTTACGTCGGTAAACAAAGTATTCGCAGAAATCGCAACCACTTGGACTTCTTGAGAATTCTGAAACAGATCCTTCCAAGGCACATCGTTGAACCACCAGAAATCTTGAAGCCCGGTTTTGTTGACTGCCTCTTTGACCTTCAGTCTGTCATAGAAGGTGTCGATCGCATTTTTCCATAGCCAAGAGCGGGTTATGATCTGAATAAAAACAACGGCTATAAGAGTGTTTGAAAACGCTCTGATGAAATTCGCGACACCTTCATGACCGAAGGCAAGGAACGGTGCGTTTGAATGGAGAGCCATTCCAACCGCTACCGTAAGGACAAGAAGCGTTAGCGCTCCCCAACCGTCGCCTAATAGCCAGTCACGGAACTTGCGAAGTCCTTGCATTGACGCCACGCCTTAACGAACATTAGGGCCGAGTTGCCGTGATAGAACTGCTGGTCGAAGACACGATTCTTTTTGGCTGCCCACTGGAACTGGGCATCGTTTGCTAGAATAACCCAGGAAGTCTTGACGCAGACGCCGCCACGCTTGTCCAAGACAGTCGCGATTGTATCACAGTTATCAAGCTGCAAAAGCTGAATTCCTCACGCGAAAGCCGAGGGCTAGTTCCTTTACCATCGCGCCGCGCCATGATCTTCTTCCGCTCACGGGCGGACACCTTTGACGCTGGCCTTCTCGTCCTTCAATGCCGAGCGGCTTTAGCTGTCCGTTCAGCCCGCGCCTTTGCAACCATCTCCTTGATTTCTTTCATCAGTGTCGGGCCGTGATAAGGAATCCCGTCCTTGATCGTCCATTCGACGCCGCCGGTGTGGATCGTCTTCCCGTCTTTGATCTCTTCGACGCCCGTAGGATAAAGCACTTTCAGATTCTCTAGCGGGTTGCCGTTCACGACTATCAAATCAGCCAGCCAGCCCGCGCGCACGCGGCCGAGTTTGTCTTCCTGTCCAAGTATCTTTGCGTTGTTGCCGGTCGCGTGCTGAATGATCTTCAGCGGGTTGAAACCGGCTTCCTGATGAAGCTCGAGCGTTCGAATCAAACCGAAGCCGTACATCTGATAGATAAAGCCCGAATCCTCTCCGGCGCCGATCGTCCCGCCAAGCCGATCGAATTCGCGAAGCGCCGCCATCCAGATTTGATAGTTCTCTTTCCAGAATGTTTCGTCCGTTGAAGACCAGCCGATGAAGTAAGAACCGTGATTCGCCGGATTCGGTTTGAAGTATTCTTCGAGCGTCGGATGAAGATACTCGGCAAACCACGGCTGCGTCTGCGCGCGTTGAAGATCGCGGCTCGCTTCGTAGATGTCCAGAGTCGGAACCCACGCGACGTTAGCCGCAACCATGCCTTCGAGTACTTTGGTTAAACGTTCCGGATTCGCTTCACGCCACAGATGACCGGCATAACGAAAGCGATCGACCTCGTTTGCGTAGTTGTAGCTCGAAGGAAAATTCTGGCGGCCACTGTCGATCGCGGCGTCCGGTATCCCGTACCAATGCTCGATGCTGGTGCTTCCAAACTTGATGTCGTCCCACGCGTTTGTCTCTTCAACACCGGCGTGATGAGCGACGCGCAGCCCAAGCTTATGAGCTTCATCGAGCAACGCGGCCATGATATCGCGATCCACTCCGAGAATCTTTATTCCGTCGGCGCCCGACTGTTTGATCTCGCGTACGCGCGAGCGGGCTTCATCGGCGTTGCGCGGAGCCGGCGGATAGCCAAACATCGTGTAGATGAACAGGCGCGGAGCGACGGCTTCGCCTTTCGCGCTCTTGTCGCGCAATGGAATCGTCTGCTTTGTGTCGCTCCCGACATCGCGAACCGTAGTGATGCCGCACGCAAGCCAAAGCTTCAAACAGTAATCGACCGGCTGCGCGATTCCGCCCCGCTCGTATTGAACGTGTCCGTGTTCGTTTATCAAACCTGGCAGAACGTACTTGCCGGTTGCGTCGATCTCCGCATCGCCTTCCGGCCTGCGCGCCCGGCCTTCGCGCAGCGCAACCGGATCAAGCGCGACTATCTCAGAGATCGTGTTGCCGGTAATCACAATGTCTTTGGGTCCCGACGCCGGAGTGCCGTTACCGTCAACAACCATCGCGTTGCGAATGACCAGTCGCGAATAACGCTTCCCGCTCGCAACCGATTGCTTCGCGGTCTGGGTTGCCGGAGTTTGCGCCGCGAAAGCGACGGCGGCCAGCATAACAAGAAAGACGCGGGATGAACTGGATCGATTGAGCATACACGCTCCTGCCAGAGTTGATTTGAACTTCTGTTAAGAGTTGCTGGCTTGAGATTGTGCGACGAGCGCGGTATTGCGGTCAATCAAATAGGCGAGAGTTTCTCAGTGTGTATCAAGCGACCGGATGCGGGCGAGCACACGGGCAACCAGACCATCGCACCGCGCGCCGGCGAATTGAAACGCGCTCGCGTGCGTCTGGCCCGTTCGTTTGTAGATTTCTTCGCGCAGCATCGCGCGGCCACGATGCAGCCTTACTTTCACGGCTTCTTCGCTGAGTCCAAGACACTCCGCGGCTTCATTGGTGTTGAGCCCCTCGATCTCTCTCAGCATGAAGACCGAACGATAAGCCTCAGGCAACGAATCGACGGCAGTCTCGAGAAGCGCCGTGACCGAGCGAGACATTGCTTCCTCTTCGGGATTTGGAGCGGTCGATGTGAACGCATTCATGGCGGCTTCTCCCACGGTGTCCATTGATTCCATTTGCACGAGCTGTTGTTGCTTGCGCTTTCGGGCGAGCGCTTCATTCACGGCTATGCGCGTCAACCAGGTCGCAAAGCTTGCGCGGCCTTCGAACTGATTCAGGTGTTGATAAGCGCGAACGTACGCGTCCTGAACCACGTCTTCGGCCTCGGCATCCGTCTTGAGGATTGAGCGGGCCGCGCGAAAAAGCCGCTGATTGTAGCGGCGCATCAACACTTCGAATATCTGAAGTTCGCCGCCGAGCACGCGAGCGACGACCTCCGCGTCGGTTAACCCTACGCAATCTGCCGCCATCTTTGGAGCGGACTCGGACATCCTCACCTCTTTAAGCAGACCGGCTGCGGCCCTCATATCAATAGAGTGGCCTGCGACTGAAAGGTTACACGAGTTGCGCCGCTGTAACCATTCGCCGGCTCTCGACTCTATTCGGGTGAAGGGAGAATTATGAAGATTGAAGAAAACACACTCAACTCGGCGCGGTGGGCGCTGAGGATTGGGCTCGGCGTCGGACCCTTTCTTGCCGGGCTCGACAAATTTTTCAACCTGCTCACTAACTGGCAGATGTATTTGAGTCCAACCGTTGAACGCATGCTCCCGGTCAGCGGAGAAACATTCATGCACGCGGTGGGCATCATCGAGATGATCGTGGGACTTGCGATACTCACGCGATGGACGCGGATTGGCGCTTACGTGGCGATGGCGTGGCTGATTGCGATCGCGATCAATCTCGCCATTACGGGAATGTTCTTTGACCTGGCGGTTCGCGACGTCGAAATCGCGATCGCGGCGTTCACGCTGGCCCGCTTGACCGAGGCTCGCGAGCGCGCGGAGGCCGGTGGGCGGTCGGGCAATATGCTCTCGATCCTCAGCCATCCGGCGGGTGCTTGAGCAATTTGCGAAGACTAGAAAACAACGAGGAGAATGTATGAAGAAATTTGTTCCGGTTCTGTTGTTACTGCTTGCGGCGCCGGCGTTCGCGGGTGAAGAAACCTGGAAGGCGGTGCCGCTGATCGACACGATGTGCTCGGCCAAGGTCAAAGACGCGCCCGACAGCCACACGACCAGTTGCGCGATCGCCTGCGCCAGGGGCGGATTTGGAATCGTTGCCTCAGACGGGACGTATCTGAAGTTCGATGAGGCTGGAAACAAGAAGGCGCTGGCCATTCTCAAATCGACAAAGAAGACCGATCACATTCGCGCAACCATAATCGGCGAACGCGAAGGCGATATCATCAAGGTGAAATCCGTTTCCCTCGATTGAAGAATCGTTCGCCCATAGGCGCCACATCGGATGAGATATCGCATCCGATGCGGCGCCGCGAACCGCATCAGAAGGTTGTTGTTTCCTCTTCGCTCACCAGGATGATGGGCGGGCCGCCCGTGGAAATCGCAAACGCGTGAGCCACCGCTTCCTGAGTGCCCGCGGAAGCCGCGCACCTTTGCAGCGCCTCCATCGATGGGAAGTACAATTCCGCGATTCGATAATACGGCGGCGTACTGCCATCAGGAGTTCCAACGACTTTCGTCGCCGCAAATTTGCTTAAGCCCTTGATCTTCTCCATGGCCAGCGGAATGTGCTCATCAACATAAGCTTTCTCAAAGGCATCCACGTCCGTGGGGCGAGGGTAAATCACCATTATTTTTGACTCAGCCATTCTTCCTCCCGTTCAAATCAATTTTCGAATGTCGCGCCAGATCATCCCAACCGTCGTTCCAAAATGTCAACTATTCGCTGGGCCGCGCGCCCGTCGCCGAAAGGGTTCTCAGCCGAAGCCATTCGATCGTATTCGGCCGCGTTGCTGAGCAGCATCGAAGCAGCATCGACGATTGCCTCGGTTTCCGTGCCCACCACCTTGCCTGCATTCGCCTCAACCAACTCGGGACGTTCCGTCACTTCACGAAGCACCAGCACCGGCTTGTGAAACGAAGGCGCTTCCTCTTGAATCCCCCCAGAGTCCGTGAGTATGAGATAACAACTGCTCATCAGCCGCAACAAGTCGGGATAGCTGACAGGATCGATCAGATGAATTCGCTCGACCGCGCCAAGTTCCTCTCGCACGGACGTGCTGACCTTTGGGTTCAGATGAACCGGGTACACAATCTGGATATTTGAGAACTTTTCTGTGAGCTTCTTAAGAGCGTTGCAAATCGAACGAAGCGGCGCTCCATGATTCTCGCGCCGATGAGCAGTGACAAGTATCAGGCGATTTTGGCTGCGCGTTACTCGCTCGAGCCTCTGATCTTCAAAGTCGCCGGCGAGTGAGATTGACGAGAGCGCATC
>Ga0070696_100002903_pt1 | contig 11396 bp, 20 predicted proteins | sample KBSK1253metaG_FD_65474 | JGI IMG/M metagenome (GOLD analysis project Ga0070696, IMG submission 65474) | Corn, switchgrass and miscanthus rhizosphere microbial communities from Kellogg Biological Station, Michigan, USA - KBS K1-25-3 metaG | ecosystem: Host-associated > Plants > Roots >... | reverse complement strand
CCACCTTTGCCAGTGCTTCATCAAAAGTCATGGTCTCTCTCTTTCCTCGGCTCACGAGCCGACTACCGCGCGCGGTTTCCCGTGCGCGGTGTGTCGATCCGCGAGTTACAGCACCATGATATCAAGCCCGCCGCTGAGAAGCGGAACCAGTGCGCGCCATTCTCCGTTGACGCAGATCTCCGTGTCGTCAGTTACGACCGCTTCCCCGGTGTCGCTGGCGTCTCCCATGAAGTAGAACGGGCCGCCGCTACCTCTAACGAGATAGCGGCCTTGCTCGTCGCGATCCGCGTGCGCCTTGATCGTGCAGTGCATCGATCGTGCAGGTCCGATCCATCCCATGACGTCACCTACCGCCTTTGCGACCGTCGAAAAGCACGGACGCGCCGCACTTGGTCAGGGCCGCGTGGAATTCGCGATCCCATTCGGGGGAGCATGACAGGTGCCGCGTGATAGCGGAATCATCTCCTACTTGGTCGAATGTGGCCGGTTGCTCGACGCGTGCGCCTGGTGCGAGAACTACAAACGGCGTGTTCGTGCGGGAACCAGGCGCATCCGTTTCGGCTTGTTGTCCGAACGCGTAGCAGGTGAACGCGCGCGACTTGCGTTTTCCTTTTTCGAGGTACTCGACGTGAAGCGCGCGATCGTGCTGCGCGTACCGGCCCGGTTTGATCGTGATGGATCGGCATTCGACGCGCCGATACCCGAACGATCCACCGATGTAGAGAACGCACCCGGTAAAAACGTGCGTCTCTGGTTCGATCACTTGTGTTTCTGGTTGCATTGCTCGTTTCGCTTTCTCTTGCGACATGCGCAAGCTACGGCACGCGATCGTTTCCAATCGCGTGCCGTGTGCTCGTGCGCGTCTACTTGGCGAGCGCGAGAATCTTCCCGCCTTCACGTTCTAGATTCACGCGTTCGTCTTGATAGGGGATGCTGCGCGCGTAGGCCGTTACTCCCGTTGCGGCGTCCCACAAGGATTCGATCGGCCTCCCTTCATCGGAGAGGTGCGCAGCCTTGATCGCGCTCGTTTGCGAACGCGAAAAGCGAGACGCGAGAAACTTCGTCACATCGTCATCCCGCGTTTCTGCGTTGCCGATCTTCGTACCCATTGCGGCTTCTACCGCGCTACGTACGCCGATCGTGGAACTGTTCGCGTAGTCCTGAAGAGCAGGCAACGCTTGATCGACCCAACGTTCCGGCGCGCGCAAGGTGTGACGGATCGTGATTTCTTCGTATCCCTGCGCGCCCCAAACGATGCGATTGCAGCACACATAGTCGAAAAGGAACGTTGCGATCCCGAACTTGCACTTTCCCGTTTCGGAATTCCAAACGAAGAAGCCGCGCGCGAGGCTTCCGTTTTCCCCGTTGCGACGGTTCGGCACTTCGATCCGATGCTCTTCATCGGCGAGAAACACGAACATGTCCCGATCGGACGCGTATAGCGTCGTGTTGTCCTTCGTGACGGCAACGCGCTTGCCGAATTCACCGGGGACGCGGAAAGCGCCGGTCAATCCGTCACCGAATCGATCGACGAGTGCCTTCGTGATTGCAGCATTCCAGATCCGCCCGTAGTCCGGGCCGGTAACCGCCTTGATCTGGGCGGGTCCCCCGTTCTTGTAGAGCAAAACGCCGATATCCTCGACCGTGCGTGTTTGCAGACCGTAGTTGATGCAATCTGCGGCGAGAGGCGCGGGAATGTCGCGGAGGTAGCCGGCAGGGGCGCCAGCACGTTGCGCAAGCTGCGTAAACGCCCAGTGCGTGGGAGCAACGGGTACGCCGTTCGGTCCCGCAATCACTAGCGCGTGAATGTCGTTTTCAACGGGCCGTGCCTCGAGCGCCCGGCTTTCGAGCGTGAGCGCTTTACTGTTCGCACGGATGTTCTGGCAATGGGCGTTCAGCTCGACCAACGAAACGAATCGTTCGTCAGACGGGCGGGTACTCCACTGGTGGGATGCTTGCATGAGAGTTGTTTCCATTTTGTCACCTGAAAAGGCCTCGCATCGCGGGAGGCATCGCTGAGGTTTCGTTTACCCCATGGCATGCGCGATCCATCTCCCGCACCTTGTGGGTGTGGTAGAGTAAGATCATGCATGCGAGCGAAAAACGAAACACAAATAGTCCCCGTTCGGCTCTACCCGTTGGGGGGACTGTTACGCGGGGAATGCTCGTGCATCGGGCCGCGTCGCTCTTTGCTCGTGCGCCTAGGTCGTGCCCGTGCGTCCACAAAAGACGCGATCGATCGTGCGTGCGAGCGCTTCGCGCGAAGCGAAGCGAGAGACGTTCAGGTTTTCAGAGAACAGGGACCCCCTCTTTTTCAGAGGGAAAACCAGCTTACCACTAGTGACGTGGTAGAGCAAGCAATTATTCGATCTTTTTTCCAAAGGGAAAACGCCTAGTTACACGTGACAGTCCCTACTGTAACGGTTCGAAAAAGCCGGGAAGACATCCGATCGGACCCTGAGAAAGTGCGGATCGCACACGATCCCACCTTGCGCGCCAGCTCGCGATCCCGTGTTCGCGTCTCTCGCGACGTGTGCGAGCCTGGAAAAGAGCCAGGGGTGCGGTGCGCGCGCCCAAAATCAGGCCAAAAATCGTGCCAGCTCCATAATGGTGCAAGTCGAAAAACGCAATTATATCAACTACTTACGCTGGACGTTCCGCTCGGTTAGTCCTCGTGATACATCACTGAACAGCGATGGGACGCAAAAAGCCGCCGCCGGGCGACCCAAAACGCGCGATCGCCTACCTCCGCGTGTCGACTGACCGCCAAGAACACGGCCCCGAGGCGCAGCGCGCTGCCCTGACAGCGTGGGCCGGCCGCGGAGGGATACAGATCGTTGAATGGGTTGAGGAAAAGGAGAGCGGCGCAGCAACGATCGAGGAGCGGCCTGAGCTCCAGAAGGCGCTTGCGGCACTCAGGACGAACGGTGCGGGGGTTTTCCTCGCTTCCAAGCGCGACCGCGTGGCGCGCGATGTGACGATCGCGCGAGACATTGCGGCGCACGTGCGCACGCTCGGTGCTGTCGTGATCACCGCGGACGGTATGTCCGACACGGAAGATCGAGCCGATGGCCGCCTAAAGCAGGGAATTAGTGACCTTTTTGCCGAGCACGAGCGTCACCAGATCGCCGATCGCACGCGCCAGGGGCTCGCAGTGATGCGCGCGAGGGGTCTCCGCACGGGAAAGGTGCCGTACGGCTTCCAGATCGCCTCCCAAGGGCCGCTGTCGAAGAAATCCGGACGTCCCCTTCCCTTGGAGCTGCACGAGGCAGAGCAAACGGTGTGTGCGTACGTGGTGCGTCTACACGAGGGAGGAGCCAGCGTCTCACATATCGTCGACGAGCTTCAGGATCGCGGCTTCAGATCGCGCGCCGACCGCGCTCTTGAGCCAAAGCAGGTACGACGCATCATTGACAACTGCGAAGGGCTTCGGAAGCTGTTTCCGGAACATGCCGGCGGCAGGCTCGGAAAGATCCTTTCGTGTGGCCGCGGTCATGTGCACGAGGACGCGCGCGAAGGATCGTACTGTTGTCGAAACGAGTGTGCAGCCGACCGTGGGACGTACGAACCGATGAGACGAATCGAATGGAGAAAAAAATGAGTGATGGTCAGTTCAAGGAATTCAGTCCCGAAGAAATGCGTGCGGTTGCGTTTCGCATTGGAGATCTTCTGCTCAGGTTGCCTGCGCTCTCTCGACACCTGCGACACGAACATCCGTTCGATACTTACCGAGACTACGTGCAACTGGACCAGAGCACCTCCGACAAAATTGAACGTGCAGCGGTGGAATATCTACACGATCTTTTGCGCGCCAGGACGTTGAAGACGCCGGACATCATGAAGAAGTGGTTCAGCGAAGATCCGTGGGAGTACAACCCGACAGAAAACCTAGGCGATCCGCCTGCTTGGTTGTTTGGCTGAAGCCAGAGCGGCGCGAGTTACTTCTTGCCCCTAGGAATGCGGTGCGGCAGGTCTTTCTTCGCGACCTTGGCTGGTGCCGCGGCGGAAGCGAGAGCTGCCAGCTCGGCCGGCGGTGCGAACGGCTTACTGGCCTCCGTGAGCTCTTCGATCAACGCGATGATCCATTCGCCCGTGTCGACGTTCTCGAGCACCGCGTACGGCTGATCGAACGCGTTGAGCACGTAGGTGAAAATGCGGCCGATCCATTTCGCAGGCTGATACTTGTTGGGACCCGAGTATTCGATCCCGCCGAAGGCCCAATTCACTTGCACGATCGTGCCGGGCTCGAAGCCTCCCGTGGGTAGGCTCGTCGCGTAGTTGAGATGGACGGCTTCGTTCGAGGCATCGTCGTCGCTCATGAAGAACGGCGACGCACTGTTTCCAGCGCCGCCGCCGATCGAGCATACGAGCCAGCCGTCGACTTCGTTTTCGACGCGAGGGAGCGTCAGTTGCCAAATGCGACGGAAGTCGAGCGTGATCGTATCGAATTGGTTGGCCATGAAAATAATGTTAGCGGCGTTTGCGCATTTCTGCTCGGATTTCGCTAACGAGGACCGTCGCTTTACCGCCGGCTCGTTTGGCTAGGGATTCGAGTCGTTCCACACGAGCGCGTAACTGAGTCTTCGATGGCGACGTCTGGAGACGTGCAAGCACTTCCGTTGCCTCAGATCGAACACGAGCAAGAAGAGGATTCGGGTCGCCACCGCTTCCTCCGTCACTTTCCGTAGCGAACGCAGCGATTGCGTTCATCATCAAATTGTCTTCGAGCTCGACGTTGCTCTGCGTAACAAAGGACGCAAGAGCCGCGAATGATTGCGCCAGCTCTTTGATCGACTCACTCGAGCCGATCAGTGCGCCCGTCGCAACGAGTTGCAGCACTACTTCTTCGACGAGCGCCGCCGCCGTCGTGAAGCTCGCCGCCGAGCTAAGCGTGAGCGCAGCATCTGCGGTTACCGCGGCCTGCGCGTTGAGACTCGAAGCTGTTGTAAGGGCCAGCTCCGGAGAGATCACGGCCTCGGAGAGAGAAGGCAACGCTGCGCCAGCTTGGAGCGATTGTGCTGTTTCGAGGGTAGCGTCAGAGCTTGAGGAGAGCGCGCTCGCGGCGCTGAGCGTCTCGGTAGCCTCTTGGATCTCGACCGCTTCGGTTTGAAAATCCGTCGCGACGGATAGCGCCAAGGCACCCTCACGAGATAGGGATGCATCCAATGCAATCGCCGCGGAGGCCGATAGAGACTGGGCGTCTTCTACGACCTTTCCGCCTTCCGTGGAGAAGGCCGATGCGGTCGTGAGTGTTTCGGAAGCCTCCAGAATGGCGATGTCGTCGGTCACTAGGGCGCTCGCTGCCGTCAAACTTTGCGCGGTCTCTTCCACCAGAGCAGCGTCTTCGGTGAGTGCCGCGGCGACATCGAACGCCACACTGTCTTCGTAGATTTGTGGAGCGACAGGTTGCTCGCCCTCAATAATGCTGGGGGCCGTTGGCGTATCGAACTCGTTGAAAAAGTTCGGAAGCAGCGCGCCGAAGTACGACCCGTTGACGAATCCAGCCGTGTTGATGTTGGCGCCCGTTCCGCCGTAGCCAATTTGCTGAATTGCAAAGGCGCTCGCTCCCGTTCGATAAACGGGCACGGCTCACTCCTCCGTGAGGAACGAAACCTCGGAGGTCGGAAATATGATCGCGGCGCGGTTCACGAGTGCGAGCCCTCGACCTGGGCCGATCGCAATGCCTTCGGGGTACGGCTTCACGATGCCGGATGCCGCCACGGCCGCGAAGACCCACGCGTCGAGATCGCCCGCAACGATCGTTGGCTGCGCGGTGTATGCGGCGAGATCGAGAAGGTAACCGGAAAGGGGGTTTGTTCCCGGATCCTCATCGGTCTCGTTGACGGCCGCGGGCGTCACCGTCGATCCTGGCGTCCCGCGCGCGCTGAGACGACGAACGAGGAAGCCGGCGCCAGCTCCGGGAGCCGCGAAGGCCACGACGGAGATCTCACGACAGATGATCGTCTTCGTCGCATGCGGATTCCAAAGCGCGCAAATCGCGTGTTGATCCGTCGCGGCGGTCGCTGCTGTCGTCCCTGAAACGCGATAGCGAGCCATGATTTAGGTCAAAGAAGCGGTGACGGTGACGTTGATCGTGTCACCATTCACGGCCGGACGATCTCCGCCCGTGAAATTGCCCTCGCCGAGGAGCGTCCCCGTTGTTCCGCCTTTCGTCGAATTGTCGGCCATAAAACTTCCTGCGATTGTCACCGTCGCGTTGATCGAAAAGCTCGCCTTTGCGGCCGAATTGTCCACGGAACCCGACGCGATCGTTCCTGGCATGAACGCGGGTCTCGTCGCGTTGGAGTATCCGGTGTCCTCTGCCCAGCCGGCGTGAGAGCCCATCGTGTCGGCGGCGGCGTACGTGTTGCCTGCGCCAGGCCCCGTAATGAGCCCCACGAACCACGAAGGCGCCGCGAGTCCCGTTTTTAGTGTCGCATCGAGATATTTGTTTCGTCCGGCCGTGACAACGAGGTTCTTGAAGTCATCGGCCCACTTGAGGTTGCCGTCCTTGTCGAAACACTCGACGTGGTAGTGGTGCTCGATGGTGACGGTAAGATGTTGTTCTCCGCTTTTGGCCAGCTCGGCACCCATGCCCAAAAAGGCCTTCATCTTCTCGATGAAGCGGCTCATAGCTTCAGCTCGCCGACGTCTGACGGGGTGATCGACACCGTCTCGAATCCTGGAAGCTTCAGCTCCTCGACCGTGATTTCGATTGTGTCACCCGTCGCTTCGAAGATCGTAACACGGCAGATGTGGCCGTCTTCGGTTTTGCCCGTCCAAGTGCGACCGCGCTTCCCGTTGACGTCCACGATGTGGGGATCCTTCAGCGCGACTAGCCGCATGCGGATAGCCTACATGTAAGGCTTCGCAGAGTCTATTGCGGAAGCATCGCTGCCATACCCAGCACCCCGACCTGCGCGGTGAGCTGCGAATCGGCAACGCCGTCAGAGATATCGCCAAACGGGTTCTTGAAGACGCGTGTGAAACGCTCCAGAGATGGATTGTTCGGTGCCCATCCCAAGCATGTCGCTTCGTTGCGAAGCCAGTGCTCGCGATGCATGAGAATGAGCATCGCGGCGAGCACTTCTTCCTCCGGCGGCACGCTTTGATCGTGGAAGTGCAGCGTTCCGCGGTCGGTTGCGTCCCAGCAAATCCGCCCATTTCGTTCGGCGATCATGCTCGAGCGGTGCGCAAGGATGTAGACGTGGCCCGTGAGACCGCCGCGAACGACGATGTAACGATCGCGCGCCCAAGTCCCGTGCTGCTCGACGGTGAGAAACGCGAGGAGCGATTCGGTCGCGGGTGCGCACGCATCGACGAAGCAATTCGGGCAGCACGGTGTGGGGCGATTCACGGTCGCCGCCGCTTCGGCTTCTTCTTTCTCGGCGACCTTCTCCAGCTCCTTCGACGTCACGCCAGAGTCGCGATGCTCGACGATCTCGATGTGGCCATCCTTGAATTTCACCGCCGAAAGCACGGCGGGACCGGGCCGGAGAACATTGACGATCTCGGGACCAACCTTTTCGAGCGGTGCGTTGATGAGCACCTCGGTTGCGTCTTCGGCGATCTCTTCTTTGATCCATCCGCGATCGAGCAGGATCGTTCCGATCTTCACGAGCGCTTTCTTCTCCAGCGGCGTCGGATCGACGATCGAGAGCTTCGTCTTCTTGTTTCGGTACGGCGATGCCGCTGGTTCGAGTCGAAGATCGCCGTTGAAGGTCGGCACGTACCAAGCTTTCATGATGTCTCCTTCGACTTGAATTTGATGAACCTGGAAGACGGACGATTCACGCGGCCGTTGGGCCACCAACCTACGAAGTCAACCGCAAACGGAGTCCTTGCTTGGTCGATTTCCGCAGAGGCTCTTCATCCCCCGAATCCTACCGCAGGTGGCGGCGGTTCAGTTGCCAGCGGCTTGACCGCGACCTGGTCGAGATAATCCTGCACCGTGGGCGCCTTGTCGACGGGCTTCTCTCCGTCGAGTTTCCTTCCGAGAAGTTTTTGTTCGAGCTCGGCGGCGATGTCGGTCATCCCTTCGCGGCGTGCAGTCGCGAGCGCTTCCACGAGGTTGTCGGGCGATTCCTTGCTCGTCTTCTGGTACTCCTGCCACGCCGCAATGATTTGCCGCATCATCTGCGCGCCGTAGGTCTCGGCGTTGTTTGGCATCACCCCGATCGGACCGGGGTTCAGCACTTTGTGTTCACCGAACATCACCGCTTCGGGTGCGCGCAAGCACATAAGGAGGTCATCGGACTGATTCGCGATTCGCCCCAACTCACTGAGTCGATGCTCGAGTTTCGGATCATCGACGATCTTTTTCAGCTCCGTGCGAATTGCTTCGACGAGGTGCGCTGGAGCCGGCGCGTACTCACGCTGCGGAAGCTGCACGGAGCTTCCGTTCTGGATGGCGGCGAGCAGCGGAGGAATCGGTTGCGGTTGCATCATGGGAGCTTACTGTACCACGACCGCGATTCGTGCCAAGGGTCACTCTTCGTCTTCATCGCGTATGTCTTCACCGCGGAAGAAGGCCACCCAGGCAAGCCATAGGTATTTCCCCAGCTCGGCGAGAACGATTGCAAACACGAGGATGATGACGATTTGCATTAGTTCTCAGCCGTGGGCCGCTTGATCTCGTGCGAATTGGTTGATGTCGAGGTTTCTTGCGTCGATGCCCCGTGCGCTGTGGTGCACGGGGAGTGCTTCGCGTGCCGCCCAGACCATGAACCCGGCTTGTTGCAAAGTTAGACACGCACCGTAGTCCTCACCGAACGAGCGCGGGATGTTGGGCTGATGCGCTCGATAGTGAATCCGCGATCGAAAGAGGAGAGGGTGCCTTTCGTCGAGCTTGCCCGTAACGGACATCCTTCCAATGGGACAATAGGATTCGACGAGCTTTGATGCTTCTTCGATCGCGTGACGCGTCATCGCGAAGAATCCCGCGCCCGCTACCGCGATCCTGAAGTAGCCGTGACCGTTGATCTCGAGTGTTGGACCGACATAACCGGTTTCTTTGTCGACGTCGTGCGACAAAAATTCGAACGTCGGTGTGATCGGTTCGTTTTTGGTCATGTAAAGCCCAGCCACAACGTGCGCCTTGCCGGCGGCGATCGGTTCGAGGACGGCTTCGATGTCCTTGGTTTGCCACGACATGTCGCCGTCGATACAAAGCATCACTTCGTAGTCGCTGAGGAGAAAGCGACCGACGAGCGTTGCGCGAGCGAACTCGACGTGGCTGATACCCACAAGCTCATCGTATTTGATACGCCGCGAAATCTGGAGCGTGCGACCGAGAGATCGCTTGAACTCCGGATGCACGAAGTCGTGGATCGGCGTCGAGATCAGCGTTCGAGGTGTCTCGATCATGCGTCGAACGTTGCATGGATGCGGATTAGGTACGAAGGGAAGTCCGTAGCCATCTTTGCGACGAACTGCTTGCCGGTACGCAGATCGCGTACGAGCACCAACCCTCTTGCTTCACGCTTTCGAGCGTTTCGACGATGGCGGCGGAGTCTTCGCGTTCGGGGATTCATGGTCTTGCTTCTGTTTGAGGTCGTGGGTTGCTTGCTCCATCGCACTGACGATCGAATGGCTCCCGCGAGTGTAAAAACGCACGCGTTCGCTCCACCATTCGACGTCTTCGTCGGAGATCTCTCGCTTCGCAAGCCTTCGGACTTGAGGAAGATCGCCGAGTTTCGGGTTCCAAAGAAGGGGTGCTGCCATTTCGTTCCTTTCTTTGTTGCGGATCGCCGATTTGCACGGCGCTTTTTCGGAGTATGAAACCGACGCGACTCTCAGCCGCCCATCCGCATTACTTCATCTAGTCGAAGGTGGAAGCTTGAGCAAATTCTGGTGATTGCAGTTTCGCCATCCGCCGATCGCTCCGATGTGGCCCTGGGACACGAACTGCATCACTTCCGCGAACATCATTGGCGGTGTGAGCGGAAGCTTCTCTAGCTCTTTCAAGAGCGACTCTTGAAACGCTACGGCTTGCGTTGGCGATAGCCAGAACTGAAGCTCGTGCTTCAGCGGGTTGTACCGCCACGACGGAGCGAAGGTGGATTCAGCCACCGGATCGCGCCTTGTATTCGGCGTCGAGCTGGGCTTCGGTTTTGAGTCCGAGCTCGGTAGCTAGGCATCGAGCAAGATCGACCGAATGCTTGGCGATTTGTTGAGGATTGCCGCCCGTTGTATGCGCAGCGATCGAACCGGCGATTAGGGCCGATGACAGCAACGTGTACTCCTCGTGTGACGGACCTCGACTCATCCTCCACCTTGCCCTTGTTCTTTGAAGAGCATCGCGCGTACGGCTGCGTCCTTCGATTCGAGAAGCTTGCGGAGCGCGACGGTGCGCTCGGGATTACGTGGAAGCTTCTCGACGAGATGATACGCCATGGCGTGGAACGGCCGCGAAACCTCCTGAAGGTGCGACGGAAGATGTTCGTAGGCGAAAAATTGGAGAATCGGCTCGTTTTCCATCACCACTCCTAGGTAGGCTTCTGCGTCTTCTTTCTCAGCAAACCGTGCGACGACTCGAGATGTGACACCGTGCTCGCCTTCGGGCGTCGGAACGAGAACGTTGACCGCCCACGGACAATCGCGCGTCGTGATGATGCGCGATACAAACACTTCGGGAAATTTGTTCATCACGCGACCTCTTTCCAGATCTGTCCGTCACGGATTCGACGGAGGGTCACACGTGAAACTCCGAACTCTTTGGACAACCTCAAGAGAGATTCTGAAGCCATGCGTTTACGCAGCGTCCGAACTTGTTTGGGCTTGAGCTTGCGCGTGTTGTCTCCAGCTCTGCGAGGAATGAAGCTACGAAGTGCGCGATCAATCTGTCCTTGTCGACGTTCGCCCATCAGAGGGCGCAAACGCTTCATGAGTACGGCGGCACGAAGACCTCGCAGAATGAGCTGGTAGCAGCGTTTGTAATACGAGGGACCGTTGCGTTTGATCGAGAGATACTGCAATTCCCACAACGCTGCGACGCGCGAGACAACATCTCGATCTGTCATCGACAAAGAAATGCGAATTGCATTCGGAGCGCTCGGCGGACCACGCATGAAACTGCCTTCACCTTCCATAAGATCATCGCGGGTCATGAAAAATTCGGCCCGAGTGGCAGGTGCGCAAAAAGGTGGTTCCGTAGACCACTGGAGTACAAGTCCAGCTTGCGTGTAGGCACCGACCTGCCGGGCCGTGTGAAGAGACTACTCTACCACGGAGGTCCTGACCAACTATTTGTGAAGCGTGAAGATGTGCGCTCCGCGGAACTCAGGAAGCTGCACGCCAGAGCCATCGGGCGGTTTCGTCGCCCATTGCCCTTGGTAGTCGTCTCCGCCGATCCCGAGAATCTTCACGTTGAAGACCTTCGGGATCCCTTTGTCTCC